>Ga0209102_1001805_pt1 | contig 10563 bp, 8 predicted proteins | sample ConPoolayeHmetaG_FD_185483 | JGI IMG/M metagenome (GOLD analysis project Ga0209102, IMG submission 185483) | Hot spring microbial mat communities from California, USA to study Microbial Dark Matter (Phase II) - Cone Pool mat layer H metaG... ... | reverse complement strand
CTTATACCGAAGGTGTGCACACAAAGATGAAATTAATGAAGAGGATGAGTTACGGGTTTAAAAATGTGGATGTGTATATAAAGAAAATGCTCCTTTCTTTTGTCCCCCTTACCCTCATCCCTTTAATCAAATTTTACCACACTTTTTAAGGATGAGCCGAAAAGATATTGACTATATTTTTTTATATTCTTATCATGAGAAAAATGTTTTATGAAACAACGGTAGTAGGCGCTTTAGAAACGAATTGTTATTTGGTCTATTGCGGCGAAACCCGGGAGTGTGCGATTGTTGATCCTGGTGCAGAACCAGAACGAATCTTCAACTTGATAGCAGTTCACGATTTGAAACCAATCGCCATCCTTAACACTCATGGTCATGTGGACCATGTTGGAGCAAATAGAGACATGAAAGAGAAATTTGATGTTCCTCTTTACCTTCATGCTTCTGATTTAGTGCTTCTTGAGAATATTCTTCAATCTGAATTAAGTTTCATTCTGGGAGCAAGAGAATCCCCCAGGCCTGATAAATTTCTTGAGGATAAGGAAAAGATCAAGATAGGGAAATCCTTCCTGTATGTGATTCATACTCCTGGACACTCTCAAGGTAGCGTCAGCTTTCTCAGCGATAGCTTTCTTCTCTCAGGGGATACACTTTTTTGTGGAGGGGTGGGAAGGACAGATTTTCCTGGTGGCTCTTGGCTTGACCTCGAGAAGTCGATAAAGAAAAGAATCCTCACCTTGCCCGACGAGACACTCGTCCTGCCCGGCCATGGGCCTCACACCACTGTAGGTGAGGAGAGGGTTTCAAACCCGTTCCTTAGATGAATGGAAAATTATCTCACGCAGAGAGACTCCTGAATGAGTTTCTAGAATACATTTCTGTAGAAAAGGGACTTTCTCAAAATACAGTAGAAAATTATTCTCGAGATATAAGGAAGCTCTTCGAATTTTTTCAAAAAGAAAAAGTGTCCTGGGAAGAGGCAGGAGAGAATGACCTTGTTCGTTTCATCCATAACTTGAGTCGCTCAGGTCTTTCGGCAAGGTCATTAGCAAGACTCATTTCTTCCTTGAGGTCATTTTATAAATTTCTGATTTTAGAAGGGAAGATCGAAAAAAACCCCGCTGCGGGGCTTTCTTCGCCTAAGATATGGCTTACATTGCCTAAGTTCCTTTCCCTTGATGAAGTGGAAACGCTCCTTCGCCAGCCTGATGAAGGGTCATCTTCCGGCATAAGGGACAAAGCCATGCTCGAGCTCTTGTATGCAACCGGGCTGAGGGTCTCGGAACTTGTTTCTTTAAAAATAAATGATGTAAACCTTGAAGATGGTTTCCTCATCTGTCGAGGCAAGGGAGGTAAAGAAAGGGTTGTCCCTCTAGGTTCTCCAGCAGTAAAGGCAATCCGTCGCTATTTAGATAATGTAAGGCCGAAGCTTGTGAAACGGACAACCGATGCTCTTTTTCTTACTTCGTGGGGTGGCTCTTTTACTCGCCAAGGCTTCTGGAAGCGTCTCAAAATCTATGCCAAGAAGGCAGGGCTTGCTTCAAAGGTCAGCCCTCATACCCTTCGCCACTCTTTTGCCACGCATCTTTTAGAGAGAGGAGCGGACTTGAGGTCTGTCCAGTTGATGCTGGGGCATAGTCAAATAACTACAACCCAAATCTATACTCACGTCTCAAGAGAAAGGCTTCGTTCTATCTACGATAAATACCACCCACGTGCTTGACTCGCTCGAGTGGCTTTATATTCAATGAAAATAAAGTTAGAGAAGAAGATAATCTTTTCAAATCAACACTTTTTATTTGATGAGAAATGATGGTCACCTTACACTTAGCCTCATGAGAGCTTGAAAATGAGTCAAGCTGGTTTCTTTCTCCTGAACCTTTCGGGAATTGCCATCTCCACTGAAAAGTCTTCTCGAACATATCCTGCATGAGATTACTTTCCTCGATGGTAACTCTGTTTGAACCCTGGAGGATAAAAAGGTTGTAGTTTATTTTAGGGGAGGACTTGGAGTTTTCGTGAGAGGCAGGAAGTTCAAGATAATATTTCTTGTGCGATTTATTCTGGGGCACATAAAAACCTTCAATCTTAAAGTTAAAATGGAGAATCCCTTTTTCTTTTAATATATAATTGAAAACGAAAGTTGGTCTTTCTGAAAATTCATCCCCTCTGAAAATGCTTATTCCTTGTGGAGAAAAGGATTTTTCCTGGGCATCCCATTCTCTCAATTCTGAGTCCTCATGATAGATCAGAAAATCGTCATCGTCTATTTCCATGCATCCCGTCCAGATTATGGAAAAGGAGTAATTGCCTGAGTAAATTGTTTTTTCCTGAGATATACTATAATTACCGTAAGCTATCAGGAAGATTTCAATTTCCCACCAGAGGGGAATATGCAAAGATGAAGGGGATGAATTCATTATTAATGATGCTTTAAAATTATTATTTTTTGCTTTTGCCTCTAAGGGGAGCGAGATGGACATTTTAGGGTTCAAAAAAAGAAAAAGAATGAGAAATGTTTTGAGTTTAAATCTCATCGTTTAATTTAAATATAAAATAATTCGTAAAAAATAACCATAACTGCCAATGAGCTTCTATGTTTATTGTTTAGAAAATTCTGAAGCTTGAGAACAAGCTTGGATGCCTTATTCAAGTAGTAATTTTCCTTTCAGATATTTCCTTTTTTCACTTATAGGTTGCTTTACCCTCTTTATTCTCAACCCTTCCTCCCTTCTATCTAGAATAAGATGGATTAGCCTAAAGGTTAAATAAGCTTGACATACAGGTATTTCTAATTTAAACTAACTAGTTTAATAATAAAACTAAGGAGTTTTATTTTGCAGAAAATAGATTTTAGCCTGGAAAGGAAAAGGCATCGTGATGAGGATAACAGAAGATTCATTCTTAAAGCTGCAGAGAGGGTCTTTCTTCGTAAAGGCTTTAATCTTAGTTCAGTTGATGATATTGTCCTCGAAGGTCATATTTCTAAAGCCACTATTTATCGCTATTTTAAAAGCAAGGTAGAAATATTCGTCGAAATCGTGACGAGCTATTTTGAAGAGATGAATCAAAAGGCGAAAAGGATAGCTCACTCTGAAAGAAGTGCAGAGGAGAAGTTGAGAGACCTCATTTACATCATTTCTTCGCTTACGAGAAAAAAGTTGAATATCACTCGCTCTCTTTTTCTCGAATGGAGAATAATGAGAAAGGCGTTTGATATTAAATTGAAAAATGAAATTTCGCCTGAAACTATGCACCCCTCAATTTCGTATGAAATCAAAAAAGTCATGGAACAAGTTTTTAAAATTATGTGTGAGGTGATAGAGGAGGGAGTGAAGGGAGGAGAATTTCGCCAGGTTGATGTCGAGGATGCGGCCTTTGTTCTGAGTTCTTTGCTGCGAGGCTTTCATTTCAGAGGGCCATTGATAGGGAAAAATTACAGTCTCAAAAGAAGCACCGACCTCATTCACGAGGTATTCCTTAAGGGAATAAAAAAATGCTGAAAAGGAGTTAGATGATGAAAAAGATTGTGCACATCTTTTTTCTTCTCTTATTGATGATTGGTCAAGGGATAGTCTCTTTTGCTGAAGAAAAGCTTGTTTTAACTCTAGAGGAGAGCATTAACATTGCTCTCTCTCAGAACCCTTACCACCTTGCCTCCGAGAAGAGGATTGACATGGCGCGGGCCAAGTTAAGAGAGGCGGTGGCGAATTTTTTCCCCACTCTCAATGCTCAATCTCAACATACTCTGGATGAGAAGCTCTTTGAGCTTATATTCCCCTCTTTTATTCCGGGTGAGCCGCCCCAGAGATTTTCAGTTGATTTTACTCGCGATTATCAGGTTTCGCTTTCTTTCTCCATTCCTCTTTTCACCGGAGGACGTTTATCTTCAGGGTTCAAACAGGCCAAATATAACTTAAGATCTGCGGAAGAAGCAGCCAGAAAGTCAGAACAGGATACAATTTTCAGGACTAAACAGGCGTTCTATGGAGTTTTGTTGGCTAAAGAGTTCGTCAAGGTCGCCGAAGAAGCAGTGGAAGTGGCAGAGAAGCATTTCAAGAACGTAAAAAGTCTTTATGAGGTCGGAATGGCCTCCAAGTTTGACCTTTTGAGGTCAGAAGTCCAGGTAGCAAACCTGACTCCCCAGCTGATTAAAGCTCGTAATAACCTCAGAATAGCCGAACTCGCTCTTAAAACGATCCTTGGCTTAGAATTAGATCAGCCATTAGAGTTAAAGGGTGAGTTGAAGTTTATTCCCTATGAGCCCGATTTAGAAGAGGCTACAATCAAGGCTCTCCAGAATCGCCCAGAACTAATGCAGCTGAATTATCAAAGAAAAATGGCGAGCGAAATGATGAAGCTTGCCCGTTCTTTTCATTTTCCCACTATAGCTGTGGGAGGGACTTACAATTTCTGGGGAGACCGATTGAACTTTGGTAAGGACATCTGGCAGAGCTATTACACAATTAACCTCATCCTCAGCGTTCCTATCTTCAACGGGTTTTCGACATATGCCCAGGTAGCAGAGTCCCAAGCTCTGGTTAAAGAGATAGAGCTCCAAGAAAAAGGGATGATGGAGATGATAAAATTTGAGGTGAGGCAGGCCATCCTGAACTTAAAGGAAGCTAAGGAGTCTCTTCTTTCCCAGGAAAAAAATGTGGCTCAGGCAGAAGAGAGCTTGCGCATAGCCGAGCTGAATTTTAATGAAGGCTTGGTGACGACTCTTGATGTGAGCGCTGCTCAGGCTGCGCTCAGCCAGGCAAAAACGAATTATTCCCAGGCTCTTTATGATTATGTCATTTCCCTGGCTGAGCTGGATAAAGCAATGGGATTGACCTCATCGAGATGAGAAAAATGATATGGCATGGAGGAACGAAATGAAATATTTAGGAAAGGCGAAGGTCTTAAAGCTTTTTTTGATTTCATTATTCTTAGGCATGGTTTTCTCCTGTCAACCTCAGAGAAAGGAAGAAAAGAAAGAAGAATTCTTCGCAGCGGCGAGAGTAAAGGTTTGGAAAGTTAAAAAACAAAGGATTTCTGAGAGGCTTTCCTTCACAGGTACAATTCAAGCCTGGAAGAAAATCACGATTACTCCTGACATTGCGGGAAAAGTTTCGAATATTTATGTCGAAGAGGGGGATAGAGTGAAGAAGGGTCAGCTCCTGGCTGAACTTGATACGCGTTCCATAAGGCTTCAAATCGAGCAGGGCGAAGCAGCCCTTGCCGCAGCTGAAGCCAACTATAAAGATGCCAAGAGAAACATGGAAAGAATGGAAAGGCTCAAAGAGGAGAACGCAGTTTCTGAGCAACAATACGAGAAGGTTAAACTTGCCTTTGAAGCTGCGGAAGCCCAGCTTCAGCAGGCCCAAGCTGCCCTTAATTTGGCAAGACACAATTTTGAGGTTAGCATGATGAGAGCTCCATTTGATGGAATCATTGCTTCCAAGAACGCAGAAGTTGGGGATGTGATAAACCCGATGATGGCAGGCTTCTCCCCCACAAGCGGTGTCCTTACCCTCGTGGATTTCTCTAAGGTGAAGATTGAGTTCGAAGTCTCTTCCAAAGACATCGTCCGTTTTAAGAAGGGTCAAAGGGCTTTACTCAAGATTGAGTCATTTCCAGAGAAAGTCTTCGAGGGACGAATTACGATTGTTAATTCTGCAGCGGATCCTGTGACCAAGAAATTCAAGGTGGAGGTAGTCGCAGAAAATCCGGAGCTCATCATAAGGCCTAATACCTTCGGTGAGGTTACCATAGAGGTTAGTACTCGAGATGATGCCCTCGTTATCCCTCAGGAAGCAATCCTGGATAATAGCTATGTCTTTTTGGTGAAAGGAAATAAGGCTGAAAAAAGAGAAGTTAAGCTGGGCCTTCAGAACACAGGAATGGTTGAGGTTTTGAGTGGAGTGAACGAGGGTGAGTTGGTCATCGTGGAGGGCAATTATGGTCTTAAAGAGGGGGTAGAGATAGAAATTCTAGAGGAGGGAAAATGAAGTTACCAGAATTTTCAGTAAAAAGAAAAGTCACCACAGCAATGATAGCCATGATCCTTGTGGTTCTGGGCTCAATTGCTTTTACCATGCTCGGCCTTGATTTTTTCCCTGATATCGAGTTCCCCACAGTTTCGGTAATCACGGTCTATAGGGGGGCTTCATCAGAAGATATCGAAAATACAATCACCAGACCACTCGAACAGGTCATAAATTCTGTTCAGAGAGTGAAAAAGGTGAGGTCGATTACGACTGAAGGAGCATCTGTAATCCTGGTTGAGTTTGAGTGGGGGACCAATCTTGATTTTGCTGCTCAGGACATCCGCGACCAGATTGCCGTTTACAAGAATTATCTCCCTGAGGAAGCTGCAGACCCGCTTGTTTTTAAGTTCAGCCTTTCTCAATGGCCCATAATCTTCGGGGGAATTACTGCAAACATGCCTACTGTAAAGTTGAAGGAACTGATAGAGGACGAAGTTGGGCCTCGCTTGGAAAGAATAGATGGCGTGGCTTCTTTCCAGGTTATTTCTCCAGATATAAGAGAGATCTTGGTTGACCTTGACAGGTCTGCAATGGAATCACTCGGGATTTCACTGGACCAGATTCTGCTGGCTTTAAGGATGGAAAACTTGAACTTGCCCGCCGGCTATGTCGTCAAGCGCCATTCTGAGTTTCTGGTGAGAACATTGGGAGAATTTAAAAGCATTGATGATATTCGTAATACCATAATTGGCTCCTCCCAGGATGGGAGACCGATTTACCTCAAGGAAGTGGCGGAAGTTAAAGATGGGATGAAAGAGCTTCGCTATTTATCCCGGATAGAGGGAAGGAGCGGAGTCATCTATTTTGTATCCAAACGATCGGATGCTAACACTGTCATCACGGCAAGAGCAGTAAATAAGGAGCTTGCTAAAATCCAGAAGACCCTGCCCCCTGACATTGAATTCCATCCTTTCATGGACCAGTCTGATATGATTCAGCGTGTCATCCGTCGGACTGCAAATAATGCTCTTATGGGAGGAATTTTAGCCATTTTTTTCATCTTCGTCTTCCTTCGTAACTGGCGACCCACGTTGACCATAAGTCTGGCTATTCCCCTTTCCATCATCACTACCTTCATCGCCCTATATTTAGCTGGCTACACTCTTAACCTTCTCACCCTTGGGGGTCTCGCCCTAGGAATAGGAATGCTTGTGGATAACTCGATTGTGGTCATCGAGAATATTTTCAGGCATCTTGAGGAAGGAGAAGAGAAAGAAGAGGCGGCGAAAAGAGGGGCTTCTGAAGTGGGGATGGCCATTACTGCCTCCACCTTGACCACAATCGCAGTTTTCTTCCCCATGGTTTTTGCGAGGGGAATAACTGGAAAATTGACTCAAGGGCTTGCTCTTTCTGTTGCCTTTTCTCTGCTTGCCTCTCTTTTTGTTTCCTTAACAATTGTTCCTCTGCTTGCCTCTCTACTTTTCAAACCTAAAAACCGCAGACCTAACAAAGAGAGGAAGATAGAATTCGAAAGGGCGCGAAATTTTTACCGTAAATTGCTGGAATGGTCCCTAAGGAGAAGAAGACTTGTTCTTTCCTCTGTTTTCGGTCTTTTTTTAGTTTCTTTAGTCATCATTCCCTTCCTTGGCACTGAATTCTTCCCTTCAAGCGATAGGGAAATGATTATCTTGAAGGTTAAAATGCCGGTGGGGACTTCTCTGGAAGAGACTAATCGAGCTGCTACTCTTGTGGAGAACCTTCTTGAGCTCGAAAAAGAAGAAGGAGTAAAGACAATCTCGGTTCAGGTGGGATCCGCAGCAGAAGAAGACCCCTCAGACTTAGCTTCGGGGTTTGCGAATAGAGGTTCTCATGAGGGAATAATCTGGGTGGGGCTTGTAGAGCAGGATAAAAGGAATCTTTCTGATAAGGAGATCCTTGAAAAAATAAGAAGAAAGCTTCCAAAACTAGAAAATGTGAAATTTCAAGCCCTGGATATGAGCATGGCTTTGCTTGGAGGTGCTCAAGCGCCAGTAGAAATAAAAATATTTGGTAAGGATCTCGAGAGGTTAAAAATCATCGCAGATTCTGTAGTAGAGAAAATAAAGGACGTAGAAGGCTTAAGAGACATAAATCATACTTTTTCAGAAGGAAAACCTGAATACCAGATTCAAATTAATAGAGAAAGGGCCTCTCGTTTGGGGTTGAGTGTGAGTCAAGTAGCAAACACCATTCAAACTGCCTCATTGGGAAAGGTTCCTACAAGGCTCAGAGAAGGGAGCGAAGAAATAGACATAAGAGTCAGGTTTAAAAAGGAATTTAGAGATAGCTTAGAAGATATCGAGAATATTCCTCTCAAGATGCCAATAAACAACATGGTTCCCCTCAATCAGGTGGCAACCGTGAGGAGGGGAGAGGGACCGATTCAAATAAACCGCGAGAATCAGGCAAGAGTGGTTACAGTCATGGCCAATATTGCTGGCAGAGACCTGGGGAGTGTGATAAGGGAAATTAAAAGTAGGATAGAAAGCATAGAGGAGACACTTCCTGCTGGATATTTTATAGAATTTGGAGGACAGTATGAGGAAATGAGGGAAGCTTTCCTGATCATGGCGGCAGCCTTTGCTCTTGCCACTCTTCTTGTCTATATGATAATGGCTTCTCAATTCGAATCTTTCCGACACCCTTTAGTCATCATGTTTACCATTCCCCTTGCTCTTATTGGCGTTGTTCTGGCCCTCCTCGTCTCTGGGAAAACCGTGAGCCTTCCTGTCCTCATTGGCTTTGTCATCCTAGGTGGGATTGCAGTCAACAATGGGATTGTGATGGTGGATTACATCAATCAGTTGAAAAGAAGAGGGGTTGATAAGAAAGAAGCCATTCTCACCGGTTGCATGGTAAGACTCAGGCCTGTTTTAATCACCGCTCTGACTACCATTTTGGGCATGTTACCTATGGCCTTATCCACATCTGCTGGCTCAGAGATGCGCTCGCCCATGGCCATCACTGTTGTCGGTGGATTGACTGCTACCACCTTTCTCACCCTCTTTGTCATCCCTATCATTTACAGCTATTTTGACCGGGTTAAATTCAAAGATGATTAAAACCCAAATTTCTTGAGGTTATAGGAACTTAAAGAGGGCTTGCTTTTTAAGTCTTATATCTCAGAATCGCTCCTATCTTACCATAGCGACCCAATTTTAAAGATGGGTCAAGGTGCTTAACCATGCAGTTTTTTCTGAAAGCCATTTCCACTGCCTCATCCACTACATCCAACACTTTTTCTGTTTTTTTGCCACATGCTGGGCAGCGCAATTCATCGAGATAGATAAGAAGGCACGTCGAGCAGATCCTGCCAGGGCTTGAAAAACCGCGGACAATGATGAGTGTCTGGACCTCACCTTGGTTCAGCCTTTTCAACACATCCTTGAGGCCGGCCACAGCAAGACCCCCCTTTTCAAGTTCGGAGATAAAATGATTTATGATTTTTTCTTCATCTTTTCTTTTAAAATCTTTTTCGAGCTCACTTACCTCTCGCAGAACTCTATCAGAAGGGGTAGTCGGGCCTGATTTTAATCTTGCCTTTATTTTAATTCTTAAATAAGGATGGAAAAGGGATTCTAGATTGAAGAAATATTCATCTGCGCATCCAAGAAGAAGCCAGTCAAAATTATTTCTTTTAAAAAGATGGAAAGTAGTTTCTGCGACCTTTTTGAGATAATCTCTGAGAAGAGCATCTATATGCCTTTCAATTCTCTTCGATTCATAGCCTTCCCAACCTCCTTCTTTTACCTTACCAGGAACATTTCCAACCATCGTTTCAACCAAAGAAATTTCGGACATGAAAATTTCATACCATTTAACTTCTTTGCGGTCGAGGGTAAGGGCACACATCTTCCAGTGCTCATCAAGGATGGCGGAGAGATGGCGAACATAGGGATTCAAGTCAAAGATGACTCTATTCCTTGGGGGAGGGTCGGGTAGAAAGAGTATTTTCCAGAAATCTTGAGCCGAGCAAGAAAAAACAGCAAGACCAGGGTAGGAATAACTTCCTAAATTCTCATCGCAGAATCTAGAGATTTTTTCTAGGTCTTTCTCCAGAGAATCTCTTTTCTTTTTATCCAGATCCATTCTCGAGATTTCATTCAAGGCTTGATTGAGAAGATTTTTTTTGGAGAGAAGAATTTCTTTTTTTGAAAGTCTGGTCTTATCCGTATTAAGATAGAATGAAGTGGTCAAGAAAGAATCGCTCTTGAACTTTGCAAGTTCTTCTATTTGCTCCTTGCGTTGAAGTTTCATCTAGCCTCCTAAGAATTATTGATTTCTTGTTAAATTAGGTAGAAGGGATGATTAATCAAAGGGAGTGGGAATATTGATAAAGTGTAAAATACTTTCACTTGATAATTAAGATAAAAAGAGAAGCTTACTTTGTCAAGTTATTGTATTGGGTCAGGACATTAGTGACAATTTGGTAGTTTGGTTTCTTTTCCATTGCCGATAATATTCATAAGGAGTCAGATAATCAAGAGCCTGATGTGGTCTGATATAGTTGTAGACATATTGCCACTTCTCCAGTTGACGATTATGTTCTTCT
>Ga0209102_1001803_pt1 | contig 10569 bp, 10 predicted proteins | sample ConPoolayeHmetaG_FD_185483 | JGI IMG/M metagenome (GOLD analysis project Ga0209102, IMG submission 185483) | Hot spring microbial mat communities from California, USA to study Microbial Dark Matter (Phase II) - Cone Pool mat layer H metaG... ... | reverse complement strand
GGATTATTGAGACCATCACTAAGACGATGAAAGTGGAAAAGGCCTCCTTTTTTCTTCTCAACGATGAGAAAGCAGGGTTTGAATTAGCCGAATCGAAGAATGTCAAATTCACTTCCTCTTATTCCCTCCTCCCTAAAGGAGCCCCCCTACCCCACTATCTGCAAAAAATAGGAGAAATTATCATTAAGGAAGAATTAGCTAAAGGGGTTCATCTATCTGAATTAAAAGAGGTGATTCAGCAGATGGAAGCCATTGAGGCTGAGGTGAGCATTCCTCTAATCTCTAAGGGGCATCTCATTGGGATTCTTAATCTCAGCCATAAATTTCGCAAGGAAATCTATTCCCATGAGGATCTCGAACTTCTTACCACCCTGGCAAACCAAGCGGCCATCGCTATAGAGAATGCCCGCCTCTATGAAGATTTAAAGAAATCTAAATCGTATATTCGCCGGGCAGACCGCTTGGCCTCTTTAGGAACCCTTACGGCTGGATTGGCCCATGAGATCCGAAATCCACTGGTGGCTATTAAAACACTGACACAACTATTACCAGAAAGACTGGATGACGAAGAGTTTCGAAATCATTTTTTAAACATTGCCTCTGGAGAGGTAGATCGAATCTCCTCCCTGCTCAACGAACTTCTGGAATTTGCCAGGCCCTCTGATCCCAAATTGGAATTTGAGGATATCAACAGTATCCTGGACGGAATGATTCTACTCATTTCTACAGAGTCAAAGAAGAAGCAGATTCAAATCATTAAACAATACGATCCAGAATTGCCTCGGGTCAAAGTCGATCGAGAACAGATTAAACAAGTCTTCCTCAATATTTTACTGAATGCGATCGAGGCGACCCCTGAAAATGGGGAGATTCGAATCAAAACTCGCTCTTTTAAGAAGCCAGGTGGGGAACCCTATGTTCAAATCGAATTTACCGACACGGGATGTGGTATCCCCTCCGAATATTTAGAGGAGATCTTCAATCCCTTCTTTACGACTAAAACGACTGGTAGTGGATTAGGCCTCTCCATTTCCAACCAGATCGTTCAGGATCATCGGGGCTATATTGTGGTGGAAAGCGAGGAAAAAAAGGGAAGTTCCTTTTATGTCAATCTCCCTGTGAATCAGGATTATCCCAAAAGGCGGATAAGCGATTTAGAAAATCGGACTCAAAAAAATATCTCTATTTTTGAATAATGATGAACTATCAGGAATTATTGACCTCTCCTCTCATCCCTTCTTCTCTCGTCGAGATGGCGAAGAAAGCAGCAAAGAGTAAAGTCCCTGTACTTATCTGTGGGGAACCCGGAACGGGAAAAGACTTATTGGCCAAGATCATCCATTATACAGGGGATTGGAGATACCAACCTTTCCATACGGTGGATGGTAGAATCTTATGGGAAGAGCCTTTTCAAGTTCAACTTTCCCGTCTTATTAAAGAGATTGAAAAAGAAGATCGTCCCTTCACCCTCTATCTTAAAGAAGTTGGGGCTCTTGAGCCACAAGATCAAATCAGGCTATTAGAATTAGTCGAGGAGGGGATTTTTCAGAATGAGAAAGAGAAGAGAGTCTTCTCCAATATTCGTTTCATCTCCTCCACTTCAGAAAATTTGAAAGAGAAGGTCACGCAAGGAAAATTTTTACAGGACCTCTACTATCGACTAAGTACGTTAATCTTTCTCCTTCCCCCTCTTCGTGAACGAACAAAAGAGCTCTCTTCCATCGTCCAATATTTATTGGAAGAGAATGCCAAAAAGATGAGGATTCGAAAGACCGGCATTTCCTCCTCTGCATTAAGATTGCTCGAAAATTATTGGTGGCCTCGCAATTTGAGGGAATTAGAAGAAGTCTTGCTTCGAAGTGCTGTCTCCTCTGAAGGGGAAAAGATCATGGAAAAAGATCTCTTTTTTGAAACCGAGTATGAAAAAAACCCGCTGCTCTCTTTTCTTGAAAAACTTGAAAAAAGACCAAACGCCGATACGATGAAATCCCAGGAGAAGCCCACTCAGGACCCTACTCTCTTCTTTATTGAATTGGTCCATCGGATAAAGAATCCCCTGGTCTCCATTAAGACTTTTACTCAACTTTTGAGAGATAAATTTAATGATCCCGAGTTCAGGGATTACTTCTACAAAATTGTGACCGAAGATATTGAGAAGATTGATGAGGTTCTTAATGGACTCCTAAATTATATCAAGATCAATCATCCGTTAGAAAAGAGAGGAACCGTTCATGCGGTTCTGGAGGAAGTCCTGAAGAAATACGAACCCCAGATCGAAAACAAACAGATAAAGGTGCTTCGAAAATATGAAAGGGACCTTCCAGAAGTCATCCTTCATGAAGAACAATTAAGATACATCCTCAATTCTCTTCTCCAATATGCGATCCCTTCCATTCCTCCTCACGGGACAATCGGTGTTTTAACCAAATCCATCGATGGCCTAAGAGAGGGAGCCGAAGAAAAAGAGAACCGGGAGGGGAAATATATCGAAATCCTGATCCTATTTACGGGATTAAAAAGGCCCATCGAACCTACTGAAACGCTCTTTGGGATCCCGTTAAGTCAGGAGAAAGAACTTACAGACCTCGAGATTCGTCTCGTCAAAGAGCTCATCCAAAAAAATCGAGGTGAGATGAAATTTGAATTAAACGAAAAGAAGCTCCGAACCCTGATCTCATTGAGACTTCCGGTAGAAAGAAGGAGGGTCATTTATTATCAATCTCATCCTTTTTAAGAGGAGTCCCTATGGTGAAGGATGGATTCAAAAAAAGTATTTTAGTCGTGGATGATGAGATCGGAACCCGAGAATCCCTGAAGATGATTCTCAAGACCGATTATCAGGTCTTTTTGGCCAAAAATGCAGAAGAGACTTTCCAGCAATTGGAAACGCAACCTTTTGATCTTATCCTTCTGGATATTATCCTCCCCGATATGGATGGGCTGAGGGTTCTGGAAAAGATTAAGCAGAAAGATCCAGAGCAAATGGTCATCATGATTACCGCTACCAAAACGATTAAAACTGCGGTGGAGGCAATGAAATTAGGGGCCTATGACTATGTGACAAAACCCTTCGATGTTGATGAACTTCGTCTCATCATAAGCCGAGCCCTTTCCACCCAAGCCTTAAAAGAAGAGAACCAACGTCTCTGGATGGAGATCGATCGGAGTTTTGGTTTTGACAATATTATCGGGAAGAGTAAAGTGATGAGGGATATCTTCAAAATTGTCCATCAAGTTGCCAATACCCGATCTACTGTTCTCATCATGGGAGAGAGCGGGACAGGGAAGGAGCTTATCGCACGAGCGATCCATTATCATAGTCCTCGGAAGAATCATCCTTTTGTAACCATTAATTGTGCGGCTATTCCGGATACGCTGATTGAGAGTGAGCTATTCGGCCATGAAAAAGGGGCTTTTACAAATGCTATTGAACGAAAATTGGGTCGATTTGAAATGGCCCATCAGGGCACCCTCTTTCTGGATGAGATTGGAGAATTGAGCCTGATGACTCAAGCCAAAATCTTACGGTTCTTGGAAGAGAAGGAATTTAATCGGGTAGGAGGGTCTAAAACGATTAAGGTAGATGTGAGGCTCATTGCAGCGACTAATAAAGACCTCCCCCAGCAGGTCAAAAGGGGGGAGTTTCGTGAAGACCTTTTTTACAGAATCAATGTAGTCCCTATCCTCCTCCCCCCTTTAAGAGAGAGGAAAGAGGATATCCCCTTGTTAATCGAACACTTTATTAAAAAATTTAATTCGGAGAATCAGAAGAATGTAAAAGGGATTACCCCTGAAGCACTCCAGGCACTGATGAATTATGATTGGCCAGGAAATGTTCGGGAACTGGAGAATCTGATCGAGCGAGTCGTCGCCTTAACTCAGAATGAATATATTCGTCCTGAGGAGCTCCCCATCCCTTTTACCTCCATTTCAAGAACAAATGGATTAAAAGAGTCCGTGTTAAGTGGGAAACTTTCTTTTACAAAGGCAGAAGAGGAGTTTGAGAGGGAAATCATATTGGATGCCTTAAGAAGAACAAAATTTGTTCAATCTCATGCCGCAGAGCTTTTGGGGATCAGCCGAAGAATTTTGAAATATAAGATGGATAAATTGGGTATTACTCCAGAACAATAGGTTGAGTTTTTACTCAAAAATGTAAAATTTGTTCAATTTTGGTCGAAATTTAAAATTTATTGTAATTTTAAATAGTTATAAGATATTCGATACCTTTTGCCGTTGATTTTACACAGAAATTAAAAAAATTTCTCATATCTCCATACTAAATATCCTGCCTTCTTGTAAGTCAACATAAAATTCTTTAATAAAAACAATCAAATAAATAAATTTTGAAATTTTCAGCCCCCTTTCTTAAATGGCAAACTTCTTGCTACATAACGACTATTGTTAAAAATTACATCCATCTCTCAAGGGAAAAGTTATGGATAATAAAAGGAATTTACCCAATATTTTAATCGTAGATGACGAGATTGGCCCCAGAGAATCTCTCAGGATGATTCTTAAACCTCACTATAATGTGTTCGCCGTTGAAAGTGGATATGCAGCCATTCAAATGGTTCGTCAAATCCCGATAGATGTCATTACATTGGACTTAAAAATGCCGGGAATTTCAGGGATTGACACTTTAAAAGAGATTCGTTTGATCGATCCAGATGTCATGATCATTATCATTACAGGTTATGGAACTTTGAAAAGTGCCATTGAGGCCATTCGATATGGGGTATTTGATTATATTCCTAAACCCTTTAATGTTCCAGAGATTATTTCCATCATCGAAAAATCGATCCAACGGAGAAAATTAAATCTTAAGGTTAAAGAAGTACTTCGCCAATGTTCCCATTCCAATGAAGTGAAACCTAATGAAGAAGGAGTATTTCCATCCCATAGCTATTCAGAGGGTCAAACCTGTCTCGAATTTTCTAAGGTCCTGGCCTATACATTGGAGGAAAAAGACCCTTATACCTCCGGGCATTCAGAACGGGTCTGTTATTATTCGGATTTAATCTCAAAGAAGATTTCACTCTCCCCCAAAGATAGAAATGAGATCCGAATCGCCTCCTACCTTCATGATATCGGGAAGATCGGAATCAGTAATCGGTTTATCAATAAGAAGAGTTCCCTTTCCTCTACGGAGTGGGCTATCATCAAACAACATACCCAGAAGTCTATCGAACTTCTTATCCCACTAAAACTTTCTCCTAACATCATCTCCTATATTCAGCACCATCATGAACGTTATGATGGAACAGGATACCCTGACGGATTGGCGGGGGATCAGATTCCCCTGGGAGCAAGGATCATTGCTATCTCCGATGCTTACGATAGTATGACCTCGGATAGGCCTTATCGAAAACCCCTATCGAATGGTGAAGCCAAGAGTGAATTGGTTAAAAATTCTGGAAAACAGTTTGATCCTCAATTAGTTTCAGTTTTTTTAGAGATATTAAAGGAGATGGAAGAAATCTTTCTGGTCCGGGACCATATGAAAGTCCCTTCCCTTTCCTATTAGGAGGGATTCATGAACCAATTGATTCGTTGTGTCAACTGTGACGAAGTCTTTTTGAAGACCCCTTTTGATCAGAGCCCGGAATATGAACCTACTCATCCGGGTCAGTCCGAATCCTATCGGATGACTCAAAAGGATGATTTCGAAGACTTTTTAAAACTCCATCGGGATCATCGTTTAGAACCCCTTACCATACTGAAGGATTCTTTTATTAGTGAAGGACTTTATCAGGACCCTCTCCGTACTTCCTATTTCAAAGCGACCAATGGGAAAGAGGTCTTTCTGATTAAGAGATCACGACAGGACATCCATCAGCCTATGAAGTACCAATTGATTTATGGGGATTATGAACTGAAACTTCTTCGTCTCGAAGCCCAATCAGAGGCCATCCTAAAACAATGGAGCTTCGAGTTTAAAAAAAACCCCTCCCTTCTGGAGCGAGGAGAGACCTTTCTCGGGATTTTTCAAAAAGTCCTCCACAGCCTTCGAATCGATCAATTGGAAAGGATAGATGAAGAATCCCCTTCCCCTCTTGACATCTATCATCGGTTGGATGACATTGGATTGGCTTTTCTTTTGAGAAACTGTAGAAATCGATTCAAGGGAAAAGATTATTCAGAGGTGGAAGGATTTATTAATCGCCACAAGGATGATGGAGTCCTTTTAGTGAAGGCTACCTATCAGATTCAAATCCATGAGAAGGTCAAAACCAAAAAGGAGGCCATCCCCGATCTCCTCTCCTTAGAAAAGCAAAAAGCCCTACAGAAAAAGAAATCCTGATCCATTCCTTTCGTTTATTGACATTCCTGATTTCCTCTGTTAATTTGTTTAAAAAGGAATAAGACTCTTATGGTCCATTCCCTGATCAGTCATACTCTCTTCAACCTTTCCATGGCTATCTATTTTATTGCGTTCATTGGATACCTCTTTTTTTCTATCTCCCGTCACCTATGGGTTGGAAGGGGGGCGACCCTCTTTCTTCTGTTTGGATGGATCCTCCATTCCGTGGGGCTTGTCTTTCGCTGGATCGAAACCCATCAGACTGGATATGGTTATGTCCCTCTCTCCAATATGTATGAATCCCTTATCTTTTTTTCATGGACGATTGTCCTCATCTATTTAATTTTAGAATTTCGATATCAACAGAGATTGATCGGTGTCTTTGTGACCCCTTTTTCATTTTTAGCAATTGCTCTTACCTCCATTATTCCAGGGGTTCAACCTCAAATCAAACCTCTCGTTCCTGCCCTTCAGAGTAACTGGTTAACGATTCATGTCACGACCTGCTTTTTTGGATACGCTGCCTTTTCGGTCTCATTCGGAATCAGTATTCTTTACCTGATTCAGCAAAAGAAAACGGATCAGGAGGGAGGGGCTTCGAAATGGCTACCCTCTCTCAGCCTTTTAGATGAAATCAACTACCGATCGATCGTGATTGGTTTCCCTATGCTGACATTGGGGATTATTACAGGGGCTGCCTGGGCCAATTATGCCTGGGGGAGTTATTGGAGTTGGGATCCGAAGGAGACTTGGTCCTTAATTACCTGGTTTGTCTATGCGGCCTTTTTACACGCCCGCCTGACCCGCGACTGGAGGGGAAAGAAGACAGCCATTCTTTCCGTCATCGGATTTCTTTTCGTTCTCTTTACCTACTTTGGAGTAAACTACCTCATTTCTGGACTACACAGTTATCTCTAAGTAGAAGGGCTGAGGCTTCCTAATCGATAGAGCTCTTCATCATACATGTGAACCCAATTCTTCTTTAAGACCTCGATGGCCTCTTCCATTCGATCGACTCCCATAATGAGAACGGTTTTTTCTCCTGTTCCTAAACAGGTATAAAGGTAATTGACATTGATGGAGACTTCTTTGAGAGGCCTTAAGATTGCGTTTAATCCTCCGGGATGATTAGGAGCCTCTACGGCCAGGACCTCCGTAATTTTGATGGAATAGCCATGACTCCTAAGGACATTGGCGGCTTTTTCGGGATCGTTTGCAACGAATCGAACCGCACTGATATCGGCCGTATCCGCTACACTTAAGGCAATGATATTGATTCCATTCTCACCCAAATAGTCACTCACTTCGGCAAGCTTCCCAGGGACATTTTCAAGGCTGACAGATATCTGTTTTACGGGCATTTTCTCTCTCCTCTCTCATTCAAGATACTCGTAACCAATGGATAAGGCAGATCTATTTAATTTAAAAACCCCGGGCCGATTTCCAAAGGTATCTTTGATCACATTGACCATCGTTTCAAAGGAAACCAGACCTGTCTTCCGAACGAAGGCTCCTAGCATAATCATATTGGTGGCTTTATTGCCTCCCAGTTGCTTTGAAAGTTCATTGAGAGGAACCTCTACAATCTCAAGGTCTCCCCGGATGGGTCGAATTTCAATAAGACTGGAGTTAATGAAGAGGATGCCTCCGGTTTGAACCTGATTCTGGAATCGAAGCATCGAGGGGGTATTCATGACGACGGCGTAGTCGGGTTCGGAGGCGACCGGTGAGGCAATCTCCTCATTGGAAATGACAACCGTACAATTTGCCGTCCCTCCTCTCACCTCTGCTCCATAAGAAGGGAGACAGGTTACATTCTTCCCCTCATACATTCCCCCTGTGGCAAGAAGATATCCCATAAGGATGATTCCCTGCCCCCCAAATCCTGAAAAGACGGTCTTAATGAGCATCCTTCTTCTCCCCAGAAATATCCTTAATCACTCCTAATGGAAAGTGTTTTACCATCTCCTCATCAATCCACTGACAGGCCTCTACGGGAGACATCTTCCAGTTGGTTGGGCAGGGAGAGAGAATTTCTACAAGGGAGAAGCCCAAACCCTTCATCTGGGTTCGGAAGGCCTTTTCAATGGCTTTTTTTGTTTTCAAAATATTCGAAGGTGAACTCACCGCTGTTCTCTCGATATAGGCCGATCCCTTTGCCACGGCTAACATCTCGCTCAGTGGGATTGGAAAACCATCTCGTTTCTCCTTTCTTCCCCCGGGAGAGGTGGTCGTATTTTGGCCAAGGATCGTCGTAGGAGCCATCTGCCCTCCTGTCATTCCATAGACCCCATTGTTGACAAAAATGGTAGTAAAATTCTCCCCTCTCGAAGCGGCATGGATGGTCTCCGCTGTTCCAATGGCTGCAATATCTCCATCTCCCTGATAGGTAAAGACGATTCGATCCGGAAGGGCTCGTTTCAGACCGGTGGCTACGGCAGCGGCTCGACCATGGGAGGCCTCTCCCATATCCACATCGAAATAGAAGTAGGCAAGGACAGCGCATCCGGCTGGAGGAACACCAATCGTCATTTCCTGGATTCCAAGTTCATCGATGACTTCTCCGATCAGTCGATGAATGATACTATGGCCACAACCCGGACAGTAATGAAAAGGGTTCTTTTTGATCGATTTAGGCCTTGAAAAAACCTTTTTCATTCTTTTTATCCTAACTTTTTCTGATAATAATAACTTGAAATGATTCTTGAGATCTCTAATGGGGTAGGAATAATTCCACCAGGTCTTCCATAAAAATGAACCTCTACTCCTCCATCAACCGCCAGCTTCACATCCTCCACCATCTGCCCCATATTCATCTCGAAGACGAAGAGATGCTTCACCCTTCTGGAGACCTCCTTAAGAACTTTAGCAGGAAAAGGCCACAAAGAGATCGGGCGAAATAGTCCAACCTTTAGACCCTCTTCCCTGACCCTCTTGATTGCCCCCTTGGCAATTCTCGCAGCGATACCAAAGGCTACTACCAACATCTTTGCATCTTCAACGGAGAAACTCTCCCACATCACTTCTTCTTTACTAATCCTCTCATATTTTCTCATCAGTTTCCAATTATGCTCTTCTTCTTCAAAGGGATCCAGAATGAGAGATCTTATGAAGCGACTCGGCCTTCCCTTGGCACCGGTGATTGTCCAATCCTTGGGAGGCAATTTTTTCACCGGGATTTCTGGGGGCAATTCCACCGGTTCCATCATTTGGCCTAACATCCCATCTCCAAGAATGATGACGGGAATTCGATATCGATCTGCCAGATCGAAAGATTTATAGGTTAGGTCTACAGCTTCCTGACAGGAGCTTGGAGCCAGAACGATCGTTCGATAATCCCCATGCCCTCCCCCTCGTGTTGCCTGAAAGTAGTCGGACTGGGAGGGAGCGATATTCCCTAAACCGGGTCCACCACGGCTCATATTCACAATGACAGCGGGCAGTTCCAGGGCAGAAAGAAAAGAGATTCCCTCTTGTTTTAAACTGATCCCAGGCCCAGAGGAGGAGGTCATAACCCTTGCCCCTGCCATACTTGCACCAATGACCATATGGATGGATGCCACTTCGCTTTCAGCCTGAATGAAGACCCCTCCTTCCGTCTTGGAGAGACGATCGGACATATATTCTGGGATTTCGTTCTGGGGGGTGATCGGATAACCGAAATAGAATCGGCATCCAGCCCTTACCGCCGCTTCAGCAATTGCGTGGTTTCCCCTCATTAAGACCTTAGGCACGATAAACCTCTATCGCAATCTCTGGGCAAACAATGGCACAAAGGCCACAGCCCGTACATTTTCGATGTTCCTTTTTGAGACTCTTTTCGATATAGAAAGCTGGATAATACCCTTTCTGGTTTAAACGATCCGATGTCTCAATCAATTTTTTTGGACAGACAGAGATGCAAAGTTTACAATCCTTGCACAATTCTTGATCAATTTCTATCATCCCTTGAGCCAATGCCAATCTCCTTCAATAAAATTCTTGACCTTAATAAATTAATATTATAAATTCTAAACATCTCAAAATCAATTTTTGGAAAAATTCATGGTTCTCTCTCTCAGACAGCTCGACCAAGAATCAAAACGTCTGATTATGATTGGAGGAAAGGGGGGCGTTGGAAAGTCTACCTGCGCTTCCGCAATTGCTCTCCACTTCTCCAGACAAGGTAAGAAAACCCTTATCATTTCGAGTGATCCCACCCCATCCCTTTCAGACATCTTCGAGATGAAGATCGGGGATCAGGAGACCCCCATTTCCACGGTTGA
>Ga0209102_1001801_pt1 | contig 10603 bp, 10 predicted proteins | sample ConPoolayeHmetaG_FD_185483 | JGI IMG/M metagenome (GOLD analysis project Ga0209102, IMG submission 185483) | Hot spring microbial mat communities from California, USA to study Microbial Dark Matter (Phase II) - Cone Pool mat layer H metaG... ... | reverse complement strand
ACCTCGCATCCGAGATCTTCTCCAACAAGGGCAGTGAAACACCCTCCCGGGCACAGTACATGAGGGTCGCAAGGGCCCTGGCGGGACTGGAGCGAAAGGGCTACGTCGCCAGATCACCCTTCGGAAAACCAGGTTCAAGGATGTCCAGTACGGAACGGGCGTTTATACCGAGATTGTGTACAATCCGCTCGCGCAGTATGAGACTCTGGAGGAGCTAAAACGGAACTACGAGTGGCCCGACCCCGACTGGTGGGACTACTCAGGGATACCGGGCCAAGTGAAGGGAAAGGATGACAGGCCTATCAGGGGCGGTGGATCCGAGCCGTTCCTCGTCTACAAGAGCCTCCGCGGCCAGTGGCAGGGCCACGTGGACCTCGTCCGCCACCCGGACATCGTCCACTACTGCTTGGACAAGCTCTTCGACCTAGCGTACGAGAACACGCGTAGGATCTATGAGCAGATCCCGGGCCGGGTGATGATCAGCTACATCGCGGAGGATCTGGGATCCCAGACCGGCCTTCTGATGTCGCCCGCCCAGATAAGGGAGTTCCTGATCCCGAGGATGAAGCGGGTGATCGATCTTGCTCACTCCGAGGGCGCTTATGTCTTCCATCACAGCGACGGGGCCATCATGCAGATACTGCCGGACATGGTGAGGGCCGGCATCGATGTGCTCAACCCGATACAGTGGCGCTGCAGGGGCATGGACAGGAAGGCGCTGAAACGCGACTTCGGCCAGAAACTGGTCTTCCATGGCGCGATGGACAACCAGCAGACCCTGCCGTTTGGAACGGTGGAGGATGTCAAGAGGGAGGTTGTGGAGAACCTGCGCATCCTGGGCAGGGGAGGCGGCTACATCCTGGCCCCGTGCCACAACATACAGGCGAACACCCCGCCCGAGAACGTCGTCGCGATGTACGAGAAGGGATACGAAGAGGGCTGGAAGGCCTTCTAAGGATCTTTAGCTAAATTCCTTAGGTAGGTCGAACATCAGTCCTAGATCTAGAGAGAGAAGGCACCTCACCTATCAGCCTTCTCCTCCCCCTCCCATCGCGGATGGCATTGGGTCGGAACTGTCCCGTAGGCGTAGTTCCCATTGCACCAGCGCAAGGCAATACGTACTGCTTTGACAACTACTGTTTCCCAAGTCGACCGTGTCGAGGGTGATCATCTCAAGAAGACTAGGGGAACGAGAAAAAGAAACGACTCGCAAGAGATTAACTGGCAGGAGGCAGAAGAGCGATGCTCCTTATCTACTGGTCGGAACATATTGGAATGTCCAGGCCTAGGACCACGACAGAGGAAACGTTCTATGGGCTGAGCTGGGGGCACCATTCGCCAGCCCTGGCCGTGTCTTCCGGCACCACGCGATCACGACTTCCTGATGTTTGCATCGCGGAGACATCGGTAGCTATAAGAGGGCTCCACGGTCCTTAGTATTGTGGGCAATAGGCCGATGGGTGAGAGCGAAGGTCAGCTGTCCAAGCATCTTTCTATGCTGCGCTCAAGGCTCAGAAGTTCAATGAAGGAGCTGGCCAAGAGCGAGCTGAATCTGCTCCAGATCGAGATCGTTGAGGAGCTGCTCTCCGGAAGGAGAACCATCGCAGAGTTGGTCGAAGCCATATACTCCCTGCGCAGGGGTGAGGCTGGCTACGGTACCCAGTACTCTCGCGTCCGCAGAGAGATACTCCGGATGGAGTCAGAAGGGCTGGTGGTGTCAAAGGGACTGTTCGGCCGCCAAAGGCCTTATGCTCTAACACAACTGGCAGTCGCCAAGCTGACGAGCATACAGGGTGTGGAAACCGGTTTGTGCCTGAGCGTGTTCCCAAGAATCGATCTGGCAGTATATGGCGTGGTTCTGGCTCTTGGTGCGGCTGCCGTTGTGCTGGCCGGAAAGGAGACCGCCCCGGTGTTGTCCATGCTCGCAACGCTACTGTTCGTATTCACTGCGGGGATCGCGGTGACCCGCTTCATACAGACTCTAAGGAGAGTGACGTGAATGAACGGCGCACGCAGGGCAAGAGATGAGAAGCAAGGCGATGAGGCGGAGCATCCAGACGAGGAGGATATGATCGAGTCTGAGAACGAGGCAGGTTTCGGGGACGGCGGATTCTTGGGCAGGCTTGGTTGGGTTTCTATGAGGAGGAAGGTTCTGGGCGTGGGTTTGGGCTACTTCTCGTGTGTGTTGATTCTTGCCTCCATGCTTGGTCCAACGCTGCAGAAACAGTTCCTAGCGGTGGGCTTGATCCATCTTGACCAGGGCACACCCGGGAAGGAATTCCCACCAAACTTGTCCGTGGTGACGCCAGCACAGGAACCGGGAGTCCTGGTCCTGCCCTTCAATCCCGACATAATCATGGTGGATAGCCGTACCGTCCCGCCACTTGTCTACGCCGTTGAGAACATTACCCTAGCAAAAACTCTCTCCAATCTCAGTGATGAGGCGATGCGGGAACTTCTTCTGCTGGCGAATATGACGTATGAAGAGAGACAGGCATACTTCGACAGCATAGCTATGGAAGCGGAAGCGAGACAGAACTCCTCGGTTCCGGCGTCATAGCCCCTATCATCGCAGAACGGGTCATCGCCTTCGTTCATATTGGTCGGCTGGACGGGCCGATGTGTGCGACACTCCCATACGAATGAGATCCAGGTTGGTCCCTCCCCGAGTATCTGCCGGTTGGCATATGCATCCCGCCCTGAACTGATCGATCAGTTTGAGGAGTGTGTGCCGCTGCTGAACCCTAGGCCGGTTGGTTCTTGATGTTTGCATCGTGGAAACATCGGCAGCCATAAGAGGACCTCCACGGTCCTTGGTACATGCATGCATCGGATGATGGGGTGGTCGGAAGCATGTGGGCAGGAGTGTGTTATCCGTGTAAATGTGGGCGTCGGCCACGATTATGCCGGTGCATATGAGCACCACAACAGGAGGTGAGAGAAAGATGAAGTTGAGGAGTTCTATGGGCATCGTGGTTGGAGTAGCTTTCCTGGTGGTTGTGGGCTGTCTCTTGATAGCACGGGCAACACCAGCGACATGTGACTCCTCGATGCGATCTATGACACCGCCCCCGCAGGACCCGGGGGTCCGCCCATCGGATGGGTGACCCGACTATGGACTCTGCGATGCCCTAGATTTTTCACGCCTCAGGTCACAGACGCTCCTTCCTGACACCGCGCAGATCTCTACGGTGACGGAACAGCATGAGGATGATTCCGATGTCTGTGGGAGGGATCAAGCGAATCAAATTGAGTGTGAGAGAGCCGGCAGGGGTGGACCGCAAAGCTTGGCCGGTTACCCAGGGGGTACCGTTTCCGAACGGCGAGCTCGAGCGAGGGGCGCCCGTCCGAATTGTCACGGCGACGGGCGAGCCGCTGCCGACCCAGGCGTTGTGCATCACCACATGGCGGGAAGACTTCCGATTCGTCAAGTGGTTGCTCGTCGATTTTCAGATCGACCTCCCAGCCGGAGAGAATCGCGACGTATTTCTGGAGTACGGGCCTAGCGTGACACCCGTACCCCCTGCGGAACCCGTGACAGTGGAGCGTGTGGGCACACGCACACGGATCCAGACCGGCCCCTTGCGGATGGATGTCCGCCACAGCACACCCGACTTTCTGGCTGCATTCCAGGTGAGGAAGTCCGAGGGCTGGCGGGATGTGCTCCGAGCGGGACCGGGTCCACATCTCCACATGACCGATTCGCACGGGATCCGCTATGACTCGATCACGGGGGCTCCCCCTCCAACGGTCACGGTAGAGGATTCGGGCCCCCTGCGGGCATCGGTCTGCATCAAAGGATACCATGCATCGGCGGACGGACGCCGCTTCTGTCCGTATGTGTTGCGGATGCATCTCTACGCCGGCAGGACGGACATACGCTTCCACCACACCTTTGTGTTCGACCAAGACCCCGAACGTATCGAGTTGAAGGAAGTAGGCGTCCGACTCCCCCTTGACCTGGGAGACGGGCTGCGGCGCCGTGGTGGTTCTCAGGGATATGTGGCAGGAGTATCCGAAGGGCATTGCCGTGGATGGGAAGGGCATAGACCTACAGATCTCGCCCTCTGCTTTCGGGCAGACGCTGAAGTTCTCGACGCCCTACAAGGAGCAGGCGGTGTACTTCGGTGGGACGCGGGACGAAGCCGAGTTCAAGCGCATCGTGGAGTCGAACCCAAACAAACGGACCAGCAGAAGGAATCCCAGGCAAGGACCACACACATCCGCAATCGGGAACCACACCGAGTTGGAGTACGCCCCCCTCAACGCCAACCAGTCCTGCTCGCCCTGACACCACCCGGGATACGCACAATGATAGTACTCAGGCCAGGCAGACTTGGCTGGGAACCCGCCGCCCAGGGTAAGACAGTATACCTGAGTCTCCGCACGGTTTTTGCCTTTGAGCTCACAGATCCACTCGCTCAACCCATCCCCATCAACATCACCCCACCATCCACCGTTCTGCGCCGGGAAGACGACGTCCACATGATCGTTGATGTAGTAGGCTTCGAGCCTACCGGTGGCCCCGTCCGTAACGATCGGGAAAGGAGCCAGCCACAGGATCTCCAACCCACCGTCACCATCCACATCCGCAATGAGCTGATAGGAGGAGTGGTAGTCGGCGAAAGCCCCCTCAGGAAGCAGTCCCTCCTGGCTCCACTCGGTAACGTTGATCTCCCATTTGGTCACCGGCTCCGCAGCCCCGATGTCCACGCAGAACATGCCGCTACCGGACATGATCACCATATCCAAGCTATCGTCACCATCCACATCGCCAATCGCTTGGCAAAGTCGGATGATCCCAGGTGATGGCACCATCCACCTCCAGATCTCCGTGCCGATGGAGCTGATGCAGATGACCGCGCCTAGATCGTTCCAGATGACGGCCTCATACTCACGGTCCCGATCGACATCGGCAACTATCACGGGTTGGGAACGTATGGATCCGCCCGAATCGAACCTCCATTTCTCGCGGCCCGTGTTAGCGTCCAGACAGAAGACGAGGCGGTCGCTGCCCGGGACAACAACCTCGTGTTCACCGTCTCGGTCTATGTCGCATATCGTTGGCTGGCCCCCGCTGGGCCTGCCGATAGGGGTGCTCCAGACAAGTTGCCCCTCAACGGTCACGCGGTGAACGTACCCAGCGCTGTCAGAAACAAAGAAATCCACATAACCATCCCCATCAACATCATACGCCTGTGGAGGCCCCTCGATGGCAACCGCGGGGTTGGGGTCATCCCATGTCCAGAGAACATTGCCATCACCTCTCAGTACATGAAGCCTTCCCCCCGCTGCGAAGCACAGCTCGCAGACGCCATCCCTGTCAACGTCGACCAGGGACACCTTTCCTTTTGGATCTCCTGGAAGTCCGTCCTGATCGATCGGTGGGTAGATCCAATCCAGATCCGTGTGTGAGTCAAAGCACCAGATCCGTCTGCTGTGTCCTCTACGCGTGCCGAAAACGATCTCGTTGGCCCCGTCCCCGTCCGTGTCCCAGACCGTCTGGCATCCCTCGTATCCTTCGCCAAAAGTCATCCCCGAGAAGACGGCGCTCGTGTTGATCGCCCACTTGAGGCCCAACTCCGTAGATGACCGGACCGAGAACCCTACAGACATGACCTCGGAAACCCTGCCGTCCGTGGCACGCACGACGAGGTGATGGGGTCCGTCAGATAGCTGTCTGGATTCCAGGCTTTCCTCGACTTCGATCGGACAGACGGCCGTTGGTCCAGCTGTACCCTCGGAAAGGAACCCGCCGTCAAGCTCCATGGACCAGTTGATGGGGCGATGGTTTGTATCCAGAACCCGGAACCTGACGGATCCGAGCCAGCTATAGCTCCTGCCCTGCACCGGATGGACCATCTGTATGTAGGGTAGACGTTCTGGCTTTCGTTCGGATGAGATGGAAACGTCGGCGAGGATTTTGCCGTCAGGGATGGGGAGCTCGATGCTGAGGCTCTTCATGGAGTCGAACTCGTACTTGGGCAACTCAAACACTGCCCAGAACGTTGTGCTCAGATTGGGCTCGAGGCCATAGATCTGGTGATCCCAGAGGTAGTGTTCGAATCCCGTGCACACCTGCGTTGCTTGAAGGCTCGACCAGCAGCTGTAGTAGCATACCCTCCAATCCCCGCCGTCGATCCGAACACGCAGGGCTGCCGGGCTGATCCACCAGGTGGAGCTCGCAGCGTTGTAGAACTCAAGCCAGAGGACGATCTGTCTGCTTCCGAGGATGTCGCCTACGGCAACAACATTGACACCGTAGTTCCCATCCTGGTAGTGTTCATCGATCGGGGTATGGTTGACATGAGCCGGCGGCCACCCACCAGTCCATCCGGCATTGAGACGGGCAAATGACGGAGTCGGTGCGACTGCCAGACAGACCAAGGTCGCCGATAGGACAAAGACGGGTGGGAGACCAGTCCGCACATGGAGAAGCCGACCAAGCCTGGAAGCGTTGGCGCCTCTGAAGGATGCGCGGACTCGGGGCTCGACGCCGGGCGAATTCAATTGACGACTAGCCTCCCAGATCCAGATAAGACCGTGAAAGACCTCCGTAGCGCGCAATTCCCCTAGTCGTCAATATAGAGGCAGTTTGAGGTTGTACTGTGTCTTTCATCGGTTATCTCTGTCACCATCATCTGGTCGATCTGCGGCTCATCCAGATAGGATTTCTGGATGAACCTAAACTTGTATACGCTTGAGTCGAACTCGTAGTTCACCTGCATGGTATATGTACTGGTGTACGTGTCGTTATAGACATAGTCCGTGTCATCGCCGACCAGCTCCCATTCGGAGCCCGTCCACTTGTAGACTCTGAAGGTGAGGTACAAGTATGCATGATCCTTGCCTGTGGAATCACCCTGTTCATCGTAGTCCAACTCGAATATGAACACGGCTTTCTTGCCGCCGTTCACCTCGCCTGAAGTCGTTTCCCACGAAACGTCGCTGCCAAAGTAGCCCATGCCGCTGCCGGACGAAAGCACTCCACCACCATCTAGCATGTACGGGTAGTTGTCCCACCAGACCACATCGTGCCAGTGGACATCGGCATTGCCGCTGTCGTAGGTGAAATTGGGGCCCGAGCCATCATCAGGCCAGACTGGGAAGGCGTAGGTCAACGCCGCAGCCAATACGGCAACCAGGCTCCAGATTGTCACCATCGCCGTCGGCGTTATCAGACGCTTCACCCCCCCTGCGTAACAGCATTGTGTGTTCCATCATTTCCTCCCTCCAGGGATCCCCAGGTCTCCCACCCATGGCGGACACCTTTGGCGACCCCCTGGGGTGTTCGGTGGCCTGAACAGCCAATAAATCTATGTTCTGAACTGGTTCAACGCAAGTTCAGAACAAGCAACTGCCACAGAGATCGCACGACCGCACCAGAAGTGAACGAGGATGATCCCTCCTTCATGGTTAGCGAGATAACCCTAGAATGGCTCGGTCACATCATCAAGACCTGTCCCAAGCCCTGGTATACCGGAGGCGAAATGTGTTCTCTTGTTCCACCCGGACAGCAGTCTCGTGGCCCTGTCCTTTGGTCAGGTGGGAGATTTGCCCGGATATTCCTGCTCAAAGCAGTGAAACACGAGTAGTCCGTGTTCAGAACCAGTTCCGAACAAGGATTTATCAGGTGTTCATGGATATCTGCTATCGGTGGGTAGGTACCATCTGGCGGGGTAACTGAGACTTGCGTTCTGAGACGTCTCGGGCTGCTCGCCATTGCTGTTCGCAGCTTATGTGCTGTCGAGCTACTACTGGTCGTCTGTCGAGATCAAGCGTCATAGGATCTCTTGAAGAGGAGAACGAACGGGGTCATGAACGTTGCCGTGCTCAGATAGCATGGAAACAGCACAACGAACAGGAGCCCCTGGCTGTGCCATCGACAGTCCTGATGGTCGGAAATCACGGTCCCCCGCACATGATCACCTGCGGCGAGAACATTACAGTCTGGTTCCGGCACAGGTCTCTGTCCTCCGTGGCAAGAGCACTTCTTCCCAAGGCCGAAGAGCTACACAGATCGGGCATACCGTGGAGCCAGGTAGCATCACAGCTCAGGGTTTCCTACAGCGCCATCTATCTCTGGCGCAGGTTGGCCGGGAACCGGACACGGGGAGGGAGGATGTAGGGGAGGAACCATCAACTTGAACCGTTTAGTGGTACCAGGCATTCTCTTGGCTCTGAGCGTACTGCCGACCTCGGTGAAGGCGAGTCCCTGGGACAGCCTTGTCTTCAAGGCCGACGCAGAGATAGGGCTGGGCTCCCTGCTCCAGGCCCAGCTCAGCCCGGACGCAGCATGCCTAGCAACCATGGGCGAGTCCTGCCTTTATGTCTGGCACCTGAACGGAACGCTTGAATCCGTCTTCCGCACCCCGACAGGCCTACCTTTCACCAGCTTCGGCTGGTCCCCGGATGCATCGATGATCGCGGCTTCAGACTCTGCCGGCCTTGTACACATCCTGAAAGCCTCCAGTGCATCCCTCTTGGCCACGCTGGACTACGACCTCTGGGACAACCCCATCAGCTCCTCGGCCAAGATGCCATGGCGCCCCCTGGTCTGGTCACCCAACGGATCCCTCATTGCCCTGGGCTGGCGAAAGGGACAGGTCCATATCCTGAACCTGCACCTGAATAGACCTTTGACCCACATCGTCCTAGGACAGGAGAGCGGTGAGGACATCGAAAGCATAGACTGGTCCCCACAGGGGACGGTACTCTACTCGATCACCGGGCCTACATTCTCGAATGCCGGCTCCACCTGGGTCTACAACCTGTCAACCCGGGAAAGGCTGCACTACCTGGACGGGGGCATCGCTCGCTTCTCGCCTGATGGGGAAAGGATTGCAGCCTATCTCTCCAGGGATGTGTGGGACCTTCGCATCTACGACTCACAGAAAGGGACCCGTCTCATCCGCAGGAGTGCACCCGGGGTGACACAACTGGTCTGGTCGCCCGACTCAAAACGCATCGCGCTGGGGACGAACAACGGCACAGTCCTGATCCTTGACAGCAGCAGTGGCGCCGTCCTATCCGAGACAAAGGTCCACGACTCGTCGGTCACATCCATTTCTTGGAGAGGCAACTACATGGCCACAGCGCCTGGGGGTAGCGATGTCTGCGTTAAGATTTGGACCCTCACCCCCACTGGCGAACTACTCTTGGCCGGAACCTTCTCTGGTTGGAGAGGGAGGGAGAAACGCGGCAAAGCGGTTTCTTGGCTCCCGGAGGGCCAGGATATCCTTGTTTTTGGAAGCCACATGGAGCCTCTGACCGTCTACTCGCAGGAAGGCGAGGAGAAGTTGTCGATACAGCTTGCAGAGCTCCACGGATCGGTGGTCTCTGCCGCCGTCTCACCCGACGGAAGGATGATCGCTGCTGTGGTGGGTACGCCGGTCATGATATGGGATGCCCGCTTCGGCGGCCTGGCCAACCGTCTGGAAACCGGTCTGGAGGTTTATGATATGGCCTGGAACCCTGTATCCCCGGGCATCCTGGCCCTCTCTGGTCTGGGAGGCGTCGAGGTATGGGACATCACCGGGTGCAAACCCATCTCCAGGATTATTGTGGATGACATCTGCAGGGGCATGGCCTGGTCTCCCCAAGGCGACCTTGTGGCTGTCGGCCTGAGATCCAAGGTCCAGGTATGGAATGTGGAGAGGAGTCTCCTCCTTGCCGAGAAGGGTACTTGGTCCAGGGTGTACTGTGTCGCCTGGTCTCGAGATGGCTCTAGGCTTGCCTGTATGGCTGGGTATTCGCCTGGACTAGATGTGCCTCCGAAGGGTTGCTCCTTGTTTGAGATGGCGAAGGTCTATGCCTGGGAGGTGGCAAGGGTTGGTGATGCGGTTCAGCTCTTGCCGGCGGGGGAGGTGGTTGTGGCGTGCACCTGGCGGGAGCCGATGTCGCGGTGTCTTGCCTGGTCGCCTAACTCGACCATGCTGGTCGCGGCCGGCGGGAGCGATGAGGTGATATGGACTAGGGGTGAGGTGGAGAGGTGTGGTATGGTGGCTGAGCAGGCAGCTCTGGTCTGGAGGTTCGAAGGAGGGGAGATGAGGCCGGTTGGAAGGCTGGTTGGGCCTGCAAGGCCGATAACCTCGGTCTCTTGGTCACCGGATGGCGCAAGGATAGCCGGCGGATCTCTGGACGGGCAGATCAGGCTATGGTTTGTCGGCTCTTCGGCCCAGATCGGTGAGATGTTTCCCATGCCAGCATTGCTGGCGCTGTTGGGCTGTCCGCATGTTCTTGTTGTCTTGCGACATCATGCCAGAAAGGCTCCGAGTCCGGGGAATGGGGGAGCGTGAGTTCAGCCGGATGTGTCTTTGTCTTCAAGGAGAGGTTCTCGTGGACATGAGTATGAGATCCAAAGTGTGCTACGTTCTGGCTGTGTTGGGCTTGTCGCTTGCCACCTATCTGGTCCGCCCTCTCGAGGAGGCTTCATCGGTTTCGCGAGGGTTTCTGGGATCTGTGTGGGAAGCCCAGCCGCTGCGCCGAGCTGATAGTTCTCTTGGTGTGGCTCCGGTTTCTCTGCAAGGGGTCTATGTGTCAGACTCTGTTCTCAGGATTTCCAGGCATGGTATGAGCCTGTGAACGCCTCGCCAGGGGATAT
>Ga0209102_1001800_pt1 | contig 10606 bp, 4 predicted proteins | sample ConPoolayeHmetaG_FD_185483 | JGI IMG/M metagenome (GOLD analysis project Ga0209102, IMG submission 185483) | Hot spring microbial mat communities from California, USA to study Microbial Dark Matter (Phase II) - Cone Pool mat layer H metaG... ... | reverse complement strand
CGTGTCGATATCCTTCTGCCGGCCCTTCGGGGCTTGTCGCATGCCGCTCCCTTTTATCCAGGTTCGCTTCCGCTCACCTGGAGCTACCAGCTTCCGTCCCTCCGGGACGGATGCGGCCCCGGAGGGGCCCTGAGCGGGTAGCCGGGGGTGAGCCGCAGGCGAACCCCCGGAAAGGAGCGTGTCGATATCCTTCTGCCGGCCCTTCGGGGCTTGTCGCATGCCGCTCCCTTTTCTCCAGGTTCGCTTCCGCTCACCTGGAGCTACCAGCTTCCGTCCCTCCGGGACGGATATTGCCCCGCCAGGGGCCCTGAGCCGGTAGACATAATGGAGTGACCGGTCCCCGTATCGTAGAATTCGTGGGTTGCTGGTAATCAGGTGATTATCAGCCGAGCCACATGCGAAAGGAGACCGATCGTGACGAATTATATCATTTGGGTAGGCATTGATGATTCTGCAGATCAATTGGATGTCGCCGCGTTTTACGGAAGCGAGGAGGAGCCGCGGCACGAGTTTCAGGTTAGCAACGATGGGGCGGGGATGAGGCGACTGTGCAAGAAGCTGGGATCGATGCCGGGGGAGGTGCGCTGCGTTTACGAGGCCGGGGTGAATGGTTACCATCTGTATCGCGAGCTGAGCAAGCGGGGTTTTGTGTGCGACGTGGTAGCGCCGGCGCTGACGCCGCGGCGACCGGGGGAGCGGGTGAAGACCAACAAGCGCGACGCACGCAAGCTGGCGCGGTTGGATCGGGCCGGGGAGCTGACGTCGATCACGGTACCGGAGGAAGAACGCGAGGCGGTGCGCGATCTGGTGCGGGCGCGCGAAGATGCGGTGCAGGACTTGTTGCGGGTACGTCACCGGTTGGGTAGTTTTCTCTTGCGCCGGGGCTTGCGCTATCGCACGGGAAAGCCCTGGAGCAACGGACACCTGGCTTGGCTGAAGGGGCTGAGCTTTAGCGACGGCAATCTGCAGAAGGTGCTCGACGAACACCGCCTGGCCCTCGAGGAAGCGACCGAGCGTCTGAAGCGCTGCGACCAGGCGGTTGAGGAGGCGGCCCAGCAGGAGCCGTACCGGCAGCTGGTGGAGTATCTGATGGGCTTGCGCGGGGTGAAGGTGATTACGGCGATGACGGCCATTGCCGAGTCGGTCGACCTGAAGCGCTACCTGAGCGCTCCGGCATACATGAGTGCCATCGGGGTGGTACCGAGCGAGTTCAGCACGGGGGACAAGCAGCGGCGGGGACACATCACCAAGACGGGCAACGCCCATTTGAGGCGGGTGCTGGTGGAAAGCGCCTGGCACTACCGCTGGGCCCCGGGATTGAGCAAGGTGATGAAGAAGCGACGGGCGGGATTGCCTGCGGAGATTCTGACGATCGTCCGCAAGGCGGATCATCGGCTACACAAGAAATACGTGCGGATGGTGAGCAAGGGGAAATCGAACAAGGTGGCCGCGGTGGCGGTAGCGCGGGAACTGGCGGGCTTCATCTGGGCCATCGGGCAGGCCGCCTGAAGGAGCATGTTCATGGAGCGGTTTTTCTCTGCGCGGCATCTTGTCCCGGAGTCGCCCCCGGCCTCAAGGCCAAGCCCTACGGGCTCGCTGCGCTCGGCCTTGACCCCGGGGACGACTCCGGGCTTTTGGGCCGCTACGAGAAAAACCTTGGCGAAAAAACCGGGCGGTAGCGGATGGGATCAGGGGTCGAGGATCATGGCCCGCGAGAAGGAGCACCCTCGACCCGGCTATGAGGTATGCGAAAGCAAAACCCTCGTGAGTAGACTGAGGCAGCTCCCGACGGATCAGTTGTCATGCGGTAAAACCCGCGCATATCAGAATGGTCAATCGTCGAAGCAGCCAGTTCTCGACCCCTGTTTTCATTCGCTGCGCCTGGCCGGCGCAAAGGAGCCAGAAGCGAGAGGCCGTTAACGGAGATTCAAATTAGGTATTGACCGGTCACTCCATATCAGCCGGGGGTGAGCCGCAGGCGAATCCCCGGAAAGGAGCGTGTCGATATCCTTCTGCCGGCCCTTCGGGGCTTGTCGCATGCCGCTCCCTTTTCTCCAGGTTCGCTTCCGCTCACCTGGAGCTACCAGCTTCCGTCCCTCCGGGACGGATGCGGCCCCGGAGGGGCCCTGAGCGGGTAGCCGGGGGTGAGCCGCAGGCGAACCCCCGGAAAGGAGCGTATCGATCAGGCGAGCCCCGGAGGGCCGGCAGATGAAGCTTTCTGATATATCCTTCTGCCGGCCCTTCGGAGCTTGTCGCATGCCGCTCCCTTTTCTCCAGGTTCGCTTCCGCTCACCTGGAGCTACCAGCTTCCGTCCCTCCGGGACGGATACGTCCCGCGGCGCGGCGGACCTACTCCGACTTGGTCTTCCCACCGCCCCGCCCTTTTGCGGCCGGCTTCACTCCCGGTTTCGCCGCCCGCCCGGCGGCGCGTTTCTTCCTGGGCGCCTCGACTGCGGGCGGCGGCGCAGCCTCCTGAACCTCGGCCGCCGGCGGTGCCGCAGCCGCCTCCTCGGGCTTCGGTTCGACCGGAAGGGCTGCGGGCCGCCCGCTTCTGTCGAACCACCCCAGGCCGCGGCAATTCTGGCACCTGCCGCTTCCGTGCGGGTAGCAGGAGGTGCACCGCTTGCCTCTTTCCAGCGCCAGTCTTCCCGTCCCCCCGCAGTGCCGGCAAATGCCGGTGCCCTTGCAGTGCGGGCATCTTCTGTATTCTTCCGTCACCGGGATATCCCTCCTTGCATGTCCGCCCGGGCCGAGTTCACACCTGGCACCGAGGGCAGAAAAACGAACTGCGACTCCCCTGGATCATTCTGGCGATCGCCGCGCGGCACCGCCGGCATCTCTCCCCCTCTCTGCCGTAAACGCGCAGGTAGCTGCCATGATCCCCCGGACGGCCCGCCGAGTCCACGAAATCCGACAGGCTCGTTCCCCGATGCGCCAGCGCCTCCCGCAACACACCGCGAAGGGCCGCGGCGAGGCGGCGCGCCTCGGTGCGCGAGAGCGTGTCGCAGCGCCGCGCCGGGTGCACGCGCGCGCGAAACAGGGCCTCGCAGGCGTAGATATTGCCGATGCCGGCGATCCGCCTCTGGTCGAGCAGGAAAGACTTGATATCCCGGCCGCACCGGCCCAGCGCATGCCACAGGCGCCCCGCCACTCCTCTGCCCAGGGGATCCGGGCCGAGCGCGCGCAGCTCCGGCACGAGATCCGGACGGGCAACATCGTAAAGCGCCATGAGCCCGAACCGGCGTGGATCGCGGTAGTGCAGTTCCGAGCCGTCGGAAAAGCGGATGACGGCGTGCGTGTGTTTTGCAGGCGGTTCCGGTTGCCGCATGCGGCAAAGCCTGCCGCTCATCCCGAGGTGGACCAGCCAGCAACCCGGCGGGTCGAGTTCGAAGATCAGGTACTTGCCGCGCCGGCGAATGCGCCGCACGGTGCGTCCGCCAAGCTCGTCTCCCAGATCCGGCGCGACCGGCCGGCGCAGCGGGCAGCCCGAAAGCCAGACATCCTGTATGCGCTGGCCGGTGAGCGACCGGCGCAGCCCGCGAGCGATGGTTTCGACCTCGGGCAGCTCGGGCATGGCCGGTCAATATGGCGAAACCGCGCGCCGGGAAAAACGGCGGCCGCGCCGGCGGGCGGCCTTCTTCCGGGCCGTCCGCCGGCGTACCGCAGTCTAATCGAGGCGGACCGACTGCGCCGGCCCGTAGTAGATGCCGTTGAACAGGAACTTGAATGTCCCGTGCGGCTGGGCACGGAAGGTTATCTCCGGCCCGAAGAGGAAGACCTTGCCCTTGCCCATCGGGGCCTCGATCGCGGCCAGGGCCCCGTGCAGGTAGTGCTGCCCCCAGGCCCACCCGCTGCGCAGCGGCGCGGGCGAGTCGAACCAGGCCACCGGGCGCAGTCCCCGGATGGCGGCCTCGGGAAGCAGGGTGAAGGCCGGGCTGTTGTCGTAGAAAACATCCACATGCGAGCCCATGCCGTAGGCGAGCGGATTGTTGTTGTCCACCGCCGCCCGCAGCACCGAGCCGGGAACGTAGAACTTGTCGTTCGGCAGACGCCGTTCGCCGGCAGCCGTCTTTTCGACCAGGGCATCGCCCACGGGCAATCCGAAGTGCTGCGCCACGCTCGTCGATCGGCCGATGGCGATCAGAGTGCCGCCGTCCTCGACGAACCTGCGCAACTGCGGGATGGTGCGCTCCGCCGTCACCTGGCCCAGCCACCCCTGGTACTCGGGCGGGATGTTCTGCGGCCCGCGGCCTCCCGCGGCGAACTCCGGCGGCATGCCTCCGCCGCCGCCGCGGCCGCCCTCACCGGCCGCCCGCGCCGCAGGAATGCCGTCGGTGACGAAGACCAGCACGTCGAACTTGCTGATCAGATTGCCGGCATCGAGAGTTTGCGGGAAAACCACCTCGAAGGGGAACTCGAACTTCTCGAAGAGCCAGCGCACCCAGCCGGAGGGCATCGATCCGCCGTAGCGGTCCCACAAGCCGATGCGCACCGGGCGCAGCTTGTAGGCTTCGCCCGTGGGCTTGATCGTGACGGCCTGGAAAGTCAGCCCGATTTCCTGGGCCGCCTTCTGCAGCACCGCCGCAGTCGAAGCCTTGGCCGGAATGTACATGGCGCCGGTCCCCATGGTACGATCGCCCGAGCCCTTGAGCCAGTAAACCTCTTCGCCCGCCTTGAGCAGGCGGTTGACCGCCACGAAGGAGTCGTTGACCCGATGGCTCAGGAGATAGCCGGCGGCGTTGGGCGCCGTCTTGACCTGACCGGGGGGCGGCGCCACCACGTCGGGGATCTTCTCGAAGGGACCGTCGAAGCCTTCCAGGATGCGGTCGAATTCGACGCCCATCTGGTAGGCCAGCGTCCAGCCCGCGTTGTCGTAAGGCGGGATCGGCGGCCCGCCGGGATACTGAAAGTCGTTCGGGTGGTCCTGCGGCTCGAACATGTCCATGACGTGCGGCCGGAACGCCTGCGCCGTCTTGATGACGTAAGATCCGGCGGGGTAGGTCTTGCCGCCGACCTGGAAGGCGGCCGTGGCGCGGTGCACGGTCACGCCGCTGATCAGGAGGGCGTTGACGAACTTGGTGGCGGTCAGGAAATCGGGCTGGTCCGAGGGGATGATGTAGCCGCGCGGGTCGCGCATGGCGGGATCGCGCAGGATCTTGAAGTACTTCTCGTCGGCACCCCCTCCCAGGCCGCCGCCGCGCTGCGCCACCGGGCTGAACTCGCCTCCGGCGGGCTGGCGGTCCTTGGCGATCGCGGCCTGCACGGCTTCGATGCGCTTGGGCGTGATCGTCCAGGTGTCGCGGCTGCCGCGCTGGATGGAGTTACGCCCCATCTGATAGATGTTGTAGAGCAGCATATCGCGGTTGCGCGACGCCAGATCGAGTATCGCACGGTCGGCGGTGATCGAGTATTCGATCGACTGGCGGAAATGCCATTCCTGCGGCTCGATCGGATAGGGCAGATCCCCGCTCGGCAGCTGGCGCTGCGGCACGAAGGGGATCCTCATCGGGGTGGGATTGCCGATCGTCTCCGTCAGTATCCCGATCATGTTGTGAAAATACGTGGTCGTGCGCAGGCCGCCGTTGTACCAGGTCGAGTAGTTGGCGCCGCGGCGCATGGTGGCGCCGGGCTTGCCCTCGGCGATGAAGCGCGCGTGCATGGCCGCGCCCACCATGTCGATGCCGATCGGCAGCAGCGGGTCGAAGTTGTAGTTGAAGGGATCGCGGAACGGCGGGGCGAACAGCACCGTGCCCGCCGGGCCGGTCTGGTGGTGGTTGTACATGATCTGCGGGAACCATTCGCGGAACAGCGCCCGGCTCATGTTGATGGTTTCCGGCATGTTGTTCATGTAGAAGTCGCGGTTGTTGTCGTGGCCCACGTACTTCTGGTAGAGGCGAGGGATGTTGCCCGTCGAGCGCCTTTTCGGGTCCGGCTCGCGCATGTACCAGTCGGCGACCAGGTCGTGGCCGTCGGGGTTGGCGTGGACGGCGAGCAGGATGACGTCGCGCAGGATGCGCATGGTCTCGGGATCGGTGCGGCTCACCATCTGGTACACCAGTTCCATGAGCTGCTGCGCGCCGAGCACCTCGGTGGCATGCAGGCCGCCGTCGATCCAGACGACCGCCTTGCCCTCGCTGGCGAGCTGGCGCGCCTGCTCGTCGGTGAGACCTTCGGCGAGCGCCAGCCGGCGCGCGATTTCTTTATAGCGCTCGAGCCGGGCGAAGTTCTCCGGAGCGGTGATGATGCACATCAGCTGGTCGCGCCCTTCGGCGGTCTTGCCGATGCTCACCACCTGAAGGCGGTCAGACTCCTTGTCGAGCTTCCGCCAATAATCGGAAAGCTGCTTGTAGTTCGGCAGCACGTAATCGGCGCCGATCTCGTGGCCGAACTGCTCCTGCGGCGTCGTGACCTTCGGCGCCTGCGCCTGCAGGGGCGCGAGCGCCAGGAGAATCAACAAAGGAACGAAGCTCAATGCCTTCGGTGAAATCGTTTTCTTCATACTCTCTTCCTGCGGCTGGGGCGACGCCCGCCGGCGCCGCCCGATGATTGGGGAAGCGGGGTTCATGTCGCGCACCCCTTACCTGAACTATCAATACGGATTTCGATTATAAGCAATTCGCCCGGGTCAAGCACTCGCAAAGCGTTGCGGCGCGGCGGACCTACTCGCGCGGCGGACCTACCATCCGGCCCCGGAGGGGCCCTGAGCCGGTAGCCGGGGGTGAGCCGGAGGCGAACCCCCGGAAAGGGGCGTATCGATCAGGCGAGCCCCGGAGGGCCGGCAGACCTGGGCTTCTGATATATCCTTCTGCCGGCCCTTCGGGGCTTGTCGCATGCCGCTCCCTTTTCTCCAGGTTCGCTTCCGCTCACCTGGAGCTACCAGCTTCCGTCCCTCCGGGACGGATACTTCGCGCGCGGGACCGGCAACTTGGAGCAATAAGCCAACGGTCAGCCGCGGCGCGGCGGACCTACCATCCGGCCCCGCAAGGGGCCCTGAGCCGGTAGCCGGGGGTGAGCCGCAGGCGAACCCCCGGAAATGGGCGTATCGATCAGGCGAGCCCCGGAGGGCCGGCAGACCTGGGCTTCTGATATATCCTTCTGCCGGCCCTTCGGGGCTTGTCGCATGCCGTCCCTTTTCTCCAGGTTCGCTTCCGCTCACCTGGAGCTACCAGCTTCCGTCCCTCCGGGACGGATAGGTCGCGCGCGCCGCGCGGGACCGGTAACTTGGAGTAACAAGCACGCGGTCCGCTGCGGCATCAGTCACGCGGCTTCAGGGCTTCCCCGGCGCAGACAGGGCGCGCAGGCGGCCGTACAGATTGCGGGCGTGCGGCGCCAGCCTGCGATAGGCATCCTTGAGTTCTTCCAGGCGTCCGGACCTGCGCGCCGCCGCTTCCAAGGCGCGCAGGTATTTCACGTCGCCGGTATTGGCCTCGAGCCGCTCGAGGAAGAGCGCGCAGGCCAGGTCGTACGCCTGGGCGCGGTAGCAGATCCAGGCCACCTGCACGGCAGTCCGCGGCTCCAGGGCACGCATGCGCGCGCCGATCTCCTCGCGTGCGCGCGGGCCCAGCCCGGTCTCGAACAGGCGCCGGACATACCCGGGAAACAGATGCTCCGGCACACTTTCGCCCATTCCCTGCAGGGATTCCACTTCCGCAATCAGCGCCTCCGGATCGAGGAGCATGGCCTTCAGACGGACGCGTTGCCGCGCGGCGAACTCGTGGTCCGGATGGAGAGCGAGAAACGACTCGGTGGCGGCCAGCGCCGCACTCAGGTCCCCGCGCCGCTCGTGCAGCCAGGCCAGATCGAGCAGCGCCTGCGGGATTTGCTCCTTGACGGCCATCAACTCGGCTTCGGCCTCTTCGAATCTGCCCAGCTGCGTGAGCGTTTTGCCCAGCCAGTGGCGTGCCTGCGCCCCCGGATAGATCCGCAGGCTCTCGCGGAAGCGCGCCTCGGCTTCAGCGTAGCGCCTCTGCCGGTAAGCCGCCTGTCCCGCAAGGTAGAACACACGGCCCGATCCCGGGAAAAGTTCGCAGAGCTGAGCGGCGAGCGCCGCGGCTTCCGCCGTGCGGTTGGTGCGCAGATAGAACTCGAGCTCCAGGCCGCGCGCTTCGCAACTGAGCGAATCCTCCTTCTGCAGGCGCGCCAGGATGGCACGCGCGTCGTCCAGGCGCCCGTCGCGCAGCGCCTGCCGCAGGTTATGCTTCAGGACGTCGGCCAGCGTTCGGGGCAAGCCTGTCTCTCCTGATGCCGGCTCACAGGCACCGCCCGCAGGCGCCGCACCTGGAACCTGTGATACATTGATAGCCGCCGCATCGAGGTGAACCTTGAAGATCCGCGACCATCTCGAGGTCCTCCCCCAGCCCACCGTCGTGCGCCTCGATCAGCTGCGGCAGGGAGAGCCGCGCTGGATCAGCGAAAGCTACTATATCACCGAAGACGCAGGCAGGTATCTCGAGGCGCTCGCAGCCCTGCTCGCTCGGCCGGCCGGCTGCGGCGTCTTCGTGATCGGCCATTACGGATCCGGCAAGTCCCATTTCCTGGCCTACGTCGCCCAGCAGCTCGAATCGGGCTCGCTGGCGACACACCGGCCCGCCGTCGTCCCGATTTCGCTCCTGAATTTCGCCGCCTCGCGGCCGCTCGAGACGATCGTGCACGAGGCGCTCGGCCTGGTACAGGCAGACGCGGACCGCCGCAGGAGCTGGCAGCGCATCGCCGGCGCCCACCCCGACGGCATCGTGCTGCTCATCGACGAGCTGTCGGAATTCCTGCGCTCCAAGCCTGAAATCCGGAGCTTCAACGAAGACCTGCGCTACCTGCAGTTTCTAGGCGAATGGGCGCAGGAGCACCGGCTGTGGGTCATCGCCGCGCTCCAGGAGCAGATCGAGCACACCGGCGACATCGAGTACGACCTTTATCGCAAGATAAAGGACCGCTACCCGGTGCGATTCCTGCTGACGCCGGCGCACGTGCGCGATCTGGTCTCGCACCGCATCCTGCGCAAGAAAGAAAGCTTCGGCGCGGCCGTCGAGCGCCTGGTCCGGGACCTGAAAGGCCTCTATCCCGAGATCGTGCCGCTGCAGGCCGAAATGTGCGCCCTTTACCCTCTCCACCCGGCGACCATGGAGCTGCTGGAAGAGGTGCGCGACCGATTCTCTCAGGCGCGCGGCATCGTGGACTTCACGGTCGCCCAGATGCTGGGGGACGACGCCAGGGGCTTTCCGCCCTTCCTCGACATGCCCTGGGGAGCGTTCATCACGCCCGACCGGATCGTCGACCATTTCGCCGACCTTTTCGAGGTTCAGCCCGAGTTCCTGGCGATCGCCCAGAAGTTCCTTCCGTACTACCGCAAGCGGGTGGCCGAGCTTTTCGACAAGCCGCCGCAGCAGGAGCTGGCCTGGCGCCTGCTGAAGCTTCTGATCCTCGTGCACCTGTCGCCGCGGCGCAAGTGGCTGACGGCCGAGCAGGGATGCCAGTGGCTCCTCCTGAAGGTCTCCCGGCTGGACCCGGAAAAGAACCGCGAGATCGTCGCCCACATCCTGGACGAGCTCGTGCAGAAGGGCGCCTACCTGAAGCGCCAGGCCGCCCGTTACCGGCTCGACCTCGAGGACGCCGGCCGGCAGGACCTCGACTGGCTGCTGGCGCGTGCGGTCGAGGAGGTGCGCGGGCGCGGCGATTCGCTTTTCGAAAGCCTGGTGCCGTGTCTCGACGACGCGGAGTTCAACCCGTTCTCGCTGCCGCGCGACCGCTGGCACGCGCGCAGGATCCGCTGGCACTTCCACGAGCGCGAACTATCGCTCTATCTCGGCGGCGGCGCGCCCCCCGAGCCGCAAATGCCGGCCTTGCAGATCGGCCTCCCCTGGGGACCGCCGGCCGCGGCCGCCGGATGCTTCAAGCTGCTGCCCCGCCCCATGGAGATCTCCCTGGAAATCCTGGAGCTGGCGGCTCTGGCCCAGCTGGCCGAACGCCCTCTGCCCGCCGCGACGCTCGAGCGCGTGCGCGATCTCCGGCGCGGCCGCACCTCATGGTTCGCCGCGGCGGTGCGCGCATCCTACCGCGAGGGAAAGATCATCGGGCCCTACGGGGAGCAGCTCGCCCTCCCGCCGCTGTCGCCCGACAGGACGCAGAGCTGGCTCGACGGCCTGGGCGAATGGATCCTGCGCCGCACCTATCCCTCGTTCGAGAGGTTTGCGCCGGGGCACGGGCCGCTGCCGAAGGAGCACTACCGCGTGTTCATGAAGTTCGCCTCCGAAAACGACCTCGGCGCGGAAAACGCTCCCGATCCGGTGCGGCTGATCCGGGAGGCCTACCTGCTGCCGATGGGGCTGATGCGGCGCGAGGGAGCCGAATACCGGATGATCCCGCGGCTGGACCACCACGAGCTCGTGCGCCTGCTGGCGCCCATGATCGAGCACCAGCCGCAGCCGGAGCGCCTCTACCGCCACCTGGCCGCCCCGCCCTATGGGCTGGTCCAGGATCAGGTCCATCTTCTGCTGCTCGTGCTTCTGATCCAGGGGGAGATCGACATCCTGAAGGGCAAGGAGTCGTGCCGCGATTTCTACCACACGCTGCCCACGCCGCTGCAGTACGATCGCATCATCCCGGGGCGGAC
>Ga0209102_1001798_pt1 | contig 10610 bp, 7 predicted proteins | sample ConPoolayeHmetaG_FD_185483 | JGI IMG/M metagenome (GOLD analysis project Ga0209102, IMG submission 185483) | Hot spring microbial mat communities from California, USA to study Microbial Dark Matter (Phase II) - Cone Pool mat layer H metaG... ... | reverse complement strand
TTCCATGACAGTGAATGAGATTAAGCAGCTTGAAGGCTTAGAACTGGGCATAGGCAACACCTTATGAGCCATTCAGATGGGACTACGCCATTTTCGGCTACTTCATCTATTTGTTTCTAATAGCTGCTGTCATGATACCTTATGGCTTTTATATGGTAGTGATTCTGTTCACTTTGTGGGTGATGGGCATAGCAAAGCTCTATAATGATTACCAAAATGAAAAGGAGCAAGGAGTTCACGGCTGATTTTCTGTGCTAATAATGCTAAATGCCATGCTGCTTTTTTCGCATTATTAATTGTCCCAAACGTGTGAAAACCCTGCAAACTCAAGAAAGCCTCGCACGGTTCTTCCTGGAGATTTTTACAAAAATCTTAAGTTAAGAATCCAGAAAGAAACGATGTCGGTGTTAAACTTGAAGAGATTATTTGCATTAGCAATTATCTTGATTTTATGTTTATCCGCCGTTTCCCTTACAGTTTTGCAGCCGAATGCGAAGGGAGAAGCGGGTTCAGGAGTTTGGAGGATTGAAAAGGCTGTGGATTTTCTGATTAATTCTCAATTTAACCAGAATTTGAATCTTTGTCGTGAAGCTCCAGATGTTGCACCAAATGTGTACTGGCTTGTTTCTGATAACCTTTGGGCTTGGAAAGCGTTGAAAGCAGCTAATGGGTCAAGATTGTCTAATGCAGCTGAAGCTGGACGAATTGCCTCAGTGATCGAAAGTAAACTCAAAGAGAAGGCACAGCTTTATAATTTGCCGAAGGATTCAAACGGGTTTCCAATAAGCTTTATGCATGAAGCAGTCATAGGCGATGTTATACCAACTCCGAATCGCAATTCCACATATTTGAACTTGACTGAGCAAAGTGATGATTACGTTCTACAAACCGAGATTTGCAATGGAAGTGAAATTTCCAATTGGCAGGAGTATGCAGATAGGCTGTTATACATGGCTCTTTCATATCATTGGCAGGATAATGACACCGCTGCGATGCAATATTTTGAAAATGCAACGAAAATGTGGGATGGAACGGGTATAAATGACACAGCAACAAAAAATGACAAGATTTATGCGACGTATAAGCTTGCACTGTTGCTTTACGTTTCAGAGGTTCTTGGAAGAAGATTACCGTTTGAATATGGGCTTGTGATGCGAATCTGGAGCTTGCAAAGGGAATCAGACGGTGGAATAATAACGCATTACTTTGCAAACGGGACATCGTATGGAGATGCAAACACTGAAACAACGTCTATTGTAATAATTGCTATGCTAACACCTCAAAGGCCAAGTATGGGCACATTCGCGTTTTACTATCCATGGTATGGAAATTGGGGTCATTGGCCACCCGATGGCAACATAACGGGTCACCCTCTCTTGGGTTTTTATGACTCCAACAATGAAAGTCTGATTAAAGAACACATTAACATGGCTAAAGAAGCAGGTATTGATGGTTTTATAGTTTCATGGTGGGGCATAAACTCTTTTGAAGATAATGCTACATTACATATCAAAAATGTCTGCGAAAAAAACAATTTCACATTTACAATCTACTATGAGAACACATCAAGCGTAAACCAAACAGTAAATGACATCGTTTACCTTTTGAACAATTACGCTAATAGTAACGCTTGGTTTAGAGTGAACAACAGACCAGTATTCTATGTGTATGTGAGGGCGCGCAACAATTTAAATCCGCAAGCGTGGAATTGGCATGCTTGCACTGACTCAATTGGCAACGACACTGACCCAAACAAAATCGAAAATGCTGCAATGCAATGGTTGCCCACAGAGGAGGTTCGAAAACCCGCAAGACATGGAATAATCCCAATACAGCCCTTCCAAAACACATCGGGATACATCGTAAATGCCAATTCAATTCACCTTCAGCCAGATGAGCAATACTGGTTGAACGTCGGCGTATCAGACATAAGAAACGACTCCCCGACGTGGTCAGACGTTGGTGTCAAGATAAAGATAGGATTAGATCCGACTTGCAACGACACTCTCTATGATCAAATAGTGAATTTCACGAATGGCTGGATTGATTTAAGTCTCCCAATAAACATGACACGTTATGCTGGACAGGACGTTTACATAAGCGCTGAGTCATACAACGGCGGTCTGGTGAATTGGAGCAGTGAATGGGCAGCCGTTGACTACCTATTCATCAACAACTCCAAAGGCGAAATAGTCAGTCCAGATCCCTTCTTCGATAACGGCTGGAAAAACGTGGTTGATGAGTTAAGAAAGAGAGATTTTAATCCCTATTTTATCATGGATTTTACAGGCTATCAAGACAGAATTCAGGACTTTGCGGAGTATTTTCTAAATTTTACCGATGGCATGCATTATTACAGTCCCGTGGGCATCTCAAAGCATCTCTCAACAATCTTTCACGTCTACAATCAAGCTTCTAACATTACACATTTAAAGAACAAGACTTTTGTAGCAACAGTTATGCCTGGATATAACGATACCAATAAACCTCAATATGTCGTGGATAGGCAGAATGGAACTTATTATGCACTATTTTGGTCAATAGCGAAAGCATGTTCCGCCGACGGTTATGCAATTACTTCGTTTAATGAGTGGCATGAAGGAACAGAAATTGAACCAAGCGTAGAGTATGGTTATCAATATATTGACTTAACAAGAATTTTGCAAACTATGTGGACTGCTCCGTTCAACATTGAAGTTGTCAGCAATTCCGCAATCTTAAACTTTCACATCGATGTCCTCCAGAAAATAGTGAGTTTTAACGTTTCTGGCTTAAAAAACACTCAAGGCTTTTGCAATGTAACCCTACCTAACATTATCGCTCAAGAATTGTGGAATGACAATTACACGGTTCTCTTAGACGGCGAACCTTGGTCTTTCATAAACCGAACAGATACAACAAACACCTATATATACATCAACTACACCCACTCAACACACCAAATAATTATAATCCCAGAGTTCCCATCAACGATAACCCTCACACTATTCATGCTGACAACCTTATTTGCAATAGCCCTTTTGAAGACAAAAAGAAAGCACCAAGCTCCCTAATTCATTCCGTTAATCATTGCTAACAGAATATTTCAGAAAAAGTTAAAACCTTGCATATTTTCTTCTAATCTGAAATGCCTTTCCTTTCGCTGGCTTTAGTTTGGGCTTTAGCCTTTCTTGTTATTTTGGGCATTCTTTTGCTGGCGTTTAGAATTGTTAATCCAACTATTTTTCCTTCTTTTAGGCGAATTATTACTCCTTCATCCGTTATGTCCGAATCGTCAGCTTCTTGAGGCTTTCCGAAGCTAATGTAGAGAACGTCCCCTACAGAATCATAGTCAACCTCCATGTTTCGCGTCAACTCCGCTTTCCCCAAAGCACGCCCCTCCTAAACAACTTATAGGGTTTGGAAATAAAAAAGGTTGTGATAACAAAGCCTTCTTTGTTCAGCTCTCGATAAACCACGCAGAGATACTTAGGGCTTTTAGGAGCAATATCGCAAAACCTCAAGGCTAAATACTCGCCAAACCAGCCGGACACAACATAATCAGGGTCTTCTATCGTCCTCTTAACCTCGTTAACATACTCATCCCTCATGCCAAGCTCAGGATGATCCCTCAAAATCTTGTTAAACCATGTGGCGCTATCCATCCGAATGTTCCTTTTAGACCTTGACATAGCGGTAAAAAGGACGCCTGACACCATTATTCCACACGCTTCCAAGCCACAATTTGTACATCTTCCTGCAGACTAACAATTTAACTTTTTAGTCCAATAATCTACGTGTTCAGATTTTCTTTTATTTTTCTGGCTTAACATAGTTGATGGTGTTGAACGCTTGCCCATTTTCCAGCAGAGCGTTGGCACGCGCATAAACCATGATAGAAGCCTTGAAAAACATGTTGGTTATGATTGAGCTGGAGCTTAGGAGACCGCGCCATGACAGGACAGAAATTTGCTTCAGAGCAGTTCAGCCAATTCTTTGGATAGTCACATATGGTCCAGTAATGAGTGGTGTTAAAGCCATACCCACAGGTGGTGTGCCATACACTGACTTTATCACTCCAGGTGTTATGATTCAAACAACAACTTTCGTCAGCATATTTTATGGATTAATGATGGTTTGGGAGCGAGATTCAGGTATTCTAAAGAAGCTGCTTGTTACACCAGCATCCAGATATTCCACAGTGATAGGGAGATCTATGGCTTCAGGCGTTCGAGCAATATTCCAAGCCCTGATAATATTACCAATAGCACTAATCATCGGCGAAAGATTCATGGGTATAGGTCAAGCCATAATGATGCCGCTTTTCTTTGCTAGCAACGCTTTATACCCTTTACAGCTCATGCCTCCTTTATTAAGAGAATTTTCAACAGTCAACCCCTTGAGCTACGTTGTTGACGCTGTAAGAGGACTGCTAATCACTGGAGACCTTTCCAACCTACTAGTTGACTTAATTGCAGCTGTAGTTTTTGATGCAGTATTATTTGTAGTAGCCTCAATAAGCTTCAGACGCATCATAGAATAAGGCGATGCAAATTCAAAGACTGGTGGACCGGGCGGGATTTGAACCCGCGACTTCCTGATTGCGAATCAGGCGTTCATGCCAGACTGAACTACCGGCCCGATTTTCTAGGCTATTGAAGAGTGTATTTTCTAGCTGAATTTAGGGTTTCTGATGGTTTAGAATACTGGAGAAAAATTTCATGGGATTGCTATGTAGATTTTCTTTTCGTCTAATTGGTGTTCATGCCATTTTGTTTCGATTTCTCCTCGGCTAGTGTGCAGTTGAATTTTTCTGGTGCGGACAAGTTCTTTCATCTCATTCAAGTAGGGCTTTAGTAGCCTAACGCTTTCGTTGTCAAGCTCAGCTATGTGAACTGCCTCTAAAACGTCAGTAGGCATATAACCTAACTCCTTTCTTAAGGATTGAACTCTTCTGGCTAGGTCCCGCATCAACCCTTCTCCAAGTAATTTTTCATCACGGTGAATGTCCAAGAAAACTTGCACATCATCTTCAGTAGCCACAACCAATTTCTCTTGAGAAATATGTTCTGGAGTTTTCGCTGGATATTCTATTGTTTTTACATTTGCCAGTTCAAGGAACAATTCTTCAACACTCTTTAATGCGGTGCATGTTTTTTCTGAAGCTATAACTACCATTCTGCTGAGGGGCCATCTTCTTTTCAGCTTAGCAGATTGCCTAGCAGAATAAACCAGTGATACACATTTGAACAGTGTTTGAAAATTCTCTTCTAGGCTTCTGTTACGCATTTTCTCATCCACTGTGGGCCAGTTTTCAAAGTTTACTGATTCTGGCAGTGTCTGGTCAAGTTTTCTGTAGACTTTTTGGTATAGCATTTCGCTTAAGTGTGGTGTGACTGGATTAAATAAGAGCGTAACAGCTTTTAGAATGTGCCACAATGTAGCGTATATTGCTAATCTTCTGTTGAGGGTTTCAGGTTCATCAGTCCACAACTCTTTTCGAACCATGGGAACGTAAAGTCTGCTGACAGTTTCAATGACAAAGTCTTCTAATGCTGCAAGCGCAAAGTTGAATTCGCATGTTTTAAGTCTACCAGTATATTCTTCTATTGTTTTTTGAAGTTTTGACAGTAGCCAAAGGTCTGGATTTTTAAGGTGATTTTCCTCTTTTGCCCATTTAAGCGTATGCTTCTGCGGATTAAAATTGTCATATTCAGCATTCTGGGCAAAGAATCTGTTTAAATGATATAGCGTTGACAAGACTTGGTATGAGCGGCGACTTAGTTCTTGAAGGTCAAAATTCATGAAGTCTATTGGTGAGCATTTGCGCATCATGTAGAATCTGCAGAGATCAGCTGAATACTTGTCTAAAAGCTTGTTTGCTTCTATCACGTTTCCGAGGCTTTTACTCATTTTTCTTCCTTTTGCATCCTGAGTTAAGCCTTGAAACAGAAAAGCTTTGTATGGTGATTCTGCTTTTCCAGTTAGTATGACATGCTCCAGCAGAAGTGTGTTAGCCCATCCGCGGGTTTGATCTATTCCTTCTGTTAGAAATTCAACAGGCACATATTTCTTGAATTCCTCATCAGTGAATCTTGCATATGGTGAGGCTCCGCTGTTGTGCCAAGTATCCAATACGAAGGCTTCTCTATACATTGTGCCTCCGCATTTTTCGCATTTTAAAGTTATACGGTCAACCCAAGGTTTGTGAAGCTCAAAATCAGCCTTAGGCTTTTCCAATGCCTTCTCAATCAGTTCCTTTTTGCTTGCGATCAAAGTCTTCGTTCCACATTTTTTACAGGTCCATATTGGCAGTGGAGCTCCCCAGACGCGTTCCCGTGATATGCACCATGGTTTTCCCTCTTTTAGAAAGGATAGAAAACGGTTTTTTGGGCTTTCAAAGAAATATTCAACTTTTTCCGCTGCTTCCACAATTTTACTGTTTATTTTGTCTGTCCTTAGGAAGTATTCTTTTCTGGCAAGCCACACTAGTTTATGGTGAGAGCGCCAACAAGTTGGGTACTCATGCTCTACAGTTTTGGCTAAAACTAGTAAGCCTCTTTTTCGCAGTTCTTCAATGACCATTGCATCCGTATCTCTTGCAAATATGCCCTCAAAAATTCCAGCATCTTTCGTGAATTTTACCTCATCATCGAATGGAGCGAAAATTGGCACTTTCCTTTTTTGCGCTGCAAAAAAGTCTTCTTCACCATTTCCAGGCGATAAGTGTACAACGCCTGTTGCAGTGTTTATATCTACAAAATCTTCACAAATAACTCTATGCACTAGCGGATGCTTATCCAATTTAGCTTGTTCTGGAATTAAATTTTTAAATGGATAATCATATTTTAAGCCTTCAAAACTTCTGCCCATGATTATTTCTGTTACTTCATAGTTTTCTATGCCGAGCTCTTGCATCACAGGCTCTACACGTGTTTTGGCAAGTATCCATTTTTCTTCGCCTACGTTGACTTTTGCATATTCTGCCTCTGGGTGAACTGCAAGCATCGTGTCTGTTATGAGTGTGAAGGGCATTGTTGTCCATACGAGAAAATACTCATTTTGTCTGTTCTCAGCTTTGAATTTAAAATATAATGATGGGTCTTCAACTTCCTTGTAAGAATCCTCATAACCTACTTCAGCACTGCTTAAACTTGTTTGGCATCCGGGGCAGTAGGCAACAACATAGTAGCCTTCTTCAAGCAAACCTTGCTCCCATGCACTTTTTAGGTATTGCCACTCTCGCTCAATATATTCATCCAAGTAAGTCCAGTAAGCTTTGTCTTGGTTTATGAAAAGTCCAAGTTTATTGTCTGCTTCAACCCATTCCTTATGGTATTTCATAACCGTCTTTTTGCACTCTTCTATGAAGCGTTCTTCGCCCACACGTTCCAGAAGTTCCCGCTTATTCCTCACGCCTAACAATTTTTCAACTTCAAGCTCAACTGGCAAGCCTTGACAATCCCAACCAGCCCAGAACGGCACATAATAGCCCTGCATAGTTTTCCAACGATAATAAAGGTCTTTTATCACACGTCCTCTTGCATGACCAACATGTGGTATACCATTAAGTGTTGGTGGCCCTTCAACCCATCCGCTTAAGCCTATGTTATCATTTTCGCGAAGTCTCATTAGCTTTTCTTTTATGCAGTTTTTATTCCAGAATTCACGGATCTGTTTTTCCAGTTCCAGCGGGCGGTAACTCATACTAAGCCATTGTTCAGAATTAGTTTTGAATTTGGCGGTCACCTTGCATCACATTGCACCCGCAAATACAAACACATAGCCTCAGCCACATATAACCTTTACCCATAAATTTTTGGATATATGGCATAAATGGCGATACGGCTCATTTTCTTTTTCTGAATAGCATTAGGCTTTCAGGTGTTGTGCAAACGTATTCAAAGCCTGACTCTATGAGCTCTTTTGCTTCGTTGCTTGTTCTGGCTGCAGCACAGTAGAAGTCATCTTCTTTTTCAAATTTTATCAGCTGCGTGTAGAGCAACGTGTTTTTGATGTTTCTATGGCCGAGAAACTGCATAACATGCAGGATGCTCCTTGTATTCCATATTCCATTGTTACCTTCCAATGTCTAAACATTGTTTTTTGCTTCTTCTTTTCTGAGAAAAAAATTATATCTACTTGTAAAAAGTTTCTACTGAGCTCGGTATAGCTATGAGAGAAGATGTGAGTTTTGAGGACATACTTGAAGCAAATAAGAGAATAAAGAGCTTAGTTTTTAGAACCCCACTCTACCATTCGGTTGCCCTTAGCAAGAGGATAGGCGTTGCAACTTACCTAAAGCTAGAATGCTTTCAGCCCATTGGAGTCTTCAAGATAAGGGGAGCAATCAACAAGATTCGCAGTCTTTCTAAGTCCGAGTTAAGAAAAGGTTTGGTTACAGCTTCCTCTGGAAATCATGGGTTGGCAGTTGCTTATGCAGCCAAACTTCATGGAGTCAAGGCGACCGTGGTTGTTCCTGAAAACGCTGTTGAGGAGAAGATTAGGGCTATAGAAGATTACGGTGCCGAAGTGATAAAAAATGGCAGAAACTATGATGAGGCATATGCCAAAGCACTTGAGATACGGAAGGAAAGTGAAGCGACCTTCGTGCATCCTTTTAACGATCCTCTTGTAATAGCTGGACAGGGAACAATCGGGTTAGAACTGCTTGAAGATATTCCAGATGTAGATACTATTATTGTGCCTATAGGCGGCGGAGGCCTTATCGCTGGGGTGTCTATCGCTACAAAAACATTAAAACCTAGCGTAAAAATTGTTGGGGTTCAACCTGAAGGGGAAAGCGGGGAAAACAGTTGAGGTAAACGCTATAAACACTGTTGCGGACGGCTTGGCCGCGAAAAACTCCTCGAATCAACCTTTAAGATAATTAAACGATATGTAGACGAAATTTTATTGGTAAGTGATAAGGAAATAGATGAAGCTGTGCAGACTCTTCTAAATTTGGTACATTTGTTGGCTGAGCCTTCGGGAGCAGCTTCTACGGACGCTCTCCTCTTCTGGTAGCGGTGCTCTCTGGCTTGCCATATACAAAGTCAATAAGCCAACGCCCTCCGCTAATTTTGCGTATGTATACCTTTTCAAAATTAAGCAAAATGGAAGCTTTTTAGTTCAAGGCACTGCCATTGCAATATGTGGACTTGAATCATCATCCAACGTCACAGGCTATTTCCATGCAAATATAGACGAGGTCATCTACGAGACAAATTTCATAATAACAAGAATCGTATACGAGTTTGGAGAAGTGGGAACATACCATGTTGATTTTGGCTTACGAGTTAAAGTTTATAACAAAACACTTTTGGGTTATTTGCCAAAAGAAGAGATCAAAGTGCTAATAGAAATTACAATCTATTACGGTCCATAACACAATTAAAACATTAGAATCTTTAGTCTATTGCAGCCCTTTACATAAACTATATCTTCAATACTTTTCCATATGAAAACTGCGCATTTTCCAAGCAAGCATCGTTCGACGCTTGCGTTTTTTAGTCATCGCTAAAAGAAATGTTTGGAAAGAGCTTGAGGTTTAGGCTTTGTGTTTTCTTGTTTTCTTCTGTGCTAAGGCTGCGGCAACTATCGTAAACATCATAAGGGTTGCCAAGAGTGTTATTAATGGAAACTCTGGAATAACCGCGTAAACGTAGTATTGCCCGGCATTATCGTTTATGGCAAAGTTTCCAGCGTTGTCGTATGCTATAATTATATACTGCACTTGGGTTCCTTCTGGAAAACCTGGAATCTGCCCCACATATGTGTCTCCATTTACCCAACTCATTGTAATGTTTGTCCAGGTTGTGCCCTGATCCCTACTATATGATAAGATAACTTCACGTACTCTCTGCGTATCAGTAACATTAACTGAAACAGTCACCGGCTGGTTACTCTGAACATTTTCTTCTTGCGGGTTTCTGGAGGGAGTGCCAATTGAAGGTGGAATTATGTCTGGGGGTATGTTGGTGCTAGTTTCTATACGGTAAACCTCAATAATATTTATTTCTTCAACGGTGCGCGTATCTTGAATGGCAAATATGTAACGTGTCGCATTTGAATTTATCCAGCCTATTTTGGTGCTTCTATCCCACCCGGGAAGAATATCATATAGCATTGTGCCATAACTGTCGAAAACTCCTCCATTGGTTGTAAATATCAGTTTGCCATCGCTTGAGAAGCGAATATCTCCCGCGTGGCCATAGTATCTCCAAAGAACATTTCCATCCAAATCAAACATTGTTAAAAGGTCGCCGCCGGCCACTATTTTAGTTCCGTCAGGGGAAAAACGACATGTTGCAGTTAGGCCGTGTAGGTCTGTTGTGAATCTTACAGCACCGTCTGTTGTATTTATTACAGTGAGATATGCTGCCTTTGTCGCAACAGCTATATGTTCTTCATCGGAGGAGATGTCGAAGCCGTTAACATAGGCCCAGCATCCAATCCACTGTTTCCAAACCTCTGAACCGTCTACAACTCTAAGCTTGTAGAGCCATCCGCTACCTGAAGGAACGTAAACGTACTGGTCATCTTTGGTGAAGATAACCTCCCTAATGTTCTGGCTTAACCATTTATACCATATAATAGAGCCGTCTGAACGGTTGAGAAGGTAGCCATAG
>Ga0209102_1001797_pt1 | contig 10611 bp, 11 predicted proteins | sample ConPoolayeHmetaG_FD_185483 | JGI IMG/M metagenome (GOLD analysis project Ga0209102, IMG submission 185483) | Hot spring microbial mat communities from California, USA to study Microbial Dark Matter (Phase II) - Cone Pool mat layer H metaG... ... | reverse complement strand
CCTCCGCCGATCGCCCAGGCGCAGCACAGGCAGTTGACCAGCCCGAGAAGCGGCAACGCCGAGAGCACCCCGGTCGCCACGCCGGCCACCAGCGCGGCGCGCCCTATGCCTTGCGAATTCATGACCCATCTCCTCGAAACGAGCGGCGCCGGAGCATGCCGGCGCGCCGCATTTCCGCCGGCAACTGCGCCAGGCCCGCCACCAGCACCGAACCCAGCATGATACCCGCGAGCGCCCCGCTCGCGCAGCGGCTGGCCGCCGTGTTGTGCCACAGGCCGGCGGCCGGAAGCAGGGAATCGAACAGCAGCGGCACGGCCGCGCCGAGCGCCCAGGCCCGGCGCGCGCGCACCGCGAGCAGGCGCCCGAGCAGCGCGCGCGGCAGCAGCACGCCCGCCGCCAGCCCTGCGTAGATGCCCGCACACCGATGGCACACGGCCCACGGATGCCCGAGCCAGGCGAAGGAGCGGCCGGGCAGCTGATGGCAGAAAGGAGCGAACGCGGCGTACAGCAGCACCGCCGCCCAGGGCTGCCCGTGGGCGGCGAAATACGGCGCCGCGGGCGCGGCCAGGAAGAGGAGGATGCACAAAGCACCCGCCAGCCGGCGGGCGCGTGCCAGATCGAGCTGCCGGGTGTCCTCCATGGCGTTTTCTACTAATTGAATAGTATTAATTCCATGTTCTTGCCGCACCGCCGGCGGCCCGGGGCGCGCCGGTGCCGCGCATAACTTATGCCATGCGCCCGCTGCTTTCAAGCCAATTTCCGGCGCCCGCCGGCCCCGCGCAACCCTGAGGTGGGGAGAAACACCCCACCGGCTGCGTATGCAGGGCACAAGATTTGGTGTCTAAATTCGATTTTGCTACAGTATCTTGTGCCAAAGATCGAAATAATTCTTGACATGCAATTTGGATTCCCGTATATCCAATCCCGAAAGGTTTGGGTGGATGCGAGTCGGGCTGACATACAATCAGAAAAGGGACGAGGCGGGGGAGGCGGGCGAGCTTCCCAGTAGCAGCCTGGAGATCCAGGCCGAATGGGACACTCCGGAAACGATCGCTGCGGTGGCGGCGGCCCTCGCCGAGCGCCACGAAGTCGTTCTGCTCGAGGCGGTCGAGGACATCTACCAGAAGCTGCAGCAGGCACGGCCCGACATCGTCTTCAACATGGCCGAGGGGAGCTTCGGCCCGTGCCGCGAAGGGCACGTGCCTTCCATTCTGGAATACCTCGGCATCCCGTACACGGCCAGCGATCCGCTGACGCTGAACCTTTGCCTGGACAAGTCGCGCGCCAAGGAAGTCCTCTCCTTCCACGGCCTGCCGACGGCGCGCTTCCGCGTGGTGACGGAGAAGAGTTTTTCCTTCAACAGTCTCCATTACCCCATGCTGGTCAAGCCGCTCTTCGAGGGCTCGAGCATCGGCATCCGCAACGACTCGCTCGTCTACACCCGCCGGGAAATGCGCGACCGCGTCTGCTGGGTGCTCGATCGCTTCCATGAGCCGGCGCTGGTCGAAGAGTTCCTGCCCGGCCGCGAGTTCACGGTGGCGATCCTGGGGAACGGCGACGAGGCGCGCGTGCTGCCGATCGTCGAGATTCGCTTCGACTCGCTGCCGCCCGGGGTGAATCCGATCTATTCCTACGAGGCCAAGTGGATCTGGGACACGAGCGCGCAGCCGCTCGAGATCTTCGAGTGTCCCGCGCGCCTCGAGCCCGGCCTCCAGGCCGAGATCGAGCGCATCTGCCTGGCGGCCTACCGCCTGCTGCGCTGCCGCGACTGGTGCCGCATCGACGTGCGCCTCGATGCCGGCGGGCGGCCCCACATCCTCGAGTTGAACCCTCTTCCGGGCATCCTGCCGCGCCCGGAAGACAACTCCTGCTTTCCCAAGGCGGCCCGCGCCGCCGGGATCTCCTACAACGAGCTGATCCTTACGGTTCTGGACTGCGCCTGCCGGCGATACGGAATGATCTGATGGCACGATACGACTGCGTCATCCTGTACAACACCACGGTTTTCAACGGGCTCAAAGAATCGCAGGAGAAAATCTATCCCTCGAACATGGTGCGTCCCGAGGTGGCGGCGATCGAAGAGAGCCTGCGCGCGTCGGGCTTCAATCCGTGCGTGATCTCCGTCGAGTACTTCACGCGCGATCTCGTGCACACGATCGCCCGCATTGCGCCCAGGTTCGTCTTCAACCTGTGCGAGGAGATCAACGCCGATCCCCAGCTCGAGATGTGCGTCGCGGGTTTGCTGGAGATCATGGGTGTCCCCTATACCGGCTCCGGCCCGCTGGCGCTCGGGCTGGCGCTCAACAAGTTCCGCGTCAAGCAGCTGCTGCGCGCCGCCGGCATCCCGTCGCCGCGCGGCTGCCTGGTGGCGCCCGGGCAGAAGCCCCGCCTGCGCTCGGTGCGCTTCCCCGTCATCGTGAAGCCGGTGCGCGAGGACGCCAGCCTCGGCATCAACGAAGGCTCGGTGTGCGGCGATTCGGCGGCGCTGGAAAAGCAGGCGGCCTACATCCACGAGACCTATCGCCAGGAAGCGCTCGTGGAGGAATACCTCGACGGCCGGGAATTCAACGTCTCGCTTCTGGGCAACGGCAACGCGCGCGTGCTCGCGATTTCCGAGATCGATTTCAGCGGTTTGCCCGCCGGCCAGCCGCGCATCGTCAGCTACCGCGCCAAATGGGACGAGGAGAGCGAGCAGTACCGCGGCACCGTGCCCGTGTGTCCCGCGCAGATTCCGCGCCGGCTCGAGAACCGCATCCGGGAGCTGGCGCTGCGCAGCTACCACTGCGTCGGCTGCCGCGACTACGCGCGCGTGGACATGCGCACGGACGCGCGCGGCAACCTCTACGTCCTCGAAGTCAATCCCAACCCCGACCTCTCGCCCCATGCGGGTTTCGCCCGGGCCGCGGAGGCGGCGGGTTATTCCTATGCGGACGTGGTCGTGGAAATCGCCCGATTGGCCATGCAGCGTGCCGCCAAAGTCGACAGTCCGGCGTATGTCCTCGCCTGATCCGCTTCCCGCGCACATACGTCCGCTGGCCGCCGCGGACCGCGACGCTGTCGCGCGCATCGTCCGGGCGGTCGGTAATTTCAACCAGGCCGAGATCGATTGCGCCCTCGAGCTCGTCGACATCTGCCTGCGGGAGCCGGAGCAGAAGGACTACCGCATCGTCGTCGCCGAGGCGCCCGCGGGCGGCGTGGTCGGCTACGCCTGCTGGGGGCCGACGCCCATGACGCGCGGCACCTACGACCTCTACTGGGTCGCCACCGATCCGGCATGGCACGGATGCGGCATCGGGCGGGCTCTCGTGTCCCACGTCGAGGAGCAGGTGCGCGCGCTGCAGGGAAGGATGCTGGTGGTGGAAACCTCCACCAGGGAATCCTATGCCCGCACGGTACGCTTCTACCACGGCCTGGGCTACCAGGAAGTCTCGCGCATCTGGGACTTCTACGACCTGGGCGACGACAAGCTCACCTTCGTCAAGCGATTCGGCATATAAGGAGGCCTCGCTTCATGGAACCCTGGAAGCTCGATCTGCGCAACAGCGTGACCGAGGGCGCGACCATCGGCCGGGATTTCGGCCTGGACGGAAGCGAAATCGAGGAAGTGCGCAAGATCTACCCGATGCGCATACCGCGCTACTACTACAACCTGATCCGCGAAGAAGGCGACCCGATCTGGCTGCAGGCGGTCCCTTCGATGCGCGAACTCGAGGACACCGAGTCGCCCGAGGACCCGCTGCACGAGGACGAGGACAGCCCGGTGCCGCGCCTGACGCACCGCTACCCGGACCGCGTCCTTTTCCTGATCACGGACCGCTGCCCCATGTATTGCCGCTTCTGCACGCGCAAGCGCATGGTCGGGCGCGCGAGCGACGTCAGCGAGCGAACCATCGCCCTCGGTCTCGAATACATCCGCGCCCACCGGGAGGTGCGCGACGTCCTGCTGTCGGGCGGCGACCCGCTGATGGTGCGCGACGAGAAACTGGAGCGCATCGTGGCGAGCCTGCGCGCCATCCCGCACGTCGAGATCATCCGCATCGGCACGCGCTTCCCCTGCGTGCTGCCCAGTCGTATCACCGAGCGGCTGTGCGCCATGCTGCGCAAGTATCATCCGATCTACGTGAACACCCATTTCAATCATCCGCGCGAGGTCACGCCGCAGGCGCAGGAGGCGTGCGCGCGCCTGGTCGATGCCGGCATCCCGGTGGGATGTCAGACCGTCCTGCTCCGGGGAGTCAACGACGACCCGGCCGTGATGAAGGAGCTGATGCACAAGCTCCTCATGATGCGCGTCCGGCCCTATTACCTTTACCAGGCCGACCTGACGCGCGGCACCAACCATTTCCGCACGCGCGTCGAGACCGGTCTGAAGATCATCCAGGCCCTGCGCGGGCATACGACCGGGTTCGCCGCGCCCCAGTTCGTCATCGACGCCCCCGGCGGCGGCGGCAAGATCCCGCTGATGCCCGAGTACGTGACGGTCCTCGATGATCGGCAGGTCGTCATGCGAAACTTCGAGGGGAGAATCTACCGTTACCCCCAGGCGGCGCTGCCGGAGGAGCACGAGGCGCGGCAGCTGCAGGTGGTTCACTTTTGACCGGCGCGCCGGCGGCGTGCTTGTTCCTTGAAGAAAGCGCGGCGGCCTGCTAAGCTGCCGCGTTACCGAATGCCGCCCGGTCGCCCGCGAGCGGCGGGAGCAAAATGGAATCCGGCAATCGCAGGGAGATAGAGCGATGAAGTACGTCTTCGTGACTGGCGGTGTATTGTCCTCCCTGGGCAAAGGCCTGGCGAGCGCCTCCATCGGCTGCCTTCTCGAGGCGCGCGGCGTCCGCGTCAACTTCCTCAAGCTCGATCCCTATATCAACGTCGATCCGGGAACCATGAGCCCGTTCCAGCACGGCGAGGTCTTTGTCACCGACGACGGGGCCGAAACCGACCTGGATCTCGGCCACTACGAGCGCTTCACCGACGTGCGCCTCACCCGAATCAACAACTCCACCACCGGCAGGATCTACCTGACGGTCATCGAAAAGGAGCGCAAGGGAGAATTCCTGGGCAAGACGGTCCAGGTCATCCCGCACATCACCAACGAGATCAAGGCCACCATCCGGCGCGTCGCCGAGGATGCCGAGGTCGCCATCGTCGAAGTCGGCGGCACCGTGGGCGACATCGAGGGCCAGCCCTTCCTCGAGGCCATCCGGCAGATGAGGATCGAGGTGGGGCGCGACAACAGCATCTTCGTGCACCTCACGCTCGTGCCCTTCGTGCCGAGCTCCAACGAATTGAAGACCAAGCCCACCCAGCACAGCGTGAAGGAACTGCGCGCCATCGGCATCCAGCCCGACATCCTGCTGTGCCGCACCAGCCGGATGCTGCCGCGCGACATCAAGGCCAAGATCGCCCTTTTCTGCAACGTCCCGGAGAAGAACGTCATCACCGGCCTCGACGTCGGCAACATCTACGAGGTTCCCCTGGTGCTGCACGGCGAGGGGCTGGACGACGCCATCGTGCAACACCTGGGCCTGCCCGCGCGCGCGCCCGACCTCGAGCGCTGGCACGACCTCGTGCGGCGCGGCAAGAACCCGCGCGACGACGTGCGCATCGCGATCGTGGGGAAATACGTCGAGCACGGCGATTCCTACAAGAGCCTGAACGAGGCGCTCTACCACGGCGGCCTGGCCAACGAGCTGCGCGTCGACCTCAAGTGGGTCGAATCCGAAGGGCTGCTGGAGGAAACGATCGCCGAACAGCTCGGCCCGTTCCACGGCATCCTGGTCCCGGGCGGCTTCGGCAAGCGGGGCATCGACGGGATGCTGCGCGCCATCCGCTACGCGCGCACCGGGAGCGTCCCCTATTTCGGCATCTGCCTGGGGATGGAGTGCGCCGTGATCGAATTCGCGCGCAACGTCTGCGGCCTGCAGGCCGACAGCTCGGAGTTCGACCCGTCGGCGCCCCACCGCGTCTTCTACATGCTGCGCGAGCTGCTGGGCAGCGACCTGATGGGGGGCAACATGCGGCTGGGCGCATATCCCTGCATCCTGGACGAGGACTCGCTGGCCTTCCGCATTTACGGAAAGAAGGAAATCTCCGAGCGCCACCGGCACCGCTACGAGTTCAACCGCGAATACGAGAAGATCCTCGCGAGCTACGGCATGAAGTTCTCCGGCAACTCGCCCGACCGCAATTTCGTGGAGATCATGGAGCTGCCCGGCCACCCCTGGTTTCTCGGGTGCCAGTTCCACCCGGAGTTCAAGTCGAAACCTTTCCGCCCCCACCCGCTCTTTGCGAGTTTCGTCGCGGCCGCCTACAGTTACAAACTGGACAGGGAGGCGCGTGTGCGTGCGGAAACGCCGGCGCGAGTCGCCGGGGGCGCGGCCACATAGAGCGCGGGAGGCCATATGCGGCCCGTTCGTGTCGCTCACCTGCAACTCGGCCGTCACGCGCGGCCCTTCTTCATTGCCGGGCCGTGCGTCATCGAAAGCGAGCGCCATTGCCTGAAGATGGCCGAGCGCCTGGCCGGGATCGCGTCCCGGCTGAAGCTCGACCTGATCTTCAAGGCTTCCTACGACAAGGCCAACCGGACGTCGGGGCGCTCCTTTCGCGGCCCCGGTCTGGAGCGGGGCCTCGAGATATTGGCCCGCGCCCGCGCGGCGAGCGGCCTTCCCGTGCTGACCGACGTTCATGAAGTCCGGCAGGTGGCGCCCGCCGCCGAGGTGTGCGATGTGCTGCAGATCCCGGCGCTGCTGTGCCGCCAGACGGATCTGATCGTGGCGGCGGCGCGCAGCGGGCGCGCGGTCAACCTGAAAAAGGGGCAGTTCCTCTCCCCCGCCGAGATGCGCAACGCTCTGGAGAAGGTGCTGGAGGCGGGAAACACCGACGTGTTCCTCACGGAAAGGGGGACCTTTTTCGGCTACCACAACCTGGTGGTGGATTTTCGTTCCTTCGTGATCCTCCGCGGCTTCGGGCGCCCCGTGGTCTTCGACGCGACCCACAGCGTGCAGCGGCCGGGCGGCGGCGGCGACCGTTCGTCGGGCGAGGCCGAGTTCATCCCGCACCTGGCGCGCGCCGCGGCCGCCATCGGCGTCGACGGCTTTTTCTTCGAAGTGCACGACAATCCGGCGCGCGCGCTTTCCGACGGCCCGAACGCCCTCGACCTGCGCCGCTTCCCGCGCCTGGTGGAGGATCTCCTGGCCATACGGGAAGCGACGGGGAGGCGGCCGTGAGCGACCGGCCTCCGTCACCGCTGGCAACGGCGGCACGCGTGCTCGAGGCCGAGGCCGAGGCGGTGCGCAATCTGGCGGCGCGCCTGGGCGAGCCCTTCCTCAAGGCGCTCGACATCCTGGCGGCCTGCACCGGCAAGATCGCCGTCACCGGCATGGGAAAGTCCGGCCTGGTCTGCAAGAAGATCGCCGCCACCTTGAGCAGCACCGGTTCGCCTGCCATCTTCCTTCATGCCGCCGAGGCCCTCCACGGCGACATCGGCCTGCTCGGACCGCACGACGCCGTGCTGGCGGTGTCCAAGAGCGGGGAGACCGCGGAACTGCTGCAGATACTCAACGCCGCCAAGCGGCTCGGCCTGCCGCTGATCGCACTCACCGGCGATCCCGGCTCCACGCTGGCGCGCCATGCCGATGTCCACCTGGATGTGAGCGTGGCCGAGGAGGCCTGCCCGTTCGGGCTGGCGCCCACGACCAGCACCACGGCGGCCATGGCCATGGGAGATGCGCTCGCCATGGCCCTGATGGAACGCAAGGGCTTCCGCATGGAAGACTTCGCATCGGTCCATCCTGCGGGCAACATCGGCAAGAAGCTGATGCGCGTGGGCGACCTCATGCATCGCGGCGACGAAGTGCCGTGCGTGCGCGACGACACGCCCATGGCCGAGGTGATCTACGAGATGTCGCGCAAGGGCCTGGGCATGACGGCGGTCACCGACGCGCAGGGCAAGCTGTGCGGCGTGATTTCCGACGGCGACCTGCGCCGCCTGCTCCAGCGCGCGCCGAATCCGCTGGCGCTGCGCGCGCGCGACTGCATGACCAGGAACCCGAAGACCATCGCGCGCGACGAGCTCGCCACCGCCGCGCTGGCGCGCATGGAGAGCCTGAAGATCACGAGCCTCATCATCGTCGACGACGATCGCTCGCTGCTCGGGGTGATTCATATCCACGATCTGTGGCGTACCCAGATGTTCTGAAGCGCGGCGCTCAAAAGCCTTGATAATTTCTGCGCGCCGGGCTAGATTGATGGTTAGCGTTCGGCGGGAGTAATTCAGCGGTAGAATGCCAGCTTCCCAAGCTGGACGTCGCGGGTTCGATCCCCGTCTCCCGCTCCATTTCCCGGGCAGCAGAGAATGATCCGGACCGTCGGCCGAGGGTGCGGTACGGTCGCTGCCCGCAAGGAGAGGTTGCCTCGATGCCCCATGCTTTCCGCGTCATGGTTCATTGCCCGCAAACCGGCGGCGTTCTCGATACCGGGATCATGACTTCCGGCAGGGAAGTGCTCAACAGCCGGATGTTCGAGGACAAGCCCGTCGACTGCCCTCATTGCGGCAGGCGCCACAATATGCAGGAAAACAGCTTCCTGCAGGTGCTTCCCGCATCCTTGAAGGAAACCCTCTGGCGCCCCAATCCATAGGCGCCGCTGCGGGCCTGCTGCCCGGATCGGCCGGCGCGCAGGATCGGCGGTCGTTGCGCGCGCTTGCAACCGGTGCGCAATCGTGGCAGACTGGCCCCTGCCCCGGTTTCACCGGCGGGACGCAACTTGGGGTCCCGCCCCGCATCTCTAAGGGATGAGCACCGGGCCGGGCATTTCGCGAGGCGCAGCGCGCTGGATGCAGCCGAAGCCCGGAGGGCAGCGGTCCGGAGTTCCGTGAGGAATGGTGGGCGCCACAGGACTCGAACCTATGACCCCTGCGGTGTGATCGCAGTGCTCTACCAGCTGAGCTAGGCGCCCGCCGACGGTGTTTATGTAACATGTCGCTGCGCATTTGTAAATAGTCATCCTCCGAGGAGATTCGACCATGACCTTTCGCACGGCTCTTCGCAAGCTGGCGCTGGCGCCGGCGGCGCTTGCACTGCTCACGTTCGTCCCGCGCGTGTTGGCCCAGGAGGAAACCAAAGAAGAGGCGATGTACCGCGAGGATTACGAGCGCTTCACCAAGATCAAAGCCATCCCCGACCCGATGAAGCGCTGCGACGCCTTTTACGATTTCCTCAAACAGCGGCCGGATTCCAAGCTCCTGAAAAACGCGCAGGCGGAATACCTGCTCATTCTGGATGGCGTGATGAAGGCGCAGAGGTACACCGAGCTCGAGACGCTTTCCGAGCGCTTCATCAGGCTCTTCCCGAAGGTGGGCGAGACGTACTATTTCTACGGGGCGGCCCTGCAGGAGGCCAAGAAGCCTGCGGAAGCCATGGTCGCCCTCGCCAAGTGCTATCTGCTCAAGAATCCCGGCTCCGAGAGGGCCAAGCAGCGCCTCGAGTTCCTCTACAAGGCGCAGAACCGGGGCAACCTCGCAGGAATCGAGGCGATATATCAGAAAGCGCGCGCCGAGCTTGCCAAGTGAACCCCGGGCCCGCGGGGCGCTGCCGCACGCGCCGGTAAAGCCGCTGCGCCCTCCGGCCGATACCGATAGCGATGGGGATCGCGAGCACACAGGCGCGCGAAGGTTCGGGCGGCCAGCGGCCCGTGGGCTACTTCTACCACCTGCGGCGCGACGACCGTCACAGCGGCGCGATTCTGGTGACCGATCGTATCGGCGTGCCGCTCGAATTCAAGTACACCGAGCCGGTGACGGCCACCCGCCTGCACAAGATCCTCTACGGGCGCACTCTGGAGCGCTACATCCACGAAACCCTGATCCGGGACCGGCTGGCCCGGGAGCTGCAAACCGATCCCCAGTACTTCATCACCCCTTACGAGGACAAGGAATTCCTGAGCAGGATCGCCGGCCGTGAGGCGGTGGCCGTGCAGCGGCTGCGGCCGGCGCCGGGCGAAAACGGCCGGCCGTTCACGCGCGTGCGGGATTGCGAAGGCATCGTCGAACTGGAAGAAGGCGCGACGGTGCGCCTGGCCTTTTCGACCGCCGATGAAGCGCTCCAGATGGCCATGGTCGCCTGGCTTCAGGAAATCGGGCGCACCATGGACCTGCTCGAGCCGCTGGAGCGCATAGCCAACGCGTTGACGGCGTTATGCGGCGAGGGAAAGAAAGGCCTGGGGATCGGCTGAAAGACCGCGCGCACGAGCGGCGGCTGCGCAGCCGGAGCTTCCGGCGATACGCCCTGCGTTTCGTTACGCCTGCGCTTCAAGCGGGTCGCGTCTCGGGCATCGCACTGGATCCGAGGGCCGCGCCTGCAGGGTCGATCGAGCTGCTCCTGCCGCCGCATGTTCTGGAGCTCGACGGAGCCTCCGGACTCGATCGGTCCGACGGTGCCGTCCGGGCTCGCGCCGGCTGCCGCGCGACTTTCGAGGGCGCCTGCAGTCCCGTGCGCTCGCTGGCCCTGGCTCCGGAAGCCGGACTGGGAGCCGAGCCGTTCGAGCCGCTGTCGTGTCCGTCAGTGCTGCGCTGCATGCCGCTGGGCCGGCCGGGAGTGAGGAGCCGGCCGCTGATGG
>Ga0209102_1001796_pt1 | contig 10616 bp, 11 predicted proteins | sample ConPoolayeHmetaG_FD_185483 | JGI IMG/M metagenome (GOLD analysis project Ga0209102, IMG submission 185483) | Hot spring microbial mat communities from California, USA to study Microbial Dark Matter (Phase II) - Cone Pool mat layer H metaG... ... | reverse complement strand
CTGCCGGTACACAGGCAAGACGAGTTCCCTGTTTGGGCCGGGGTGGGCGAGCAAGCTAGACAACGATTCTCGGGGAGAATACATATACGGTTGTGGTCTTGAACTTTCTCCTTAGCAAAGCTAGTTGTGGTCTGTATATCCTAATCCTCCCTCTCTCGCATGCGACTGGCATATTAAGCGCTTCGGATATTACTTTTTTCTCCGCTTTTCCCTCGTGTCCGGACAAAGCCAGAATATTTGCTTCAGCTTGATTTGCACCTACTTCCACAAGCATGGGTAATAACAATGCTTTCTGTTCATCAGCATCTAGTATGCTTGCCAGGTACTCAAGTTCAGTCTTCTTAAAAAAATGGGTGCTGCCGTCATTACATACTACGTGAGGATATCCCTCGGTGAGAAGGTCGGCCAGTCGTTTCTGACTCGCCGGTAACCCAGCATTAACTATCCTGAGTTCACCTCTCAAGCATTCCCGGAGCATCTTTTCATAGGAAGATTCTCCCCGTGGCTCCGATTGCTCTGATGTAGTGAAGGGACCTTTGTCTGGGAACGGCTTAAGCATTTGTCTATCCCCGCGCAACCAGCACTTTCACGCGTTTCAACCGTGCTTTCTCTTCCCTGTCTCTTTCCTCAAATTTCATATTCAGGTAGCTTATCGTCGTTTGTAGTCCTGGGATTACTACATACTCCAGAGCATTGGTTATCCTTTTTGTCCTGTTTATTTCCATCGCCAGTAATTCAAAGCTCCTCTGAAGTTCAGCCAGCTCCACAATAGCTTTGAGACACTCTGCGGATAATTGCGCTGCGTTGTCTAACCACGAAGAGGTATCAACCAGGCTATATCCTTTCATCGGCCTGGCGCCGTTCGTGAGCTCAAAAGAGGGAATTCGCACGCCGGCCACATTTCTTAGGCCAGCGGTGACCTTCAGATCGGCCTCAGTAGCTACTAGTTCCTTTTCTAGCGCTATGTACCCATGATAGCCGGCGGCGATAGATAGGGCTTTATAGAGTTTGGACAATTCATCAAGCAGTTTTCTTTTGGCTTCCACTGTGTCTCTGGCTGTCTGTAGGAATTCCATGGTTAGGATGGAAAGCCTATCCTTTACTATCTTTTGAACTCTTTGCGCCAACGCAAGCCGGCGTTTTAGTTTTACCAGCTCAATTTTTGTTGGTCTAACTTTGATTAGTTCCGGCATTTTTCGACACCTGCTTCTACTTCCGATACTTGGGAAGATACTTCTTGATGAACTCCTCCTTGATTAGCTTCAAATCCTCCTCAGGCAGCTTTGAGAATAGCTCCCAAGCTACGTCCAGTGTCTGCTCTACCGTTCTCTTCTCCCACTCACCTTGGGATATGAATTTTTTCTCGAACTCATCTGCGTTGGTTAGATATATTTTATCTCTCTCGCTCAGGGCTTCAGCGCCAATAATGGTGGATATCTCCCTAAGGTAGCATCCTTCAGCATAAGCAGCGTAGGACTGCATGAACACATTGTTGTGGTCTTCTCTGGTCTTGCCCGGGCCAATACCCTCTTTCATCATTCGGGAAAGAGATAGGAATACGTCTATGGGTGGGTATATCCCTTTTCTTTCCAGGTTTCGGGAAAGAACAATCTGTCCCTCGGTGATGTAGCCGGTAAGGTCAGGTATAGGGTGTGTTATATCATCGTCAGGCATGGTTAGAATAGGCATTATGGTGACCGAACCTTCTTTGCCAAAAATCCTGCCGGCTCTCTCATACATCGTGGCTAGGTCTGTGTACATATACCCTGGATAGCCTCTTCTGGACGGTATCTCTTCCCTCATGGAGGAGAGTTCACGGAGAGCCTCGCAATAGTTGGTCATATCGGTAAGTATGACCAGTACATGCATGTCCTTTTCCCAGGCCAGATATTCGGCTGCGGTCAAAGCCAACCTGGGCGTTGATATTCGCTCGATAACAGGATCGGATGCGGTGTTGATGAAGGCTACGGTTCTCTCCAGCGCTCCTGTTCTCTCAAGGCCCTTCATGAAAAAGGAGGCATCATCATAGCTGATACCAATAGCCGCAAATACTAAAGCGAATCTTTCCTCTTTCCCCTTTACGCTTGCCTGTCTGATTATTTGAGCTACAATTCGGTTATGAGGCAATCCTGAGCCGCTAAATATAGGCAATTTCTGTCCTCTGACCAACGCGTTTAAGCCATCTATTGCAGAGATTCCCGTTTCGATAAATTCTGCTGGGGGTTGGCGGAGTGCGGGGTTTATAGGCTCACCGTTAATATCCAGGTAACCTTCCGGAACTATCCGAGGCCCTCCGTCTATTGGTTCTCCCATTCCATTGAAGATTCTCCCTAGTATGTCCATAGATACGGGCAGCCTTAGCGTTTCCCCCTTGCACCTTATTTTGCTCCCGATGAGGTCGACTTCACTAACGCCGCCAAATACCTCGATGATAGTTGCCTTTTCACTAATGTCTATTGCTTGACCACCTTTCACTTCCCCATTGGCAAGTTGGACATCAACCATCTCATTGAATCTTATGCCAGGGATGCTTTCAGCTATGAGCAAAGAGCCCTTGGCCTTAGTAATTGCTCTTCCTTCTTTGACGTAGAGTGAAGAAAAATCCATAGCAGCCCTCCTTTCCTCAGGCAGCGCGTTTGCCAGCTACCATGCTTTGTTCCATCTCCGACCACAATTCCTTGGTTCTCTGTTCAAAGACGTCGTTGGGTATGTCCTTCATCCTGGATATTCTGTACACTAGGGGCGATGAACGGATACTCTCAATGCCTGCCCCTGAATTTAACATCTCCTGGGCGAGTTCGTAGAACTTCATTATGGTTTTGAGCATGAGGCCAGCTTTTTGGGGCACGCAGTAGGTATCGACTTCGTGATAGGCGCTTTGCTGGAGGAAGTCTTCGCGTATCATCCTGGCGATAAGAAGCAGCAATTTGTCTCCTTCAGGTAGAGCCTCAGGCCCAACGAGTCTGACAATTTCCTCCAGTTCAGCCTCCTGCTGCAATACCCTCAGGGCACTGGCTCTGGTGTTCTCCCATCCTGGGTCGTGCTGATTCCACCAATCTTTGACTGCTTCCACATAAAGGCTATAACTGGTAAGCCAGTTTATGGCTGGAAAATGTCTTTTGTTGGCCAAGGAGACATCCAAGGCGTAGAAAGCATCTATTATTCTAAGTGTGTTTTGGGTTACCGGTTCGCTGAAATCGGCTCCGGGAGGGCTTACGGCACCGGCTACTGTCACTGAGCCCTTTCTTGCAGGATTACCTAGGCATTCAACCATTCCTGCTCTTTCATAGAAAGAGGAAAGGCGGGAGCCCATATAAGAAGGAAAGCCTTCTTCTCCGGGCATTTCCTCCAGTCGGCCACTCATCTCCCTCATAGCTTCAGCCCACCTCGAAGTGGAATCAGCAACCAGCAAGACGTCATAGCCCATATCTCGGAAATACTCGGCCATGGTGATGCCCACAAAAATGCTTGCTTCCCTGGCCACGACTGGCATATTAGATGTGTTGGCTATAAAGATCTCCTTCTCTTGTAATAGTCTTCCTGTGTTAGGGTCTTTGAGTTGTCTAAAGCTGTAAAGCACGTCAGCCATCTCGTTGCCCCTCTCCCCACAACCCACATAGATATTCAGATGTGTCTGAGCCCATCTGGCCAGTTGCTGTAAGGCGACGGTTTTCCCAGTGCCGAAGCCTCCGGGTATCGAAGCCTTGCCACCGAGAGCTAGGGGGAACATGTAATCCAAAATTCGCATGCCGGTAGTCAGCAAGCCCGCAGGGTCTAGCCTCTGCTTATAGGGTCTGGGCTTTCTTACTGGCCACTCTTGCATCAACGTGAGTTCTTTTACTTCACCGTTATGCTCTATCCAGGCTACAGGCTCCTCGACAGTGTAGTCGCCTTGCCGTATCTCCTTTATCGTGCCTTGGATTCCCACGGGAACCATTATCCTGTGTTCTATCAGATTAGTCTCGGGCACCACGCCTATTATGTCTCCTTGGCTGACAGCGTCGCCAACCTTTACCCTGGGTGTGAACTGCCATTTTTTGTCGCGGGGAAGGGCTGAGGCTTTAGCACCCCGTCTTATAAAGGCGCCGATGCTCTCGCCCAAGGAGAGCAAAGACTTCTGTAAGCCATCGTAAATAGAGCCGACGAGTCCCGGCCCTAGCTCGGCGCTCAGTACTCTTCCGGTTCCTCTTACTACTTCGCCAACTTTCAACCCCAGAGTATCCTCGTGTGCTTGAATTATCGCCTTCTCCCCTTCAAGTCCTACGATCTCCCCAACAAGCCCCTCTTCACCTATCTCGACGACTTCGTAAACCTGGGAACCTTTCATGTCGTCGGCGACGACCAGCGGACCAGAAACTCTCCATATTTTGCCCATGTTTTTGTCCTCCTAACTCGCTACAATCTTAAATCTCTACTTCGAACCCTATAGATTCTCTAATAAGCGCTCGGTAATATTCTCTAACATCCGGATACTTTGTGCCAAACTTCGACGGGGCTTCGACGATTACAGGAGTTGTTCCCTTCCTTTTTCTGACCTGCGTTATCAGGTCTTCAACATATTGTGCATAGTCTTCCAACATGATTACTATGCCGACATTGCGCTCGGCCAATACCTCACTTAGAGTTTTCCTGATGTGTTCACGAACATCATGATTACCCTTTACCGTGTAATACTTGCTGATACCGGCCAATCTCAGTGCGTTGACCAGTTCCTCATCCCCTATGACAACTATATCTGAGTGTTGGATAGGCATTGTGTCAAAACACCAGATAGTTCTTTACTTCCTGAACAGGAACACCATCGACTATGGCTTTTAGAACTAGCCGTAAGTTACGTATTTCAGCCTCTTTGAGGATCAAATACCAGGCCATCACCAATGGGGATAGCACTCGTGGTGACAGCATTTCCTTGAGCATTCTGAACTTATGCTTGTCGATGATTTCGTCTACAGCCGAGATGTTTTTTGTCTTGTCATAGTTAGCGGACACCTCGTTTGCTATATCCTGATATTGCGCATCCTCCAGCTTGGTAGCTATATCAGCTATTTTCAGGGCTAGTAACTCTTTAATGGCTTTGTCGGTAATCTTATAGCCGCCAGCAATGATATATTCAGTAGCATCAGTTTCTATGCCCTCGATTATGGCTCTCATGGCGATTTGCAGGTTTGTCAGGTCTATGATCAGGCCGAAGGCCTGGGAAAGCACGGAACCATTTCTTATTTTTCTGGCCGTGTTTAACATGTTTTTGTAATACTCACCATCTAATTTGGCTTCAACAAGAAGCTTCGACTTCAGACTTTTGTCTCCTTTGTACTGCTCCAAAGCAGGTACATAGTCTCCCAGTTTGCACTTAGTAAGTAGCCGGGAGAGGTCATCTACATTCTCCGCCTTAGAGAGTTCATCGAGCAGCCCATTACTGTGGATGATCCCAACCGGTATCATACTGGCCTTTTTGCCAAGCACAATGCTTTGTAAAGCAGCTTTAATGTTAGCTACATCGTACTTTACTATATATGCTTTGGATAGCTTTCGCACGTCGTTGGGGAGGAACTTGAACGATTCTACGTATTGAACGCGCTGTGCGAGATAGCTCCACAAGCATTGATCTAGGTCATCAAAAGTTCTAACAGGCAAGCCCTCCAAATAGCTTCCTACATTGGTCTCTCTGATGATGGATAGCGCATCCTGAAGGTTAGATGTCGCCATCATCTTGTCTATGTGCTCGGAGGTGACAGTTTTGGATTCTTCGCCTTTCAGAGAAGCAGATATGAATGCGTATTTTGGATTAAGCACAACTTTCCCTTACTGATCCCTGATTCAATCAGGGACAAAGAGTTCCTTGCTTATCTCCGGCAATAGCTTGGGCAGCAGCATCTCCAGTCTAGTTTCGAAAGTATTGTCTATCCTGAGCTTTCCCTCAACATCCTCAACTATGACCCCTCCCAAGCAATTGGATTCCTTGACCTCTATTATCTTGGCTGAAAGTTCCTTGTCCGTCTCCAGAGACTTTCTTGCTGTGCTCAGGTCTCTTGCTGAAACGTAGATCCTGGCTCTACCCGCCCCAAGTCCATCCATGCCTTCCCTGATCAGGTGCAGAAGGTGAGTTTCATTGGTGGGGATTTGAGACAGCTCCTTCCTTGCCCCGCCGATTACTTTGGCGATAACGTCCGCTTTGGCACCCGATAGCTGCTGTCGCGCTTTAATGGAAGCCTGGGCTAAGATCCTGGCAGCCTCTTCCTCCGCCTCTCCCAGCATTCTACTCCTCTCTTGTTCGAACCTGGCTTGCCTCTGCCTTTTGGCTTTCTCTATCTCCTCTCGTGCTCTCTCTTCAGCTTCCTGTATTATACTCTGAGCCTCTGCTCTTACCTTACTTAAGACCGCTTCGCTTAGTTTCTCCATCTTCTGTACGCCTTCTAGAAAAGTCCCAGCAAGCTTAGTACCAGTACCGTGAATACTATTCCCAGTATACCCCAGAGCTCAACGAGTACGGCTAATATCATGGTAGTAGTTAACAGCTTTCCCTTTGTCTTGGGCAACAATGAGATGCCTGAAGCGCATATAGCACCTTGGTATGCAGCTGAGAAACCTTCGGCAGCCGCGACGAAAACACCGCAGCCCAGCACAGCCAGACCGCTACCCAAGTCAGCTATTTTGGGAACCACTGTCGTTATGATGAGTATGAGGATTATGAGCCCGTAAAAGGTCTGTGTCATGGGAAGAGACGATAGCAGGATAACATTTCTGAACTGGCCAGGCTCTTCCGACAAGGTGCCGGCTCCCGCGGATGCTGCCATACCGACGCCCATTGAAGAACCTGCCATGCCGCCAGCCAATCCTATGGCCCCACCCAGAATTGCTAATGCTGTTGGATCAAGCGCCATTTTACACTCCTTTCTAAGCCTTGGCCTTTACAAACGCCGGTCGAGTCTTCAATCGGAATGGACTATACTCTCTGCCCCCACCCTCGTAAAACTTAAGCAAGAATTCTACGAAACATAATCTGAGGGAATGGACAAAACATGAAATACCGCTGAGGGCAGCATTGATTATATGGCCGATAAGCAAGATTACCACTGCCAGCAATGGGCCAGCGACCACCCGAATTGCCGCCGGCATTAAGCCAGGTAGTATGGTAGCCATGAGATTGAATGAGTAAGCAAGGTAGTAAGTGGCTAAGCCCACACCGGCCAGCCGGCAGTACGACATCACGTCACCTAGGATTCCGGTTACTTCGGACAGCGAGAAAATTCCCCCCAAAAGCACGCCATTCATCCTAAGATAAGAGGCAATTATCACAATTAAGCCCGCGGCGGCCACATATAACAGCATAGGATACGCTTGTTCTGGTAATATGGGGATATCCGCGTGAAGCATCTCATGCACGATCCACGGTATTGCTCCAATTTCCAGCAAGAATAGCCCAACTTTACCGGCCACGGTTCCCTTTTTGCCCTCTTTTGCCCCCTTAATGAGTGTCAATAGATGTGCTATGTTTACGTGGATCAACCCAATCAATATTGAGAGAATTATGAACTGTATGGGATTTCCAAGTAGTGCTTGAATCCACGCGGAAAGAGCCAAACTCTCGATCCCAAAAAGCTGGACAAAATTTCCAAAGTAGCTACCTGTGAGCAATCCAAAGACAAGGCCGACACCACCGCTTATATAGAGCATTCTCTGAAATAGCTTAAATCCTTCGGATTCGGGGTCATCAACAAACATTCTCAACCCGCGATTAGCGAATAACAGGAGTATAGCTGAATACGCTACATCATTCATCATTAAACCGAAGAAAAAGGGAAAGGAATAAGATATTATGGGCGTCGGATCCCATTCACTGTACCTCGGGACGCCAAAGAGTTTTACCACTGTCTGGAATGGCCGCAAGGCACGAAAATTCCTAAACTTGGTAGGAGGCTCCTCAACCTCTTGCGGCTTACTGGTATCCACGAACACATAGCCCACCCTCTCCTTAATTTGAGAGATTGTATCCTCGGCGCTAGCCTCTGGAATCCAGCCCTCGATTAATGTGACGTATTTTGCCTCACAGGCTTTACCCAACACTGCTAGCCTTTCTGATTCGGCTGATAATGCCTCCCGGAAAATGACAAGCGTCGTCAAATTCTCTCTGGTTTTGCTCTCAATTTCGGTATGGAGCTTTGCCAATTCTTCTTCGAGATTGTGCATGCTACCGTCGGCTACTCCTAGGAATTCTCTCAGGCTCAAATCTTTTTCTGGTATCTGTAGAATCCGACCGCCGCCGTCCTTGACCATAGACTCTATGGTTTCTTGGTGTTCAGCTTTGGCAATGGCATATAAGACGGTCTCGTTTTCTACGGGAGTCACAATGCTGTCGAGCAGATAATCTTTGAGTCTGGGGTATACGGTTTCAAATGACTCCTCGGGAAACACGAAAACGCGAGAGAAAAGATAATCCCCCGAAAAACTTAAATCTGTTAATCTGATATCAGACTGCTGGCTCAAAGAGCTCAGGTATTTGGTTAGTTCTCTTAGCTCCTTGATGGCATCGTTAAGTTTGGTTGATATCTGATGCATCTTACTGAGCTTGGTGCATAACGTCCTTACTTCGCTGTCAATCTCGTCAAGGGGCCTTGTATATATAGCCTCGAAGTCCTCTCTGAGCGAGGCCGTTTCTCCCTTTGGCAAATAGGCTAATGCATCGTTAATGCTGGCTAACAGTTCACTGACTCTTTTTCTTTCCCGTTCGATGGCTTCTCTGTCTACCGGCTTCAACTCTTCGCTTTCTTCAACATGAAGCGCACCTATGGCGTGTAGAGTTTTAAGTGTGGGAGTGGAGTAATCCTTGGGAGTCATTACCCTGACTTTGACCATGGGGTCAGGTGTACTCAGGACTAAAGGTATCACGTCAGCCTTTCCCCCTCACAATGTTCACCACGCGCTCCCTAATTTCCTGCACCTTCCTATCGGCAATGGCGGTGATTTCCGCGGCTTTCTGCTCAGAGTCTTTTATCATTTTATCCGCCTCCGCCCGAGCCCGGCTCACAATCTTGTCGCACTCAATTCTTGTGTCATCAAGGGGCAACTGGGAAGAGAGTATTCTTTTAGCCTCCTCCTTGGCCTGTAGGAGGATCTCGCTAGCTCTGGTCTTTGCCTGTTCGAGTATCTTCTGGGCTTCGGCCTCGAGGGCTTCTACACTACTCGTGATTTGTTTGGCCATAATAAACCAAGGGGCGGATCGTCATTTCAGCAAGTATTTCAGCAAATGGCGATTTATTGCGTCGGCCATTATAACAAGGCAAATGATTTTTGGCAACTGCTAGCTGGGCGGTAATCCAGCCTGCTTGCACATGGCAACTTCAAGGGTTTGTTATTACAGTGGAATGCTTTATAATTCAAGATGTGAAGGTGCAGGCATTACACGAGTGGCAAGTAAGTGTTGCCGAGGCCAGGGAAATACAATTGAAGCTGGCCACCAGGGTGCTAACTGAAAGCCAAGTTAGTAGTCCTCGCCTTGTTGGCGGCATTGATATATCCTCTCCCGACGCTGAAGGTGTAGCCAAGGGAGCAGTGGTAGTTCTCCGTTATCCCGACCTTGAGATAGTCGAGATAGAAGTAGCCCAAGGGAAGGTTATGTTTCCCTACATTCCTGGCTTATTGTCCTTTCGGGAGGCTCCTTTGATTCTGGCGGCTTGTGAAAAACTATGCAATATTCCTGACCTTATTCTGGTTGATGGCCAGGGAGTGGCTCATCCCAGAAGATTTGGACTTGCCTCACACGTGGGACTCTTTCTCGATTTACCTACTATAGGCTGCGCCAAATCTATCCTCTGTGGTCAGCATGGGCCTATGGGGGAGGAGGCTGGCTCTCATGCTGACTTGCTTGATGACGGGCAGGTTATTGGAGCGGCGTTAAGGACTAAATCTGGCATGAAGCCGGTATATGTTTCAGTTGGTCATAAGATTGACTTGGCATCGGCTTTACAATGGACATTGAGGTGCTGCCGGGGCCATAGGCTTCCAGAACCTACCCGCTTGGCCCACCTCGCTGCGGCAGGTATGTTGAACTTCGAAGCGAGCTGCCAGAAGAGGTTATTCGATTAAGGAGTATTTCGGATGCAGGAAGAGAAAGAGAAATTAGAAGCTTTGCTTCGCCAAATCTCAGACGTCATGGTGCATCTTTGACATCCCTGGCAAGGAGCAGGAGATTGCCAAAATAGAGACAGAGTCGGCGCAGCCTGATTTCTGGCGTGACCCGGCTAACGCTCAAGCTGTCATGCGAGAGCTAAGGGGTAAGAAGAATCTGGTCAAGGCTTGGCGTGAGCTGGAGAAAAAGACTATCGATCTCCGGGAAATGGTTCTTCTGGCTACAAAGGAAGGGGATTACTCGCTGAAGGATGAAATACAACTAGAGTTAAGTAAGTTGAACTCCCAGTTTGAGCAGTTGGAGAGCCAACAGCTTTTCACCGGCGATTACGATAGTCGAAATGCTATGCTCGCTCTTCACGCCGGTGCGGGAGGGACAGAGTCTCAAGATTGGGCAAACATGTTACTGAGAATGTATTTGAGGTGGGCAGAGCGGCATGATTATGAAGCCGAAGTATTAGATGTCTCGCCTGGTGAAGAGGCTGGCATCA
>Ga0209102_1001795_pt1 | contig 10616 bp, 13 predicted proteins | sample ConPoolayeHmetaG_FD_185483 | JGI IMG/M metagenome (GOLD analysis project Ga0209102, IMG submission 185483) | Hot spring microbial mat communities from California, USA to study Microbial Dark Matter (Phase II) - Cone Pool mat layer H metaG... ... | reverse complement strand
CAACAGAGAACCTGTTGCGTTTTTAGCGGGAGTACCATCAAGTTTTGAGTCTATGGTTGTGACATCCAAACCACCAAGTATGCTGTAAACGATTATGATAGATATAGCTAATACGATTGCTACTGTGACAGCCATTATAATTGTTCCTACATTTCCGTGTCTGTCGTTTAAAAGTTTTCTCATGTTTCACCTCCTTTTAGGTTTTTAATGATATGGTAATCAACAAAAGAAATATATAAAAGTTATTTAACATACTAGTATATATCCCAGTATAGATAAGTATATATCCCAGTATAGATAATTATATAGTTATATCTTGAAAATAAAATCTTTGCCTTTCTTTTCTATCTTTATCTCAGGGTTCTTCAAACTTATATTACTATCACAGGTCCTAGTATCAAAACCAATGAAAATATCACGCCTTATCGGTTTTAGCTTCCACGATAACTTCCGTACATATATCTTATTGGAGTTTATGGTAACAGTCCTATCTTTTGCAAGCCGGTTCATTATCCTTTCTAAATCTGGATCATTTATTCGTATCCTATATGGGTACATATCTTACTCCTTATAATCTTTCCATTTCTTCCCAGTCAAAAGCTCATATATTGTGGCGAATAAGAAATAACCTACAAAAAACACTATCATTATACAGGCCATCATATAAAAAAAGTATACCATTTCAGGAGCAACTGTACTAGTATAACGATATAATGCAGGCTCCATCCCGCCTGTTGTTACATTAAAAATATATGCTGGTGATTCTATCTCCAATACTGTCGCAGCTAATAATATCCATATGATAATATCCAGTACTGTGAATAAACCACCCCAAAATGGGTCATCATGATACTGTATAATTAACACTATCAATATAAACGCTATAAAGAGAAATATCATAAACATCCAGTCTAACATTTTTTTAGCCCCTCCTCTCAAGAATCAGGCTTATTACAAGTATCGTGAGACCTATCGCTGAGAATATAGTAAATAATACCCCTAGTGTTTCTATTCCTGCAAATAATGTTCCCATGCCTAGTATTGTACCGGATCCTATCATGAACATAGCAGCCATTATAGGCTCATCGGTTTTATACCATATCATCATCGTAAAAACTATAAGCGGTATCAGATAGAACACATATCCATTTCCAAATATCGTCTGGAATAGATTTGTGAAGGGAGAAAACGCAGTCCCAATTGGGTCTTCTATAAATTCTGTTCCGTTTATCATATTTTTATCATCTATCTTTATGATACTATGGTGGTCATACCTATCACAGCAGCCACCCATATGAATACTAATGCTATTGTGAATATTGTTAAAAACTCATTTGGTATAAAATTTCCTACGGTGAGTATACCTAGGGATATTTTGTAGTTAGTCCAGAATATAGCACTGAAAAGATATATGCCGATGATTGATAGGCTGCCTAGAGCATATGCTGCTCCAGCAGCAACAATTCCTGTGATTCCAAGCAAAGACGCCCAGGTTATATCAATATCTGCGTTATTAACTATCGTTGATATATCTGTTGGTACATCAGAGAAAATACCTAATGCTGACACAAAATTTACGCATAACGTGAATATCATCAGTATTAGACAGAAATAAACACATATCCTGAAATAATTTGTTAGATCCATATTTTTATTGATTCCTCCTGGAGTTAATCCATTCTACTACTAATCCTACTATTATGAAAAGAGCGGGTATTGTCGCCCTTAGGGTTGACTGGAATACATCTATGAATCCAATCATTGACACAAAAATAAATATACCACCTATTACTACAAGGCCCTTTCCAGCATCTTTTTTGTCTATGCTGAACATCATTACAACAAAACATAGGAACATTATACCATTTTGCCATAGGAAAGGCCCCATAGGACCTATTATAATGGTTAACAACGTGTTTAATTTGTTGGGGGTAGTCAATGTATGTTTAGTTTTTTCGATGATTATAAGCCGTGTTTGCGACCCGTATACGCTATGATTAAAGAATAGGTATACTTTGTAGTCACATGAGGTATTAGTACCGAGTAAAACATAGTTGAATGTATTATTACCTATATACATCTGTGTTCCTATAAGAATAAGGTTACCTGTCGTACCATTAACCAGATATATGCTTATGGTTGCGTTGATCGTCTGATTCATAGCATCTGTATAATTCACAAATATCGTAGTATTACTCCTTACAGCTGTGAATATTATTTCTATGTAGTTAATTGGTGGCATTTCAATCCATTTAAGGATAAAATCCTGTATATCAGTCTGACCATACTGGTTAGGAGGCATAGCTATAAACTCATTAATAGAATCTTTATACCCTGATTTGTTGAGAAACACTTTATAAAGCGTGTTCGGGATGAGATAAACACGGACAAAACCATTTGCATCCGTGTAAAGAGATGTTATTGTCTCAAATGTACCAGTTATGCTGATGTATTTTTTGATTGTTACAAAAACATCCTCTAATGGTGTTTTCATCTCATTTATCACCCGCAGGTTATAGAGGGCTGATTTCCCTGGGTGGCAATATTCATAGTAGTATGTTACACGGACCATGGAAGTATTAATATTTAGTATAGAATCATCAACCACTACATGGGTTGTGTTATAAGTGTATTTGTCACTAGATATGAACATCCATCCACCATATGTACCATAAAGCGTTTTATTGTACAGTTCAACTGATACAAGGCTTATTAGTTTATGTGTAAGTGTTATAGTACAGTCAACATTTGGATTTGTAACTGTTTTCGAATCAATGTAAGTCATCAAATCACATGTTTCTTCTTCACCTGGGATTGTAACTGGTGCTAAATATGCGTTAAGAAGATAGAACATACCAGATGATATTGTAAGGGAGTATACTCTTTGTTTGTATCCTGATGCGCTTATGATGATTGTTACTGCACCCTGGGGGCATAGACTGGCGTTAATCAAAAGAGTATTGACACAATTTGTATCAGAATATATCTGCGTACCTTCTTTGTTCGTCACAAGAATGTTGAATGTAAGATTAGCACCAGTGCTTTCATCATAACAGTTGACAAACAAAACACCACCAGCATAAAACGAATAAGTGATATTCGTATAATTACTACTATATCTGCTAAATCCAGCCCAGCTACTCCAACTCCAAGCACGATAGTAATAAGTCGTACCAATACTGAAACTGGTGATAACATTCAGACCAGTACCATTATAAACCAATGTACCATCTGTCGGGCTAGAAGGATAACCAGTTGTGCTCATTCTAACAACTGTATTGTTTGCACCAACCCCTTTAGTCCAGTTGATTTTTATCTGCGTTGCACTAATCAATATCATATTAGTATTAGTCGGAGCACCAGGGATAGTGATACCATTAGTACTACTATAACTATCACTCCATTGATATAGTTCACCCCATATGCTGAAACTCCATGCCCTATAGAAATAACCCTGCCCCTGGTTGAGACCAGTATCGGTATAGCTGTTCCCTGTATTATTGTAGATAATTGTACCATCAGATGGATTACTGGGGTAACCTGATTGTTTTCTGACAATCACAGTTCTGTTTGCACCACTGCCCTTAGTCCAGCTAAGGTCTATAGAAGTATAATAAGGAGTAGCTACTAAGCCTGTCGGCCCATTAGGTTTAGTCAGAAACGTCATATCAGACCCATAACCAGTACCAGTACCGTTTGTTGCAAATGCACGATAATGATACAAAGTACCAGGAGATAAACCAGATATCTCGTAAGAATAATCAAATGATGATGTTTTTTCTTTTTCTACAGCAAGAGCATAAATACCTCCACCGTAACTTTGTGTTTCTGCTTTCTTCGTCATATTGCTCTTCCAGTATTGGAAAACCTTTTTAGTTGTATAACCACCAGCATATATATATGTATCATCATCTGCAAGAGCATAGATAGTTCCACCGTAATCTGATGTCTCTGCTTTCTTCGTCATATTGCTCTTCCAGTATTGAAAAACCTTATTAGTTGTATCACCACCAGCATAAACATACGTATCATCAACTGCAAGAGCATAGATAATTCCACCATAATTTGGTGTTTCTGCTTTCTTCGTCATATTGCTCTTCCAGTATTGAAAAACCTTCCGAGTTGTACCACCAGCGGCATATACATACGTATCATCAACAGCAAGAGCATTGATATTTCCACCATAATTTGGTGTTTCTGCTTTTTTTGTCATATTGCTCTTCCAATACTGGAAAACCTTCTGAGTTGTATAACCACCAGCATATACATATGTATCATCATCTGCAATAGCATAGATATTTCCACCGTAACTTAGTGTTTCTGCTTTTTTTGTCATATTGCTCTTCCAGTATTGGAAAACCTTATTAGTTGTATCACCACCAGCATATACATATGTATCATCATCTGCAAGAGCACGAATCTCTCCACCGTAACTTTGTGTTTCTGCTTTTTTTGTCATATTGCTCTTCCAGTATTGGAAAACCTTCTGAGTTGTATAACCACCAGCATATACATATGTATCATCATCTGCAATAGCATAGATATTTCCACCGTAACTTAGTGTTTCTGCTTTTTTTGTCATATTATTCTGCCAGTATTGAAAAACCTTCTTAATTGTACCACCACCAGCATAAACATATCTGTTGGAAATATTGAAATAGATACTATTACCATAACCTGTTGTAGTACCCCATTCGAAACCATAACTAGTGATATCAGAGCCATTAACATAACCCCGTAATGTTGCATTAGTCTCCTCAACACCAGTACTGGCGTTAGTGGTAACAACCATGGCTTTTACTGTGTTGTTAAACATTGGGAGCATACCCAAAAACAACATGATAATCAACAGGATATTAACAACTCGTCTTCGCATAAACCCTCCATAACTCATCAAGTCCAAGAATATCCCTAACAACAAGCAGATACCAACACACTATACCACTGCAAATCAGATGAGCCATGAAACCAACAAACGTAGCAAGACATTCATTCAACAACCCGAAAAACTTTGGCTGGTCTTTTGAAGCATCATAGTAACTCCAGGCTGTTTCAACATAACCAGCCACTCCCCTCTTAAAAGAATTTTCATCTAAAACATGGAAACTTGTTGGTTCAGTAAAAGGCGACACCTTATGGAAAACCCAGTGGCTACCCTCATGAAAAAACGTGTCAACAGGGACAAACAACAGTACAACTGCTAAAACAAAAAAAACAAGCATAGCCATTTTAGTAGCATATCTAAGATTTATTTTATGAATCATAATCTATCCCTAATATATCCTCTAAATTTTTTTTTAACAGATACCTTTCCATTTAAGGTAACGTATCTGTTTAGATGTAAACCTCTTTTTTTTACCTTTTCTTTTTTTAGCCATAGAACCCCCTCTTATTTTATCAAACCATATCATCTCCTAAATATATTAAAATCAGGCTCTTTGCTGAACACCCAGAACACAAACCATGTGACAGGATAAGCAATACCCAACGCAAACACTACATTCAAACCCCAACGTATACCAGGCAACAACCAAGACATCGGACCAGCAGCAGCAGTACCAACACTACCAGCACTAAAAGTATTAAAAAGATAATCAAGAGGAACAGACAAAAAAAAGTATAATGCTATCACTATAAACAAATATATGATGAACACTAACCCAGCATGAATAATATTATCTATCTCGTAATCATCAAACATACTCTTATTTCAACCTTCTATCTTTTTTATTATTTATTATTGGTAAAAATACCTCCAAGTCTTAATTTTTATTATGAAATACCATATGCCCAGCACCAGATATACCACTACAGCACCATACCAGATATAGTTGGCCAAAGTATAAACATCACCAGTCAGACTTATCACCCTGAAATATAATAATATGTCATTAAATAACCAGTAAGTAAGGCCGAAAAAAAATAACCCAGCTAAATACTCAATCGCATATAATGCTGTAGTACCCATAACATCTCACTTTTTAATATTTCTTTACCACTATTTAGGTTTTTTCTCATATACTTATTCTACCATTTCCATAAATTAATACCAAAATCAATACCATATGGATTTCTTCGTCGTCGTCTTCGTTTCTGATTGCCTCTTGTCTTTGTTGTTTTTCCTATGTTTATGAGCTTAACTCCTGACGGACTGTCGTAGATTGCTTTATATATACCTTTTCTTTTGAGATATGATTTCGCTTGTTTTAATGTCGTGAAACTACGTGATGTTTTATTATGATTTCCATATGATGCACTGTATTTATTATCACTTGTTTCAAATGGGTGTACAATAAAACCTGTTTTTTTTCCAGCCATTTCTTTTTTTTTCACCTCTTTTTCTTTTTCTTTTTATTTGATTTACCATATATACTATCAAAACCAAAATCAATATCACCAAAATCAAGACTATACACATCAGGGTTAATATTAGCAACAATCCAATCACTAGCCCTCAACCTAGCCTTTTTAATATTTTTTATCTGTTTCTTAAGTTTCTTCTTCAACATATGCCTAGATGCTTTAGTTCTATCCCATTCCTGCCATAACTCGTCACTAAAACCTATCCTAGAACCCAATCTTCATCGCCTCCTTCATCTGCCGTCTCATTTCCTTAAATGGATCTATGATCTTTGCCTCACGATACCGTTTACGTTTACCGTATCTAGTAAAACCAAAGCTCCTATCACCACCAGAACCAAACAGTCTAGGCAATGATAATGATGGAGTTATGCTAGATGATGGAGAATACTTAGGTGAATAATAACCATGAGATATACTAGGAGATATATTTATTGATGGAGAATATTCAGGTGAATAATAACTAGGAGATATACCAGGAGATATACTAGGAGAGATACTCGTCGAAGGATAATATTCAGATGATGGAGAATATGCCTTTGAATCTACAACATTAGATATAAATGATTTTAATGATGTTGAAACTGATTTAGGCAACATCGAAACATCCGATACCTTCACAGATGATTTTAATGATGTTGAAACTGATTTAGGCAACATCGAAACATCCGATACCTTCACAGATGGTTTTAATACAGAACCAACATTTACTGCAAGAGAACCAACTGATAGACCACCAACATAATACGAAGATGGAATGATAGCTGATGACGGACTAGGAGGCAAATATCCTTCACCAGATGTTATTGAAACATCATGTATAGATAAAAGATTACTTATATCTGCTTTTAACTTGTATTCTGGTGTAACAGCTTTCCAGAACCTTGTTTTAATATTATATATCCTTTCCTGCAACCCTATTGAGCTGTAGATGTTTTCATAACGTTCAACACTGCTTATAAGAGGATTTCTTGCACCAGATTCATAAAGGGTTTTAAGACCAGCCTCTAGTTTAGTGAGTTGAAATTGTGTCTCAGGGGTTATTTTAGTTCCCTCGAACATCTTAAGAGCAAGTCTGTACGTCTCAGGCATATCTTTAAGCCTACCTATACCCCCAGGTGTTGTTTCTCCCCAAACTAATTTATCTGCTACTGTTAATTGACCTGATTGTGCTGGCCTGAGACTACTAAACCACAACCGCTCAAACTGTTCACTACCCCTCATAGTAACAAACTTCTTGCCACCAACATCCACCGTAAAAGGAGGCTTCTTTATAACACCTATCTCACTAACGATCTGACCAGGTCGTTGGGGAATCTTGACATCAGCAAAACTAGAGATATCCTTATCAGTAAGAACCTTACTAGCATATTCACTATAAATCTTTGTCTTCGCCCTCATAAAAACATCTATATCATGCGTACCCTGAGGCTTACCACCGACAGTACCACCGAACAATTCACTGTTACTGGCACTGGTTTTCTCCCACATATACTTCCTGAAACCAGGTTGCTGTTTCACACTAGCGACATCACTGAACTCAGGCATGGGTTTTTGTACAAACTCGTTACCATATTTTGTAACATATTTACCACTCTCATAAACATCCTTAGCAGCATTATAAATATTAGATTCAATATTGCCCTTAGCATATTCTGTCTCAAGATATTTTATAAAACCTTTTTCAGCACCCCATCTGTACCCACTAGCATAACCACTTTTAAAACCAGCATAACCAACTATAATACTAGTACCAAGAATAACACCTTGGCCAAATGCTTTGCCTGGATCTGTCTTTGATACTTCATATACGTCATATGCTGCTTTTCCACCAAGACCAACCCCTATAACCGCCACACCTGTGCTAAGTGCTTTTGATGCAGTTGCTGCGATTTGACTACCTGATTGAACAGCATAACCAGTAACAGCACCCAGCCCTTTTCCAATCAAACTACCAGCTCCATAAGTAGCTACAACTTGAACAGCAGGATTATCAACATAACTTGCTTTAAGAAAATCCGCATACAACCCTACTGAAGCAGGTTTAATTTCACCCTCAGATGTCATAAAAATATTTTTTGTTGATTCTCTACGAGCATACATACTTTCTATTATTTTTTGTTCAGCCTTCATAGGATTACCAGTCAAATAATAATATGTAGAACCTAGCAGAAATGGATTTTCAGGGCTGAAAAAACTAACAATATGTGCTGTAATAGGATCTTTTTTAATAAAAGCCTTTGCCTCACTATATGTTTCTGCACCTGCATAAGGAAAATTATATTGATAACCCCCCTCAACCTTTGACACAGTAGTAGTAGGATCAAAACCCTCAGTACGTGTTATCTCTTCCTGTATCTGTTTTTTAGCTGCACTTAGTGTACCAAGATAACTCTCCAATGTCGTTGGTTTACCATCTACTAACAGAGTAGCATCAGATGGATAGCTACTTGCTATCATCTCTTGCCTTTCAATATCATAAATCTTAGATTTGAGTATATCCTGATATGCACTAAGAGATATCTCACCTGGTTTTACCACGTTTCTTTCTATATTTGTTTGTATAATCCCTTTTTTAATCCAATCTAATGGATTCCAATTAATTGTAGTAGATATTTTTGTTTCAACAGTACCCAATGGCATTATCGGTGGCTGACTTAGAGGGGGTATTATCTGTCCTCCTATGTATGATTCGCCTTGTTTTAATTGTACCATCTTCATCCCACTTGTATCTGTTGCAATGGTAGATGTTGTCTTAGTTGTACTTGTAGGTTGTGTTATTGATATTATAGATGTAGGGGTTGCTAAAACTGTAAAAGCACCCTTTATATCCCTTTCTTTTAATTTTTGTTGAAAAGCCTCCATTTTTTGGATAATCGGATAAGCAGTTGGCGTCTCATCAACTTTTTCTGTTGGTTTAGGTGATGTTTCAATGGTAGGTGTCGTTGGTGATGTTGTAATGGTAGATGTTGTCTTAGTTGTACTTGTAGGTTGTGTTGTTGATATTTTAGATGCAGGGGTTTTTAAAACCGTATTTAATTTTTGTTGATAAGCTTTCATTTTTTGGATAATTTGATAAGCAGTTGGCATATTTTAAAAACCCCCACAACTTTTTACAAACAAAGATAAATCAGGCATAGAAATCCCATTATAAGATATCAAATAATAAGTATAATTAATTTTTGATAAACAAAACAACATTCAAAAACCTCTCCTCAAAAAAATGGTAAGAATTATCATCAAACATAAACCAAAAAAAACAAAAAACACATCAACAATATCAATACACTGACCAACAAAATAAACACCAATAATAAAAAAAATCAGAGAGAAAATAATGCTTTTCTCATTCACTCTTTTTTCCTTTTCTTCTTCCATATTATCATCCCCAACATCAAAAATAATGCTGAGCCGACAATAAAACCCATGTTGAAACGGTCGTTTATTAAAAGAACAATTCCCTGTTTAATAATTACTCTGAAATTATATGTTTTGTTTATATAATCGTTGTTATCACTACAGTTTACAGACCAGTTATAAAGTTGACCTGAAACCAATGACCCGTTATAATAATCGAATAACCAGAAACAAATAGATCCATTACCCCAACTATTGTTAATTAACAGAAGTGTACCATTAAACCAGATGCTGGTATTCATAAGTAAGCCTTTTATATGGTTACGTTGGATGTTAAACCAAATATCTCCGCTATGACTATTGATGTTACTTCTATTCACAGAGATAACTATAATACCAACAGGAGTTGCGTTACTGAGAATAATAAAAGTCTCGTTACCGCAGAGGAAGTAATAACTGAAAACATTAACATTATTTCTATATGACTTATTACCACATAAGAAATAATAATCAAATACCTTAATATTTTGTCTATAAGATTCGTTACCACATTGGAAATAATAATTGAATACTTTGGTGTTAACTCGATAGGCGGAGGTGTTTCCACAGCTGAACCAATAATCAAATATTTTAGTATTTAATCTATATGATTCATTACCACATAAGAAATGATAATTAAATACCTGAGTATTTAATCTATAAGATTCATTGCCACATAAGAAATGATAATCAAAAACCCTAGTATTTATTCTATATGATTCATTGCCACAGCTGAACCAATAATCAAATATTTTAGTATTTAATCTATATGATTCATTCCCACATAAGAAATGATAATCAAAAACCCTAGTATTTACCCTATAAGACTCATTACCACAAAGGAAATGATAACTAAATAC
>Ga0209102_1001792_pt1 | contig 10622 bp, 16 predicted proteins | sample ConPoolayeHmetaG_FD_185483 | JGI IMG/M metagenome (GOLD analysis project Ga0209102, IMG submission 185483) | Hot spring microbial mat communities from California, USA to study Microbial Dark Matter (Phase II) - Cone Pool mat layer H metaG... ... | reverse complement strand
TCTTTATACATTATTCCCCCTGTTAAATATTCTTTTTCATACTCCTGGCGTCTCTTTTTACCCTCAAAAAGCTCAACTAAAGTCAGTAAATTTGCCACTCCTCCAGTTTTTGGCACTTCTTTTCCTTTTCCAATATCCGTCGGTGCCGCTGCCAATCGCCGGCGAATAATTTCCAAACCATCAGTCAGCAAAATATAGCTTCCCTCAACCGATTTACTCATCTTTCCCTCGCCTAACAAACTTGGAACATATTCTCCAGGTGTAGCAAATCTTTTGGGCTCGGGAAAAATTGGAGCAAACATTTTATTGAATTTTCTTGCCACCTCTCGCGTTAGTTCAATATGAGGCTCTTGGTCTATTCCTACCGGGACCAATTCTGCCTTGTAAATTAAAATATCGGCTGCCATTAAAATTGGATAATAAAAAAGGCCAACATTGATATAATCCGGATTTTCTTTCTTTTTATCTTTATAGGTCGGCAACTGCTCTACTCTGGAAACCGGATAAATTGTCCCCAATAAATAGGCAAGTTCTACATGCTCCGGCACTTGAGATTGGATCATTAAATGACATTTTTTAGAATCCAGCCCACAAGCTAAATAATCCAAAACTACATCGTAAATTTGCTGTTGATAGGTTTTTGGGTCATAAGGAGTAGTAATTCCGTGTAAATCTACTACGCTATAAATGCAGTCTAAATTGTCTCTTTCTTGAAGAGCCAAATAACCCTTCACTCCCCCTAAGTAATTGCCTAAATGAAGCCTACCTGTCGGCCTTGAACCAGAAAAAACCCGCTTTTTCATTTTGCAGGGCTGCCCCGACTCGAACGGGGAGTCCGGGTTTTGGAGACCCGTGGTTTGCCAATTAACCGACAGCCCTATACTAAAAAAACTCGCCGCCTGGCGAGTTTTAAAATTCCATCACAAACTCACCGGCGTTTTACTTTCCGGTTAGTTCGCGCCACCAATTTTTGACTGTCTCCCAAAATCTTTTCAACATTTTGAGGATATTTTAACTTCTCTCAAAGGTTCTGTCAAGCTCTAAAAACTTGACTTCCTAAGCTAAATTTGCTATATTATACTCAACCTCTCCAAAATCTGAGAGGATTTTTTGTGGGGTCAATAGCCCCCCGTATGATATGGAAACTCAAAATTGGAAAGTATCAGCTTACTTTAAAAAGGATAGTAGGCAGACCGAAGAGGACCTTTTTTTCCCAAACGAGGGAATATTTTTCCTATCTTAGAAAAATTGCCGAAGATAGGCGTTTTAGTGGAAATCCAGTAAGTAGAGTTTTCCGGAGGGTTTTTGAGACCAAAAAAATCCGCCAGCTTTTTGGAATTAACCTCTTAACAATTGCCGTTGTAAGCGGAGCAATTTCTCCTTCTACTTCCGCCATTTCTTCAGGGGAAACGGCAGAAATTACCACTATTAGCCCTCGAATCATTCAATTAACTACCCAAAATTCAGCCCGTTGGCCAGTTGAGGAAGTAAGAATCACCCAGGGTTACCACCGATATCACAAGGCAATAGATCTTGCCGAACCGGTAGGTTCACCTGTCTATCCAATTATGGATGGTGTTGTAGAAAGTATTTCTTACCAACGCTTTAGCTATGGAAATCATATCATTATCGACCACGGTTTTGGTTTTAAATCTTTATACGCTCACCTCTCAAAAATTGTGATTAAAAAAGGCCAAGAAATAGATAAAAATACAGTTATTGGTTTGGTAGGCAATACTGGACGATCAACTGGTCCTCATTTACATTTAGAGGTCTACGACAACGGCCAGCCATTTAATCCGTTAACTATTTTGAAGTAATTATTTTCTGGAAACAAACTTATTGCCTTTAATATAAAACCTCCAGGGAATTTTCGACCAATAAGGACCAGCATAATCAATACCAATACGCGCACTACGAATAATTTGGGCCTGAGGAATCTCCGGCCTATCTTCAAGCCAAATTCGGAAAGAGCGGCACAAATCCTCGCCATAAAAACTCTTGTTTAATTTTAAAGCCCGGCAAAGCTTTCCCGGACCATTGGTAGGCTCATTTATCCCCTCCAATGGCTCCAAAGCACGAATGAGTACACAAGTTGGCTTTCCCTTAGTTTCTGTAGAAATATTCAATTGCCAATACAAGCCATAGACTAAATAAATATAAATATGGCCGCCGACCATAAATTCCGCCCGGTTTCTGGAAGTTTTCTTTCCCAAATAGGCATGAGAAGCTCTGTCTTTTGGGCCAATATAAGCTTCGGTTTCAACAATTTTTCCCGCTAATCTTTTCCCCCGCCATATTCTGACTAAAGTTTTTCCCAAAAGTCGTTGGGCCACTTCTAAAGTCGGCTGGGTAAAAAATCCCCTTTCCAATCTTTCTCCCATATTTTTATTTTAGCAGGAAAAATAAAATCCCTACTTTGATATGATGATACGTAACATCATAGCAAAATAAAAATGTTGTAAGATATCTAAATATGAACATTAGAGTTATTAAAAGTTGGCGGCGGAGACGAACAGCCTGCGCCCAATTAAAAAACGGCTTTTTAGAAATTCGCCTGCCAGCCTGGATTTCTTTTACTGAAGAACAAAAAATCGTCAAAAAATTTATTGCTTCTTTCAAGAAAAAGTCGGTCCCAAAAATAGCCAGCGATAAAGATTTAAAAAAACTCGCTGACGAACTTAATCATCAATATTTCCAAGGAAAACTAAAATATTCTATTTGTTGGTCAAAAAGGCAAAATTCAATTCAGGGAAGTTGTACTACCAAAAACAAAACTATCAGAATTTCTGAAAGGCTAAAAGGAATCCCTCTTTGGGTTTTAAAAGGGGTAATTATGCACGAGCTTAGTCATTTAGTAGTTGCCGACCACTCTAAAAAATTCTGGCAAGTAGCTAATCGCTATCCCTTAATGGAAAGAGCAAGAGGATATCTCATAGCTTTTGAAAAATATTCCTGAAAATTACTTAACTGTTCTTAATCTTTCAAAACTACCAACTTTAGATTTTCTACACTTTTTATTGATTATCTTAATAATTATATGTTAGAATTTCCTCAAACATGTCTAAAAAATTATTTTTTATTTGGCGTATTTTAACTGGCCTTTTATTTTTGGCTCTTTTTTTACTATTTCTCCCCTCTAAAGTTTTTGCAAAGTGGGCAGACTGCCCCAGTGTTTCAATCTTTCCGGGTACAATTGCAGAGGAAAATACTCTTACTATTATCTCTTCTAAAGACATTTCAATCGACTCCTCCTATAAGGTTAACTTAGACGGTAGAGGAATTATCCCAAACCACGACTTCTATATAAAGGCCAGTGAAAGAGGCAAACTCACTCTTCGAATTCCTGCTTATACTCTTTCTTTAGGTAGATATGAAGTTAAGCTAGAATATGAAGGTGGAGATGATATCTGTCGCGGTTTTATCACAATTAATTCCGCTGCCCTTCCCGGGTATTGTCAACAATGGACTGTTGATCCTCCTCATCCTTGGAAAAACATCCCCTTAACATTAAATTTCAACGGGGCTATCCCCGATGAAATTCGCTATGAAATAAAGCTTTTAGAAAGAAATGGAAAAGAAAAAGTTCTTGTAAAAAACAAGAGGGAAGTAATATATACCCCACCAGAGGCAGGGGATTATACTTTTAAATTATATCGAACCACAGGCAAGAACACCCTTATTTGTCAAGTCATTATTAACGTAGGAGAAGATGATAAAAATCCAGGGGATGGCATTATCAACACTTCGTCAAGCAGTGAAGATTTTATTGATAGGCTTTGTCAAGACAATTTAGAATGCTTACGTTGCTTTAACGAAGAAAACGGAGTATGGACTGCACTAGGCTGTATACCTACCAGAAACATTAACCAATTTGTTGGTTGGCTTTTAGGCTCGGCAATTAAGATAGCGGGGGGGATTGCTTTTTTGCTGATAATTTTTGGGGCAATAAAGATTCTTACTTCAGCTGGTAATCCAGAAAATGTGAAGGCTGGTCAAGAAATGATTACTTCTGCTTTGATGGGGCTTTTGTTTATAATTTTTTCTTTGTTTTTGTTACAATTAATTGGGGTTAAAATTTTACAAATTCCCGGATTTGGGACACCATGACGCCCACACCAGCAGTTAATTTTAAAGAAATAATAGAAAGAGCGTTTCCTACCCACTCGTACTCTCCAGGCGAAGTTGACGTCCGAAGTACCAACTTAGGCGAAATTATCTCCAAGCTTCTTCCTTATATTTTTACTCTTGCCGGAATAATTCTTTTTATTTTTTTAATTTTAAGCGGGTTTGAGCTTTTAACTTCTGGTGGTAATCCAGAAAAAGCAAAAAAAGCCCAAGGAAGAATTACTTCAGCTTTAATTGGTTTTCTGATAATCTTTTTAGCCTACTGGCTCACTCAGCTTTTGGAAGTAATTTTTGGAATCAGTATCTTGCAATAATTATTTTCCGAACCTTCTTTGCCTTCTTTGATAATCGGCAATTGCTTTATCCAATTCTTCTGGTCCAAAATCAGGCCATAAAGTATCAGTAAAATAAAGCTCAGAATAACTCATTTGCCAAAGAAGAAAATTAGAAAGCCTTAACTCGCCTCCCGTACGGATAATTAAATCAGGATCCGGTTCTCCATTAGTATATAAAAATTTACTAAAGGTTTCTTCGGTTAATTTTTCTGGAGGAAAGCCTTGGGCAACAATTTTTTTTACTGCTCGCAAAATCTCGTCTCGACCACCGTAATTTAGCGCCAAATTCACCTTAAGCCGCTCGTGTTTTTTAACAACTGCCAAAACTTCTTTAATCGCCCAAACAACCCTTTTTGGAAATGCCTGAAAATCCCCTAAAATTGCTATCTTTACTCCTTTTTTCTTATACTCTTCTTTTTTTTCTTTAACCATTCTTACCAACAAATCAAAAATTCCTTTTACTTCTTCTTTTGCTCTTTTTCGCCAGTTTTCTGTAGATAAAGTATAAACAGTTAAAGTTTTTACTCCTAAATCTAAACAGTGCTCTACTATTCTTACTAAATTTTTTGCTCCTGCTTCATGCCCCTGATTTGCAGTCAACCCTCTTTTTGCCGCCCAGCGCCGGTTTCCATCCATAATAATCCCAATATGTTGGGGAATATTTTGGGGATCAAACTTTATTTTTTTCTGTTTAATCATTTAAATTTTTTTGTTTAATTAATTAAACAGGTTAATTTTATCACTTTAATTAATTAAAATACAATTATCCACCTCGCTCTTTTCCACCATATTGTGGACTACAGATTTTCAGCTTTCCCTTAATCTGGGGATTTCTTCCTTCCCTAAGGGCGCGAGAAATACATTCTCCCTCCGGTACTATTCTAGCGCCACAATGAGGACAAATATCTCGACCTAGATTTTTTCCTCCACATTCTCCGCAAATCTCAATCGGCAACTGACATCTTTGGAGATTGCTTCTCCAAATGGCTGGTGCGTTTATTTTCATTTTTTCCTCCAAAAAACAAAAACCCAATAACCCAAATAAAAACTAAAAAGCAAAAGAAAAATTGCTCCAATTTTAACCAGCAAAATTCCCCATTTGGCAAAAATTGCCAATGGTGGCAAAAATTTTCCCACCAACCAAAGAAGGCAAAAAATTACCATCATACCCAACCATACTCCAAACCACAAACTTCCAAAAATAGCCATTTGCGAGCGGTCGCGGCTGATTTTTTTCAAAGTTAAGTAGGGGTGAACTAAAAAACCATAAGAATTAGCCAGAAGAAGATAGCTTTCCTTGATGATAGTCAGCAACAAAAGCTTTAGCAAAAGCTTTTCGGGCACGAGTAAGCCTTGATTCGATTGCTTTAACTGTTTCATTTAATTGCCGGGCGATTTCTTTAACCGAAAACCCTTGGTAATACTTTAGTCGCAAAACCTGCTGATATCCTTCGGAGAGAGCTTTAAGTGTTTCTTTTACTTTCCTAATTACTTCTTCCTGTAAAAGAATCGGTTCGGGACCTAAGGCTTCGGTAGCAAGATTTTCCAGCCAAGGCAAACGGGAGAATAAAATTGTTTTTATTTTCTTTTTTCGATAAAAATCGGCAATCTCATGTTTAGCAATTCCGCAAAGCCAAGTAAAAAAAGAGGCATGACCAGAATAAAGCCCTAAACATTCACTTGCAGAAACCAATGTTTCTTGAAAAATCTCCTCTGCTTCCTCGGGATTGCTCACTTTTTTGGCGATAAAATTTTTCAATTTCAAAATTGTCTTTTTTTCAAATAAAAATTTTTCCATTTCAATATTCTCTTTTTAAAATAAAATTTATCCCTGCTTTCAGCTGGGTTCTGGCCGGCTGATATTTTAAAAAGTTAAGCTTTTTGTCAAAAATCTCCGAGGCTTCTTGGGCAAATCTCTGTGCCAACTTTTGGGCATATTCTAAACTCCCATATTTTTTCATTAAGCTAATTACCCAACTAACTTCTTTAGCCGTTTTTTCTTCTCTTCTTTTGCTCATAATTTTTATCAATCGCCTTCTTTCTCTCTTTCCTGCTTTCTGAAAAAGATGGGTCAATATAATCGTCCGCTTGCCCTCATAAATATCATTTCCCGTTTGCTTCTTTAAACCGGAAAAATCGGAGGTTAAATCCAGAATATCATCGCGGAGTTGAAAACAATAGCCCAATGGTTTTCCAAATTCATAAATTGCCTCCAACTGCTTTTTATTAGCCCCAGCTAAAATTGCTCCCAATCTCATAGGCCCGGCAATTGTATAATAAGCAGTTTTACTTTCTAAAATAAGCAAAACATCATCGTCAGTTAAATCAATTTTGTTCTTCTTTGTCCAATAAATTTCAATTGTTTGGCCTAAGGTGGTCCGGTTAAGCATTTGGTAAAATTCCTCAGCAATTTCTCCTGCCTTTTTCTCTCCTAAAACCCGCCTGTTATCCCACAAGATTTTCCACATCAAAACATGCAAAGCATCGCCAGCATTAATCGCTAATTCTTTTCCATAAATCCGGTGTAGAGCTGGTCTTCCCCGGCGCTCTAAAGAATTATCTTCAATATCATCATGATTCAAAATCCAATCTTCAGAAACTTGCATTGCCGCTGCCGTACGAATTGCCTTTTCTTCAGGAAAACCCATGGCCGAAGCGGTTAAAAGAACCAATGTTGGCCTGATATATTTCCCCTTTCTTTGAGGATATTCTGAAGTAATTTTTTGGTGAAAACGCGCCAAAGATTGGTATTTAGGAGAAATTTGGCAATAATCGGGAAAATTTATTAAACCGTCCAAATATTTTTCAATCTCTTGCCAAACAATTTTCTTTTTCTCTTCCAAGATTTGGCTAAAATTAACCTCTTTCACTTTCGTCTTTATTTTTTTAAGAACTTCAAGAAATACTGACTAAATTTAATAAATTCTTCAGGGGCCTTTTTTAAATTCTCATAAACTTTTCTCTCGTCCACCTTAAGGTAAAGATGAATCAAAATATTCCGAAAATCTGTCATTTTGGAAGATTTTTTCGCAAAACTTTTAGGGATTACTCCTTCCTCACCTAAAAGCAAAATAACATCCTTATAGCTTTCTGCTGCTCGACTAAAATACTTTGCTAAAATATGATTTCCCATATCACAAACAGCCTCAATTCCGATTATCATTGCATACATTGCCGCATATTGGGTTGTCTTATTGTCAAAAAATTCCTTTTCCCTCAGCTGTCGCAATTTTTTAAGTTGAAAAACTGCTTCTTCTAATTTTCTGATTCTCTCTTTAACAATAATTTCTGTTTCTTTATCAACCATATAATTTCTCCCCAAACTTATTTTTAAAAACCCGCTGGGATAAATAATTATAAAATTGCCCTCTTAAAAACCTAGCCTCCTCGCTCTTTATGAGTACCTCCGAAAAAAATTTCACCCGCCGGTTCTCGTCCTGACAAAAAATTATTTTTCCCTTCTTAATAATAAGTTGAGTTAAAAGTGGAGGCGAATTATTAAGAACAACTACATCCACTGGTAAATCTTTAATTACTTTTCCCAATTGATCCAAAAGATTTAGACGAAAAGCAAAAAAATCAATATTTTTTGACTTCTCGCTTAAAAAGACAGCAAAATCAATATCGCTTAATTTTCCCTCTTTCCCCACAGCAACAGAGCCAAAAAGAAGGGCAAAAACCACTTTGTTTTGGCGAAAAATTTTTTTGACTGCCGGTAAATATTTTTCTAGATTTTCCATAGCTTCATTTTAACAATTCTCCCGTTAGGTTGCAAATTTGACAGTTTTGCTTAAGGTTGATAAACTAAAAATGTGGAAAAATTAGCCTTTAATCTTGGTGAACAATTTTGGTTAAAAGAGCCTCCTCCGGGAGGGACGCCAGGAATTGCTGGTATTCCTGCTTACCAAAGTTTAGGAGGTTTTATTTCCGCTATTCTCCCCAATGTCTACATTCTTGCCGGCGTAATTGCCTTTGTTTTAGTCCTGATTGCTGGTTTGATGTTCATTATCAACGCCGGTAAAGGGGAAAGTGAGGAAGCAAAAAAATGGCAAGGAACTTTGACAGCCTCAATTGCCGGACTATTGATTATTTTTTTAAGTTATTGGATAATACAGATAATTGAAGCTCTAACAGGAATTAAAATTTTTAATCGCTAAAATGCTTGATGTAATCGGTGGTATTACTCCTCCTCCTCCGTTTCAAAGCGGAGCAGGTCAATACGGAGGATATCAAACCGGATTAATTACTTTTTTCAATAATATTATTCGTCTTTTAATTGTTATTGCCGGAATTTGGGCGTTTATCAATTTAATTTTAGCCGGCTACGGGTTTTTGAGCGCAGGAGATGACCCAAAGAAAATGGAAGCTGCCTGGCAAAAAATCTGGCAATCAATGCTGGGATTACTTTTTATTTTAGGGTCATTTGTCCTCGCGGCGATTTTTGGTTATTTATTATTTGGCGACCCAACTGCTATTCTTAAACCAAAAATCTATGGGCTATAAAAAAGTTAAAAGCAAAAAGTTAAAAGTAAAAAGTTTTTTGGGGGGATTTAATTTTTTCCCTCCGGTTTTTGGAGCAGGACCGACGCCTCTTGGTCAAATTGGGGGAAAACCAACGGAGGGCTTCGGCCCATGGGGAGATTTAGGAGCCCAAGGAATTAAAGAAGCAACCGGAGCATTCACCAATATCATCTCTCGAATAATTGGAGTAATGACAATTATTGTCGGGATTTGGTTTATTTTTCAGTTTATTATCGGCGGCTATAGCTATATGACTGCCGGCGGCGACCAACAAAAAATGGCCAACGCTACCAAAAAAATCACCTCGGCTTTTATTGGCTTGATTATCGTTGTTGTCGCCTACGCAGTAATGTCTTTACTTGGGGAACTTTTAGGATTTAAGTTTCTTAATTTAGGGCCTTTAATTGAAAAGCTTAGACCATAATGACACCAACACCAGGCACAATTTACAATCCGGTTTTAGAAAAAATTGGTATAGGCGAAGGAGCAGATATTGTTGCTCAATTGATAGCTAATTTTTTAAAGACTACCTTTATTTTAGTCGGTCTGGTTTTATTAGCTATGCTTTTAGTAGGAGGAATTCGGTGGATGACCGCCGGAGAAGATAAAGAACAGATGGCTAAAGCTCAAGGAAGAATTACCTCAGCGTTAATTGGCTTTATTATTTTTATGGCGGTTTTTGCTATTATAAATTATTTACTCCCGGCTTTAGGTATCGATTTGAATATTTTAAAGATTGAATGGCCAACACCCTAGAATGATTTACACTAGTGTTATTACTGATATTCAAAAATACCTTGAGGCTTCACCCTCAACTAAAACTTGGATAAACCTTACAGTTCAAGGACTTGTCTCTAATCTTATCAACTTGATTTTAATAATTGCTTTTGTAGTTTTTCTTTTTCTTCTTCTGACAGGAGGAGTTCAGTGGATAACCAGTGGGGGAGATAAAGAAAGCATTGCCAAAGCGCGAGGAAAAATTACCTCGGCTTTAGTGGGTGTTATTATTGTCCTTTCCGCCTGGGCAATTTTAAATCTGGTTAAATATTTCTTTGGACTTCTCCCCCATACTCCTATTTCTTGTGCTTATTTAAATGAACCCTGTTCTCAAACTATAAAATGTTGTAAAAATCTCTATTGCGAAATCCCCCAAGGGCAAAAGGAAGGAAGGTGTAGGCCGATACCTGGAAAGCCAATACCGGAATAAATTGACACTTTTAAATTTTTTATTTATAATACTTAAACTATAAGAAAGGGGGTGAAAAAATGACATCCTTAAGAAAAATTTCAAATTATCTAAGCAATGCTATTTTAACAGGTGTGGTTTATGCTCAATCAACAAGAGATATTAACCTCCAGCCTCCAAGTGGATGGGAAAGATTAGCGAATATTACTCTACCAGGAATTATCTCGACAGTTATAAAACTTATTTTGGTAGTCGCTGCCTTAATTGCCTTTATTTTCTTAGTTATTGGGGGAATCAAATGGATTACATCAGGAGGAGATAAAGAGCAAACTGCCAAAGCTCAAGGGACAATAACTGCTGCCCTTATTGGACTAGTAATTGTTTTCGCTGCCTGGGCAATTATCAAATTACTAGAGGCATTTTTTGGAATTGAAATTTTAACCAAACTAACC
>Ga0209102_1001789_pt1 | contig 10628 bp, 9 predicted proteins | sample ConPoolayeHmetaG_FD_185483 | JGI IMG/M metagenome (GOLD analysis project Ga0209102, IMG submission 185483) | Hot spring microbial mat communities from California, USA to study Microbial Dark Matter (Phase II) - Cone Pool mat layer H metaG... ... | reverse complement strand
GCCCCCGAAACATAAATGGAGGCGGTGTTAGCCGGAACGCTACCGCCGATGTAAGTAGTTACCACGGCTGTGATGGAAGTCACGGGAGTGATTCCCAGTTCGGCAAGCTTGTCCCGAACTTGGGTCATGCTCCAGCCCCCCTTGTCGATTGGCGAGAGGTACTGCATATAAGGACAGTCTGAAGCTAACTGATAAGGTTGGTCGCCAGTCTTGCAAAGCAAAAAGGCATTGAAGGTATCCGCAAATTCCTCGGTTGTCATCCAAGGATTATACTGGCCGGGGGCGCCGGTCCGGTTTCCCCAGCCGGTGTGATACCAAGGAGAACCCCCAACTTGCTCGTAGGCCGTAGAGGAGTTGTAGAAGTCTTTAATCCCGTCCCGATACGTCCAGTAACTGACCCAAGTGGTTTTGGAGAGAGTGTACCCACCTGCGGTGGAGTGGTAGTAAGTTGGGAGGGGATTATTCCCGCCGACAACCATCCCCTTAGTGGCGTCCACCGCCTGCTGCCAGGCTGTCGCGTTGATCTCCTTCTTGATCACCTGACAGCTCTGGCTAGGGCAAATTGCTTTTCCCTGGAGCGCGTAGCGCAAGGCGTAAGTCCGCGCGGCGACGGCCTGGGCCTTCAGCGCCTCCGCGGGCCAAGAGGACGGCATTTCGTAAAGATGCTTGAGATAATCTTCAAAACTGTAAGTGTAATTGCTCCAACATTGGTTGTACTCGTTGCAACCGTTCACCTTAATGGTGGCCGGAATATTAGTTGCTTTGGTGGCGGAGATGCCGTAGTAGACCTGAAGGATTGTCTGGTAGCTCTGGCCTTTGAGCGCCCGCCCCCGCGCCCCATACTGGCTCATTCCAATCCGGTGAGGAAACCCGTAAGTCGCCACAAAGTAGGCGGGAGAGAAGCCGGGGGATGGAAGCGGTTCTGAAGCCGGCGGATTTTCACCCACCGTTTCGCTTCCCCCCGAAGCGGCAAACTTTTCCAAAATCAGTTGGGCCTGCTTGGCAGTGAGGTTTTTGATGGAAGACTTAACCGCGGCCAGTTGAGCCGAAGTTGAAGAAAGCTGGCGCTGCGAGGAAGCCAACCAAGCTTGATATTGGCTTCGGAGCGCTACTAACTTGTCCCGGATCCGCTGGGCCGCCGCTCGATTCTCCCTGAAAGTGTTCACATCGCCGGAAAGAAGATTGATCTTCCCTTTCAGATTGTCCAAACTCTCGTGATAGTACTGAATCTGACGGATAGAGTCGCCTAAATTAACCGAGGAAAAAACCACCTCCATCCAGGAGACGCGGCTCTGCTTATACAGGGAGCGCGCTAGCGCGTCCCGTTCCGCCTCCCAGCTCGCGAGCTCCGCTTCCTTGGCGGTAAGGTCTCTTTCAATCTGCGCCAGCTCCTTTTCCGCTGCCGCCAGTTGAGTGGAAACTTGGGAAAGCGAAAGCGAAGCGGAAGCAATATCCCGAGAAAGCTGTTGCTGACGCTTCTCCAGCTCCGCGAGCTGCTTCTTCTGCTGATTTAGCTGGTTAGTGACCTCGTCCAATTGATCAGCCCGGGACAAATTTGTCCCGATAAAGAAAACGACGAGAGAAAGCAGAAGAAGGAAGATAATCCTTAAGAGTTGGCGCATGTTGGGCAGAAAAACACTACCACCTATCATAACAGTTCTGTTAGAATCAGCTGAATTATGTCGGGAAGGGTAAAAAGAACGCCAAATCTGATTCTCAATGTTGGTGTTTTGGTAACGATCGCGCTTCTTCGGCCTGCGGTTTCCCTCGCCCTTGGAAGCTGCCCAGGAAACCAGTTCCCAACCCCCCTCGGGTGTGTAGAGCTGACGGCGGCCGGCTTTGGCGCCTGGATCTTGCGGCTTGGGATTAGCCTGGGAACTCTACTTGCGGTTCTCCTTCTAATTATCGGGGGATATGGCGTCGCCACTTCCGCCGGCAATCCGGAGAACCTGGAGAAAGCCAAATCCCAAATTACGGCCGCCATCGCTGGCCTCCTCTTTATCTTGCTATCGGTTTTGATTTTGAATACAATTGGGGGAGGAATCATCGGGATTCCATTTTTTCAATGATGGGAGGAGGTGAGCGTAGTGATTAAAAGAATTAAAACCGCAGTAATGAGCACCGCGGCTCTGGCCGCTTCCGCCTCGCCGGTTCTTGCCGAAATTGAGAACCCAATCCGAGCAAATACTCTGGCCGACTTAATCTCTGTAGTCTTCCAGGCAATTCTGGGAATTGCCGGAGCGTTGGCACTAGTACTGTTGGCCATCGGGGGAATCCAATACATGACTTCGGGTGGGGATAAGATCGCCGTTGAACAAGCTCGCGGAAGGATCACCGCTGCGGTCGTAGGGCTGATTGTGGTCTTCGGAGCCTGGTTAGTGATAAACGTGGTTGCTAACATTCTGGGAGTAAGAAATATCTTCTCTCCAGGGTTCTAATCCGAGCATGCTGAAACTAATTACTGCGCTCCTCGCATCTTTAGGAGGTTTGCTTGGAACTGCGGGTTTTGTGCTAGCAGCGCCGCGACCGCCATCTGGGACACTTAGCCCTGTTAATCGAGCAATTCAAGCCCTCGGGCGAATAGTTGGGGGCTACCAGTGTACTACCGAAGAAATTTCGGGGCTGGTCTGCGTGTTGGTAAACCTTATCAACAAACTCCTTGCCGCAGGCGGGCTAGTTGCACTTCTCTTCGTTCTGGTTGGGGGAATTCAATATATGATTTCGGGCGGGGATGAGAAAGCCATCACCACCGCCAAAGCCACCCTAACCTACGCGGTGCTGGGACTTTTGATTATCCTCGGCTCAATCTTATTGGTTAATGTTATCAGCGGCCCCTTATTGGGCGCAAACTTCTAACGCGATTCCTCCCGGCCAACCCGTCCAATTCTGTTAAGATTAGCCTGATGAAGGCCCCGATTGCCCACTTGTTGGCAGGGTTAACTATCGTTTCCGCGGTCCTGGTTGCGCCGACTATCGTTAGCGCCGCAATCAATGAGAACTGCGTCCGAAGAACGGGATCCCTAACAGAAGCGGAAGAACCGGTTATTGCTTCTGAAGCGGTTAGGGAGAGCATTTGTAATTTGCCTGGTGGAATTATTGGGCGTTTGGTTTGCACCATAGCGCACACTCTCCTTGATTTCCTGGACCTAACCGGTACCCTTGAACTGAACGACTCCGCCGTCCCCGCCGCTCTAGAAAAGGCGCGGAATCTCGCTCTCTCCGGAAAAGAAGCCACTGCCGGCGAGGATGATAGCCTCACCGGTTCCATCGCTAAAATGCTCCCTCCCCAATACCGGGAAAAAGACGTAACCGGGAAAGAAATTAGTCCCATCGAAGCCCTGACCAGAGCGGAGGGGGTACTTACTAACGGCGTGGTAGTTCTTAACAACGGTTCCCCCACCGCCCCCGTCCGTGGCGATATTGATCCCACTCAAACCAACGTTTACCGACTGATGAAAGGAGAAAATGCGGCCCCTAACGTTTCTGGATATTTTGCTGACATCGTTCCGGTCCTGGATCGATTCAGCTTTCTTCAACGCGCGCTAGTTCCGAACGCCGGCGATGCCCCGGTTCTTCCCGACACTTCCAAAGACTGCTCCCTGTCATCGGGCAAGGGTTCGGCCGCAGTGATTGCGCTATCGGACCCGAGCCGAGATGTTGCCTGGGACGCCCATAAAAACCCAAGTACAGAAGATCAAGAAACGCTCGCCGCCTACGGCGATTTGGTCGTTTCGAGCCGGGTCGGGTTCGTAAAAGACCTTTGGGAAAAGCTGGCCGGGAAAAGCGACCAACCCGGAGGGAGCGGCGTCTTTAGCGTGCTGCTACCCCCCGGAGAAGAATTCAAAGTTTCCGATGCGAAAGAATCGGGGATGGAAACTACTTACACCCCCCGCAACCTCATCAGTCAGATCCTAAGTGGAATCACAGGGAAGGATACGAATATCCCAATCGCTTACCTAGGAAATGTTAAGGGGGCGCTCGACTGCATCATTGACGGTCTGACTGCCCATCCCGCCTCCGCCCACAAACTCGCCTGCCAGCAAGCCCTAGAAACTCCGTTCGGTCCGGTCTCCTGCACGGACGAGGCCGTTCCCCTCGACTTCCCCAACACTGCCAGCAATGGGATCGCCCGACGGGCTTGGGAGATTGTCAATCGCTTGTATCAAGGTTTTTGGTGTTATTGGAACTGGAGCAAAGACGATTATCCGCAACTCTTCGACGAAAATGCCTACCGAAGAGATCCCAACCCGCCGTACCCTCTTCCCCCCGGCCACTCCGGGAACTTGTTCTGGTGCACCGAACTTGTCCGGCGCACCTACAATAACTTGAGTCTAAGTACTAATTCGGAAGAGATGGCAAGACAATTCGCAGGAGTGTCAACCGACATGAAGGTGCCTTGGAACTACGCTAGCGGAGGGAGATTTATCTCAATAAACAACGCTACTTGGCAAAATATTAGACCGGGCTACGTAGTCTTCTTCGTTGTTCCCGGCCCCACCGATTATCGGCTCAACCACGTCGGAATCGTTTACAGCGTTTCCCGAGACGGCCTAATGGTTGTGCAATCCAACGCCGCAACCAAATCTCTACTTATCCCAGTGAACGACAACGGGAGGATTTCCAGTACCGTAGGTAATTTCCGGGTGATGGGCTTCGGCCAACCATGAAACTACCCGACATCAATCCTAAAATAATCACTGCAGCGGTGATTGGGGTTTCAGTCTTCCTTTTGATTGTCTTTATCGTGGGCCGACTTACACCAAGCCCAGAAGAATACCCCGCCATTGCAAGTACCAGCCCCCTGGACCAAAGCGAAGGGGTAATCCTCACCCTTCCAATCAGCATCTCCTTCGCCGAGGAATTATCCCGCCAGCAACAGGCCCACATCTCAATTAGCATCACTCCGGAGTTGGAGGTATCCCAGAAATGGACCAATAACCATACTCTCGAACTCACCCCCGCCCGATCACCCGAAAGCACTACCACCTATACGGTGGTAATCTCCTACAAAAACAGAAAGATTCATTCTTTCTCGTTCGAGACCGCCACCAAAACCCCAGAAGAAATCGCCGAAGGGAATCGCCAGCAGGCCGAGGACGACTTTCTATTTGCGCAAGAAGAAAAGAAATTTTATGAAACCCACCCCTGGTATTCGAAACTCCCGATCGAAACCGCGGACTACGTCATCGTCTACAACTTTGAGAAGAACGCTTTTCGCATCCGCCTTACCCTAGGAGACGGAGTGCTCGGAGCCGAACTTAAGGCCGCCGAAAACCGGGCTTTACAAGACCTGGAAAACATCGGAGTAGATTTGAAAAAGTACGATTACTACGTCGTTACAGAGTAAATTAAATACTCATCGACTGATGCGCATCGGGTAATCAGGCCAGGAGCAACGACTCACAAAACGGAAGGCCCCATCCCGGATGTTTGCGAGGTATTGCCTCCCCAGAGCAATCGCCTCATCCGAGTCGCAATTACCAACGCGGTATATAATCATAAACGCTTCCATCAAAGGGAATTGATCAAAACACCGGGAGTAACTGGGATTGAACGGATGGCTGGCGATATAGTTGAGAAACCCGGTAATCTGGGCCGTAAAACCCTTCCCGGCTAGGGCCGGAACGCCAAAATCTTGCGGCGGTTCTCCCAATCGCTCATAGAGGGCGTAGTTGGAGGCATTGCTTTCATTTAGCCAAATTGCCATCGCAAAGTCCGGGCGCACCCCCGCCGCTTTAGCTTTAGCAATTACATCGTGATAGCACTCCTCGACGTGATTCTCACCAGGGTTAACTCCCGGACCCCAATTGTCTGCCACGCCCTTTACTACCTCCAACGGAAGCACGCAAGCGTCCGTGGCAGTAGCGGTCTGGTCGCAATCTAATTCGGTCGCAACGGTCTCCCAAGGGTAGGGGGTGTTGCTGAGGATGATTGAAATGAAGGTAACAATTGCAATCGCACCCAGGACAAAGACGGCAAACGCTCCTACCAACGCATAGACAACTATCTTAAAGATGCCCCCCAGCTTCGAGAGCACGTCCTCCGCCACAAACTGCACCATGGCTCCCAAGGCGGCGCCGAGAGCGTTACCGATAACGGGGACTTCGGAACCCAAGACCCCCCCGATCCAGGCCAGAATACGCTTGAGTCCAATCTTCTCAATCAACTTCTTAAGAACGTCTCTGGTTAATTTGTTGCGGAGCCGCTTGAAAGCCTGCTGAGCATCAAAAAGAGCTTGAGCGACTTTGTTCAACCCCAGAGGACTTAGAACTCTGGCAGAAATCCAATCTGCGGCCTTAGAATACCTGACGAACTCTTTGACCCGGGACCACCCGTAAACTTTAACGACCCCCCAAACCCCATCCTTACGATAAACCTTCAGGAAGTTGAGGGTCGCATAATGGATATTTCGCGCTTTCCAATACCGCCAAAATTGGCCGGCGGGCGTATCGGCCAGCGGCGCTCCTTTCCTGACAAGTGCGTCGAACTGCCGGATCAGCTCCGCCCGATAGGGCTCGGAACTTCTCTTGAAATCCTCTTGAACCTTATCTGCGTAGGCCCAGAGATCGTTAGCCCGGCGGAAGTTTCCCGCTTTTTCTAATTTTGTAGCTTCCGCAAGGGTCCGAGCCAAAACGCCCTCCTGCCACTCGGCATCTTTCAAAATATCCTCAAACCGATAACCAGCAACGGTAGGGGGGAAGCCCGCCGAAGCCGCGTAGCGCTGAAGCTCTCGACCCATCAACAAGATCAGCCCTGGATTCTCCTCTACACCCTTCGCGGACAACCGGCGGAGGGCATCTACCCCGGTACTTTTCCGGCTGTTCCAGCGCTTAATAGCTTGCTGAGTCGACTCCGGGACCAAGGAGGTGCCATCCGGAGCTACCCAAACCCGGTTGTAGAGGTAATTCCAAGTGCCAGCGTCGATTTCCTCCTTAACAACGTCGGCGATTGGAACCAAATCCTTCCACTCGGTTTTAAAAGTAGCGCCAACCACTTTGGCGGTCGTTCGAAATGGGTCAGAAATAAGTTCGGGGAGGCCAATTTTTACTGGCGCGGGCACGCCCGGGGCATAGCCCGGGCGCTTAGCGCTCTTGGCCGTAAAGGCGTCCTCGATATCGCTTTTTATAAACTCCCCAACCCGAGCGGGAGCATTCAGTCCCTCCAAAACATCGTCAATCCCATCTAAAACCTTCCCTAAAGCGGGGTCGGATTTCGAGCCCCCACCCCCGGCTGAAGACGGTCGGCGGCGCTGGTTAGGCAAGAAAAAGTTAAAGACGCTCTGGAAAACTGCCATCGCATAAATGTTATCACTCCTCAAAGGAAAGAATCCGTGGGTAAATTGTTTCTTCCTCGCTCCGCTCGAAAGCACAAATAGCGGTCCCTTCGGGATGCGCCATTTGACTACTTGATCTGGTTTCCCTACAATGAAACTGAGTAAATGAAGAAGCACATCCGCTTGGCTATCCCGGCCCTCCTTCTTGTTCTTTTCGGCTTCGCCACTCCCGTCCGGGCAGGAGTCCTTGGTGAACTTTGGGAAGGAGTTAAATGCGTCGCGGATATTAACTGTACCGTTACGGCCGCCGCAGTCGCTGGCCAGAATTTTATGTTTCGGACCCTGATCGGAAAGGAATTTGAGGGTCAGTACGAACTTCAAGATGAAGATTTAGATAATATGATGTCCGGAATTTGGCAAAACGGCCTGGTGGGAACAGCCAGTGAAATTGGTGCCCTGGCTTACGCCTCCCCCCCACCAATCCACTTCGCGGACTACTTCAAAGCGAAGCTCGCAAACAATCTTCTTTCCTCTCCCGCCAGTGCTCAAACCACTTTTGGAACATTCTTTCTCAGCCCCGTCCGCCACATCTGGGAAGATATGCGAAATATTGCCTATGGGTTGTTCATTGCGGTAATGGTTGTCACCGGCTTTATGATTATGCTCCGCCGAGAAATATCGCCTCGGCTAGTTGTGACTTTCACTAACGCTCTCCCGCGAATCATAATGGGCCTAATTTTAATCACGTTTTCCTTTCCCTTGATAGGTCTTATCGTTGACGTGGGGGTGGTCTTCGCCAGTGAGGTGGTAGGAGGGGTTGTGGCCACCCAACTCTCCGGTCTATCTGATATCCTCGCGCGAAACGCGGAGGCCGGGGGACAAATTGGTAGCGCCGCGGAAGCGGTCTCAGCAGTTCTACCGGTAATTATTGGCCACTACATCAATTACGTAAGAAACCTGATTTCCAATCCCCCGCAAGTTTTTATCTCCCTACTCCTTATGGGCGTGTTTGCCCTCGCTGCTGTAGTCACCTTCGGCCTGACAGTGTTCCGCGTAATCATCGCTTACGCTTGGCTGCTAGTCTATACCATCTTCTCGCCTCTTCTAATCTTGTTCGGGAGCTTGCCGGGACAGGAGGGTCAAATCACTAATTTGGGAAAAAAGATTGTGGCGAAGACACTTACCTTCCCAGCCTTCGTCTTCTTTACGGGATTAGGGCTGTTCTTTGGCAGTAAGGCAATCTTTGGAGAGATTAACTTCGAAGCAGAGATTGGAAATTGGGGAAATCTTTCCACGGTCTTGGGAGGATCTAAATTGATTTTTAGCGCCGGAATCTTGGGGTCGCTTTTGTCTTTGATAATGTTGGCCGCCGCCTGGAAGGCCCCGTCCATGATCGAGGAGGCGCTCGGGGTCGGTGCCAAGCCCAAAAAGAAATAACCCCAGCCTGGGTTGTTAACCACAAGCTGGGGTCTTGATCATCCCACCAATCTCCCCCCTAACAGCGAGATCAGGAAACGCAAAACCAGTCTCCCAATCTCATTGACGGTTTCGTGAGGGACAGCGGCGAACGCTTGATTCATCTGCTGCTGAACCTCCGGCGAAACCGGCGCCACCAAGAACAGCGCGAAGAAGGGCAGAAGTAGCATGATCGCCACGACCGCGCCCCCCAGAAAGATCAGAAGTGCAATAATCAGAAACGCGATCACCCAACCGCTAGTCTTGGCCCGCGGCAGGGGAAGCGCGACCGGAGTGGGAGTCCGGCGGGCCTTGCGCCGCTTCTTGCGCTTGGGCCAGTGCGCCTTGGCAACCGTCTCGATTACCCCTCGAACTTTCTTCCGGAACGGGGACTTCCGGCGGCGGCTCTTGCGGCGCGACGATACCATGTTCCGCGCCAGGGTAAGGTTTCGTACAACCAGGTAAGCTACCAACACCACAGCTACCAAAGCCCAAGAAGCAACGACGAAGCATAAAAGAACCTGACGGTCCATCAAAACACCTCCTTCCCTTAGGGGATGTGGTTTAATTGTTAATAGTTATAGGATACCACAGAAACGGTGAGAGATCAATCGTTCCGAGGAATCCCTATTTTTGTTTAATTGGTTGGTTCAACCGATTTAGCTGCCGCCATAATGCTTTGATCAGAACCACAAGGATCAGAATAATAACGGGGGCGTAGAGCACCACACCCGACAGCCAATCCGAGTCCTCAAAGACTTGGGGATCGATCACCCCGAGCAGCAACAATGCACCCAGTACCACTTTTATAAAAATTTGATAGAGAGAAAGACCAATCCAAAAGAGAATTATAAGCCCGCACGTGGCCCCCACGGAACGTTTGGGCTTCGGAACAACCGGCGGCGGGGGCGGTGGTTCGGGAGGCAAAGCAACTGGCGCAACCCTCGGTAGGGCTTGAAGAACATAGATACGCTCTTTCTCGGGGGAAGTCGGACGAATATATCGGTGGCGGCCGCAGTAGTCGCAGGGGACCCAACCCTCCCGACCCTCAAATCGAAATGGCGCTCCGCACCCCTCACAAAAGAAGGTGTCCACAAATCACTCTCCCTTCCTGTGTATTCGCGAGGATAAGTGCTAGCTATAAGTTAACACAAAATCGGAAAGAATCAATTACTATTCCCGATCTCTCCCGAAATCTGCTAACCTAACTTTAGAGCTAGAAGCAAAAGGCGAAAGGCAAAACGTTTAGCGTTTAGCTTCTTAGCTTTTAGCGGCGATTATGGCTGAAGAACCGCTTACAACTAAACAGCATCCGGTCCCCCAGCAGGTTTTTGGGGTCCAGTTCAAACTAATTGGGGACTTGACGATTCGCCAGTTTGCAATCCTGGCGATCTGCGGCTTCTTCGCCTACGCCTTCTTTGCTTCCAACCTCTTCATTCTCTTTCGCCTGCTGATCTCCGCCGCTTTCCTCCTCACCGGAGTTGCTTTTGCTTTCGTCCCTGTCCAAGACCAACCTCTCGACCAATGGATCGCCGCCTTCTTCCGGGCGATCTACGCCCCGACCCGCCGCGTTTGGCAGAAAAGCCGCGCTCCCGTGGAATTTCTTGTCCTGGAAGTTCCCAAAATCACCCGGATAGAAGAGCCGGGCCTTTCACCGGAAGAATCCCGCCGCCGGTTGGAGAGCTACCTTAAAACCATCCGAGAGCAGCGGGAGCTAAGCCCCCTAGACCTCACTGAACAGCAGTACTTAGATTCGATCCGGACCCTTGCCCAGCGGGTGACCGGAGTCGGAGCTCCGCCAGTTCCAATTACCCCCAAACCAGCCCCGCCGACTCCGGCCTTGACGCTGGAGGAAGTAATTGCTAAACCGCCCCCGCCCGCCCCGGCGGAAGAGGTAGAA
>Ga0209102_1001788_pt1 | contig 10628 bp, 7 predicted proteins | sample ConPoolayeHmetaG_FD_185483 | JGI IMG/M metagenome (GOLD analysis project Ga0209102, IMG submission 185483) | Hot spring microbial mat communities from California, USA to study Microbial Dark Matter (Phase II) - Cone Pool mat layer H metaG... ... | reverse complement strand
CCGGATCCTCCTCTCGGTGAAGCGGTCCAGCATCTCCAGTTGAGCGAGCAGGACTGCACCGGCAAGCTCCGTCATTCTGAAGTTGTAGCCGAGCGTGAAGCTCTCGTACGTTCTTGCGGCCGAGGGTCCGAAAACCTCCCCGTGGTGTCGCATCTTCCTGCAGGCGTCCGCGAGCTTCTCGTCATCGGTTACGACGATTCCGCCTTCCCCACCGGTGATGTTCTTGCTTTGCTGGAACGAGAAGCAGCCCAGGTCGCCGATGCTGCCAACCTTCCTCCCCTTATATTCGGCGGCGTGGGCTTGGGCGCAATCCTCAACGACTGCGAGGTCGTGTTCCTGGGCTATCTCAACGATCTCGTCCATCTCGGCCGGATGCCCAAAGAGGTGGACGGGCATTATGGCCCTCGTATTCTTGGTCAGCCGCCTTTTGACATCATCCGGATCCATGCAGAACGTGTCTGGCAGGATGTCGCAGAAGACGGGAATGGCATTGTTGTGCAGCACCGAGGTCGCACTCGCGATGAAGGTGTAGGCCGGGACTATCACTTCGCTTCCGGGCCCCACCCCGGCCGCTCCAAGGGCGACGTGCAGCGCAGAGGTTCCCGTATCGGTGGCTATTGCGAACTCCGTTCCCACATACCGAGCGAACTTTTCCTCGAACTCGGCCACCTTCTTGCCGTCGATGGCGCAGAACTGCCTTGACTCGAGGACCTCCATGACAAGCTCCTTCTCCCGCGGCGCGACCGCGGGGAGGTTGTTGAGCCTCTGCGTCCTGACGGGCTTCCCTCCATGGATGGCGAGTTTCTGCAAGGAAATCGTTCTCCTGCGCGGCATTCGGCCTGGGATTGAATAAGATTATGCTGAGGTTCCTGAATGCTGATCAGGTCGGTCCAGATCGTTCGAAGAGCTCAAGAACGCCTCGTTGGGGAAAATGCCAGCGATGGAAGGTCGTAACTCGCGCCGCGTCCTCGACGGGGATGATGCTCTTTCCGTTTCAGATCGAGGTCATCTGCGCGGCTCGGCCGTTGCTCGCCGCCTATTTCCGTCGCCCAGACCAGATGGCCAGTTCGTCCTGGTGGGGTTCGAGGCGTGGCCCGCGAACCCTCAGTTTTCACTAGGGAAGCAAAGTATCTGGGGCCGCGTCCGGGCCCATCTGAAGCCGCCCGCATTGTGAGGGTCGGTGGCAAGGGCGTCGCTCGGGCCGAACGCTGACCCTGTTCCAGATTCTCGAACCGGCCTGGGAGGCTAGATTGTGCCCTTGAAGCTGACGGTCTGCTCCTCCCAACCGATTGAGGCCTTAACGCCCAGGGAGTGTTCGCCCTTCTTCAGGCCGCCCTTCTTCTCCACCTCGATCTTTATCGTCTCCCCGTACTCGGAGTAGATCTCCGTCGGTGGTTGGAACTTTCTTGGGGGCCGGTTTCCGACGGTCAGGGTTATCTTATCGGCGGGGATCGCGACGCCGTCGATGGTCATCTCCTTAAGCGTCGCCGAGCCGGTGCCGATATCGTTCCTGATCTCGACGGTGAAGTGGTCGGGCTTCCCGTCGCCGTCCTTGTCGAGATTCTTGAAGGTTGCCATGCTCGCGCCTCGGTGCACTTTGTATACTTGGTGTAAGAAGCACATCATTTAAATGTGATTGAGGCGCGGTAAACTAGGTGTAGCAAGATAAATCAAGGGGCGATGGGATGGAAGCCGAAAAAAGGAAGCTTGGAAAGTTCCGCGCACTGATGGGAGCGTTCGTCAGGAAGTGGACCGTGGAGATCATGTACTGCCTCTACGAGAACGGGACGATGCGTTTCACCGATCTTCGAAGGATGCTGTCCGGGATCAGCTCGCGGACGTTGTCCGATAGGCTCAGGGAGCTTGAGGAGATGGGCTTGGTGCGGCGCACGGTGCACGCGGAGAAACCGGTCAGGGTGGAGTACGAGCTGACCCCGGCAGGACGGCGGATCGGGGAGCTTGCCTACGCAAGCTTCGAGGAGCTCGTTGACGCATGGGACCAGGTCGTGGGGCGGAAGGGAGGAAGGCCTTGAATGATAGGAGTAGGACTCGTTGGGTGCGGTGGGATGGGCATGGACTTGGCCCGCAACCTTGCCGGCGTGGAGGGCGCCAAGCTCATGGCAGCGTGCGACTCCAACCTCGACGCCGCGAGGAAGCTGGCCGCCGAACTGGGCGGGAAGGCCTGCTCGGAGTATGAGGAGCTTCTGGCGGACCCGGACATCGATGCCGTGATCGTGGCTACGCCGGGGTACCTGCATGCTCAGCACGTCAAGCAGGCCGCTGCGGCCGGAAAGCACGTTTTCTGCGAGAAGCCGCTCGCCCTCACGTTGAGGGACTGCGACGAGATGATACGTGCGTGCAAGGAGGCCCGGGTCAACCTGATGGTGGGGCAGGTCCTGCGACTGCTCCCGATCTTCAAGGAATCGGCGAGGATAGTCAGGGAGCAACTCGGAAGGCCGGTGGCCATGAGCACAACGAGGATCGGCGGGTGGCGTTACAGGGAGGGATGGAGGTCCAGGCTTGAGACCTGCGGCGGATCCCTGCTTGAGGTCAATGTCCATGAGTTCGACTACATGAGGTTCGTGCTGGGCGAGCCGGTGGAGGCCTTTGCCTACGGTGGCCGGTTCGTCTTGGACTACGTGGACTTCGAGGACACCGTCTACGCCTCCTTCAAGTTCAAGGGTGGTAGCATCGGCATCCTGAAGTCAGCCATATCGTCGGCCATGGGCCAGTACAGGGGGGAGATAATCTGCGAGGGTGGAACGCTTTTCTACGACAACCGGGATGGGTCGATCCGGTACAAGAAGAGGGACTCGGCCGAGGTGGTCCTGACGCCTGACAAGATCCCCCAAGGCGGCGGCGTGCAGGAGGAGGTTTCGGAGTTCATAAGAAGCATCCAGGAACAGAGAAGCCCGTCGATAACGGGGCAGGACGGGAGGGCTGCCGTGGAGATGGCGCTGGCGGTCAGGCGGTCGCTCCAAGAGGGGGTTCCGGTGCGCATGGGAATACGGTGAGAGGATGGAGGCAAAGGAAAGGTTCCTCAGGGTGATGAACCACGAGGAGGTCGACAGGATAGCCACCCATGACAACATAGCCTCAAGTTCGCTTCTGAGGAAGTATGCCGGCAGCCTTTGCGACACCGACCTGATGCTTGCGGGGCGAAAAGCCTGCATGGAGCTTGGGATAGATGCCCTGCGCTTCGTCATGTCCACCGAGGGCGTGCCGGAGGAGGGCGAGGTGACCTCCAGCGACGGGTGGGTTCACAAGAGGTTCTTCTACACGACATGGATCGTGAAGAGGAAGATCCAGACCGTTGAGGATTTCGAGGCAAATCCCGTCGAAAGAACGGATGAGGACGAGATCGCCCGGCAGGCTCTGAGGACGGTGGAACATTACAAGGAAACCCAGAGGAAACTGGACCCCATCTTCTACCTGCTCCACTCAAACAACTGGGTCCCGGGCGTGGGCGAATACGCGCAGGGGCGCTTGGGCCTGATGCTCTTCTCCAAGGTCCTCTACTCCGAGAGACGGAGGGTCAGAAAGGACATCAGGAACATCGGCGAGGACCATGTCAAGTTTGCCAAGATATGCGCAGAGGAGCACATAGCCCCGGTCGTTTTCGGCGGAGAGGACATCGCGACCAACCACGGCCCTTTCATCCACCCCAGCCTTCTGAGGGAGCTGTTCTTCCCCTATCTGGCCCGGATAGTCAAGGCGTTCCGTAGGCAGGACATCAAGTACGTCTTTCACTCCGACGGCGACCTGTGGCCACTCCTGGACGATTTCGTCGCCGCCGGCGTTCAGGGAATTCATCCGCTCGAGCCCTTCTGCGGGATGGACCTGCTCAAGGTGAAGGAGAAGATCGGCGACAAGGTGGTGCTCTTTGGCAACATCGACTGCTCGGCCACGCTTCCGCTGGGGACGGTTGAGGATGTCGCCAAGGAGGTCATGGATCGCATAAGGGACGCCGGGCCGGGCAGCGGCTACGTGCTGGGGTCAAGCAGCGAGATCGAGGAGATCGTGCCGATATCAAACGTCGAGGCTATGTTCGCGGCCTTAAGAAGGTACGGCAAGTTCCCAAGATAGCTTCTCGTCCCCCGCGGTTAGAAGAGGACGCTACGTTATTACGTTACACAAGATTTAATAGTACGAAGGTCCGGCAGAGGATGTCCTGCGAGGGATTGCCGATGCGGGGGCGTCCTCCTGGGGGTATGCGCTGTGTCCGGTAAGCTGTTACTTGTAGTTAGGCCTTTGTCCGCCTGTCTGGCGGCCGTCTCATGCCTGCTTTGTGTGTGTGCCGGCTGTTGATGGGGCTGGCGGGGTTAAGCCCCTTGGCCCCGACCAGTGGATCGACGGCTTCGTCTACGATGCGCAGACCAACAGCCCAATCGAGGGCGCTCTAGTCAGGGCCAACCAAGGATCCAGCTGGTGGACCGACACAACAAGCTCAGCCGGGTACTACGAGCTGCACCTGGGATCCGCATGGGGCGAGTTCTTCATGGACGCCAGCAAGGCCGGGTATCAAACCTCCCAGGCCTACGTCTACAAGGAGCAAGACGTGGAGCTGGAAAAGAACTGGTACCTCACCCCGCTGGCGAACAATCCTCCCTACACCCCTTCCAATCCTTCTCCAGCCAATGGTGCAACCGGTCAGCCCACTTCACTGACCCTTACGTGGAGTGGTGGTGATCCTGACTCCTGGGACACCGTCACCTACCATGTCTACTTCGGTACAAGCTCTCCCCCGCCGTACGACACGGACGTATCCACCGCATCGATGCAGAAGAGCGGCCTGAGCTACGGCACAACCTACTACTGGAAGATCGTCTCTGACGATGGGGAGGCGCAGACCGCCGGGCCTGTATGGAGCTTCATGACGAATAGGCCTCCCAACACTCCTTCAAATCCTTCCCCCGCCAACGGTGCAACCGGCCAGTCCACATCTCCCACCCTGTCCTGGAGTGGCGGTGATCCGGACGGGGACAGTGTGACCTACGATGTGTATTTCGGCACGAGCAGTAATCCGCCCTACGAACAGACGGTTTCCAGCACCTCCATCCCCAAGACCGGCCTGAACAACCTCACCACGTACTACTGGAGGATCGTCTCAAACGATGGTCATGGAGCCCAGACAACGGGACCGCTGTGGAGCTTCACAACGGCTGGGGAGCAGACAAACAATCCTCCCAACACTCCCTACAATCCTTCCCCTACCAATGCTGCGACAGGCCAGCCCACATCCCTCACGCTCACCTGGACTTGCACCGACCCGGATCCCGGGGACAGCATAGCCAAGTACTACGTCTACTTCGGAACCAGCTCAAACCCGCCCTACAACACGACGACCACCGAAAACTCCCTCCCCAGAGGCGGCCTGGCCGCGGCCACAACGTATTACTGGAAGATCGTGGCTGAGGACTCACACGGAGCCCAGACAACAGGCCCTGTATGGAGCTTCATGACGAACAGGCCTCCCAATACTCCCTCCAACCCTTCCCCCGCCAGCGGTGCAACCGGCCAGCCCACATCCCTAACGCTATCCTGGAGCGGCGGTGATCCCGACGGCGGCACCGTGACGTACATGGTCTATTTTGGGACAAGCCCCAACCCTTCAAGCTACATGAACACGACCTCGACCAGCCTTCCCAAGACCGGCCTGGCCTACGGCACGACGTATTACTGGAAGGTCAAAGCGGTGGATATGCTTCAGGCCACGGCGACGGGTCCGGAGTGGTGCTTCACAACCCAGACAGGGTTCTACTACTTCCTGGACGAGCCGTTCAACTCTCTGTCCGCCTGGACGGATAATACAGGGTCTACCTTTGACGTGAACATCGATGGTGGGGCGGCGCACATCTATGAGCTTGGGAACGGGTGGGAGAATGGGGGCCACTATATCAGCAGGGTTGTGGATATCGCCGGCTGGCTTGGGACGATGTATCTTGAGCTTGACTGGAGGGCGAAGTCGAACTATGCTTACAGTTCTGTGACCAATGCGTATGTGAACTTTTATAGTGGGTCTCAGAGCCTTGGAAGCGTCACGCTCGTGGCGGGGGGCACGTATGATACGGGTTGGCAGCACAGGTTGACGGATGTGTCGAGCATCCTGTCAGGCCGGTCATCGGTCCAGGTTAGGCTGAATGTTCACGATGCCTGGTCGGCTAACTGGCAGCAGCAGGCATGGTTTGACAATGTAAAGCTGTACAGTACGAGTACGAACAACCCTCCCTACACTCCCTCCAATCCTTCCCCGGCTAATGGGTGGACCGGTCAGCCTGCAACCCTGACGCTTGGGTGGAGTGGGGGGGATCCTGATGGGGATGCTGTGTCGTACGATGTTTACGTATATCGTCAGCAGGGCTCTCCCCCCGCTACTCCCAACAGGACGGTTGCGACCAACTCAACCCTCCTTGTCGCGGAGTACGGGACGAGGTATTACTGGACGGTCGTCGCAAAGGATTCACACGGTGCCCAGACTCCGGGCCCGGAGTGGAGCTTCAGGACAGAGCCCATCATGTATTACGGATACTACCAGGTCTTCGACATGGGTATGTCGAGCTACTACAACATCACGCCCGCTCTGGAGATAGGTGACCACATCGCAAAGGCAACAAGCCAGAGCAACGTGATCGTGATGAGCGATCGAGTTTACGTTTCCTATCCCTTCTTGAACTTTGCATACGACGATATGGCGGTTAGCACGGGTGTTGAGATCATATTCGACGTACACTCCACCTTCAAGTTTTACTGGTTCGACCCTACATGGGAGAACAAGACCGAGCCGCTCAAAATGGCACGCGCCCAATCGGACTGCGAAGATTATCGTGACAATGGACTGGAGCAGAACAATGTTCATGTTCGTGCTATCTACTTCTTCGACGAACCGGTCCGAGGCCCCTGTGGACCCAAGATGAATGCAACGAAGCTTGCTAATATGCAGCAGGTTGTCAAGAACGTGTGGGGTGATCCCTCCTCTGCCTCTGGGGGAAAGCCGAGCATGCTGGTGTTCCACAGACTGGGAAACGCGGCCTTGGAATGGACCAGTGCGACTTTCGACGAGATAGCCCAGACCTACGTTGGCTACTGTGACTGGGTGGGTGTCGATCCGTACACGCACCCAAGGTACAATGCGCCGCCAGATTACCCGTTGTCAATTATCGACCAAGATGCAAACTGGGCCGCGGATTGGGGAAAAGCCTGGGCGATAATTGGGCAGTCCTGGGATCCTCCAAATCCTCCCTACGGCGATGGTTGGGCACCTTTCTTTGAGACAAACAACAGCGTAACGGGGGCGCACATAATTCCTGACAACGAGACCATCGCGAGGTATTACAGCATGGCAACGGCTAACTGGGCCAAGGCCCTGCTTTGGTTCTGGTATCCAGACTCCTACGCATCATCCTTCGACGAGCGTCCAGCGGTCCAACCCGTCAACAATGTGTGGGCTAAAGAGAGGGAGATATGGTTGGCCGCGGATCTTGGATGGAAGTAGAGTTGTGGTGTAGATGAAGATGAGGGTGGAGATCAGGGTAAAGGCGAGGGTGAGGAGAATGCTTCAATACCCAGCTCGGTCCCGGGAATGGGCAGCATCGATCACTCGGATTTTCCTCCTGCCCGTGGTCCTATCCGTGGCGCTGGTCGTTGGACTTGTCTGGGGGATGCCTGGTGGCGTGCCTGTCCCAAGCGACTCCAACGTATCTGCCTATTCGACAAAGGTCGTGTCAAAGGTTGGCTGGCCCGATGGTAGGTATGTATCGTTCCGGGATCCACAGGCACTCGCTCTGGACTCCAAGGGGAGGCTGTTCGTGGCCGATGTGGGGTCGCGGGAGGTCTATGTTCTGGACAAGAACTATCGGTTGGAGGCCATCATCGGTAATACGAGCAACGCAACCATCAGAACGCCGGGGATGAATCTCCCTGGCGACGTGGCTTTTGACTCTGCGGGCAGACTATACGTATGTGACTGGCAGGTCGATGCTGTGCACATCTTCGATCCCAACCTGAGCTATCTTGGTAGCGTGCCCCTACCAAATGGGTTTGCGTCATGCATCGCGGTAGATTCCAAGGACAGGCTTATCGTGGGCCACTACCGCTTGGGAGGAAGATCCGGGCTGTTGGTATTCACCGCCAATGAGTCGGATCCCACACACGGATCCATGATTCTTCAGAACAGCTTCCAGATTTGTCCCCCAGGTGAGGACTGTACTGGCCTGTACGGCTCCCCCGATGACATCACGGTGGATTCCCAGGGAAGGATTATCGTGGCAGAGGGACCGACTATGGAACAGGTGGACCTCAACCGGAGAACAGTCAGGGTGGTGGTTCTGGACGAGGAGTTTCGCTGGCTGATGAGTTTCGGTTCGTTTGGTGACTGGCCTGGGGCCTTGGTGGGTATACACAGTGTTGCGGTTGATCCCTCTGGCGTCTTCGTTGTGGCGGATGGTGCGAACAGGATATCCTTCTTCTTCCCTAACGGTACGTATGCTGGACGCGTAGGTGCGTCGGGTTCGGATCCTGGGAAGTTTAGCGGTCTTGGCGGCCTACTTGTTGTTGGTCCAGGACGAATTCTGGTTCCGGAATACTTTAACGACCGTATACAGGAGGTTTTGGTGGACATCCCGTCTCTTCGCCCGATATCCATCTCCGAATTTGGAGCACTCGCCATCATAGCGTTGTGCGCCGGTGTTGCTTACGCGAGAAATGATAGGGCGGAGCGTCCTATTCTCTGCGCGTAAGCAACAGCGTGCCCGGGTCATACATAATACCCGGCAACGAGACCATCGCGAGGTATTACAGCGTGGCAACGGCCAAATGGACCAAGGCCCTGCTTTGGCTCTGGTATCCAGACTCCTACGCACCATCCTTCGACGAGCGTCCAGTGGCCCACCCGTCAACAACGTGTGGGCTAAAGAGAGGGAGATATGGTTGGCCGCAGACCTAGCCGTCTTCTCGTCACGGGACCTGGATGGTTACTGGTCCCGGAGTACGGCAACAACCGCATCCAAGAGATCACAGTCGACATCTCGTCTCTCCGAGCCATACCCATCCCCGAGTTCGGAGCACTAGCCATTGAGGGTTGGGAATGAGGTTTGTTTGGGCTTCTTTGTCGGTTTGGCGTGTTTTCTGTCCTTGTTTTTGTCTGTGTTTTTATGTGAGGGCTGTGTTGAGCCTGGAGAAGGCTTTGGGAGCGCAGACAAGGTCCGGCCGGGCCACATTGTAGGCCGCCAAGGCGGTGAGAAGGCTGGTGATGCTGCACACAGCGACATAGAACTCGGCCTCCTCCACACCCCGGTTAGGCATCCTGTCCCACCGGTAGCCGGTCTTCTTGCGCGAGAAGTTTCTCTCAGCCTCAACCCTCAAGGTGAGAACCTGAGAACCCTGCGGAGAAAAGCCGGGTGCTGCTCGTCTGCGCTGATCCTGTCAAGCCTGACCGTCCAGTAATCACTGACACGCATCAACTCATGGGACAGGTACTCCCTGGACTGGACGTAGACCTTTACGCCCCGCTCCTTTACCTTCTGGACCAGCTCGTCGCTGTCATGTCCCTTGTCCAAGACCAGGATCTCTGGGTAGAAGCCGTACCAGGAGTAGTACCCGTCCAGAACATCCACCGCCAGGGGTGCCTCATGCCTGGATCCCTTGAAGCGTTCAGAGTAGAGGGGCAGGCCGTACTCCAGATCGACACAGTCCGACACAGTCTATCAACAGATGCCCCACACCCCTCAAAACCCCGTTTCTGACATAGCGGTCCGCGCCCAGATCGGTGTAGCACCCCCTACCGGCATAGGGTGAGCAGCCTGACTTGATGAGCGTGCCGTCCAGGGCCAGCACCCTGCCCCGGGCCAGGCCCAGGTCGATGCATCTCTGGGCCATGTCCTTGTAGACCTGGTAGTAGATCTCTGTTCCGAACCGGTCTATGGCCCTGGATATGGTTTTCCTGGAGGGTATGGATTCCAGACCGCAGTTTTCAACCAGGCCGGGTACCTCCCTTAGGTCGTGGATCAGCTCGTCGAAGGTCTGGTCCTGGCGCTTACACATGGTTATCTGGGACTTGACCAGGGATGAGAAGGGATACTCCACCCTTCCCGGGTCCCGGTACATTCCCAGAATCCTGGGGTCTGTGTCCCACCTTTCAAAATCGTAGCAGGAGAACAGATCCAGTATGGAGCCGTAGTACTCGGGCATCAGGTACCACGTTTTTCGTTCCCGCGGTATCCTGGGGCTGGGCCTGGGCAGGGTTTTTGGCCTCTTCCTCCTGGGCAGGTTTCTGCGCACCCGGATGTACCGGATCCCGGGTGTGTTGTCCAGGGTGAGCTGTCTGCGGTTCTTCACATCGACCAGTATCTGTCTGGGTATCCCGGGCCTGGGCCTGGCCGCCTCCCTTTTGATGTGTTGTTGGTGGCTTGTGAGGATGTTCTTTGTGGTGGTGCGTATGTCCTGGCTTCTTTGTGTGGTGTAGTCGTCCAGCCTTTTCTGGATCCGTGTCCTGAGGTCGTGGATGAGGTGTTGGACCCATTCGCCGTTCTAGAAATGATTTAATAGAGCTCCAGATCACCTTGGCCTAGTTTCTCGGGGCCGTAGGGTAGCCTGGTCCATCCTTCCAGCTTCCGGCGTCGGCTGGACTGGGG
>Ga0209102_1001787_pt1 | contig 10652 bp, 5 predicted proteins | sample ConPoolayeHmetaG_FD_185483 | JGI IMG/M metagenome (GOLD analysis project Ga0209102, IMG submission 185483) | Hot spring microbial mat communities from California, USA to study Microbial Dark Matter (Phase II) - Cone Pool mat layer H metaG... ... | reverse complement strand
CACTGAAAATTTCCAGCTCCAGTCCTCCTCCCCAGCCATCGATGCCGGCATCAACGTCGGCCTCTCCCACGACCGCATCGGAACCCCCATCCCCCAAGGTTTCGCCCCTGATATCGGTGCGTATGAATATGTGTTTGGAAGTAACCCACTTGCTGTTACTGTCTCAGCATCCCCAACTTCTGGTATTGCTCCTCTTACTGTTAATTTCACCGGAAGTGCATCAGGGGGCTATCCCCCTTATAGCTATAACTGGAATTTTGGCGATGGGCAGACCTCTACTTCTCAGAATCCCTCTCATACCTATTCCTCTGCTGGAAACTATACGGCCACATTAACCGCCACTGATAGCCAGGGCACAAACGCAAGCAACTCGATTTCCATAACGGTAACATCACCGCCGCCTCCACCTCCGCCTCCTCCCCCGCTCGTTGCCTCAGCCTCAGCATCACCCACTTCGGGAACCGCTCCTCTCACCGTTAACTTTTCGGGCAGCGCAACAGGCGGCACTCCTCCATACTCTTACAGCTGGAATTTCGGGGATGGAGGAAAATCCACTACTCAAAATCCCACCCACACCTATTCTTCTCCCGGGAACTATATCGCCATCTTAACGGTGAAAGATAGTCAAAGCGCTCAGAATAGCGCATCAGTTTCCATAACTGTGAGTTCCACCCCTAACACACTCTCTGCTACGGCTTCCGCTTCGCCCACATCCGGCCAGCCTCCTCTCACAGTGAACTTCACGGGAGGCGCCTCGGGCGGTGTGGCGCCTTATTCTTATTCATGGAATTTCGGCGATGGAGCATCTTCAACAGCCCAGAATCCCTCGCATACATATAAAACAATAGGAAATTACACTGCTACGCTCACTGTTACTGATAACATCAAAACTACTGCAACTGCCAGTGTGGTGATTATTGTCTCAGCAGTTTCTGCGTACAATCTTTCCATTGGTGCTGAAACCGGTGCGCCCGCACCCGGCCAGGGCGGAACAACCAGTCCTTCTCCCGGAACACATTCCTTCCCTGTAGGAACTACAGCCGAAGTTCGTTCTATTCCCAACTCAAACTATAGGTTTTCCAAATGGGCTGGCGATATCCTGGAGACTTTTCTTTTTAGCCAGCAAGCCACGATCATTATGGATAGAAATAGATCGGTGACCGCGACATTCTGCACAATGTGTGGGGATGTCAATGGAGATCTTAAGATTAGTCCAGCAGACGCTCAAGCTGCGTTTGACATATTTCTTGGAAGGCTTCCCAATCCCACATGGTGCGAGAAAGAAAATGCCGACGTTAATTCGAGCGGCACAAAGTTAGAGCCCAAGGTAACACCTGCTGACGCGCAGGCCATCTTTAGAAAATATCTTAAAAGAGCCGAGCTCCCCAGTGATTGTTCGGGGAATTCTCGCATGGCTATGATGCCAACGGTTCTGGGAGTTAAGACTCCTGACCTAAAACTTACAATAAATGGCTTCTCCACAGCGGCAGGCTATGATATTTATGTGCCTATCCTCGTTGATTCGCCGATGGAAATCAGCGCCTTCGGCTTCGATATTGAGTTTCCTTCAGATAAACTGACCTTCGTAGGGTTTGAGAGGACACCACTCACAGAAGCATATGATCAAATAGATGCGAACATTATTTCCCCAAGAATTCTCAAGCATGAAACTGGACAAAAGGACAATTTTGCAACTGTCCGAATTGGTGGATACAAAACCGATTTGACATTCAGCCCTTCCTCTGGAGTGCTGATTACGCTTGTCTTCAGAGTTAACCATGATTTAACCGGATGGGTTCCGTTATCGGTTATCGCTACCTATGACGATATTAAGCATGCTTCTATCAAAAATGGCCTAATCAAGCCAAAAAATAGGCAGAAGGAGAAGGAAAGACCAGGCAAAAGGTTTGTTGTGAAGAGATTGGATTTTTGACGGTACCGCCACAGCGATAATAAAGCTGGTTCTCCCGGGCTTTCTGCGGCTAAATCTGAACAATCAATGATATCAGAGGAGATAGAAAGAGTGCGTTCTCAGGGGTCTTAGAGGTAATTTGATGCTGGCGACATCCTATCTTATTGATATTCAATCAATTGGCCTCATGGATAATGAACTCGTTTGGTTTGACCTGTTTTTGGGTGCCAGAAAATCTCTCTTTTTTACCCACACGAAAGTCTGATGAACAATAAAGCTCATTGGAGCGAATGGCGATTATTCCCTTTTAAGAATTAACAGGCCAAATATTTGAGATGGTTGTATTTTTTTAACTATCCTAAAATAGAAATAATAAAAACTTAAACAGGAGAACATGAAAATAAAAGCATGCACGGGCAGCATTGTTCTCGGGACAAAGCCGATAACATAAAATAACGAAATAAAATATGTAAAACAAAGAGTTATTGGAAACAGCCGTTTGTAGAATAGAAATAGCCCAGGAATAGCCGCATAACCAAAAAGGAATCCTGTTAAGGATAAACACAATAACAGGTAATCGCCTCTCTCTTTATAGACCTGGTGAGGTCGTTCATGAAGTCTTCCCCCTTTTTCTTCGAACCATAAAGCTTCGATCCAGCTCCTTCTGAAGCGATGAAAAGCTCTTTTGATTTTTCTTTGAGAAATTAGGGGTTCGTTTAGAGCCCTCTTAATCAACTCAGCCTGACGGATGAAATATCCATTAAAGGAATTCGCAATCCTTTGATCCTCGTCCAGAAAATAAGACTCGGAATGAAGCCGATTACGCAGCTCTGTTTCAGAAATCAAACCATATTCTCTCAACATCTTTAAAGCATCTTCAAATATATATTGCTCATGTGTGTAGCTGAGTCCAATTGATTTAATGAGGCGTATATCAGGATAGTGTCGCAGAGTTCGATACACCCACGGAGAAATAGTCACCGCCGTAATTAACATGGACAAGCCTGTATACATCAAGGTTTGCTTGAGTTTTTTAGTATATATGGCAAGAAAACACAGCATCAACAAAGGCATGAACTTGGTCACCTGAAGTGTCAGATTCGCCAAGCCAACGAATATGGAAAAAGCGATGAGCCATTTCGCCTTTTTTGAGAATAAAAATCTAGCGAAGCAGTAATTCAAAAGAATAATGAGAAAGGTTTGGATGGTCTCTCGCATTATTTGCGTCGAATACACAGCCAGTGGCAGATAAACAGAGAAAAAGCTTCCGATAATAAACGCAGCTTTTTTTTTCAGCACGAGGACCAAAGTTAAATAAAAAATCAGGCAAGTCAGCGCTCCAACTAAGGCTTGAAGGACCTTCGCCAGGATGATTTCTGGATACTTTCCTGAAGAAAAAAAGTTGTTTTCTAAATAGGAAACATCGCCCCATATGCTCCAAATGGAGTAAGCTGCGGCCAAAAATAAGGGATAAACAGGTTCTCGAAAAAAGTTTGGCCGATATGGCTCAGTTACATCCAAGCTGTAACCTTTTCCTTTGACGATGTTCACTGCGATATTATGGTAGTAAATACCATCACTGTTTGTATAACCCTGAAAACAACTCAGGATGATAACGATCCGAACTAATAACGCGAGGAAAAATATTAATAAAGCAGGCTTTTTCACCCTTACGTCCCATGCAAATGGTAATCGATTATAAGATTCAAATTTATCTCTTGCCAAATTATGTAATTCCCCGCCTCTATCAATCTGAACATGGTGAAATCTGGATTGAATTATAGATTTTTTGTCAACTGGGTTAGCTCGAGACATTTCTATTTTAAATAGCCCAGAGACCTTAAGATTTCTTGGGCTATCTTATCTATTTTTCTGATGCTTTTTTCTAATGGGGGCTTCCAGAGGCCTTTTTGCCACATCTCTATTCTTGCCTGTAACATTTTCGCACTCTCTTTATCCTCAGATAGAATATTATTCATTTCCCTCCAATCTTCTTCCAGGTCGAAAAGCTCAAAATTTCCATCCGAAGACCAGATAAATTTACGGTCGCCCTTAAAAATACACATCAAGTTTCTATCAAACCGCTTAAAATTAAAATCTGCGGGGGCTTCATCGCCAATGACACCTTTTATCATTTCTATTGGGTTATCGTATTCAGCGTAAAGCTCTCTTCCTTGATCTCCGATGAAGAGAGATCTGTTCTCGATGTTCCTCAGTTCATCATTTATTGGAGCTGATATTAAATCCAGAATAGTTCGAAAGAGAAAAATAGTGGATACCGGATCATTAATAATCGTGCCCGGCTCTATTTTATCTGGAAACCGAATGATCAAAGGAACATGAAGGAGAGAATTATATAAGCAGAATTGATGCTCGATAAGACCATGCTCTCCAAAGTTTTCTCCATGGTCAGAGGTGATTATTAATATGGATTTTTCTAAAATTCGGTGTTTTTTAAGAAAATCAAAAAGGTCACCCAGTTTTGAATCCATGTAGGCTATTTCCCCATCATACAGTGCCCGCATCAAGTCAAGGTCATGCTCATCCAATTCATATCGAGGGAGATAGAATTTTTCCGGCGTTTTATTCACGGGTTCAATCCTGGAAAGGTCCTGGCTGGAAGCATGGCAAAATGCAAATTTCTTTCTAATATAATTTGGCAAATGGGCAGGCATCAAATTGAAAAAAGCAAAAAAAGGAGCGCTATTTTTAGAAAGATGATTTTTGTAAACCCATCTTTTGAAAAATTTTATTGTTTCATCTGTATATTCATGAGTATTTTTGTAGTTAAAAAATTCTGCCCTAATTTTATCAATAATCCGAGGTAATATTGCCCGATGCCCATAAATATACATCTCATAAAAATTTCTGAAACCCTGAGCAAATCCACGGCTTCTTCCCACAAAGGGGTTTTCAACAAAGCCAACAGTTTGGAAACCCAATCTATTTAGGTATTCTGCTAAAGTTATAAATCTATCACTTAGATATTCATTTTCGAAACCAACTTCAACTTGAGAAGGGTATAAGCCTGTAAAAATTGAAGCATGAGAAGGCGGGGTCCAGGGCGCAGGGGATAATGCTCTTAGGAAAATTGCGCCTTCTTTGGCAACCTCGTCAATATGAGGAGATGTCTTGCGAGAAGATCCATAACAGCAAAGCGCATCTGCTCTCACAGTATCCATGATAATGAGAATGATGTTTGGCACATTTGAAGTTTGCTTCCTCGACTGAAATCGGAGCTTGTGATAACCTTCATTTAAAAAGGGGAGAAAATAAATAATCAAATAGATTCCCAGCGTAAATGAGATGATAAACCGCGTATTCTGCCTTTTATTCAATCCCTTTAGAAAATTTTTTCGATAAAAAAATAATAATAACAAAACAAGCAGGATACAGAAATAAATAAGATAATGGGCAAAAAAACCCGGCTCGCCGGGTACCACATGTCTTGTGCGCACTCTTAGCCAAATTAGAAAAATGCTGATTGATGAAAGAGAAAACAATATGAACAAGTTTGGTCTGTCTTGAAATAAATACTTTTTTATTATCCCTTGAATGATAACAGCAAAAAGCCCAACTCCTGCTCCTAACAAAATCAATAAAATCATTGTGTAAACCGAAATAGCGCTATTGAGAATGCCGAATCTCTCGAAAAAAATAACTTTAAAACTAATATGCGAGGCAAATTTAAAGGCGGCGATATCTATCAATCCAACTATAGAAGCAACAAAGAGAGATAAGAGCACAATCTGAAATGGTTTTCCTCTATGATTGAATCTTATGTTGTATTGCTTTGCAGTGGTCTTCACATTAATCATGGTCATCCAATGCCTTTTTCTCGCTTCCAGCGAGAACATTATCTTTTATAATCATCTCAGCAGCCCTGGAAGCCAGGTTAACCATAGCGTTATTGTTTAGAGTGGAATCGGAGATCATCGAGGAACTCACCAGATAGGTCCCTGGAATCGGGGTTTGAAACCCAGCCTGCTTCTCCAAAAAGCCAATATCCAGAACAGGCTGGACATATTTCTCGCGGAATATTTGCTTGTGGATGATATCCTTCTCATTAAAATCAGGAAACACGCGCCGCAATTTCTCATAAAATTGCGAGCTTATTTCTCCGTCCGATTCATTAATCAAAGGGTCCTCCTCGGCCACATATTTTGGCAGATAAACCAGGTGTCGGTACCCGAAGCTTCTCGGAGAGACGACATTTGTCGATTCGACAATTCCAGTGAAAGGAAGAGTGCGGTCAAGGAGGTTAATGACATAATAAGGTGAAAGCTTCCGGTTGAGAACCAGAAGCAGGCAAATGACGCCCAAGTACTCAACCTGACCAAGGCGCCGCCAATACGGATCCTCTTCGTTAAGATCAATTATTCGCAACACCTCCGGACAAGGAATGGTCAAGAGCAATCTATCAAACTCAATTGTGTGAGTACCTGACAGGATAACGATTTTTCTATTTTGCCGATTGAAAGCAACCTTTTCAACATGAGCGCCGGTTAATATTTTTCCCCCCGATTCCTCGATTCTCTTTCGAGCTGCCTCAAATATGATTTTGTATCCACCCTGAACGTAACCAAGTCTCTCTTGTTTCTCTGCAGTGCTTCTGGTCCCATAAAGTCTTTTGATAGTTGCCCAAATCAGTGAAGCAGAAATTCTCTCACAGGCCTCACCGAATTTGCTGCGGAGAAGAGGTTCCCATATGTTTTGATATATGCGGCGGCCAAAGATTCTAGTCAGCCAAGCAGAGGCAGAGATTGAATCCAGTTTTTCAGGATTCCTGATTTTATTTGCATATAATATTCCCAGTCCCAATCGGATTTTCTGCCCAAAATTTATAAAAGGGAATTTAAGGAAATCCCCAGTAGATGAAAGAGAGACGAGACGACCATGACCATAAAAGCCACTTTTTGTTTTCTTCCAAAAGAGCGCTGATTCGAGCCCTAATTCTCTGATGAACTCGAGCAAATAGGAATCCGTCGGAAGGATAACGTGATAGAAGCGGTCACAAGTAAGGTCTTGCCATCTATAAGAAGAACTAAGCCCACCGATTTCAGTTTCTTTTTCGAAAATAGTGACAGAAAAGCGGGGGGACGTTGCTAATTTGAACGCAGCTGCAATGCCGGCCATGCCGCCACCAACGATAGCTATAGAGAGGCGACGATTATTCCCCTTTTTTTGTGCGCATCTCATTCATGAAAAAATCAATCACCCTTAAATTCGAGAAATCTTTTTATTATAGAGACGGGGATCCTTATAGATGACACTCCCCAAATAAAAGAGCTCCTCAAAGTAACGCTTCTGCTGAAAGGCCAGGAAACCCAGGCTAATTAGCTGAATGGCAACAAGCAAAGCCACCCCACCGACAATAAAAGAATGAGGAGACAGCCGGAAAGCCGCACCTATTGCTTCTGAGAGTTTATAATCAAATGGAAGGTTGACATCGGATAAAGCCCTGAATTTATTCATCGTATGGATTACAGTCCAGGTTAAAGGATATAAAGAGAGAAAAAATATCACCAAACCTGGGAGCATGAAAAAAGCAAAAGGCCTTAGTATGAAACCCGAAAGAAGGCTTTGAATAATGCTCCTCAGGATGCGAATACTTGATTTTCTTTTCTTGGTCGCGCCTTTGGCTGTCTTTTCCACCCGCCAGTTCAGATGGGCCGGAATCTCGACGATTCGAGCCCGCAGTATTTTTGCTTTGTAAATGATTTCCGGGTTAATATCCACATCCATTGCCCAGAGGTTCAGCCTTCGAAGAAACTCCCCATCATAGGCTCTGACCATGCTCGTAATGCAGGTAAGCTTATCCGAATACCTATCTCGGCTCGCGACAAAGCAAAGAAATCGGTTCGCCCAGGCGCTCATGATTTTCCTAAACCATGGCACATTGGAAACTTTGCCACCCCTCGTATATGGAGAAGCAATAACTATTTTAGCTTTCGTTTCACGGAGTTTTCGGAGCATTCTACTGATGTGATCGGGGGAATAGCTCAGGTCGAGATCCAGGATGACAATGTAGTCGCCCTGGCTATTGTGGAAAGCATACCTGAGCGCCTGGCCCAGCCTGTAATTATAGCTGTGGTGAAGCACAAATACATTGTCCCTTCCTTGGGCAAAAGATTCTGCCAGATCTCCCGTCCTATCAGTGCTCCCATCATTAATGATGATAAGCTCCCAGCGGTATTCCGCTTCCAGGCTTTTCATATATGCGCACAGCTCGGCTAAATTTTTCTGGATAATTTCTTCTTCATTGAAGGCCGGGACAATGACGGAAACGAGCGGCTGCTCCGTGTTCTTTTCATTTTTAATGTTCATGCTGTCCATGCGGCGCTCTTAATATCCCAAAAAGATATCATAAAAATCGGTAATCGTGAACGACTTTGATATCTCCGTGTTGGAGAATATGCTTTGCCAAGACGCTCATCCTGACCAACTGAAAATGCTTCATTAGTGTCTGGAGGACTCCCAGAAAAATTTGCTTCTTTTTCTCTCCTGTCATGTCCATACCAGGGAAAAAGGCAAGGCCAGGGGCATCCTCTTTGCCCATTAAATCGAGAGGATGCAACAAAAAGTTCAACGGCGTCCGGCTTATCTTGCATGATAATATGGCAAAATTGAGATAAAGCTTCATGAGTTCTTCAGAATGGCGGGCAATGTAGATGAGATAACTGAGATGGAAAGGAATTTTGAGGAGAGGAACAGAGGTAACAGGAATTTCGAGGATTTGATGGCCTGGCGAGGATTCCAGGAGATAGGGTTTTATCGGCTTTAACCCGTTTTTAAAACCTCCGAACAGGTCTTTCCTTTTATTTTTTTCTTCATCGTCCAGGACTGCCGTCTTGAAATAATAGGCTCTGGCCAGTGGACCCAAGAAGGTCGGAAGTGACGATGTGTCATAAAGATAACCAAGATCTATCAAGACTTCAAAATGAAATCCATTTATGCCATAGCCGGGGCTTCGGAACCCAACGGGTCTTTGCCCCGTTACTTCAACGATGGCCTTCTCTGCGCTCTCAATTTCCTGTTTCACCCTCTCCCGAGAGAATTTGCTAAACCACTGCTCATGCAAAAAGGAGTGGTTGCCTACTTCATGGCCTTCGGCTGTAAGCTGGGCCAAGTATTCTTTATTTTTCGCAAGAGTCGCGTCCTTGCCGACGATAAAAAACGTGATCTTCAGGTCAATTTGTTTTAGCAGGCCAAGCACTCTTGGAATAAAAACATCCAGGTAAGAAGGATAATCTTCCCATCCCGGCTCCCCGTGCGTTCTCATGTAGGACCACAAATTATCCAGGTCCAATGAAACAGCAGCTAAGGGTCTCTTTGTGTCCATCTTCATTTAATATGATCCTTTTCTCGCGGCTCTGGCCAGTCGTGATGAGAAACCATGATAAACGGGAGCATCTTCGACCTTACCCGGCTCTATGATTTTGCATCCGGTAACGCAGGTTCCCGCCAAGCGCTTAACCTCGCCAAAATCTACCCTGTTGAAGTCATCGGGGCAATAATTATCGTTAAAAAAGTCTACGACTCTTTTGACCTCGTTGGCAAATCCACGTTCAACAGCTTTGAACCCGGCTTCAACAAAGTCCAAGAAATCCAGCGGAGCAACCATCTTCCCCTTGCCAATTCCATGGTAAGAAAAGGATTTCTTTGCGAAGTCAGATAATTGGAATAGGTTACAACCGTCAAAGATGCCACGAAGATGTGGGGAGGCTTTGATAATGGCTTTTATCTCCTCCTTATAGTCCCTGTGGGCAGAACAAAAAACCACGTATCTTGCCCCGCTAACCGCTGAAATTATATCTTGAGTAAAATGCTTTTGCAAGCCCGACCTTATGAGATTCTGGTCATTCAGCTTTACATAGGGATCATGCAGCCTGACCATCACACCCCTGCGCAAGAGCTCAAGGGCCAGCTGAAGGCTCGGTGAATTCCTCGTGTCTTCAGAGTTGGGCCTGTACGCCGTGCCCAAGAGAGCGACGGAATTCCCGGCAAGGTTACCAAAATATTTTTCCAACCTCCGGACAACCTCAGATGGGGACTCATCATTAATTTTTCTGCTCTCGAGAATTAAGCTTCCGGAAAGGTCTGTTTTCGCTTCGACCAATCGCCAGAGCAAAAGAATGCCGTCTTTCGGCAGACAATGCCCCCCGACGCCGATGGTCGGAATGAGGAGACCGCCTGTCGGGATAGTGTCTGGATCTCTTGATGCTTTATCTTCCCAAGAAAGCCGTTCGTTGACCTTATCTCTCACATGGTAAAAATCCAGGTTATTCTCGTCACAATACCGGGCGATTTCTGTGGAATAAGCGATGCGAACATCCCGATAAGCATTTTCCAGAGTTTTGACAATTTCAGCGGTCAGGCTGTTGGTCAGATGAAGAGTGCCCTGAGTGACGATTTTGGAGTAAAGTTTCTCGACAAGTTTTGGCGCCAGTGACATCAAACCGCCGATGATTTTGTCCGAATTCCTGATACGTTCAACAAGCCGCCCTGGCATGACTCGATTCGGGCTGTTAGCCAGCATAATGTCCTGGCCATCATGCAATCCCCTTTCGGCGAACTTCATCTTGATTACGGTGGCCATCGAGGAAGGCGCAAGAGTTGACTCGAAGATGATTAACGGGGCCGTCTTTTTTTTTCTTCCATGAAGGTGGGTGGCGATATCGTCAATTGCCGCCAGAAGGGGACGATAATCAGGCCTAAATTCTTCTTTATCTGTTTGAAC
>Ga0209102_1001785_pt1 | contig 10655 bp, 11 predicted proteins | sample ConPoolayeHmetaG_FD_185483 | JGI IMG/M metagenome (GOLD analysis project Ga0209102, IMG submission 185483) | Hot spring microbial mat communities from California, USA to study Microbial Dark Matter (Phase II) - Cone Pool mat layer H metaG... ... | reverse complement strand
TGAATATACTTTGAAGATTCGCTACGTTTATTTATAAAGATGAGCATTAATAGGTTAAGAAAGAAGGAATGCTAATGTCCAAAAGAGCCCCCTCAAAAGATGATGCATTAGAAGCCCTAGATTTTGTAGTCAACATTCTAAAAGAGCACGAAAAAGATTTGGACAGACTCATAAACGAGCTGGGTAACATAACTGAAAAACTCGGCGATACGGGGGCTCTGAGCGGAAAAATAGAGAAAATAGAAGAAACACTGACAACTTTACAGAGCGAAATAACCAACCTAATCTCATACCTATCAACCTCGCACGAAACAACTGCGGTGCCCACGCAAATCCTACGAGAAAGCAGACAAGAAGCACAGCCACCACGCGAAACAAGAGGACCACCAGTAATCTTACGTTGCAAGCAATGGGAAGACTTTCAAACACTCGCATATCAAGCCCAAACAATGTCCTTTCTATACAGAGAAACCGAAAAAACGTTCCAAGCAGACGCGCTAAAAGATAATCAAATAATCACATACAGCGGAGACCTCCCAAAACCAACCACTCTGCTAAAAACATGGCTATCAAAACAACTCGACATCCCCGAGAAAAAAATACTCGAGGGCGTATTAGCCATAGGCTAAAAACGATAAAATGTTTGTCTATTCGCCTTATTCAGTAATCCTTTTATAGGCGGCACGTATCTTAAGTCTTACGACGCAGTGTGGAGGGTCGAGGTTGAAGGCTGGACTGCTTTGGCCGTGTGTTGGTTTTTTCCGTTTTCGAAGCCTTCTCCTTTCTCCTCGATAACGGAATGGCTGGGGTGGTTGGCCGATAGGCGATGAGTGCCCTCTGCTTTGTGTTGTTGTGTGGTTTGGTGGGGTTTTATGGGTGAGGATGAGTGTTTGCGGCGCGTGCGTGATGAGTTTGCAAGGTTTGAGCGGGCTATGGAGGAGTTGCATTTTTTGAGGCGGATTGCGCAGGATTTGCGGTATTTTAGGGAGATGATTAAGGTTAAACGGTATGATTAGGGTTTTTTGGTTGATGGGAAGGGTATAGTTTTTTATTTTGCGTTTGTTTTTATTGTTTTGAGAACTGCACGTTTGTGAGAGGGCGTTGATGGTGCTTAGGTTGTTTAATACGCTTACGAAGCGGAAGGAAGTGTTTAAGCCGTTGGCTGATGGGGTTGTGACGATGTATAATTGTGGTTTGACTGTTTATGATTATGCCAGTATTGGGAATTTGCGGGCGTATGCGTTTGCGGATGTTTTGAGGCGGTATTTGGAGTATTTGGGTTATAGTGTTAAGCAGGTTGTGAATTTTACTGATGTTGGACACATGTTTCATGATGTTGATGTTGGCGAGGATAAAATGGCTGCTGCTGTAGAGCGGGAGAAGAAGGATCCGTGGGCGATTGCCGAGTTTTACATTAAGGCGTTTTTGGAGGATTGGCGGTTGATGGGTTTTGAGGAGCCTATGGTTAGGCCGCGTGCTACGGAGCATATTGGAGAGATGATTGGGCTTGTGGAGCGGTTGATTGAGAAGGGGTACGCGTATGTTGTGAATGGTTCTGTGTATTATGATGTTGCGAAGTTTGAGGATTATGGACGGCTGTCGGGTAATACGGTCGAGAAGTTGAAGTTAGGTGCTGGTGGTCGTGTGGAGTTTAATCCTGAGAAGCGGAATCAGTTTGATTTTGCTTTGTGGGTTAATGATCCACGGCATATTATGAATTGGCCTTCGCCATGGTGTGAGAAGGGTTATCCTGGTTGGCATATTGAGTGTTCGGCTATGTCTATGAAGTATTTGGGTGAGACTTTGGATATTCACACGGGCGGCGTGGATAATTTGTTTCCGCATCATGAGAATGAGATTGCGCAGAGTGAGGCGGCGACTGGCAAGCGATTTGTGAATTATTGGTTGCATAATGAGCATTTGCTTGTTGAAGGTCAGCGGATGGGTAGGAGTCTTGGCAATATTTACAGGCTTAAGGACATTACTGATAGAGGGTTTGAGCCACGGGCTTTGCGTTATTTGCTCATGGCGACGCATTATCGACAGCAGTTGAATTTTACTTGGGACGGTTTGAAAGGGGCGAAGAATGCGATTGAGCGTTTGGAGAATTTTGTTAGGCGTTTGCTGGATGCTGATGGAAAGGGTAGTGGCGAGGAGATTAAGGATTTGATGGAGCGTGTGCGGAAGGATTTTGAAGAGGCTATGGATGATGATTTGAATGTTGGTCCAGCTTTGGCTGCGATATTCGATTTTGTGCGGGATGTGAATAAGCTAATGGATGAGAATAGGCTGAGTGAGGAGGAGGCTAAGGTGGTTTTTGATTTGATGATGCGGTTTGATAAGGTGCTAGGCGTTATCGGCGAGGTGGATAAGAAGGCGGAATTGCCTAAAGAGGCTAAGGAGCTTATTCGAAGGCGTGAGGATGCACGGAAGGCTAAGGATTGGAAGACTGCTGATAAAATCCGAGATGAGCTCAGGCAGATTGGCATTATCATAGAGGACACACCTGAGGGCGTCAAATGGAAAATCGAAAAACGCTAAACTAGAAAAAACTCTCTTTTTGGTGTGCCATTTAAATTTCCCTTGACTTTTTGTCATTAACAGCGGACGCCCCTCTTAATTGAAAATGTCCGACTTTCCATCAAAACAACACAAAACTTAAAAGAATACTAATCCCATATAAATGTGTGGGTTGCATAGGAGATGTTAACCCAGTTGAAAAGTTTTAAAGCGATTGCTTTAATTTTTACTATTCTGATATCATTATTCCTGTCAGTAGCTCATGCTGAGATAAGCTTAACCCCTCAGTTTTATGAACCACTTGGACCTTGGGAAAGTTCCAATTTTGAGGCGAATGGCTATTGGACAACCAATAATGGTGGATACTTGTCGCAAAACTGTTTTGTTGAGGGAGAACATTCATGGTTCACTTCAGGTGGAGGTGACTATTACATGTGGAGATGGGTAAGTAGTAACATGATAAATGCCATAGCAGGGAAGACGGTCATGTTTAGTTTTCGGTTTTATCCAGAGTCTGTTGTTTCAGATGGTTCGCAGAATAATGCTAGAGCCGAAATTTATTATGAATATACTACAAGCGGTGGTGGCGGTTGCCCATACGTCAGCGCATGGAATGGCTTAAATTATGTCTTGGACAACAACCTCATGCCCTCCTCTGAATCTACCGCTAGCGATGCTACAGATTATTATCTGCTCCAACAGCCTTTAGTTCCAAACTATGAAGGTTTGCATTCTTTGCTTCTCAGTGAGTTTGAAGAAGAACAAAGCTTTTTCGATAGAGTTCAGCTTCTTGCAGTGGACCATCCATCGAACGTTAGCGTAGCTGTAAGCCCTATGGGTGAAATTCTAACGTATATCAATCCTTCTTCCCCTGCATCAGCCATAGACGACAACAATCAGAATGTAAAGAAACTCTTAAGCTCGATCGATGGAAACTTCTATGAAGGATATAGTGGAAGCTACATTACATTGAACTTTGGAGACATGGATGTAAGTCAAGGAGCAAAGCTCGTGTTAAGAGCGGACGTAGTTTACAAACTATCAATTTACATTCAGGTGCAGGATTCACGAGGAAAATGGGATACCGTGGCTACGGTAATCCCGAGAATCAACTGGGCAACAGAAATCATCGACATGTCTAAGTATTTACCAGATGCTAAAGGCAATCTGAAAGTTCGCTTATACTTCACCGCCAATCATAAATTAGACTTTGTAGGATTAGACACGAGTCCACAAGCAGCAATAAACATACAACAGGCCGAGCTTATTTCTGCCAAACACTCTAAGAGTGCAGATCCGACAGTGTATGGCGCATCTAAGGTAAGCGATGTGAAATCCAAAATCCTGTACGATGATGGTGCTTATGTAGAACTACGTCCCAGCGAACAAATCAAACTTGCCTTTAGCCTTCTAGGAGTTTCTGCCAATCTAGTCCGGGATTTCATTTTTGTTAGCAAAGGACGCTATTCTACACTCCCACTGGGGACGCTAATTGACCCGACTGTTCATGGTGTTTGGGTTGCCTCCACTGAGCTTAAATGGCACAATACATATGTTACTGCAACTTTGCCATCAACTACAACAGCTGTAAAGGCTATAATTCATGGAACCCCAGATTTTCGAGCTTATGTAGATGTGGCTACTCTAACAATATTCGACTATGTATCCGCCTCTTCCTCAACATATGGAAAGCTTACGTTAGGCACAAATCTATACGAGTGGCGGAAGACGACAGGTTTCGATCCTGATGGTGAAATAAAACTCGTTCCCGCCCTGTATGCAGAAGTATCTAGTGGTAGTTATGGAATTAGAGCTATCCAAATTAAGGTAGAACCTCTGCCAAATGATGGCTCCTCAACAAGCCAAGACGGTTTTCTTAACGTTTATTATACTAGTCAAGGTAATGACGAAGGATACGAAATTGACCCTGCAATGACTGAAGAAATTCAGACAAGAAATCTTGAGACAGCGGCGATCATTATAGGCTTTGGCACGGCTGTCCTTCTTGGCTGGGGAATACCCTTAATATTTGGCACTGCAGCAATAGCTGACTCTCAATTTTTGGGGGTTTTTGCGCGTGCAACGGCAAGTACGGTAATTGCTAGAGTAGCAACCTACTTACTCCATACATATCGCTCAGATCCTAACGATCCGCATGCTCAGAAGGGCACGGATTATTTTACGCTTGAGCGATGGGATTACCCAACATGGATTAATGAAAAGTTTGTTGGCCCGCAACCATGGTTTGTTTCGTCGGCGTCAGGTCAATATTCAATGGAATGGAGCATCAGAACATGGACGAGTAGCAGCTTTCAAATTAGAATAACAGCCTTTGTCAATTGGGGAGAAATAATATATCACCCAGGCAATATTCACGACCATTGGACGCTCGATGATAGAGGCTGGTCTGAAGTTTCGCAAACCATCACAATTTATGCTTAACAGGTTTAAAAGGTAAGAAAATGACAACGCAAAGAAAAAGAAAAGGCTGGTTAGACTATAAAGTTCCTATGTGGCTGAAAGGAATTGCCGCTACCTATCTTATCTTTTTCGCCCTAGTTTTTATGTATGAGCTGGGAAAAGGAACGGCACCAAACGTAATTTATGATATATTGTTTGTACTTGGTTTTCTTGTGATCGTAATAACTTACTTTTTATGGGTGTACAAACAAAAAAGAAAAGAAAGTCGAGTTGCCATTCAGTCTCAGAAGCACTAATAGGACAAGTTTTTGCATTTTTGTTTGTTTAAACTAGCCCTTAAAAACAAAAAAGGAGTAGTGAGCTTTTATGATTTTTCTGGCTGGTAAGGGCTTTAGGCTCACTTTACGTGAACCTCTACAAATTGGAGACCGATTAGTTCTACGCTTTATTTTGGTTTGTATCCTTCTGCTTCCAAGTATGCTTTGATAGCCTCTTTTATTCTGTCTGTTAGCTCATCGAGTGTTTTTGCTTGGGTGTGACATCCTAGTAGTTCGGGGACTGAGGCTACGTAGTATCCTTCTTCGTCTTTTTCAACGATGACTGCGAATTTCAATGAAATCATCTCTGTAGAAATCATGAGTTAACTATTACTAAAAGCTTTACTCTAACTTGTTTCTTCCGTGGTGATTCCATTGGTTTGTTGTGTATTTTTGTTTGTAAAGCTTTTCTGCAAGCTCACGTTCATAGGCTGTTAGTTTGCCTTCTGTCAGTTTGGTGTTTAGGGCTTTTTGGAAGCCTTCTATCAGCGCTTGTTCCACTTCCGCTATTGTAAAGTTTTTGTGTGTTTCTTTTTTTATTGAAGTAATTTTGTCTTTTGCGATGTTGACGATTTGCATGCAAGTCTTTGCCCATGATACTCGTAGTATTGTGAACATTCTTTCCAAGTTCACGTCTATGAGGAGTGTTCCGTGCTGTAGGACTATGCCTTTTTTGTGAGTTTGGGCGCTTCCTGAAATTTTTTTGCCGTTTACGGTTAGGTTTGGGCATGTTTTGGCGTTGCCTTCGTTATAGTCCGATTTTAAGCATAGAATTGCGAGTGCTTCGGCTATTCCAGCGTACACTCTTGTGTATGCAGATGTTATGTCAGTGGCGTTTAGGTCTTTTTTGTCTGCGATTAGGCTGTAGGTGATTTCGTCTTCTGCATCGTGATAGACTGCGCCGCCGCCAGTAATACGCCTAACAACATCAACGCCAAGTCTTTTGCAGTTTTCCAATTGAACTTCATTCTGGATATTTTGGAACTTGCCAATAGAAACCGCAGAAGGCTTCCAACAATAAAATCTTAAGGTGTTTGGAGCTATATTTGCGATTCTTGCGGTTAAGATAGCCTCGTCAACCGCCATATTCATAAAAGCATCATAAGTTTCAAGCCTTAACAAACGCCAACTGCCCATCAAACTCCGCCTCAAGCTCTTTGAGAGCCTAATCTCGTCTCTTATTTATAAGGGAGGGGCTAGGCTGTCCGAGGATAGGCCACTAAGCCTTAGCTATGGAACTATGTTCAGCGAGAAACCGCCAAAACAAGCCCAATGTCTCCTCAACAACCGTTTCAACTCGTCAAGCGTCTTCTCCACAACCCCGCGAAACTGCGACGACTCCTTTGGCAGAGGATAAGGGTCATCTACGCTAATCTCTTTGAGACCAACAACGCCAGCCACAAGCGCATACCAGCACGGTGGCAAAACAGTCGGATTATAGCCGCTTCCAAGAATCAATACAAGCCTTCCACTGCAAACACGTTCAGCCGTTTCTCTAATCAAACCAGCTACATCAAAAAACCCTTTGACAGTCAAATTCAAATCCCCAAGAGAATCCGCAAAATGAGAATCACTCCCACCATTCGCAATGATGATTTCGGGCTTAAACTCTTCAGCCAAAGGAACAAAAACCTCATTTAACGCATGCAAATACGTGTCATCGCCAGTTCCAGCAGGTAAAGGCACATTAACATTATAACCTTCACCAGCACCCTTGCCAATCTGCCACACAAAACCCGTGCCAGGATAAAATGTCCGCGGGTCCTGATGCAAAGAAACATACAGCACACTAGGGTCCTCGTAGTAAATGTCGCTTGTGCCATTACCAAAATGAACATCATAATCCAAAATCAAAAACCGTTCAACCCCAAAAACAGCCCTCAAATGCTCAACCAAAACAGCAACATCATTAAACAGACAAAAACCTCCACCATAATTTTTTCCTGCATGATGATACCCACCGCCGACAGAAACCGCCCTCTTGGCTCTTCCCTCAAAAACAGCCCCAACGCACTCTATTGCACCGCCCGCAATCAACAATGCAGCTTCAAGAATTTCAGGCGAAACAGGCGTCTCAATATCAAAAGCCTTTCGCTCCTTTGCCAAACGAAAAATCAAATCCACATAATCCTCAGTGTGAACTCTTAGCAGTTCCTTCTTCGTCGCAGGTTGGGGCTCAACGCGAACAATATCGCTTGACTTGAACAAGCCTTGCTTTTCAAAAAATTTCATAGCATTCGCAAATCTGTCTCCTCTGAAGGGATGTCCCTCGCCCAAATCATACTGCCCAAACTTCTCATGAAACGTAATCAGCACCTTATCAGCCAATTATCGCACGCTCAAACCAAACATAACATTTGACTAGCTAATATAAAATTCTGTAAACTAACAAAGCAAATTAGAAGAAAAATGGGGTAGATGGCAACTTCTTATCTCTTACGCCTCTTGTTTCTCTTCGCCCTCCGCCTTGACTTCAACCGTCTGCGTTTCTTGTTGAGGCTGAAAGGACTCTCCTTCTTTGACTTCCACGGGCTCTACCGGTGGCTCTGGCAATTTTTCCGCTACAACTTCAACATTTTCTGCTAATTGAGGCTCTATTTTTGGCTCTACATTAACCTCTCCTGTTGTCACCTGTATGCCGCTTGAAAGCTGATTTACCGCCTCTCTAACCGCTTCTAACTCGCCCTTCGCAGTTTCAATTCCAATTGACAGCACATCTATTTCACGTTGATAAACATCCTCAGCAACTTCGCCAGTCACATGTTGAATCTCAAAGTTCGCAAAAAGTATCTCCAAGGTTTTAATCTGTTTTTTCAAGTCTTCCATCCGCGAATTCATTTTCTCCATCAACGCCTTCTGCTGTTTCTCAACCTCTGCAATAGCCTCGCCTATCTCTGTGCTGAAAACATCATACGTAGACTGCGAAATTTTGCCATTGCCTAACAAATTGTCTAAAGCTTGCTTCTTTTTCTTCGCCATCTCATATTCTTCGTTTATTTTACTAAAGGAACGCTTCCACGAAATCAATTATAAGCACCGCCTAATTTTTAGCCTCAAAAAGAAAATAACATTTGTTAACATGCACATATATCGCTGACTAATTCTTTTTTATTATAACTACACGTTTTTTTGCTTTGCATTGGTTTATTTGCGTCTCCTAAAGAGTTTGACATTATCAATATCGCATATATACTCGAAGCCTGCTTCTACGAGTTGCTTTGCCTCTTCTATTGTTTGAGCGGTTGCTGAATGATATTCATTGCTTTCAAAGTTTATGAGCTGAGTATAGATTAATGTGTTCTGAATGTTTCTATGTCCAAGCACTTTCATAACGTGTAATATGTCCTTTGTTTTAGCGTATTCCATTGTAGCCTTCCAATGTCGCAATGTGTGAAAGTGTATTTGCAATAGTCTTGGATTCTGAAGTTTTACTGCTGCCCTTCTACGCTGAATGCTTAAACATCCTTCCCAACTTGTCAATTGACGGTTCGTGAATATTCTGTCATGTTTCTTTGGTAAATTGTGGAGCATAGCGATTAATTCGCTTGAAACCTTTAGCATTCTGCATACTCCATACTTCTCTGGAGCGTTTAACGTTATAGTGCAGTTTTTAGCGTCTATGTCTTTCCATTCAAGCCTTAACGCTTCGCCTACCCTTATCCCTGTCTCCTTGAGTAGCCTTAATAATGCGCTGAGTTTCTTTCCGCAATGTGCGATTAAACTGTCAATTTCGGATTCTAAAGGTATGAACGGCACTTTTCTATTTGGCTTATATTTCGGTGGTTTCCAAGCTATGTTATTAAGTTTTGCGAATTTTCCATAAACTATTGAAGCAAGCGCCTTAGTGGATTCGCTCCATCTTTTCTGTTTTGCAATAGTTTCTTTAACGCTTTCAGCATCTAAAAGATCAGCGCCTCTTTCCATCAGCTTTGTCAGAATCTTATCGTAGCCCTGGATAGTGACATCACGGATTCCTTCATTATGTAGTTTAAGAATGAATTGTAGTAGCTTTCCTTTAGCGTCTTTTCCTATTTCTCCCGCAACCGTCTTAGTTTCGGTTGCAGTAGTCAAATTTTTCGCACCTTGCAAGGATACGCATATTTGACGCTTTCCAATATTTGTAAACAAATGATTATAAGATTTGCCATTCCCACTAAAGCGGTATCAACAGTTTCGACATAAGTAGCGTTGAATCTGAGAGCCATCACGTAAATAGCGTAGGCCGTCACGGTAAACTTTGGAATTTCCGCATTGAGGACAGCATTGGACAGCAGCAGACTCAACCATTATGGCTTAACCTCTCTCCTTTTCCTTCCTATCGTGCTTGAATCCTCGAAAACCCAATAGAAATATCCATTTCTGGTTAGTTTGCCACCATGCCTTTTCAAATCCTCAAGCAGATTCTTATAATCTGGAGTAGCCTCAACCTTTTCGCCTTCCAATGGATAACGTTCATACTCTCCTCGGAAGCCTTCAACTTTTTGCCATTTTATAGCCTCTGGATTCCAGGAAAACTTAGGCTGCTCAGCCTCAGCCTTTTCAATTATGCCTAACCACTCGTTTAATAGGCCTTCAGCATTTTCTTTAGCGATTACAAGCTCGCTTTCGTCTGGAACTTCAATTTCCAATTCAAAATATTCCCTAACCCATTCTCCATTTTGTTCATTGCTTACTGTTCGGCCCTTACCCACTATGAGCTTCTTAACTTTATAGCTCATGCCCCTTTTCACCTCACGTAATCAGGATAACCGCTATGAAAGGCCCATATGTGGCCCTTCAAATCCTCAAGTGTAGCGAAAAACATAGGTTTACCCTGCTTTGCACAAAACTCACATTGGATTAGGCCCTTAGGCACTTCAGTTTTGGAATTATCCACAATTCCCCTATTTTCGCTAATATGGATAGTTTTAGGCTTATTTTCCAGAATAGGCTCTGATTTTTGCTCTGGAGAAATCCACAACACACCCCTCTCGGAAATAAAAGAAAAAATTTCACTTGAAACCTCTCCCAAAACCATTTCCGCAAACTCTTTAAGGGAAATTTCAACTTCTCCCCATTTCCTCAAATCTTTGTTTTGAGCCTTTGTTGTGGATAATTCCGCTTCTAAATCCTTGTATGCGAAAATTTTTTGTTTTAATTTTTCTTTTTAGCCCTATGTCTTGTTTGAGCCTGTTTCCAGTAATCTCGAATGGCCTTCGGGTTTTTGAACCGTTTATGTTTCATGTCAATTACCCTGAGGTAATATCAATGACAACCTTTATATTCTCATATTAACGATAATGTTATGTTCTCGTGAGAATGTTGAAAAGGTGAGAATGTTGAGCCTACAACAAAAAGCTCAAAAAGTATTCAGAGGACTTGACGAAAAAGACTACAAAATACTTGAAACATTACGTC
>Ga0209102_1001783_pt1 | contig 10659 bp, 11 predicted proteins | sample ConPoolayeHmetaG_FD_185483 | JGI IMG/M metagenome (GOLD analysis project Ga0209102, IMG submission 185483) | Hot spring microbial mat communities from California, USA to study Microbial Dark Matter (Phase II) - Cone Pool mat layer H metaG... ... | reverse complement strand
TTCCAAGCATGTCTGCAAAGTGCGCGTCGCTTCCACCATTAGCAATAATTATTTCAGGCTTAAACTCCTCAGCTAACGGAACGAAAATTTCCCTCAAAGCATAAAGGTATGTAGCGTCGCCAGTTCTAGGCGGCAATGGCACATTAACGTTGTAGCCTTCACCTTCGCCTTCGCCGGTCTCCCAAGCAAATCCTTTTCCAGGATAGATGGTGCGGGGATCTTGATGCAGGGAGATAAAAAGCACGCTTGGATCCCTATAGTAAATGTCGCTTGTGCCGTTTCCAAAGTGGACATCATAATCCAATATTAGAAAACGCTTCACATTCTTTTCAGCCCTTAAATGTTCAACCGCCACGGCTATGTCGTTGAATAGGCAGAAGCCGCCGCCATAGTCTCTTCCAGCATGATGGTAACCGCCACCAATGGAAATTGCGCTTTTCGCTTTTCCACTAACAACTGCTCTGCCGCATTCGATGGAACCGCCCACAATGAGCAATGCCGCCTCAAGAATTTCCGGAGAAACCGGCGTTTCAATATCGTAAGGCGTATTCTCCGTTGCCAAGCGAAAGATTAAATCAACATAATCCCTGTCATGAACCCTTAACAGTTCCTCCTTCGATGCGGGTTTGGGTTCCACCACAACCAAATTTTGAGTGTCAAACAACCCGTGCTCTCTAAAGAAATTTATGGCTTTTGTGAATCTATCCCCTCTAAACGGATGATTCTCTCACAAATCGTACTGCCTAAACTTTTCATGGAAGGTCATCAATACCTTCTCGTTCAAAGTTGTTCTCTCCAACTAATTAGAGGGAATGCTAAAATTATAAAATCTTTGATAAGCATAAGCCATTAACTCTGAATAGAAAAAGGGAGAAGGGTGCTTTTGTCCAGTCTTTAACTTTCTTTGTTTACCTCTTCAGGTGTAGTTTCCACTTGCGGGGTTTCCAATGGAGGTGTTTCTGTTGGTGATGTTTCTTCTGTAGGTGTTTCTGCTTGCGGGGTTTCTGATGGTATAACTGTTTCTTGTTGGGTTTCACCTAACTCTTGAGTTTCAGTTTTCACTTCTACTTCTGTAGCTTCAAGTTTGGCAGCTTCTATGTTTCCTGTGCTTTCAGGAAGTTTTGTTTCCACTTCCTCGTGTACAACTACGCTTTCTGAAACCTTTGGCACATTTGTAATTTTGTTAACAGCCTCTTTTATCAAATCCAACTCTTGTCTTGCAGTGTCAAGTCCAATGGACAAAAGAGCTATCTCGCGTTGATAAACTTCTTCTTCTATTTCGCCGCCTACATGCTGGATTTCAAAGTTTGCAAGCAATCTTTCCAAGACTTTTATGTGTTCTTCAAGTTCCTTTATTTTAGTGTTCATTTTGTCCAGCAGAGCGCTCTTCTGCCTTTCAATTTCTGCAAGAGTTTCATCCATCTCTTTATCGAATAAGTCGAACGTGGACTGCGATATTTTGCCGCTGTTGACCAAACTGTTCAACGCCTGCTTCTTCTTCATCACAACCTCGTATTCCTCGTTCATTTTGTCAAAATAGTGTCTCCACGAAGCCAATTTTTCTTCACCACCAATTTTCAAGCGCAAATTAAGAAGTTAACATTTATTAATATGTAGATATATTGCTGACTGTTAAAAAATGCTTTTTTTGCCTATTTAAGTGAAAATTTCCTTTAAAACAAAAGTTTAGCATGCTTTCAATATTGTATGATTTTTGAAAGATTTACTATTTAAAGTTGTAAGCCTCAACTTGCCTGCATCAATGGCAAGAATTGGAAAAAGTTTAAACTTGTTTAATTCTGTTTCTACTTCGAAGTCGGAATTAGAATAAAATTTAAATATTTATATCTAACCTAAAATATTAAAATGTGAATAGACATGGCTGCACTGGCAATAATAGTTGGCGGTGGAAAATTGGAAGGAAAAATATTGCGGAAAATGCATGAAAGGATAATAAAAATTTTATGGACATAATAATTCTCGCAGAGCTTAGAAACGAACCCATGAGCGGCTACGACGTAATTTCCTTCATCCACAACAAATTCCACCTCCTAGTAAGCTCAGGCACAGTTTACTCTCTTCTCTATTCACTGGAAAGAAACGATCTGATCAAAGGAACATGGGACAAAAGAAAAAGAGTCTACAAACAATCTTCGCAAACGACAAAATCAAAAACTTCGTAACAGCCCTTCTCAAAGTTCAATTCTCCTCCTAAACTTTTTAAAGCATATCGAAATACTAAAAAGCACCTTTCTTAATTTCTCTAAAAGCGGAAAGCATAACGCGGGCCCGTAGCTCAGTAAGGATAGAGCACCGGGCTTTTAAGGCTGTAAAGGTGCAAAGAAACCCGGGGGTCACGGGTTCAATTCCCGTCGGGCCCGCCAGTATTTTACCGAGAAACCCTGAGCACCGCATTGATGGAATACATAAAAGCCTAAACCTACTTAACCAACACATCCACCAATCATTTTAAGCCAAGCCCATGTCAGTCGCCAACTGTTGTTGACCAGAAAACTTCAGAAAATAACAACATTTACGCGGCCCCATTTTTGTCGTCGTCCGGAAAATCCAAGCGTCGACGACATTTAAAGCAAGAAATATGTGTGAACGAGAAACTCGCTGGTGTGCTTTTCTTAAGCCGTAATGCCAAAGAACTTATATTAATTTTTATGAATTACAAAATTGCAAGCTGCCAATGGATGCCTAAGTTATGAATAAATATGCTATAATAATGGAAAGGGTTGTTAAACGTTTTGAGGATGTTGTCGCCTTAGATGGGGTTAGCTTTAAAGTGGCTAGAGGAGAGCTTTTCGGCTTGCTAGGGCCAAACGGCGCGGGCAAAACCACCACCGTGAACATTCTCTGCGGGCTTCTAAAGCCTACAAGCGGTTCAGCCTTTGTAGGAGGCTATAATGTGCAGAAAGAAAGCGCAAAAGTTAAGGAGTTGATAGGCGTCTGCCCCCAAGAAACTGCCATTTGCCCTTATTTGACAGGCGCAGAGAACGTGGAGCTTTTCGGAAATCTATACGCTCTTGACAAGAACACGCTCAAGGCAAGGCGTGACATGCTTCTCGGAAAAATGGGACTTACTCAAGACGCTAGGAGAAGAGTTGAGAAATACAGTGGAGGCATGAAACGCAGACTAAGCCTTATTTTGGCTTTAATTCATGATCCTCAAATCATATTCTTGGATGAACCTACCGTTGGAATGGATCCTCAGTCGCGCCGCGCCGTTTGGGATTTTATGGGAGAGCTGAAAAAGGAAGGCAAAACTATCTTTTTAACCACCCATTACATTGAGGAGGCTGAGGCGCTCTGCGACCGCGTCGGCATAATCGACCATGGAAGGCTCATAGCCCTTGATTCGCCAAAAGAGTTGATTTCAAAAAATGAGGTTGAGAACTTGGAAGAGGTTTTCATTAAATTCACTGGGAGAAAGATAAGGGAGGAACTTTAAATGAGGTTTCAGCGGGTTGCAGCTTTAACTAATAAGGAAGTGAAGAAAACTGTTCGGGAGCCTGCTGTGCTTTTTATGATATTCCTCTTTCCCGTAGTCTTCGTGTTGGCTTTCGGCGCTTCCTTCGGCGGTTTGGGAGCCACGCAACCTGTTTACACAGTAGGCGTAGTTAACATGGATCAGGCAAACATAGCGAACTCTACGCAAGCATTTATGGGCGCGTTGTCTGACACAAAAATATTGAGTGTTCAAATTTACGTCGACAATCAGACTGCTCAAAACGACTTGTCCCAAGGAAAAATTCAAGCCGTCATGATTATTCCAAGCGCTTTCAGCCAAAGCCTTGTTTCTTACCGTGCAGCCCCAGATGATCCGAGTAAATGGATAAACGCTACAGTTTCCCTTTACCTTGACAAGGGCTCGGTTGTAGCAACTCAAGCCATACCGCCCATAATCCAGCAAGTAATAACCGCTTTCACGGATAAAAATCAGCAGCCAGCATCAACCCCAATAAGCCTGCAAATTGCCTCATTAATAGAAACGAAAAAAGTTTCAGCCTTTGAGTTTATGGCGCCCGGCATGTTCACCTTCGCCTCCATTTTCCTCATAATGATGGTTGCACAGTCTTTCACTCAAGACAGAGAAAACGGCATGATGAAGAGAATACGGACAACTCCCACAACTCCAACAGAATTCATGACAAGCCAAGTCTTATCATACATGCTTATAGCCTTGATTCAAGCGATCATAGTCTTCGCTGCAGTTTATCTCATGGGATTCAAACCAAACGTAGAGTTTTCAGCGTATGCCCTAGCCTTCACCCTCGTGTTGATATTTTCCTTGTCTAATGTTGGCTTCGGCTTAATTACTGCCACTATCGCCAAAACGTCTGGTGCAGCAACTGGGCTGTCCTTTCTCTTCGTGCTTCCCCAACTTTTTCTAGGAACCTTTGTTGGAGCTTCGCTTTCCTCCTCTGCCCAAATAGTCAGCAAATTCGTGCCAAGCTACTATGTCACAGATGCTTTAACCTCGCTTTTCCTAAGGGGAGCAGCAGTCACCAGCCCAACCATACTATTAGACTTGGCGATGGTCTCAGTCTCATGCGTAGCCATATTGGCAGTAGGCATAATTCTCTACGCAAAGTACTACAAAATATAAGTTGCCAATTAATTAAGATGTAAAAGATATTTTTAGCGTTCTGTTTAAGCGATCAGCTGGATTACTATCAAAGCCACTATTAGAAATGCCAGAAACTTCGATGCCTTTGTATTGAATTTTTGCGCTTCTTCCGTCTTTTTCGCGTCTACAAGCTTCATGATGTAAACAGAGGCTGAAAGGTTGTAGAGGAAAATTACGTAGATTGAAAGCATCATTCTATCTGCCAAAGTCAGATAACCCACTGGGGGGATGCCGCTGAGCAAAGCCAAATGAAAAGTTGCTGCGGACATAAGCGTTGTCACACCCAAGCCTATTCTCTGGCCAAAGTTTTGAGGAGAAATGAAAAAAGTGAGAAGAGATATTGTTGTTATAACCGCCACTGGCAGAACGCTTTTAACAAAAGCCGAAAGAGCAGGTCGCTTCAACTCGATGCTGAAAACGAATCTGGAATAAACCTCATCGCCATAAGAGTGTTCAGTCACTGTAGTTTCAAAATCACCTATTTCCCAGCCAGCAACATTAACTTCTTCGTCAACACTTGATGTGGGGTCCGCTTCAAAGATTAAATAAGAAGCACTTAGGTTCTTGTGCTCCAGTTCCACAGTGAGTTTATGCGTTTCGTACGGGTACCTTGAGAAGTCGAAAGTTTTTATGAAGTCTCCTCTGACACGGTATTCCAGATATCCATGCTCCGCGTCAACTTCAACCTCATACTTTGTGGGAAAACCATTAACAAACTCAAACTCTTTCACTTCATCTAAACTTAGTTCAGAAGGATTAAACCTAAACCATAGGTAAAAATCTAAACGGTAGCTGCTTGCAGACAAATCTACTTTTTCTACGTTCACGAGCCAAACACCAACCTCAACGGTTGCGTTGTGAGCTGAAGAGTCGTAAGCTTTTGCATGGGGCAACAGCATAAATAAGAAGGCTAGCAACAAGGCGAATAGTAATAAACGCTTTGCCTTCATCAAGCTCACCATCGACTTCAGCCCTCATATTTAACTCAAATATATAAAAATTCCGTGCAAAACAAGCCGTAAACTTACATAACAGCCTAATCCTAAAAGTTTCTTGAAAGAGACAGCAAAACCCTTAATAAATGTCTCGTCACGTTTACATTTTGGGCCGGTAGATCAGCTTGGTATGATCGCAGCGTTGGCATCGCTGAGGTCGCGGGTTCGAATCCCGCCCGGTCCACTCGCCTTGACCTTTACTTTAGATTATTATGGTTAATAGGGCTCCCGTGGTTAACGGGACTATTAAGTTGTCGCTTATTGGCAGCGGCAAACTTTCAACAAACATTGCTGTTGCGGCGCCTGCCAACGCCTTTAAGGGATTCACATAGACTGTGGCCGCTAAAAAGCTGAAGAATAGACCGGCGACTAAGCCTTCTAGGGTTTTTCCTTTGTTAAAGGACAACGTTGTTTTTCCAAAAATTTTCCCAAAAATTGCGGCAGTGCTGTCTCCAAGGGCGAATATGGTGATGGCTGCGCTGCCTGCTGGAGCGGGGAACAACAATAAAGTAAGCAGTATGCCGAAGGCGAAGAATATGGGTGCTGTGGCAAACTCGTAGAGTTCCGCGTGGGTTGCTGCATGGTGGGTTATCCAAGAAATTATGGGAATATGCCTTTCATCCATCATCGCCACCTCGGATGCAATATACAAGAAGGTTACGGCTAATATGAGAAGGGCGATGGCGTACTGCCCCACTAGGCTGGAGAGTATGGGGACTGTAAAGCCGCATGCATGAATAGTCTCTCTCACAACCTCATTCTTAGATGGCAAAGCTCCTCTTCTCGGCTCTTCACCACTGATTAATGGAAGAATTTCAATTAGCCCTCCAGTCACCACATAATCCACTTTTACGCGCACCAAAAAGTCGGGGTTATACCCTATCTTCAGTGTTCCCGGAAGCAGCATCGGCGCATTGTTCCTGTCGTCAACAACCACAACACAGTTTTCCGCAGTCAAATCTTCCTTTTCCAAGATTCTCTTCAAAATCAGAAGCTTTCCATGCTGTTCTATAACCTCGCCCGAAATCTCGCCTGTCGCAACCCCATTTTCTGTTTTTAAATCCAAACCAAAGGCATAGTCAGCTTTAAGTCTAGACGCCAAGTCTTGAACAAGAAAAGTTGGTAATCCCGAACTTATCAAAGCAGTTTTCCAACCTCTCCCTCTAAGTTCTTCAAAAACCTTTTCCACATCCGGCATTAAAGGAATATGCCTAAAAATCTGCAGAAACTCTTCAACTTTAAAGCCTCTAAAAACTTTAAACATTTTTTCAAGAGCAGATTTTAACGATATCAAACCCAATTCATATAGAATTCCATAAAAAACCATCCTTAAAAACTGTGAAAAACTAAGCTTCCTTCTGATTTCAAAAAACAAAAAGCGATTTTTAGGAATTAGCACGCCTTCAACATCGAATACCACAAGCCTATGTTTTCCCCTATTTAGCACAGCCAATTTGCATCCTCTATTAATCATCCTTCTAATTCTTATAGCCTTTCCACATCCTCGGAAAACTTGCCATTAACGCATAAATTTTGGCATTTAATTTAAGGGTTGATGTTCGTGGCCTATTTCCCGCATGTCTTTCCAAACATGATAGGCTAAGCTTGTAGCCGAACCAGCTGCAACCCCCAAAAGAATCTCGATTAGTTGAGTGTTTTGAAGTAAAACCGCCACAACCGTGAAAACATCAAACATAACCGCAATAACAATGTATATCCAGCACCATGTTGAAAGCTTCATTTTCCTAGGCCTACTAATCCCAACACTCGCAAGAAAAAGAAAAATTATAACAGCAGGAACCAAGACATTAAGCATACATGAGGGCTCCTCAATTCTGCGCTTTCATAGAAAGAGACAGTTACACTTAAAAGTTTTGAAAACACTTATTCCCGTCGCTACCACCACTGCTAAGTAACTTATAATTAGCTTGGAGGAAAAATGCTTGAAAGTAAGCCTGATCCACATGAAAACGCGTGATACCCTGGAAGAAGTTCTTTCAGGAGCTGGCAAAGACATCCAAAAAGCCGCGGAACAAGATCCTGACTTTATAGCGTTGCCAGAATATTTTTCAGTTCCAGGTTTAATCGAAAACTATTCTTTAGCAGAAGATATATTCAAAGAAACCTTTAAGCCTACAATGGATTTTCTGAAACATATTTCCAAAGAATTCCCAACTATTTATATCATAGGCGGAACGTTAATTGAAAAGAGAAATAGTGCCTTTTTCAACACGTGCACCATTTGGAAGGACGGAGAACTTTTAAAAAGCTACCGGAAGAGGAATCTGATTAATGCGGAAGTCAAAATCGGAGTAAGCAAAGATGAAAAACCCCTAGTTTTCAAAACAGAATTTTGCAAAATCGGCGTGCTGGTGTGTGCAGACATCTTTGACTCAAATGCAGTGGAACAAACCGTAAAAATGGGCGCTGAAATAATTTTTCTGCCAGTTGCAGCTTTGTATACCCATCCCAATGTTGAAGGACACCCCCTATCAGAGAAAATAGCCTCTGAAAAAGGAGTTTTCATAGTTAAGGTTGGAAACGTGTGTTCAGGCGCAAAAGGCGGCAGAAGCGCCGTTATCGCCCCGTGGGGAGTCATAAGCGAAGTGGAAGATACTCCGTCAGACGCTATACTGACTGTTGACCTTGACATGGCTAAACTAAAAGCTTACAGAGAAAAACTCGAAATTCAATAGAATTCGCGCCATTTCTCAATAATTTCCAGCATTCTTGAAAACCCATGATTTTTAAACCAATTTCGCAGTTCCACATTCTTAACGGCATACTTGCAAACTTGCTCTGCATTCTTAGAGTTATGTACTAGGAGAAATATTCCTTCAACGCCATGCCTACTTACATACGCCATAGTCTTTAAAAGCGCATTCAACTTCACATCATTCAGCATCTCAGCACTGAGCTCTATGAAAATAGGCTTACTCAAAATTTTAGTGAAAATTCTTGTCAGCATATCCACCCAATACATTGTCGTATAATCGTTTGCAGAAAGAGGAACATGGAAAAAATCTATGTGGTTTGCGATTTGATCAAAGTCTATGCCGAATCTTTCTTTTGAAAGCACAGGATCCGGCCATATCTCCACGGCAAACGTCCTTGTCTTTTTTACTTTTTCTCTTGCTTCTTTTATAAAGTTGGTTACTGTTTGCACCCGCCATTCCAACCAGTTTAGTCCACTTTGATGCCAAAACTCCATACATCTGGGGCAAACACAAAAACCCTCATCTGGAAAATGGTAAAGGTTTAAAATAACTCCCTGAACTTCTTTATTGTCCACCTCTTCTAGGAAACGCAAAATTTTACCCCTATAATCTTCATGAGTTGGGCATATATAGTCCCATGGCATGTTAATTTTCCTATTTTTCCTCAATGCAGGGCCTTCACTCGAAATAGCCGCCATTTCTGGATTTTTTCTTATAGCTTTAGCATCGCAAAAACATGTAATATCGTTGTACATGTGTTTTGCTGGAGGAAAAACCAAACCATCAGCGCGTTTCGCATAATAAATTTGGATGTCAAATCCTTCGACTCTTTCTGGTTGATAGGAAACTATCCCTATGTTCATGGGTTACGTTCGGCAACAGATATATTTAAGAATTTTTAGTGAAAATAGACTGTTATGAAAGAAGAAAACAAAATGGAAATAGTCATAAACTACGAGAAGTGCCCTCCATGTCAAGATTCCACATGCATTGACACATGTCCATGGGGAGTCTTCCAAATAGGATCCGATAAAAAACCCCAAGTCTGGGATATTGCCTCATGTACGGCATGCGGCGTATGTGTGAACTTGTGCCCCCATAAAGCTATTAAATTAAAAAGGAAAGATTTTTAATTGCGTTTAATACTGCTCATTAACATTTACGATGGAGATTAACCAATGGAAATCTACGAGTTGTTAGGTGAAGACCTTAAGTTACTTTTAAAAGATGACCTATTAGTTTTGATTTCAAAAACAGAATTAACCACAGTCAGCTCAGCCGTTTACAATGGAGGTTTTAAAAAGGCAAAAGTTATACTTAATGTGCATGTTCATGAGGGCTATGACCAGAAAGCCATCCACGAAAATCCGGAGTACTTCATTCTTGAAGCTTCAAAAAACCTCGGCGTTGAACCTCAGAGGAGCGTAGGCATGATAACCGCTGCAGACGTAAAGAACTTCTCCATGGTAACAACAAAAAAGGAAGAGTTAATGGTAGGCGCCATAGCCACTGCCGGCTGTTCTTTCGCTGAAACCGCAGGAGAAAAAATTGAGGCAAGTGTCAAGAGCTTGGGGACAATAAACACGGTGGTTGTTGTTCACGGTAACCCCAGTGAAAGCTGTCTTATGCAAGCGTTTATCACCGCAACCGAGGCGAAAACTGCAGGTTTAAGAGAACTGGATGTCCGAAGCAAGTATTCAGGCGATCCAGCCACTGGAACAATAACTGACAGCACAGTAATAGCCTCCACAAACATGGGCCCAAAAATCAGATTTGGCGGGCCAGCCTCAAAGCTCGGACAAATGGTAGGCTATTGCACCAGAAAGGCTGTGAAGGATGCGGTGCTAAAACAAGGTTATCTGCATCCTTCCAGATCAATTTTTAACAGGTTTGATGAGAGAAAATTGCCAATAAAAGAGCTTGTGGGTGAGATATTAAAAGAAGGTTCTCTTAGAGTCAATGAGAAAGAAGCGTGGTTAAAAATCGCTGAAGCAATAAAGTCGAAGCCGTTCTTTGCATTAGCCCTAACAATGGCTGCAAATATTGACGAAGAAGTCAAAAAAGGGCTGATTCCAAAGGAATTTGGAGATATAAACACCTTAATTGAGGAGTTTAAGGAGAATCTTTTCAAGCTGGTCTCTGATGGAAAGTCTCACAATCCCTCTATCGCTACGGAAAAGACCTCTAGCTCATACCCATTCCTAAAGAGCGCGTTATTATGCATAATAAGAAAATTATTTGCAGAGACCACATCGCAAAATTAACGATTACATTGAAATATAAAAAGGGGTGTTGAAGGTTTAAACAACTG
>Ga0209102_1001781_pt1 | contig 10663 bp, 12 predicted proteins | sample ConPoolayeHmetaG_FD_185483 | JGI IMG/M metagenome (GOLD analysis project Ga0209102, IMG submission 185483) | Hot spring microbial mat communities from California, USA to study Microbial Dark Matter (Phase II) - Cone Pool mat layer H metaG... ... | reverse complement strand
GTGAAGCCGAACAGCTACTTGGGCAGCAAACTTTTCAGCGAACTCGCAGGCATAATAAAGTCGCTGCAAGGAAAATACGTCAGCGCAGGGAAGGACAGCCACTTTGAAATTTTAATGGAGTAAAAATGCCGACTGACAAGGAGAACAAAGGACTACGGTGACGAATACGATGCAGAATAGAAAGTTAGGAAACTTCGTTACGGTTCCTGTTGTTGATCCTCATTTTCACGCTCAAACAGTGTCTCTTAACATTAAACAGTTTTTTCACTTGAAACTTTTCGGCTTTGCAAAGCTGAAAAAAGTAGCGAAGTCTGGGTGGCGCGGTAAAGCGTGGTTTTACGTGGTGAAATGCAAACAACACAAACAGCACGGATACTTCGTCGATTACCCGCATGGCTGGCGCGGATATTTTAGCTGTCCAAAATGCTGTGAGAAGATGGGATGAAAGCGAAAAGTATTTATACTAAACCTATAATCTACCTATATGATTGCTATGAGCGAATGGACAACTATAATGGTACGTAAAGAAACAAGAGAGCAACTCAAAAAGCTTAGAATCACTAAAAGAGAATCTTATGATGAAATTATAAAAAGATTAATTGAGATGAAAAAGTAATGTTTTTGAAGGAGGTTTTTAAATATGTTGGTTCCCAAAAGGAAGATTCTAGTTAAAAAAAATGTTAATATCAAAGGAACACGATACGATTCAGGCGAAGAGTATGAAGTTGACAATGGGCTCGCGGAATGGATGGTTAATCACGACATCGCCGACTATAAACATATTGAAACCCCTAAAACAGCAGAAAAAATCGTAACGGAGCAACAACAAGAAATCACATTCCACCCACCAGAGACACGAGAAGAACAAAAACCCACATATTTACCAGCATACCAAAAATTGTTAAACTTAGCTGGACCACATTTAGTGGAAATTTATGGGCAGTTAGGAACTGGCAAAAGCCGCTTAGCACATGCCATCGCTGTTGAAGCACAAGAAAATGGGAAAAAAGTCTATTATATAGACACGGAAGGCGGTTTAACTCAAAACCATATCAATCAACTGGAAAACTATGAATACGTCGGAGACAATTTAGAATACCTTTTGAATAGAGTGGCAGAGGTGAAAAATAAACGAGACGACTACGATCTTTTAATTGTAGATTCCATCGGACACCCCGTGTACGTACATTATGTCGAAATGGGAAGCCTAGAAAAACAGTTACAAAGCTACCAGAAACTAGCGGTTCTCTTTCGTGATATGGTACGTTTCGCTAGAGGAGAACGAAACAAAGACATGGAAACAAGAAGCGGCTTAGCAATCGCCATCAATCATACTGTTTCAGAATTTGCGAAAGCTGCAAAAGAATCAACTGAAGACCCCTTAGATCCCTTCGGCGGGCAAATACATAGAGTACCGAAACTTATCCTAAGATGCGAACCTGTAAGTTTCTCAAATGATCAGTCAGTCTTTAATTTATGTACGTTCAAAGCACGGGATCTACCCAGAAATCATAAAGTCGCACAATTCACAATCGACCAGAAAGGCGTAAGAATCGAGTGGCGAGTCTAACAGGCTTCCTCTGGGGGTGTTCATAATGAAGCTAACGAAAAACCCTGCACTCAAACAGAAATTTCTACTTAAACTGCAAAAGAGGTATGATATATCAAGAACAGGTATCCATGTTTCAGACCTCGTTTACTGTTTAAGAGAAGCGTACTGGAAAAAGAAAGATCCGCAACCACAGACAGTTAAAACTTTAAGTTTCTTCGTGGATGGTGCCCGACGACATGAAGCATTACAGGAACTTCTGGATGTGGACAGCGAAGTTGAAGTTGAAAAATACGGTGTTGTCGGACACGTTGACATGCTTGAAGAAGACCTCTTCAACTTTATCCCCGTGGAAGTCAAAACGACGAGATCACAAAACAGCCTGCCCGAACACTATTTAAAGCAACTCGGCTTTTACGCTGTGCTACTAGGCGTAAAAAGCGGATGTCTCGTAATCCAACGGTTAATAAATGAAGACCCTTGGGAGTTCTACCTCGTCGAATGGACACATGAAGAAATCACAGAGCTAGAAGAAGAAATGAAGCATAAAGCTTCCCTACTCCAAAACGCATTAAAAAACGAAACCCCTGAGATACTCCCAAAAGCAGAACAAACAATGAACTGGAAATGCCAAAACTGTCTTTACAAACAAAGATGCGGAGATGAAACCGACGCGACGGAAGCTAGGGGGGAATCCGTTGAGTGAAAAAATTCAGATCATGAGAGATTTAGCGGAGTGGTTCAAAGAATATGGCTGGGCGCCGAGTTTTAACCAGAAAACCCCTGACGGCTACCCTGTTTTTCACGCTAACACCAATGCAAAAGCCGATTTGCTTCTAACCAAAAACGACTACAATGTCTTGGTTGAAGTAAAATCTGGTCGAGAACACCAAGATATTTTGGATGGGATGGACCAAGTTTGGAAATACGCTGGAGAATATTATAGTGGACGCGCAATCTATTTTTGCAATGATCGAAAAATCATTTGCAACGCTTTTGTTCTTGCCACAAAATACAGTAGGTATGGTTATCTATACGCTAACGAGTCTCAACTCAACTATTTAGAATATGGATTTCTATCCGACGCTTTTAACATGATCGAGAAGCCGATTTCGCACTCGATCACCCGTTTTCTTTGGAGACAATGGGAAAAAGGCTTGATTTTCGATTATTTTGAGAGATTACGAGCTGGAAAAGCTGGACCTCTCGTTGTTCCACCAAACAAACCCCGTGTAGGCACAGTTCTCGCAAAAACGGAAGCAAGAACTAGACAAATCGACACTATGCCCTATTTATACTTAAACTCCAACGAGTTCGTGCCCATGGGCAGCCGAACGATTCGCATATTCGAGGAGGGCTGAAAATTTTTGAAGCCGCGGATAGAGGAGTTCGAGCTTTTCATCGATTTTCTCTTGGCGGATGCCCCTAAAAGTTATGTTCCTTGGCTGTTCCGTTGCCAACCACAGGGGAAACCGCCAGCATTAGAGTTCGGCAGCTGGAAGGACAAAAAGAACAGATTAACAGTGGCAGAAGCAGTCGAATGGATGAAACATGGCGGAAACATCGGAATCGCAGCCATGCCAGATGATCCACTTATTAACATCGACATCGATGACGAGAACATCACCAAAAAAGACGAATTGAAACCAACATTAATGGCTCGAACACGATCCCGAAGAGGCTTACATGCATGGTACTTCAGCAATGATGACATCCCCAACATCCCAACAGACAACGCGGGTGAAATAAGAGCGAAAGCACAGTATGTAATCGCGCCAGGAAGCTACGTTAAAACTGATCCTTCTGAAGTGCCATTAACAGAACGAGAAAACGCTGGTTACTACACATTGCTGGAAAAAAAACCTGTAGCATGGATCACCTACGCTGAACTGCCAGAGATATTTAGGAAAATATATGAGAAAACAAAGCAACAGGAAGCAAGGCAACCAACAGAGTTTAATCCTAAAATTGCTCTGGGTCGACACTCAGCCTTATTTGACATTACAGCTAGAGATGTTGTTCTCCGTGAAGGCGGCGACACAAACCCATCAAAACGCTGGGGCGCCTTGTTCCACGACTCAACCACAGACGCGAACATGAGCCTTTCAACAAAGGGTCTTCTTCATTGCTGGCGACACAATGTTAGCCATAACGGATTACAGGCACTCGTAGTTTTATCTGGGTATATGACATGCCAAGAAGCTGGTAGCCCCCATAAAGGCAGTGGTGCTGGTCCTTCTCTCGTGAATGGGGACGACGGCGCAATTTTCTACGCTTGGAAATACGCGAAGGAACACGGCTACATTCCAATTGACGACCCAATTCCCATCCGAGCCATGAACTACATAGCGAAGAAACACGGTGTTTATGTTCCTAAAAACGGGGAGATGCTTCCGAAGTGGGCCTATAACCGCGTGTTAAAAATTGTGGAAGAGGAATACTAATGGTTGAAACAGGACGAAAGAAAGCTACAATTACAAAACTCAGCAAGAATGATGAAGAGGAAAAAGCAAACCTATTTTGCTTGGCAAAGGAAATTGTTTCAAATTCTCCAGTTACCACAGATATACGAACTTACCTTATGTATCGGTGGAACGGTAAAATCTGGAGTGATGATGCTGAAGGATACATACATCAAAAACTCATCGAAGTTGAAGGCGAAAGTTACAAACCATACCATTTAACCACTTTAATCCAAATAGTTCAGGGTTTAACGTTTACGCATAACCTTGAAGAACCATCGCCAAACCTACTTTGTTTTGAAAACGGGGTTTTAGACTTAAACACTATGGAGATTCAGCCACACAATCCGAAGCTGTTTTTCCGAAACATTATCCACGCAAACTTTAACCCTAACGCTAAAGCAACAAAGTTTCTCAAGTGGCTCGAAGAGGTTCTGCCAGAAGAGGAAAGCAGAGTATTAGCCCAAGAAATTTTTGGCTATTGCTTTTACCGAGATTACCCCTTACACTACATTTTCTTTTTAGTGGGCACGGGACGAAACGGAAAAGGCACTTTAACAAGGACGCTGCATGATATTTTGGGAAGGGAAAGCTGCTCAAACATTCCTTTTGAAAGATTATGTGAACGGTTTCAAACAACCAACCTAATCAGTAAACTCGTTAATATTGTTTCCGAGCCAGATATAAAGCGGATCCCTGTTGAAACAGTAAAAACGTTAACGGGACAGGATTTAATCAGTGCAGAGTTTAAGGGTAAACAAAAATTTGTTAATTTCACAAATCACGCTAAACTTGTTATTTTAGCTAACAGGCTTCCACCTATTAATGATAAAAGTGTAGCATGGTGGGAACGGGTTATACTTCTCGAGTTCCCTATCTTCCTTGACGAAGAAAAACGAATACCAAACATTGAAGCCACTTGGCTAAACGATGATGAGGAAAGAAGTGGAATAGTTAATTGGGCAATCGAAGGATTAAAACGCTTACTCCAAAACAAAAGGTTCACGAAAAGCAAAAAAATGGCTGAAATGGTCGAGGAGTATAAACGATGGAGCAACCCCATTGAATACTTTTTGGAAAAACAATGCGTGTTTTTGCCAAACTTATGGATCAGTAAAAAAGAGTTGTATGACGCTTACAAAGAGTTTTGCGAAGCTGAAGGCATGACAATCGTAAGCGAAGAAACGTTTGCTAAAGAGTTGAGAAAAAAGCCTAAAGTTGCGGTTTCACGGAAAAGGGTTCAGGGAAAAGCGACATATGGATGGATAGGGGTAAATATTAGGGGGACTGAGCTATGTGAGCTAAGTGAGCTAGGTGGCTATATACACGGAAAAGCTCAGGATTTTATAAAAGAAAAAGGAAAGGAGAATTTATATAGTAATATAATACCTAGCTCACTTAACACACTTAGCTCACCAACTGAAACACAGTCTAATACCTTTTTTATTAGGGCGTTTGAGTTGCGGCAGGTTGTTGGCTGTAAACCGTTAACCCTTATGCATACAGGTGCATGTGCTTTTTGTGGCGTTAAACCAGTAACTTTAACGCATAGTGTGAAAACTTTTGACGCTTACCATTTTGTTTGCGACGAATGTGCACGAGAAATAACCGCTTTTCTGAAGCGTGAGAACGATGTTGGGATGTAAAAAAAATCAGATTATGAAGTGTTGGAAGTGTGGCGGAAAGTTGCAAAAACGTAGTTATGGTTTCTGGTGTCCGTGGTGTCATCGAGCGAGAAAGTTTAAAAGGTTGAGTGGGAAAATCCTATAATCTTTAGTGTGGGCTTGTTATTATGGAAATCAAACATGCAAGATGTTGAAGTAAACTGTAGATTCTCGCTCTTAGCGGTCGATTAACTCTGAACAAATCGGCTACGAGGGAAATTGCATATCTTTTCATTTTTGAAATCATGTAGGATCTTGGAAAGATTTTCCAACCGTTTTCCATTGTCCAAAAAGCCTTCGACCAAACTTCCGACCAAGTCTTTATGTGCCATGTATCGGAAACAGGAACAAACATCCATTTATATCCTTTGGATATGATATGTGTGGTTATTTCATAGTCTTCAAGAGCGCTAAGATCCAGTTTGGAGGGAGTCCAATCTTTCACTAGAGAGGTTTTAATCAATGTGTTGTGGGTGTATCCCCAATCTCCCATTTTTAATTCTTTAGGAAAAAATTGTTCTGTGTTTTTTGCTTTGTCCCAAGACTTTCCAAGTCCTATTTCTTTTGTTCTTCCGCAGACAGAACCAACATGTGGCTGTTTTGCGTAGGCAGATACTTCTCTGAACCATTTTTTTCCAATTAAAATGTCATCGTCTATAAATGCAAACCATGGAGTAGAAACCTTCTGGATTGCTCTGGCTCTCGCCATCGCAAGAGGACTGGAAGTTTCAATTATGATTTTATTTACTGGAATGTTTTTTTTGATTCGAGAAATGAGAGTAGTTAAATCGCAATCTCCTCTTGTTACTATGCAAACGTCTATGCGGGAAAGTTGACACATTTCTTGCATCCAGTCATCACTTGCTTGTAAAAATCTTTTCTGATTTTTTTCATTTTTTTTCCATTCCATATTTTAGAGAAGTGTTCTTCAAACACGTTTCCTAGCTTGTAATCCAAGTTGTCCGTGCAAACAAAGACATCTCCGTTAACTTGTATAAATGGTTCTATCCAAGGGCGAAGACAAACTGGAGACTGAGATTCAATAGAATAAGTTAGTTTTGGAAAGATTTTTTTGGCTTGTTTCAGTCTTTTGATAACATCTTTTTTGAGAAAAAACTGTTTTCTGATGGTTTCTTTTTCTGTGGCGAGCCCAGTATCATAAATCGTTAGGTCAGTAAATGATAGAAAATTTACGTTCAATGTATTTGCTAAATATGCTAGTTTTTCGATATCATTATAGCTGTAACTTCCAATAGTAGAAGCAATCCCCACAATTGTTGAAGGACTATATTCTTTCTTGAGGTTTATCAAGTCTTGGAGATTTTTGACAACAACGCCGAACTTTGCGCCGTGCCTAATTTCTTCATATTTTTCTTCCACGGCATCTATACTGAAGGTTATTTTTCCAACTTCGCAGCTTCCGAGAAACTCTTTAGACACGTCTTTAGTCATAAGAGTTCCATTAGTCACTAAATAGACACTCATGTTTCGATATGAAACCTCCCGCATCATTTCCATAAAATTCGGATGCATCAACGGTTCACCATATCCATGTGGTTCAACAATTTTTACGCCTTTAATTTGGTTTAAAATTTTGGTGAAGTTGGTCAAAGACATATCTGAATAATATGGAAAAGTCAGCCTCGGGCACATCTTACATGAAAGGTTGCATCTCCTTGTGATTTCTATTTTAATTGCCAATGGATATCTTTTTCTAAGAAACCACGTCCAATCTCCACGAGCCAATCCTATTTTAAAGAATTTCATTTGCCGATCTATCATTTGATTCCCAACTTGCATATTTCAAGAAACCTTCTAAGTAAATGTGATTTCTGATATTGTCCAACCCATTCTGCAATATCAGATTTTTTATCTAGGATATGTCCTGCTATCCAACCGCTGAGGGTATTTATTGATTGCTTTGGAGAAATCAAGAAGAGTCTTCCAATTCTTCCCATAACGTAAAGGGTGCTATATCCTAATGCATACATTGAACGACCGTCGCCATATGCTTTCTTTCGACTTCTCTTAACTTGCCCTCTAAGACTAATGAATTTGATATCGGAAAAGCCTCTCGTTTCCAATCCCATTGACAATGCTTTGTATAATAAATAATCTTCCCAACACCATAATACTGGATATCTTACATTTGATGCTTTCTTAAAGAAATTGATTTCTATGAGTCTTCCTGAACCTCGTGATGAACTTTCCGCAGTTGGTTGTCCTTTGATTTGACCACTTGCAATAACAAGTTTGGGATTGTTCCTCATCCTTGTAACAAGTTTTTCAACATAATCAGAAGGAAAAACATCGTCAGCACCAATTATCATGACATAGTCAGGGTTTCTTAGTTGCTCAAATCCCTTGTTAAATCTCTTGGCAAGTTCTGGTGTACCTGCAATGTTTTCTTTATGATATGGAAGAGAAATGATTTTTGCACCAAATTCTCTTGCAATAACTGCTGTTGCATCTGTGCTCCCATCATCCACAACAATTATTTCAGAAATCGGATATGTTTGTGCAGAAATAGAACCCAACACCTGCGATAAATGATCTCCTTCATTTCTTGCACATAAAACAACCGAAACACTCATCTTACAACCTTCTTTGCAAACGAAATTATCTTCCTAATCATTCTATCATTTTTAAAGTCAAGATGTGATTTAATAGGTTTCTCCATAATTTCTTGGAACTCTGTTTCATCCATTCCTAATTTACTCAGCACGAACTTTTTGTCTTGGTTAACTTGATTAGAATCAAGTGGTGGTTTCTCCAATTCTTTCAACGCGTCTTCTCGAGACATTTGTTGTGAACAAATCAAAGATGAGAAATGAGATTTTCTTTTATCAACGCCGAATTTAACAGGAAGGATATATCCTTGGTAGAACCTTGTTAGTATTGATTCATAATGTTTGTATCCGTAATCTTCCCATCCACACATTTTTGCAAGACTTTCTTTGGCTTGTTTCATATTGTAATCTATATAATTGAGTGGCGAAAACAAATGCATAGTTCCGCTACGCAACATCATAACTTTCTCAAAATATGAGAGACTGGGATAAGTAACCATTGATAACTTACCAAACTTTCTATGAATGTCTTTGATATTTTTCACGTCGTCGTTTGGGTATCCCCAAGCCTTTGGAACAATTGCTTCTGTTGCGAAGTTGCTTCCGCTTAGAATCCATTTGATATTATTTTTCTTTGCGAGGTTATAAGTCGAAGCAGTAATGGCATTATCAGAAACCTGCTCTATATTAATAACCGAAGCAAGCAGATGCGCTTTCCAAATGTCATTGAATTCGGCAAAATCCATCGTTTGATACACCAAGTCAAACCCAGTTTCAGACGCTATTTTTTCAATATTTCTCGTTGCCCTTGGGTCATCAAATCCATTATCGAAATGAGTTAGAAGAACATGCAGGTTGTTGCAGTATGCTAATATTGCTGTCCAGCTACTGTCAACGCCGCCGCTCAACCCCAGAACACAATCATACCTCTTAGACTGCCTCTTCATCTTGAGAACAGTCTTTGTTATATGATTCCAGCCCTCTACCTCGGTTGGTCTAGGCAGAGCATCTGCACTTTTACAATGGTTACACCCTTTTGTATAGAAAACGATGTCTGGATCGCTTGTATCCATAACGCATCGGTTACAGATTTTCAAAGGTTATATCCTTCTTCAAGCATTCCAATCCTAGGACGGTAGCGCAACCAATAATACTTAAATACTTAAACTGTTATTTAAGTATTGTGGTTTCATGAGGATTGTGGTGGACATCGATAATGGATTAGGCAAAAAATTTCGAAAAGCAATAATTGACAGATTCGGCACCCAAAAAGGAGCGTTGAAAAAAGCAGTGAATGAGGCGATCATAAATTGGTTGGAGAAACAATCAAACTAACCGTCAAAGCTGTTATGCCGAGAGATTTGGGGAAAGAAAGATGAGGCATAAAGATGTTTCTGCGACAGTGCGGGAAATTAAAGTTCTCATGGAATACTACGGCTATTCACTATCGAAGGCTGCTAAAACATTAGGGTTGAGCCCCAACTACGTGTATAAACTTTCGTCAATCCACAACATACGCGGTCAACAACACGAGGAAACTAGTGAAAGTAAGAAAAATCTTACTTTTTGCCCAGAATGTTCTAGCGACCAAATAACCCGAGACTTTGAGAATGGGGAGTTGGTCTGCAGGAGTTGCGGTTTTGTTTTGGAGCGGCAGGCTGACATGATCCACACTTTACCGTTCGGCGAAACCTACGCCTTGGAAAGCGGGTTAGCGTTCAATAGGAGCCTAGGCGTGGCTGACACAGTTCGCCGACGCTACGGCTACACCAAAATCTTGGCTAAAACACGGAACAATATAGGTAAAATAGAATCTGTAGAAGAGATACTGAAAAAATGGATGTCCGCTAGATTGTCAACTGTCGAGGCTGCGGAAAAAATCCATGAAGTTCTCGTCAAAGGCGGTGCACAGGAGATAGCGAAGATTATTCTGGAACGTAAGAACGAGAAGCCTGCGGAGCTCGCGAAGAGAATAATCAACATGTTTGACGCCATCCCAACTAGGCAGATTATGACTCTTCACGAAGAGTATGATCCGCCCTTATTGAGGAAGATGAAGGAGTACGGAAACCAGCTTCTTCAAGACGCTTGGGAAGACCTGTCAAGGTTCTGCGATCCGAAAATGTTCGGGCATTTCCTAGGCACAACCATAGAAAAAGTAGGTAGTATAGCTCTCACGGATCCAAACGTGAAACACAGTCCAAAAGACTTGGCGGCAGCATGTTTCATTGCCAGCCTATTCCAGATTAACCCAAACGCTAACGTGCCGCTTAGATACGTGCCGAAAAAGGGAGCCCAGATATACGTGAACATGGTGACAAGTCCTCTTTATAATGGGAAACTTAAATGGAAAGTGGAAGGAGGTGGAGTAAACTGGAGGAAAATGAACAATACGACTTGAAGCAAAGCCTAAAAGAA
>Ga0209102_1001780_pt1 | contig 10665 bp, 9 predicted proteins | sample ConPoolayeHmetaG_FD_185483 | JGI IMG/M metagenome (GOLD analysis project Ga0209102, IMG submission 185483) | Hot spring microbial mat communities from California, USA to study Microbial Dark Matter (Phase II) - Cone Pool mat layer H metaG... ... | reverse complement strand
GCGGAAGCTTTACTCTCCCGATGGCGGAGAACGAGCTCTGGCCCATCCCGGCCAAGGGCTGGGCCGAGATTCGCCGCAATGGGTACGAGGTGGCTCCCTTGACCTCTCCAAAGTGCGGCGCCACAATAAAGACCATTGCATTTCTGCCGCCCCTGGGCAATTCGCGACTGTCCTTGACATCTTTCCGACCATTATCTATACTTCCCCACGATGGTTAAAGGGGAAAATCGCGGCGAAAATGCGCTCTCGCTCAGCGCACCCAAGCACCAAATTCTTATCCTTCCAGAGACGCTGACGCGATATTCTCAATGGTTCGTCCTCGTCACTGCCGTTTTTATCACTTGCGTGATCACAGCCAACATCCTAGCAGTGAAACTGGTGAATGTATTCAGACTGGCCCTGCCAGAATCGGTTATCCTTTTCCCTATTGGGTTCATCTTTGGCGATGTATCGACCGGGGTCTATGGACACCGCCAGGCAGCGCGAGTTATATGGCTGGGCTCATTCTGCAACCTTATCGCCGTGGTTGCTATCTGGGGGCGCAACTGATGCCAGCTGCCTCGTTCTGGGATGCGCGGGCCGCCTACGAGCGCATCCTGGGCCACACCCCCCGGTTGCTCATTGCGTCATTTCTGGCCTACCGGCTCGGCGAGTTCGCCAACTCTTTCGTGTTGGCCAAGATGAAGATTGCTACCATGGGCCGCTGGCTGTGGACGCACACCATTGGCTCGACACTGGTAGGGCAGAGGCTGGATTCGCTAGTATTCATAACCGTGGCCTTCGTGGGGACGATTCCACCAGCAGGGCTGGCCTCGGCCATCGTGACCCAGTGGCTGGCCAAATCGACTTATGAGGCCGCTGTAATGCCGTTGACTTACTGGATCGTGAACTTTCTGAAGCGGCGGGAGGGGCTAAATGTGAATGATTATGCGACATGGTCTAATCCACTGGTGATAGTCGAGTGATTGGTCAAAGAAACACAGGATAACGAGAATCACTCTAATGAAGCCCCAATGTTCTGCCATGTACAAAATAGAAAAGAAAGCCCGCGCAATTGTCGCTCGTATTGGCAAACTTAAGATTGGAGACACCGAAATATCTACGCCTGTTCTCTGGTTGGGACATCGGGTGGGGGGGACCCCAAAACCTTGGCAGGCTTTCCATCTGCCAGGGGTGCTAATGAATGCATTGGACATTTTCACAACCGGCCAGGCGTCACAGAAAGCACGAAAAGCCGGTATAAATGGGTATCTGGGCCTAGATCCATCCTGCCCTACCTTGTTGGACTCGGGAGGTTATCTATACCTAAAGCGAAATGACCTGGAGGCAGACCCGTATGATATTCTCAATCTGTATGAAGATTTGGCGCCTACCATTGGTGCCATACTGGACTACCCGCTGGACCCTTTAGCGGCAATAGAAGTGAACCAGAGGCGCTGGCATCAAACATTACTGAACACTCGCCTCATGTTTGAAAGAAATAGCTATCTAACCTTAATGCCAATTATTCATGCGCACTCTGTGGCTCAGGCGCAGAAAGCTTGCATCGAGCTGCGTGAAATCATAGGGGAGCCAATTATTGTGGGTATTGGCAGCCTCGTGCCACTTATGCGTACACATCACGATGGACGATTATTGGCAGAACAGACTCCTCAATCTAATAAAGCTACCACCAAGCACAAGAGTAGCCGGCATCTCGCAGTAGAAGTGATCAAAACAATTCGCGGCGAGTTCCCACATGCTTTTCTGCATGTGTTTGGAGTGGGTGGGACGACTACCATGCATCTCATGTTTGCTTTAGGTGCTGATTCGCTTGATTCTATCGGCTGGCGACTAAAAGCAGGGTATGGAGCCATACAATTGCCTGGACTAGGTGATCGATTTACGGGCTATAACCCCAGAAGAAATAGAACATTGCTTATTGAGGACTCGGTAGCTAAAGAAGCCCTTCTTGAGTGCCAGTGCCCTGTCTGCCAAGAGCACAAAACTTTTAAAAGACGATTGATAGCTCTTGATAGATCTTTCAACAACCGGGCCTTGCACAATGCCTGGGTATTTGTACAAGAGGTAAACGCTTTCCGAGAATGCGTCAAAGCAGGGTCGGTTGAGAAATTCGTTTCTCAACGTCTTCAGCACAGTCCATTGAAAAGCTTATTACCCGCTATATTTGACTGGCTAAGTTAGGCCAGGCTGACTGGCTGTGGAGGAGGCTTCAATGCCCGAGAACATCTACGAGATTCTGCGGCGCTATGAATTCAACAGGACTGAACCAGAGACTCTTGTCGGCTTGGTAAAGGAAGCTTTGGATAAGGGCGAGGCTGCCAGAGAAGAACAAGAGCGACTGAGGAAAGCTTCTGCGGACCTCCTCGCTCTATTGCGAGAAGCGCGGTTGATTTTGGAAACCGACCTAGAAGGCTTAAAGCACTGTCTCCAAGGGGCCGTCGCAGGAGTAGATGGAAGTCACCAACCAGTGGGAGGCGTAGGAGGGAAATGGTATGTGCCACTGAGTTGTGCCTTGGTGGTTTTTGGACAGGGCTTTCGAGGAGACCCTCAAATTGAGGTAGAGTCCCACATTGAGGTAATTCAAGAGGAAGAATTTTTTAAAATAGGCCGCTTGAGTTCGGAACGGATGCTTCAGGTCGAAACGAAAGCAATCATGCGGTGGGCCATGAGGGATATGCCCTCGATTTTGTTCATAGACGGTCCTATCGTCGATCCTCCGCTATATAGCGACCAGGACTACATACGTTATCGCTGCTCTGCGATCCAAGAGTGTCTGAAGCGCAACATCAGGGTCATTGGTTGCGTTAAACGGGTCAGAGATGTCCATTTCAAAAAGTATCTAATGTCTCAAGTCATCCGGGACGAGACCGGGAAGATAAAACTGAATATGTTTCCCAGCGATCTCCAATTAGTAGCTTTTGTTTTCGCTCATCATTGGCGCCAAATGGGGAAGTCGACCAAGGGGGTATACACTCAGCCTATTGACATCAGTGAAGCGACCGAGGTGTATAAACTCTATCGCGAAAACGGGCTGCGGATCATTTCCACATTTGTACAGAAAAGCCTGGGACAATACATCCTGCGACTGGACTTGCCTTTTGCAGATGCTAAACTACCAGATGAAGATGAATTGCTTGAGCAGGTTGCGAAGGCGGTACAAGCAACTTTCGCCTGGACCTATCCTGATCAGAATATACCATTACCCATTTTCATCGCCGATGCCAAGTGTGAAATACGAAAGGGATGTGCAGAGGTTCTATACGAGGAAATCATGACCAGAACGCGGACTACTGAGCCGATAGATCAGATTGTAGCACTTCAATTGGAGGCAAGACTATGATATCGCAGCGTGAAACCATTGGGGTCGTCCTCAGCCAGTCTACCACCCGCGAGGCCACATGCCAACTCTTAGAAGCCGCTGAACGAGGCGGTATTCGGGAGGGTATGCTCCTGGTCATAGAAGCCACTCCCGACAAGCGACGGCTTCTCGCCAGGGTTTCTGAGATAGTGCCCTACAATGCCTTCTTCACCGAAGGGGACCCTTGGAGTGAGGCAAGACGCAAGAACCTGCCGTTTCCTGAGCAAGTAGCAAGACGTTACGAAATATGCAGGCTGGAATTACTCGTAGAGCTACCAGGCACGAACGAGATCACGATACCACCTCACCCAGGTGACTATGTCTATCGCATAGACCCCAAAACAGCGCGGAAGGAAATCTTTGGAGTACGTGATGGAGAGAGCGGCATTATTTGGTTTGGCACGCAGGCCGGGTACAAAGGAAGCCCTGTGCCTCTGGATGTGGAAGCGGCACCGATGCACATAGCGATCTTTGGTGTGACCGGAAGCGGGAAATCCTTTGATACCGGAGCGTTGATCGAAAAATTAGCTTCCATCCCCGTGGCAGCCAATCGCACTGTGTCCTTTCCTATGCTAATCATTGATGCCCACGGTGACTATCTGGAGTATGCCAGGCATCGTGCGAGAGGCAAGGATTTGGGTGCTGTGGATTCTGTAACCCGCTATGTCTTTCCTGATGCCTGGCGGCGGCTGCAGGCGGCGGGGCCGGTTGAGAGATTGAAGCCGATAGGCATAAACCTGGATAATCTGGAACCGCGCGATTTGGCGGAACTGATCGTCCAATACTACGGGGGCGCTGGGTCTGAATTACAAATACACGGCTTAGAGCGTACTCTTCAGGAGATGCTCGAACAAGGATATGCCCTTAAGCAATTATTTACGTCTAGCTACGACCGACTTACTGCTCACATTGAGGCAAAAGATACTCGTGAGCTACATCAAATGGCAAAAGGAGCGATATTGAGAGCCTTGTCTAAGTTCAAGGAAGCTGAAGATAAGCATCAACTATTTTCGCAGGAATCACTCTTGCAAGAAGAAAAATGGGTTGATGAGCTCACCAGACAAGGGGACATAGCTCTTATCGATTTCTCAGCCGAGGGTGCTCCAGGTGTTGAGCTGCCAATGAAACAACTTGTGATGACCTATCTGGCAGCCGTGCTTTTTGCTTCCTTTACTCGCTACAAGGTCCAAGGGGAAGATCGCTATCTGTTGTTTGTGATAGAGGAAGCCCAGAACTTCTGCCCTGATCCTTCCTACCCGGTTGGCGCTACTCTGGCCAAGACGAAATTGTCTGCTATTGCTACTCAAGGACGAAAGTTTGGCTTGGGTCTATGTCTGATCTCCCAAAGGCCATCATTTGTGGACGGAATCGTGTTATCAATGTGCAATACCTTTTTTATCCACAGAGTGTCGCCCGAAGATGTCTCCTTTGTCAGGACTGTGACGGGGGGACTACCGCCTGGGCTGTTGGCCCGCCTTACAAAGCTCAGCAGAGGGGAAATCATCATAACAGGCCAGATGTCTAAAGTCCCCTTCCCTCTTGTAGTGAGAGTTGAGAAGGAAGACCGCAAGGTAGCTCATCCTGCCGGAACAACCGAGGTGATCAAAAACCTTGCCCGGCTGAGGGAGGTGCAATGATGGAGATCGCCGAGAAGTTCAAGCAACTGCCACCTTTGGCTGGCGTTCATTTTGCCGGTTTCAAGCATGTTAAGATTGAGAGCCGTCAGTCGGTAGTGAGACTGCTTCGCGACTTTATGAGATATTGCCTCAAGGAGGCAACGTCACCTGCAGTTCAGGTGATCCTCGGCGAGTGGGGTGAAGGGAAGACAGAGGTCTACCAACGTTATATTGAGCCAGAAATCAAGCCTACAAATTGTGCATATCTTGTCTCTGCTTCGACGATTGCCCAGAGCCTGCCAAAAGTCCAGGCTCAAAGCCCCCTTGCCAGTCTCAATTTCCTTGCAGCCGTCTTCTACGCTATCCAACATGAGGCAAAGGCAAACCAGGTTCCGCCTTTTGAGCGGTTTATGGATATAGAGCAATGGCTGGAGGCAACGTTGCAAGCCTATGCCAAGGGCAAAGTGTTCGTCTTCATTGATGAGTTTGAGGAGCTAATCCTGGACCCACCTGCGCTTCGTGCTATTCTCTCCGGACTGAAAGAGCTGATCAATAAGCAATACCGACCCATTACAGAAGAGGGACCGTATCCAGGTATCATATCGTTCTTCCTTTCATGTACGCCAGACGCTTACGCTCGCATGCAACGGGACCCGGCCATCGCAGAGGTGTTCGGTTCCTGGGAAAGAAGAGCCAGCAAAATTCAACTTGCGCCACTAACGAAGCGAGAAGGGGTGAAATTCCTCTACGATCTTATGCTCTATGCCTATGACAGCCATCTCCCTATGCCCTTGCCAATCAAAGACTTGGGAGTGTTCTACACTTTGCAGACTATTGGTCGGGGCAATCTCGGAGCGCTGGTGACGCTCTTTACGAAGGTTTTCAACAGCTCGACAATTGATGATCAGACTATGGATGTCATTGATGGTGCCAAAGCGTTGGATATCTTGGCCACTGAAACTATCTCAGTGTACGGTGGGACTGCCAGGTGCGTTGAGCGTCACCTCCTTGAGAGTTTCGCGGAAACCCTTGACGAACAAGAAATCAGGCTCCTCAGGCTTCTGGCGGGTGAACTCAGGCCGTTTTCAATGGCAGAACTGGCAGCGCGGTTAGCCATCCACGATCCTGCTGAAGTGTCTGCCCTGATCACGCGCGTCAACCAAAAGATAGTAAGCGCAGCCAAAGCCAACAATGCGGTAGTCGTATTTGCACCACTCCATGAAGGCCTCTCATTTGAAGACATTTGGAAGGCACTTGAGCCGGAGATAAGAGAAGACGAAATACAAGTTGATGGCTTTACCCAACGTCTTGATGAGTTAGAAGATGACCTTACGTTTTTAGAACTCCACGAAGGAAAGCTGTTTCCACGGGTGTTTTTCCCTTGGGATCATCGGATGATTTCCGCCACATTTGAGGGTATCACTCCTGACTCTGCGCGTCGGCTGGAAAGGCGGGTTGAAAAGATAGTTGATCAGCGTAAATCCTACTATCGGTTGTCAAACGAGCTGATCCTTCAGCTCTTTCCCGCGCCGATTCCAGTGGGGTTGGAGTTTATCAAAGATCGCGATCCTCGGCTCAAGATGTGGCGGGACACAACGGCTCGTTTTCCACAATTATTCCGCGGTGACGCGAGCAGGGCTTTCCTGAGTCTTATCCAGTATGTTGAAACCTTCGATATTGAAGTGCGTGACCTGCAAACCGTGAGAGACGGCCTGGCGGCCACTATAAAGGACACCGCCCAGAATGCTATCATCAGGTGCTACTGTTATGCACAGTACGGAGACCTCGGACCGGAGGCTGTTCGCCGGATTGAACAAGGCTTGCGAGAGACAGAGGGTGCTCATTCGGCCTTAACAATCCATATTGGTGAAGTTACTCAAGAAGGATGGCAGGAAATAAGTGCCCGGGAGATGGAAAACCGTCTCCTGCTCATTCCATTACACACCAGCCTGGCAAAACGTCTCTTGATCACCTATCAAGCGAAAACCTGGCACCCCCAGTACATAGACGACAAGCTATTTGTTGATTCCGTGACACGACTGTTCAAATCAGAGATAGAATTGAGCAGAAGGGTCAAGGAGTGGCTTGAGCGGGGAGTACAGGCAGGCATTGTTCTTAAAGATCTCTACAAGGCGACTGCTAAAAGCGAGCGTGACCTGGCGGACTCCCTCAAGTTTTACATCAACCGGCTTGGCGAGCCAGACACGCCCGAGAACATCTTTCAGGCCAATGAGCGGCTCATGGGCTTTGTGCCATTTGGCAGCCGAGCGGGCTTTATTCCTGACATTGAGAGTGCTCCCCAATTGGGAAAATATACCGAGGACCTTGCAAAGAACGGCTTTATCCGTTGGGACCCTGACGGCACTGTGCATGTGATCAGCACCCCTCCCGAAAAGCAGTTACTTTACATCCTAGAGAGAGCCGAAACCGTAGCCAAATCGGATGTGGGGGGCTATTTCATCAACTGTGCGCAAGCGAGGAACATCCTCGAAGATGTGTACTTGAATATCCTCAAGCACAAGGGAATGATCGAAGAATCCAAGGGTCTGCTTTCTCTGGTCCGAAGGGCGAGAGCACTGCAAGACATGGAAAGAGTGAGGGTAACATATCAGGAGCTACTCCAGGCCCACAAACAACAAGAAGAATGGCCAGCATTTGCGCATGTTTTTGTGACCAAGCAGAGAGATTCTCGCTTTATCGCCATCCCTGAGCTGGAAGCATATCTGGATGATCTCTATGAGGCTATTCATAGGGCTGCACAACAAGACCGGGAGGAGGTGGTTCTACAAAGAGCGGCTCTGTTGAAAACCCTCGCTGAACATCTGCAAAATGCCCTGATGCCCAAAGTTGACAATGCGATATCTGAAGCTCGGCGTGTTAGGGAGAACGTCTTGAACCAGATTGATTCGCTTCTGAAAGACATCAAAGAGGCCGTGAATCAATACAACAAGTGGTTGAAACAGAACGCCGCTTTGGATAATGTGAAAGAGGCCCGGGAACTAAAAGAAGGCAAAGATCAATTGTGGGAGATATGCAGAACGCCTATCACGGCCAGCGATCTCAGCGAGGAAGAAAAACGAGATGACGCTTTTGCACACCAAGGCTGGTCAAGGCCAGATCAGCACTTCAACATTGCCTTCAGACGGCTGAAGAAATTTGCTGAGGCACTCCAGCAGCAAGTGAACCAATACAAGAGAACATTGGAGGAGATACACAAGGCTTTAAAGGAGTTGGAGGATATAGGTCGAGGAACGCGCAGCCAACTTCTGACAATCCGGGTCGCGGAGGAATATAAGTTGTCCAAAGTCATCCGTACCCGCCTGGAAACATTTTTGGGAGGCATTTTGACAACCGACTTGGCGTTGGCTCCACAGCCAATAGGTGGGATAGCACCGGCTCTGAGTTTGAGAAAAATGCTTGAAGACTTGCGGGAGCGCCATCGGCCATTAAACGAACAGTACCGCAAAGCAGAAAAGGCTATCACAGCATTGGAAGAGTTGCTGAGGACCGAGACGAATTTCCATAATGTAGCTAGGCGCTGTTCAGGTGTGTATCAGGCATTGGCAGACAAAGCAGATGTTGAGCCTTTCCAAACCCGATTACAAAGACTTGCAGACAACCGAGAGCAGATACTCGGAAACTACGACCAGCAGGCGTCTGAGCTGGATGAATCTGAGGATGAGGAGATAACGGACACCGTAACGATTTCCAAAGTGAAGGAGGAAACCGAACATCTGGTTGATCGTCTAAAAGAGTTAGCTGGGACTCTCAAGCAAGTCTGGAACGATTACGTGAAGGAATGTGAACACTTTGTTGGCTCAATAAATCAGATGGTCCAATTAGTTAAGAGCCGAGATCCTTCATTAAAGCCAGATTTTATTGAAGCCAAAAGCAAAACTCTCTTGAATCTGGTCAGAAACCAGGAATGGCCTGAAAAGCCTATGAGGCATTATGAAACTATGAAGGACGAGATTCGCAAAGATACCTTGGGACTCCTTGAGGAGACCTTACACAAAGCTGAAAGAAGTGTCCTCATAGCAGTGGTAGAGAGGCGAGACAAGTCCCAAAGTGGGTGGTTCAGTTTGTCTCAAATTGCCGGAGAGATTGCAAAAGAGATGGACCTTTCTGATATTGAAGTAGAGAATTTACTACGCTCACTTGTGCGGAAAGGTTATCTTACCGAGGGAATCGCTATACCGGTCTTCTAAGGATTATAATATGAGACTGACTGCCAACTGGCAGTACGAGATTCGTGAGCGCTGGGGAATCTCTATGCTGAGTCAGTGTAGTCCACTGGTCGAAAACGTGCTGTGGGTCACCCGATGCTCCAAAACTAAAAAAGGCATCTATCGTGGAACGCCCAAGGACCTGTACGTGTCACCTATTAACAGGTATTTCTATACATATATGGAGCAACGAGGTTTGCCATATGGAGTGTTATCAGACAAATACGGTCTCCATATGGATGACGAAGAACTGGAGTACTATGATATTCATCCTAAGGAGCTCACTGAATACGACAAAGGAATGCTAGGAGAACTAATCCGCAAAAAAGCTTGCGGGCGAGGGTTTAGCAAGTTGGTCTTCTACAATCCTTCCCCTCTGATGAGTATACCGTATTTTGAAATGCTGTATTACTCAGGTTTGGAAATCTTCTACACGACCGTATTGAATCTAGAGCTGTAGAGAAGCTTTTCTCTGCCATCTGGCACCTCTGACCTGATGCGCTCCAACGACGGCGAGCTGAAATAGTAATAGTATTGAGGACGTGAACTGAGCAGTAAAAATGACCCAAGGCGCACTTCTACTCGCACCCAAATCCATTCAACTAGCCCTCCTTCGCTCGCTCAGCAGGCATGAAAGGCGGGGTAAGGCCGGCGTGCCGTTGAGGCTGACCTCCCTTTCCCAGAGGTCAGCCGGATATCTTCCACAAGCTCTGACGCATGGACGATTCGCGGCTCGAGGATCTCGTCGCCATAGAAGTCCTGGCTTACTTTGTCCGCAAGGAACTGTTCAGTCCCGAACAGGCCGCGCGCCTTCTCCCATGGCGCCACACAAGATTCTCAGCCCATAGGCGAGTGCGGACCGAGACAAAGATAGAGGCCGAGCGGGTAAGCAAATACATGATCCACCCCATTTTTTGTTTGAAGCGCCTCTCTCTGGATGATGTTGGGAGAAAAGGTCCGAGAGATTTGAGGCAATCCTGAGCATCCCGGCACCTTTCTCAGCTGCCCTGAGCAATTCGCGACTGTCCTTGACACCTCTTCGACCATTATTTATATTTCCCCGCGATGGTTAGAGGGGAAAGAGGCTGAAGGAAGAGATAGGACATGAAGATCATAGATTGCGCTTGCACTCTATTGAAAGGCCGCGTTCGGGAGCTGCTTGTCGAGATGGATCGTCACGGGATTGAACGGGCAATCATCGCACCCGAGAGGAATTTTATCGCCGTTGAGAACAAGCCCGGAAATTCCTATGTTGCCGCCGCCGTCAGCCACCACCCGGACCGGCTGATCGGTTTCGCCGTCGCCTCTCCATGGTATGGCCGCAAAGCTGTGGCAGAGCTGGAAAGAGCCTTTGAGCTTGGCCTCTCCGGCCTGAAGATTTTCCCGGCTGTTCAGGGTTTCATTTTAGCCGACCCCCAGATTTTCCCGCTTATCGAATTTGCCGAGAAAGTCGGCTGGCCCG
>Ga0209102_1001778_pt1 | contig 10675 bp, 8 predicted proteins | sample ConPoolayeHmetaG_FD_185483 | JGI IMG/M metagenome (GOLD analysis project Ga0209102, IMG submission 185483) | Hot spring microbial mat communities from California, USA to study Microbial Dark Matter (Phase II) - Cone Pool mat layer H metaG... ... | reverse complement strand
TGAAGCATCGAATCACCAATGCGGTGAGTGAAGGGCTGAACTCTACTATCCAGACGATTAAGAAAATGGCCTGCGGTTTTCGTAACCGAGAACACTTTAAAATCGCTATCTACTTCCATTGTGGCGGCTTAGACCTTTACCCAATTACCCATTAAAATGTCTGATGAACCACATTTTTTAATACAATTTTAATTATAATCTATTCTCCATATTCCCTCTTTTTTCTCATCATGGCATAATGTATTCTCTTATTTATGAAATTAAAAGACAAGCTGTTCAATTTGAAAGAGAAGAACAGCACAAGAAGCGGACCGCGATGTCTCTTATGTCCTTCCTTCAGCTTTAGACCTCTTTATTTTAAATTCGGGCGGTCAATTATTCGCTGCCAAAAATGTGGACTCGTTTATGCCTTCCCTCAACCATCAGACCAAGAACTCCAGGCCCGTTACGAAAGCCCTCTCTTTTTTAATGAATACCTCAAGAGTTTCCAGGCTACACCTGAGGGATACGATCCTCTATTGATAGAAAAACATTTCCGCATTTTTTTAGATCTTATAGGAAAAATTTACTTTCCCGGCTCTAAGCTCCTTGACATAGGTTGCGGCCCGGGCTTTTTTCTGAAAGCCGCAATAGAGGGGGGCTGGCGGGGCGAAGGCCTGGAAATTTCTAATCAGGTGGCTGATTATGCTGAAAAAATTGTTAAAGTTCCTGTTTATTTGGGCTCTCTTGAAGCTCTTTTTCTTCCGCCGGAATCTTACGACCTCATAACTATGCTCGACCTCCTGGAGCATCTCTCTCACCCTTTAGAAACTTTGCAGGCAGCATATCGAGTTCTCAAAAAGGGCGGTTATCTTTTCGCCTGTACTCCCGATTTTCATAGCCTGAACCGACTTATCCTGGGAAAAGCCTGGGCTGTCCTCAGTCCGGCTGAGCATCTCTTTTATTTTACCCATAAAAGCCTTGTCCGTTTATTTCAATCAGCCGGCTTTAAAATTAAGGGAACCTGGAACCTTCTCATCTTTAACCCAATTTATTTCCACGGAAAACCTAATCTTCGTACCAAATTATGGTCCCGCCTTCATTCCTGGCTGGAAAAACAGTCTTTTATGGAAAAGCTCCATGGCGTCGAATACCTTGAGCTAATGAAGCTTGCGGGCTCGTCAGTACCAAAGAGTAATCTCAAGCAAGGTCAAAAAATCAGGCGCAACCTTTACCTAAAAATGAAATCATGGTTGCGAGGCGATATGCTCTGCATCTTGGCCCAAAAATAAAACATAACAAGAAGAAAAGGATGAAAAATTTTCCGCTTTCATCATCTCGCCTCATCCCTCATATCATCTTTATCATAAGCATTTCATTTCTTTTAATACGAAATATACCCTTGTGTTTCCTTTTACCTATCTGGGCTCATGGGGATGAAATCGGCCATCTTGACTATGTTCTTAAACTTAGCCGTGGCCATATTCCCCAATCCTATGATTACATCGAACCCTCTCTTTTTCTCTTCCATAAAGCGCACTGGGATAGCCGGATAATTGCATCAGGCGGTGAATTCCGGGTTAAAAAAATACAGGAAATGGGTCTTGCTGCTTATTCCTATGAAGCCCATCATCCTCCTTTGCCCTATTTTATCCTGGCTCTGTGTCGCCGCCTTTTTTTCCTTAAATCACAGCCCCTTCTCCTTCAAATAAGTATTTTAAGGCTTCTTTGTCTCTTTAGTGTGGCCATTGGAATGACTGTCATTTACCTGGCCCTGCGTCGCCATAACATCTATGACCTTTTATTTTATTTTCCTTTTCTCTTCATCTCCCTTCTCGCCCAAGATATGTTTGCTGCCATAAATACAGATAATTTTTCTTTCTTTTGCGGTGCAATTGCATGCGCGGGGTTGATTTATATCGGCTCTGATCCAATAAATCCGCGGCGCTGGTTTTTTCTGTTCATCGGCACAGTCTTGGGGTTGTGGACAAAAATATCTAATATATATTTGTTCACTCTCTGGGCAATCCCATTGTACATTTACAGGAAATCGCCCCAAAGAAAATCGATATTTTCAATTATATTTATTACCTTAATCCTAGCTTTCACCTTGTCTTTACCATGGTACATTTATAATTTTATCCGCTTTTCAAATCCAATAGTCGATCCCTCAGTTCAATATCCACTTGTTCCACCTCAAGGCTTTTCTCTTAATAGCCTGAAGATTTTTTTCCTCGCTTTTAGCCGGACTTTATTCCGAGGTGAATTCATTTGGGAAGGACACTATCTTGATATCATTCATGGAAGGTTCAATCCATTGTTCTTTGGACTCTTACCTGCATTTATCTTCTTAGTTGGGTTATATCAACTTTCTTCAAAACATATGCTGGATGCTCCAATTTCCCTCCTTTTTGGCATCCTTCTCCCTCCCTTGGTTTTTATGGCTTATTTTCTTATTTACTGCTTTAAGGGCGGATTTCCTCTTTATCATGCTCGTCTTTCCTTTGGCGAACTTTATTTTATCATGCTTTTATATGTTTCCGGGTGGAAAATTATTTTACGTTCGACCCTTCTCGCTGGAATTACAGCTGCTATTATGCTTTTTGCTTATAACTTAATTTATACCATTAATTTAGTTTCTCTGATTTATTGAAAGGTTGCGGGAAAAATATATGAGAAATCTCTCCATAAAATTTATGTTCCTTTCTAATTTTATTGAACTTCCCCTTATGTCTACTTTTAGTCTACTTATGTTTTTTACATTACCTCTACTTTTGATTATTGCCTAACAGCCCCGGCACAATCTTCCGTAAAAAGAGTGATTTATTAGGCTTATATCGGCTGTATTTTTTTCAAAATGAGAAGATTTAAGATGGCTCTTCCGAGAAAATTGTGGTGAATTATTGGGCTTATTTCGACTGTATTTCTTTTAAAATCAAGAAGGTATAAAATTTTAAATGAGCCATAAACTCATTCTAAAATTGAAGGGTGTTTTTTTCTCATTCTAACCTTTAAAAGGGAGCTTGCGAAAAATGGTTCGGGGACAAAAAGGCTCCCTTTCCCCAACTTAGCGATTTTCTGTTCCAGGAGAAACAAGCCACACCTGGGCCCCCCCCTTTTTATACCCCAGCCGGAAGGCGTCGTTCCCCTTGAGCATTTCCGCCGCTATAAGCTCCCCAGGTTCGTAACTTACTCTCCCCCTCTTATCTCCCAGATAAATATAATTTACTCCCTCTTCTCGCAAGACTTTCCGAAGAGCTTCATAATCTCCCTTAACCTGACGAACTTTTTTTATTAGTTCGACAAAGACTTCGGGTTTAACCTCCGCCTTGAGTCTTTCTCTTCTGTATAAAGCCGGGGGGATGGTTGTCTGGCGGCCAGTAAAATAAGGAAGCCACCAGCCAGCATCGGAACCAACGGCAATACTCTTGTCAGCAGGATTTATAAATCCATTAATCAGGAATTTGGCTTTTCTTGGAGTATTCCTTTTTATCCAATCAAAAACAGCTAAATCGTTAGGGGTGACCATGGAAAAAAAAGGCTTAACAATCTTCGCTTGATAATTCACCCCTCGAAAAAAAATCAACGACAGGAAAAGAAACAAAAGAGGATAAAACAAAGGCTTTTTAATTCTGGCCACAAGAATAATTAAACTTGCAACCAACCCCAAACCCCAGCCCCAAACTAAGGAAAGAGGAATATAAATGGCCAGAATTAAGGTCTCGTTGGCAAGAAGAAAGCTATGGCGAAGGTGAATTAAATCCGGATTAGCCAAAAGAAAAGAAAGTCCGCAGAAAAGAATCAGAGGTACGGCTAACCGCCTGCGGATTATCACCCCTAATCCCAAGATAATGAAGCCAGCCACAGCAAAAAAGACAGGAAAGTAAAACTCCAGCCGCTGCCAGACCCAGATATCACGGCCTATTTTGGCGCTTCCTTCAACTGGCCGGAGACCCAGTTTAAGGAACAGGAAAGTCCAGCGCCCCCGTCCGGCAATCCATAGCCATGGCAAAATCAGGATAAGAAAAGAAAGAATGGCTAATCCGATTCTTCTAATAGACGATAACCAAAAGCGGAAGCGAAAATGGGAATTACCCAGGGCCCAAATTGACCAGGCTATTAAGGCCACTATCGCCAAAGCAGCTACTCGGTAATGAGTTAAGGCCAAACCGGAAAGCATTAAAGAAAGGCCTGAAGATAAAGAAACCGGGGTTGATTTTTTCTCTTGAACTTTTGGCTGAGTCCGTTCAGACCAGAATCTATCCAGGGTCCACAAGATGCCAGGGAGGATAACCTGGCCAGCCAGTTGAGTGTAACGTCCCCAGTTGACATAAAAGGCCGGTAACGGAAAAAGAAACCCGGCAAAGAAGAAAGCCGCCCAAGCGGCCCAAATAGAGCCACCAATTCGGAGAGCAACGGGGAATAGGGCCAAAACAGCCAGTCCGTTAAGAAATTGACCGGCTTGAAGTAAAGCCTGGTGGGCCGGAGTGCCCGTCAGCCACGCCCAAAGAGCAACATCGGCGTGCAGACCAAAATGGTAGGTCAAACTTTCCAGGGGAGCATAGGGAGACCAGGATTGAAAAAGGCCTTTATGGTCCAGGATGAGTTTAACAATTAGAGTATGATGGACTGAATCTCCCCAGGAGGGAGCAACCATCCCTCTGGTAGCCGCCCAGCGGGGATAAAAAAGGAGAATTACAGCACTCAGGGCCACGAGAAAAGAAACCAGTTTTCGTCCGGCAATTTTCTCTTTCCACTTGTTTGTATTTTTCTTTTCTTCACTTACCTCTTTTCCCCCTAATTCCTTCGCTCGATAAGTCTCGCCTCCATAAGCCTGGCCGTCGCCTCTTTCCTCCCCATATATTTTTTTTCTTCTTTTGGCCAACCGGACAAAAATAAACAGGCTTAGGCAAAAGATCTGGGGGAGGAGCAGGTAAAAGGTCATTGACCTCAGGCCAACGACAAAACCCCAGAGGAAAAAAAGGGGATAAAGGGCGAGACTAAAAGAAGAGGCCAGCCCTATCTTTTCCAAAAAATTAGAAGAGGGCGCTAACTGCAGAGCTTCCAACAATAAAAACCCCGGAAGCAGGTAAAGAAAGGCGCCGGTTATTAAAAAAAGAACAAAATCATCCATCTTTTAGCTATTAAAATTATTTCTGGCCTCATCGATAAAAATTGACATGGTACTTGGACGGTGAGAGCGAAGCGCGGAGAAAAGTACTCACTTGTTTTTGCTTCTTTCGGGCCAAGCTCTTTTTTACTTTATCTCTCGCCAGCAAAGACCGTCCTGTCCAAAAAATTAGCCTAAGCATGAATCCCTTTATAGCTAAACCCCTGACCAGAAAAGCCGCCTTTCTTCCCTTTTCCCTCTTCACCAATTGAAAAAGATTAGGGACCCAAGCGGCGTCAAAAGGAGTAAAGCTTTCCCTTACCAAGCCATGGTGATGGAGAACGGCAACTTCCGGCCAATAAAAAAGCTTAAAACCTTTTTTCCTCAGCCTCCAGCCCCATTCAATGTCCTCGACGGAAAAGAAAAAGGTCTCATCAAGCAGGCCAACTTCTTCAAAAACCTGGCGCCGCGCCAGGAGGCAGGCGCCGGAAAGCCAATCAACCTCAATTGCCTCGTTACTTCTTTTCCCGCGTCTTTGCTCCAGAAAGAGCCCCTTCACATAACCCGGGAAGAGGGTCGAAAAGCCAAAAAAATAAGCCGCCGCTCTCGATAATGAAGGCAGGTAGCCGCCGGCGCCAACCTGATAACTTCCGTCGGGAAGGATAAGTGCGGGGCCGACGCCGGCAGCTTCAGGGCATTGTTCGAGGAAACTCAGCATTTTTTCTACAGCCCGCCCCTGAACTTCAATATCCACGTTGAGCAAAAGAATGTAGCGGTGGGCCTTTTCTTGCAATATTTGTTTCAAAGCAATATTGACGGCCCGGGCAAACCCAAGATTAGTCTTCTGACACGACAACCACGCTTGCGGGTAGACAGCCTTTAAAAAGGCAACGGTTCTGTCCCTAGAGCCGTTATCGACAATAAAGAGGTCATAAAGAGAGCGCGCCGTTTCCGCCGCTAAAACCTCTAAATTGCGGCGTAGCAGCTCGTAGGCATCCTTAGTGACAACCACCACGGCTATTTTTGGGGCGCTCATTTTTTAATCTGGCCAGAAGCCACCGCTTGAAAAAGAGCCTCATACTTATCCACCACCATCTCCCAGGAATAATTCTCTTCGACGAGTTTCCGGGCCGCCTCACCCCTCCGCCGCACCTCTTCTGAATGCTCCAGGGCCCAGGTCATTTTTCGCTTTAAGTCCTCCTTATCTTTTTGAAAATAAAGACCGGCCTCAGCAAGCACCTCCCGGTTAAAGGGGACATCGCGAGCAATGACGAAACACCCCGCTCCCATAGCTTCGAGGAGAGCCGGATTGGTCCCGCCGACCTCGTTACCATGCACATAAGTATAGCAATTGGTCAGAAGCTCCTGAAGAAGACGTTTGTCATAGACAAAGCCAGGGAGAATAACTCGAGGGTCTTTTACCTCCAAGATTCGGGAAGAATAGGGTGAAGGATAGGTGACGCCGCCAACAAGAACCAGTTTCATCGCTGTTTTTAGCTCAGAAAAAGCTTCAAGTGTCAGAAGTGGGTTATTCTCCGGTTCAAAACGCGTGACCTGCAGAAAATATTGGAGCGGTTTTATCCCCAATTTTTGAAGTAGCGCCGGTTCTTCGCTCCGAACTGGCGATGCCCCATAGGGAATCCAATAGGAGACGCGACGGTATTTTTTAAAATAATAGCGCTCAATTTCCCGAGAATCACTAATCAAGGGAAGGGGCAATCGTGCTCCCACCCATTCTGCCAGGCGATAATAGGCTCGGCCCAACTTCGACCATTTGGACCGCTTCCATTCCAGCCCGTCGGTATGGAGAATAACCTTTTTTCGTCCCAAGATAAAAAGGGGAAGAAGCGGGCTGTTACCGTAGTTAAAGACAAGGTGGATGTCGAAGCGGCGAGTTAGACTATAAAGAATAGAAATGATTGTGTGCGATAAGGTTTCGAGAAACCTAACCCGGAGAGCCGGAAGATAAACAAGCTTCACCTGGCGATATTCCCTTAGTTTTTCCTCATAAAGGTGAGAACGGCAATAGACCCACACCTCATGCCCTTTTTGGGCAAGGCGAATAGCTAACTCTTCCGCGCAGGTTTCAAACCCTCCGTAGCGGGCCGGAATTCCCCTCGTACCAAGGATAGCGATTCTCACCTACTTTTTTCCCGAAGAAGCGCTTGCGTTCTTTTTTTCATATTTTTTTTATCGCCATCTCTTTTTTACTTCTCTCCTCCTTCCTAACTCTATTCTTTATGTCCGCTCTCTTTTTTTCTCTGACAACACTGCACCTTATCTTATTAGTCTTTCATTGGTCAAATATTGTTTTGATGAGCTTATCATCCCTTTGCAGTGAAATTAGGCAAAGCTTGCTTTCCTCCTCAACTAACGGTTTATTGGCAAAAATTCTTCTCATCGTTTTTTTAATTATAATAATTCCGGTAAAATAAAAAAACGCTTTATCGCTTAACCAACTAAAACTCCTGGCCTTGGAGACATCAGCCGTCTTTATTTTCTCTGGATTTTTAGTAGAACCAAAGGTAAGGCAGCAAGAATTATCTTTTGGTTCCCTCGGTTTAAAACCCGCGTTTCAGCCAAGTATTCTTCGTCGCCACGCCCTCAGCTTCCAAGAAACCTTAACCCAGCTTTTTCCCATTATCCTTTTTAAAAGCCCTTTTATCCAACTCTGTTTATAGGGCAAGCAGACATATTTTAATTCTCGCTTCAAGGGCATAGGCCATGATTTTACCTTCCCCGCAAGCACTTGTTCACAATGGGCTCGAAGTGGCTCAAGGACTCGTGACCAGGTATATCTTTCCCGCACAGGCCGCATTTTTTCTTTTATCCGGCCGCGAAGAGCCTCATCTTCAGCGAGGCGTAAAATTGCCCCTTTCAGTTCTGCCCTTCCTCCGGCCGGGACAACCATTCCCAGCTCTTCCTTGGCCACCAATTCAGCAAAATAATCGCCCTCCGTGCAGATGATGGGAAGCTCATGTTTAAGGTAATCAAGAATCCGGGTGCGGAAAGAAAACTCAGTTTCCAAATGCTTCTGGTGAATGGAAACGCCGATATCGGCTTCGGCAAAATAGGCCGCCCGGTCTGGATAATCTACCCACGTCTCGTTGAAAAAAACAAACCGGTTAAGGAGCCCCAGCTCTCGGGCGACATTTATGGCTTTCTGCGCCATGGCGAACTTCGGAAGGAGGGGATTGGGATGGCAAGTGGAAAGGAAAACGAGCTTCAAACGAGGCTTTTCCTGGACTGCTTCCTGGAAGGCATAGAGCAGAGTAATTGGGTCAAACCAGTTAGTAAGGACACCGCCCCACAGAAGAATAATATCCTTTTCGCCAATCTGGGGAAAGAGAAGGCGGAGAGGTCGTGACAGCCTAGTCGAAGGAGCATCCTCTTCCTCGATCCCAAAGGGAACGACACTGACGAGGTCGTCAAGCTCCGGGGATTGGTCGACGACCTCAGGGGTTAGGCGGTTTAGAGAAAGAAGACAACCAAGAAGAAGGTCTCTTTGGCGCGCGGTAGCGCAGAGGAAATGGTCTCCGCGACGTAACTGGTCATTAAAGACCCGCAGGTCATGAAGGTGAATCGCCTGGCGGTCTTTAAGATTGGGGGTGGTGGAGCGATGGGTAAAGAGATTTTCCAAGACAAAGGGCACATAAATATCAACGACAAAGTGAATTGGGAGAGCGGGCAGGAACGGGAATTTAGAAAGAATGTAACCCTGGGCAATGAGGATGCGGCTGGCAGCAGTCAGCTCCTTAATCAGCCGAGGTTGCCCTAAAGAATACCGAAAAAGAGAAAAAGGGAGGGCTTGGAAAAAAGTATTTTTATCGGGACTATAAGAATAATCGGGAATAGCTAAGGCAACGCGAAAATGCCGAGCTAAAGTTTTCGCCATTTCCCAGCATCTGATGCCGGGGCCAGCCATCCGCGGGCCAACAACATCGTCGCTGATGATGAGGATATCGTAACGAAAATCGCTCTGGCTGGAATTTCTCATGAGGCTGAAGCTCTCCAGGCACGCCAGAAGATGTCAATTAAACGCACCAGCAGAAAGCACTGGGCCACCTCGAAGAGAATAATAGCGATAATAAGGGCTGGAAGATGACCAAAAATTCCCTTAGCGTGCCGGGTTATTCGGCCAAGTTCGGTAACAATGGGCCGCCGCGAATAAACGCGAAAAACAAGGTCACCCTTTTCTGGAGACCGCTTAAAAAGATATTCTCCCTCCCGATAAATATTTTTCTCGTTCATCCAGACCGCCGCACAGTTATCCAGGGTAGAAGCCGGCGAAAGTAGCTCGAAAAAAAGCTTTTTATTTCTGATATTTTTCTGGGGCTTAAACCGGATAGGCTGATAAAAATTATCTTTCAGCGAGGAAGCGTTGAAGACCTTTTCTATTAGCAGCCGCCGTGGTTTTTCCTGGAAGAGGCGGAATATAATATCTTTATCATTTTCTCTCTGATAGGTGGTAAAAATGAGGTCGATTCGGGCGACGCCATCCTTTTTAGCGACAAAGCTTTGCCCGACCACATTTCCGGCGAAAAGAGCCGGCGCCACTACTGTATTAGGATAAATATCTAAATCAAGGCAGTCGTGTTTCCTGATGGCCAGGAGATAAACTTGAAAAAAAAGAAAAAGGATAACCGCTACGAGCTTCACCTTCGCCAGCGACCCGAGACTTCCCATTTTCATAAGGGATTTTTATTTTAATAAAATTTTCCTCATCCTAAAAGTTATTATTTATTTACAGAGTAGCCAAACCACGGAAAGGATAAAGTCTTTGCCTTAGAGCCCTCTCCAGCACCCGCAGCCGAGACAGGTGGAAAGGGCTTATCTCTCTCCGGGAATCCCATCGATTTACCCCTAAGGGTGCGAAGTTAACGCTCTCTCCCTTCCCCTGAAGATCGGAATCGGCCTAATGGCCCGCTTAACTTTCTCCAGGCAACCCAATGCCCTCGGTAAAAGTTGACTTTGGCTCCTGTTACCTCACCGACAATCGGCGGAGGGTGTGAATTAGGTGATTTTTGACTATGAATTTGCTTTTTTAATCAATAAGCTGCCAACTCATCCTTAAAAAGGGTGGTCCTTCAGGGGCTCTTTTTCTCATGTATATTTAACCTTTTTCGTCTAAAATAAGCCTTATATCTGGAGAAAAGAGGCTTTTAAAGGCCTTATTTTAATTTCTTTAAGGGTTAGGAGAAGAAGGAGTCGTCGGGCAATTTTAAAATTGGCCCGGTTAAAATTTTATATTTCCTTGTCATCAAAGGAAATACAGTAGCTATGAGCCTAATTAATAACCACCCTTTTGGCGAAAGAGCCTAACCTGCCTTTTTGAATAAGAGGAAGGGTCTTAAATAAAAAGGAATCAGAAAGAAGAGCTTAGCGCTTCTTTGACTTAGAGGTGTTCTCCCTGGACCGCAGAAAACGCTTGGGAACGATGGTCACCGTTACCTCCACCGCCGCACTCCGCCTCCACCCATCAGTCACCGCAAAATGAAGCCCATGCCGCCCCAAAAATCCCGGCCCCGGTATCCACCTGAATACCCCAGCCTCCCTATCCAACGTCGAACCTATCGGTAATGGCTC
>Ga0209102_1001777_pt1 | contig 10690 bp, 10 predicted proteins | sample ConPoolayeHmetaG_FD_185483 | JGI IMG/M metagenome (GOLD analysis project Ga0209102, IMG submission 185483) | Hot spring microbial mat communities from California, USA to study Microbial Dark Matter (Phase II) - Cone Pool mat layer H metaG... ... | reverse complement strand
ATTATATTTATCTAAAATGGACTTTACGCTTATAATTTCGATGATTTATTTATTTTACTTACTCTTAAAATTATGGTCCCATATGCCTTTTCCATATTGGATGGGGGTTGATCAATTTGACTTCATAGGTAAGTCGTCCTTGCTTAGGTCAGGACAGCTGACAATTTTAGATTCGGCGGCATACTTTCCTATAATAGAATCGTTGGTTGCCTCTGTATCCACCCTGGAAAATCTGCATGAGGCATATGTAATTTTCTGGTCTGCACCATTTATGTTGTACGTTCTTTTCGCCATAGGTGTGTATGAGTTATCAAAGAAAATTACAAAATCTAAAATTACTTCTGTCGTCGCTTCGGTTATCGGTCTATCAGCATTTGGTGGAGGATTTATACTAGACCTATGGTATTTCATCCCAAGAAATATAGTCTATTCTTTTATTCCCACGATTATCTCATTTTTCTTATACGAAATGAAGCAGCATGATGCTGATGTAAACCTACAATCAGGGAAACAAGTACGAACAACCCTATTTTGGCTGATATATATAGTTGTTTTATTTTGGCTTTCAACACCCTTCTTACAGTCAACTGAATTCCGATGGATTAGACTAATACTGCCCTTAGTGCCATTTATCTTTATCACATGGTCAAGGCTGACACGTTGTTCTAAAAATTGGCAAGTGCCATCTTTCTTCGCTTTTGCAATCATGCAAACACATACTTTCATTGGCACCCTCCTATTAATCACGATCATTGTCGTTTGGCTTATTAGAAACTCGAATAGTCAGAAATCAAAAGTTTACATGAGTATCATTTTTCTTGTATTTATCATGTTTGTGTTGCCTACGATCATTGGCATCTTAGAGTTGCCAGAAATTTTATTACCATATATAAAGACAATATTATCGTCATTTTTGAAAACTGAATCTTTGAGTTCTATCTGGTCCTACCATTTCTCTTCAGAACAAAAACTGGATATGTTAGAAGGTTTCTTTTCTAGACCTATTTTTTGGTTGGGTACTTTAGGGTTGCTTATCATCATCCTAGACAAAGAACATTCAATTTTACCCCAAAAGGAAGTTGCTATCATGCTCTCATTCACGCTAACATTATATTTCTTACCCATCGGATACGCCTATAGAACTCTTTGTATAATCTCTCCATTAATTGCACTGTCCGCATCTATACTCATCGAAAGAGTTGCAAAAACTCTAATTCCATATATGAAGATTAAATTGCACCTCAAAAGTATTTTCAGATTTACAAGTGTGCATATTGAAATGCCGATGTACAAAGTTTTGACTCTTATTGTTCTATTACTCCTCTTACCTTCGTTACAAGCCCCTATTGATAATTACATAAATTATTACTTAGAATTAACGCATACGCCTGGTTCAATTGTTACATTTGATTCCTTTGACGTAATGGCCTCTGAATGGGTTCGTGAAAATGTTGAAAATAATGCGATACTAGTCAGCGATTTTCATTCGCAGAGGATTATATGCGGTCTTTCAGGTAAGATGTTCACTCTATTAGCAAAGACAGAAAAATTTGGAACAAAATGGTCAATAATTGATTATAGGTCTTACTTTCAGAAAATATTTTCATCCCAAAATGTCTCCGAGGTCATAGAGAGTGCAAATACGCTAATCGATTTATACACTGGTAGTTTGTCTTCTTACAAAGAATTTGCAGAAAAATGTCCCTTATACATTGTTTTCCGAGGATCAACAAAATTCCCTGATAAATCAATGTATTCACTGTTCCCATCACCTCTAGATGAATCTACAATACCGAAACCTCTCAAGTTACCTATGTTCAAATTGGTATATTCTAATCCCTGTTACAGGATATATCGATATTTCCAGAACTTTTCTCTTATTACGGATATTCCAATAAATGGAACAATCAGATATTCCAACGGTACTTGTAGAAATGTTCAACTTTATGCGCAATACAATATTACTGATGATCCTGACAATCGCATCGTTATTCTAAAAATTCCACAAATGGACGTTGGTACGGAGATTTTATTGTCATATCCCAATGAATACTCCCTATTGGATTACTGTCCAAAGGATTTTGTGAGCCTTACGATTGAAAATAAAACAATAAATATTAAAATATTAGGCGCTGCGGGCACAATAGAACTGGTCTTCTTAGAGAATGAAAGTCTACGCGAGTCGATTCCTATAAGGGACTTTTCCAGAATCAAGGTTTTATATACTGAAGGCGTTGCTAACTATTCAACCATCCTTGAAAGCTGGCGGATACGTCTAATAGCTTCTCTTTATTCAGAGAGGAGCTACTACTGGGTTGTAATGCCATTTAATGATACTTCTGATCTTATTTCGAGAACATTCACCGTTCTTTATAATTCAAGCCATGAGGTTGCTTTTGTTGCTTTGCGATTTAACGATGGATCATATGTGCATATCGTCCCCTTCAGTTCAATCAGTATTCGGCCAACCTTTCTAACTGCTAAATTGCCAGATGGCAAGCCAGTAACTGAGATAATATTGGGCATAGATAACAAGAATAGTAAAATCAATGGCACTTGTTTGGTCGACTTCTATTCGTTTTATTTAACGGATAGAGATTGATGCGGAGGCTAGCAAGCGTGAGGTCCGCTGAACTCCAAGTAAATCGAAATGACGTTAATGCAGTTATAATCTCTGTCTCGACGTTTCATCATTATTATGCTCGACGGCTTCTGAACTTGTGCTGGAAAGGACTTAAACAGTTTGAAGACTAGTTTGATATGAAAGTGTCAGTTATTGCGAGTGATATGCCTCGGATAATTAAAAGTGCTCCTGTGATCGAGGAGGCTCTGAAGCAGGAGTTGGAATTGAAAGGCATTTCTTTAAAGCATGCCTTTCCATCGTCCTTGTGCGGGCGAACAAACTCAGCCTTGGCTAGAGCTTTAACAGCGCGCACCAATTTAGAGGCTGGTGCTAGGTGCTACGACACAAGGATGAGCTGAGAAGATGAATAGGATGCTCATAGACCACCGCTCGATAACCATTTTTGCCTCTCACGCAGAACTGTATGAGAAACTTGGAAGGGAAGTCTGTTTCTAGGCGAAATAACGTTTGACGGGTGATGCAATATACAATGCATTCTTGAGATTTAAGAGTCTGGCTGATGAATGCGACACCAGGGATAGGTTTAAACTCCCGATACGACAAAGAGTACATCCTAATTACGCTTTATAGGACTAGAACGTAGTCCGCACACAAAAGTGAATATGCTTATCCAAAGCTTAATCATAGTTTTCTCTTTTCAATGAATATTTTCCTTTTGCTTTCGTATTCTTGTCTTGTCATCATTGGTTTAGCTGGTATTCCTTTTTACCACAGTGTTAGGTGGTACATCTTTTGTTACGGTGCTTCCTGCAGCAATGACTGAATTTTCATGCGCGCGTGGTTACGGATAGTGCGCGCACATTACCTTTTGCCGGCCGCCTCTACATATTCAATAGGATTTCCATATAAGCAATATATTGGGTTAGTTAAGGATTTATCTCCCTATTTTTTGAACCCAACTAGAATCGGAATTTTAATAGATGGCCCTAGAGAAAAGGAAAGATAATTCCAGGCATAAAGAGCGAGATTGCATTAGATACGCCGTGTCCCATCATAAGAAATGGGGAGCTTTGGCTTTATTACAGTGTTATGGATAGAGCAGATGGAGTGTGGAAAACGCCCTTTCAATATTCCCTCTTGAATATCTACTTTAATAATTCTTCAAAATAGCTGAACTGGAATTGAGTTTCGCCATCATATTTGGTACTAGGCCTCAGATAATTAAGTCTGCTCCAATAATTCAAGAGGCTTTGAAGAGCGGTTTGGAGTTGGAGATAATTCATACCGGTCAACATTATGACTATCAGCTTTCACAGATTTTCATTGATGAGTTTAGTCTCCCCAACCCTTCTGTGAATTTGGAGGTTGGTTCAGGCTCCCACGCGTACCAGACTGGGGAAATAATGCTTAGGCTTGAAAAATATTTGCTAAGGGATAAGCCTTCCCTCGTCCTCGTACCAGGTGACACGAATTCTGCTTTGGCTGGAGCCTTAACCTGCGTTAAGCTCGGCATTCCAGTCGCTCACATTGAAGCTGGTGCCAGATGCTACGATATGAGTATGGCTGAGGAGATAAATCGGAGGCTCATAGACCACTGCTCGAAAATCCTCTTCGCGCCGACGCTGAACTGTAAGAGGAACTTGGAAAAGGAGTCCGTTTTAGGTGAAATATATTTAGCTGGCGACACAATGTACGACGTCTTCTTAAAGTTTGAGGATGAAGTCGACAGATCTGATATCCTTAAAAAGCTGGGGCTCTCCGATAAAGAATACGGCTTACTGACGCTTCACAGAGCTGAAAACGTTGATGACCCAGTAAGGCTGAGAAGCATCCTAAAAGGAATAGGGGAAGCCAAGATGAAAGTCGTCTTCCCAATCCATCCGAGGACAGTGAACAGATTAAAAGAATATAGCATATCTTTGGAGTATAGTAATGTCAGAATCATCGACCCCTTAGGCTACATTGAGATGATTAGACTGCTCAAGCATGCAAAGCTTGTCCTAACGGATTCGGGAGGGCTGCAGAAAGAAGCCTTCTGGTCGAAAACACCCTGTATAACGCTCAGGGACTCGACTGAATGGACAGAAACAGTTGAAGCCGGCGTAAACCAGATTGTAGGCGCGGACGCGGAAAAAATAGCTCAAGCCATAAGAGCTGTCGATGAAAAATATGATGAAATAAAGGAAAGGTTTAAGGGAAATCCGTTTGGAGACGGAAACGCGGCGAAGAAAATCGTGGAAATTCTGAAGAAGAAAGACTTATCGAACCCCTTCGATCGAGATAGCGCGCACTAGTTAACGAAGGGTCTAGCATGCACTATGAGTAGTGAGTCTTCAACCATTGGCTGGAGGTTTGTCGCCTTCGGCTATGTTTACCTTACTGTTCAGAACATTTTATCCACGCTCATTGGGGTTTTAGGCTACTCCTTCCTCACTAGGAGCGTTAGTCAGGTTGATGTGGGTGTGGTAGCGGGTTTAACCCTGCTCTCCTCGTTCTTTCAGCTCCTCTCCGACTTCGGCTTGAACCAGTCTCTCGCGAAGTTTGTTTCCGAGTTGAAGGGTAGGGGCGAGGGTTCCTCAAGCCATCTTCTTTCAGCCATGGTCTTCAGGGTTGCTCTAGCATCCTTCTCGTCCCTTCTACTATTTCTCTTTCCCGGAGAGTTCTCTTCGCTTCTCTTTAAGACTCCTTCTTACTCTCTCACGATAAGGGTGCTCTCCCTTGATGTTTTTCTAATCTCTGTTCTCCCTCTTTTAAGCAGCTTCCTCTTGGGCGCAGGCAGGCCGAAAGAGATGGCTTGTTATGGGGTGGCTTCAACCCTAGTGAGATGGGTTGCGATTGTAGTGTTTCTTCTCCAGGGTTTTGGTGTTCTAGGGGTTGTTTTAGGCTGGATTCTCGGCGACTCGCTGGGTGTTGCCGCGTATTCTATCAGCGTTTTAAGGTCGGGGGCTTTAGGCAGCGTGGTTTTCAACCTTAAGGGGACGTTGCCGAAGCTTCTCAGGTTCTCTTTCCCGCTCTACTTAGCGTCAGTGGTTTCCTTCCTCTACTCCTACTACGATAGGGTGGTTGTGCTCGCTTTTCTCCCACTGTCTGACGTCGGCGTCTACGATGTGGCTTACAAGGTCTTCAGCGTTCTCGTAGCCTTTACCGCTCCTTTTTCCTCAGCCCTATTCCCCTACTATGGTTCAGCGTATGGTAGGAATGATCATGAGTCGATGAGCTCCGCGATAACGAGGGCTTCAAAGTATTCTGCTTTAATCTTCTCCCCTCTCATACTGGGTCTCTTCGCAACAAGCAGGCCTGTCATCACTCTTTTCGCAGGCCAACAGTATGAAGGCGGATACACGGTTCTCTCGATCCTCTGTCTTTTCGCCCTCGTCTACAGCGTCTCACCAGCGTTCAGCAACCTCCTCCTCATATATGGTAAAACTGGGACAATACTCCTCTTGAGCCTTCTATCGGTAATGGTAAGCCTAACTGCTTTACCGCTTTTACGGTTTCTCGGCTTAAACGGATTGGCATTGATGAAGGGTTTCTCCCTGCTAGTCAGCTTCACCCTCTCCCTCCACGTGCTTTCGAAGGTTGTGAATATAAGGCTCGACCGCCTCGCGCTGCTCAAAACCTTTTCATCCTCAACGATAATGGCTCTGGTCGTGCTGGCGGTTGAACAGCTTTACTACAGCAGGTTTCTACTTCCTTTTTACGTGGCTTTAGGGGGCGTCGTCTACACGTTTCTCCTGAGGCTTTTTAAAGTGCTTGACGGTGAAGACCTCGCTCTCCTGCAGCAAGTATTCGGCGGTAAAATCGGGCTGGTCGTGCGGAAGGCGCTCTACTGCTAGAAGCGCGTGCTACTTTAAGTTTTTCATGAATTCCTCCTTGGTTATTCTTGCAAGTTTTAAAATTCCCAATAGCGTACCAGTTTTTACTTCTCTATGCATCGGTATTATAGTGACCATCTTTTCACCATTTTTAAATTCCTTAAAACAACACGTGAACCTCTTTGGCTAACGACTTCAAATCCGAACTTTTCAACCAAAATCTTGACTATTTCTTCACCCGACAGCTTTGGTAATTTCGACATTCAATGCACCCACAGTCTCTATGTTTTTAATTTCAGTAGCTATTCCCGGCATTTCCTCCAAGTAAAGCTCAACCGCCTCCTTTAGATTTTCCATGGCTTCTTCTATTGTCTTGCCTTGGGTTGTAACACCAGTAAAAGCCTCCTTAATTACGAACATGTCTTCTTCTTTCCAAATTATGGCTTGAAGCCTCACAAATCTTTGTAAAGCAGCACCCGTATTTAAGGGTTCCGTTAGCGCGCGCGGATCAAACCATGTAAGCCCGTATAATAGGCTTTCCCCGGGTGAGCTGGGAATAGTCTAGTCTAATCGGTATAGTGCTTAATAAAACGACTAGCCTACACACGCTAGCAATTTTTACGTTTTTGACGACTATTATGACGACGAAAGTTTAATAAATGACGAAAATGACGAAATTAAAGCTAAAGAAGGATATAGACATGGTCGTGAGGTTAAGGGTTGCAAGGGAACTACTGCTAAAGGAGTGGGATAAGAGGTTTGCGCGCGCTACTGCCCGGTAACTCCGGACTAATGATGTCGCGTGCTAGGTTACCACGTTAATGCTTAAGTATTCTTTTCATCTTATTCTTACAGGAGGAGGAGAGAATGCTATTGAGCGAAATATTAATGCTGTTTGAAGAACAAGAAATGAACAGAAAGTGGTTTGAAAAGAATCACGATTCGCTTGTTAAAAAGTATGATGGCAAGTTTATAGCCATATGTCGCCAAGAGGTCGTAGATTTTGATGAAGACATCGGTAAGCTGATGGAGAGAGTTGAAAGAAAACATCCTCCTGAAAAAATTTCGGTAGAATACGTAACCAAGGAGAAGCTACAACTCATACTATGAAAATACATGGCTTCTTAAATAGAGAATACGAGCCCCCCGCGCACGCTAGCAGACCCGAATACTAGAGACGAATCCGATAATGCTCTTCTACATGAAGCCGCAGACGGAGGTCATATTGACATGGTTGAGTTTCTGCTTGAAAAAGGTGCGGACCTAAACGTTAGGAACAGAGAAGGCCAAACCCCTCTACATCGAGCTGCTGCTAAGGGTAATACTGATGTAGTTAAGTACTTGGTTGAGAGAGGCGCGGATATTAATACTAGAAACACAAGTAGGCAAACGCTTCTTCACGAGGCTGCATATGGTGGTCGAGCTGATTTAATCGAGTTCTTGTTAGAGAAAGGTTTGGACCCGAATGCTAAGGATCATGCTGGCTCAACTCCTCTTCACCAAGCCGCTCACTGGGGCAGGGTTGATGCGGCTAGACTCTTACTAGAAAGGGGTGCAGACCCCAATGCTAAAACTGATGTGGGCGAGACTCCTTTACACATGGTCCATTGGGGGGATCATGCTGACATGGTTAAGCTTCTACTGGAGAAAGGCGCAGACCCCAATGCTAAGGATAACTCCGGTTCAACTCCCCTGCATCGTGCTACCTTTTGGGGTTGTGCAGATGCAATTCGGCTCTTGATAGAGGGGGGAGCGGACCCGAATGTTAGAAATAAAATGGGCGAGACTCCTCTCCACAGGGCTTCTAACGAGGGGCACGTCGATGCTGTTAAGCTCCTGCTTAAGAGGGGGGCGGACCCGAACGCTAGAGACGACTCTGGCTTAACCCCTCTCCACCACGCCATCCGTAAGGGACGTGCCAACATAGTTGAGCTTTTATTGGAGGGGAAGGCAGATCCTAATGCTCATAGCAAAGGAGGTTTAACCCCTCTCCACTACACGGTCTCCGAGGGCTACGCCAGCTTGGTTAAGCTTTTACTGGATGAGGGTGCAGACCCAAACGTCAAGACCAGGTACGGTTGGACTCCGCTTCACGAAGCCGCTTCCAAGGGCTATGTCAATATTGTTAAGCTTTTGCTGGAAAGAGGAGCAGACCATAATGCTAAAGACGACGACGGCAGAACTCCCCTTCACGAAGCAGCTTATGAGGGCCACGCTGATGTAGCTAGGCTCTTGCTAGAAATGAAGGCTGATCCGAATGCTAGCGCGCGCGCAGACAAAACCGGTAAGACGCCTCTCCACTATGCTGCTTCCGAGGGCCACACCGATTTAGTCAAGCTCCTGTTGGAAAACGGTGCAGACCCCAATGCTAGGGCTGAAAACGGTCAGACCCCTCTCCACTTCGCCGCTCGCTGGGGTCACACCAACGTGGTTAAGCTTTTGATGAAAGGCGGTGCAGATCCTCACGTTAGGGACAAATATGGAAAGACACCACTCGATTACGCACAAGAAACATTATAGAACCCGCTAAGGTCTGAAAAAGGCGTTTAAATTCTCGAGGCGCCTCAGCTTCTTTTTTCAACATCTTTTATTATTTATTTTTTGCATTTCTTTCTGCTCGGTCATCTATTCTTCCGAACTAGCCGTGAACATCTCTGGAAACTCTTCTCTTAAGAACTGCATCTTCTCCAGAGGGATCTTAGGCAGCCTCTTCATCCTCTTATCAACCACGATAACTAAAGTCTCCTTATCTAAGTCCTCTTCCTTCAGGATTCCTTTCTCATTCAGCACTATTCGTCCCTTCCTATCAGGCTTTCCGAGGAGCTCCACGCCCCTCTCAGTCTTAATCGCCAATCTCAACCTATAGCCGTCAAGGTTATACACCTTAAAGCCATCCCAGAGACAAAGCTTCACACTCTTCTCTCCTCTCTTGTCCCGCTCGGGGTTTCCGCTCTCCAACGGATACTTCCGAAGGAGCGGCACTCCCTCGTAGAGCCCTAGGCGCCTGATCCCATCATGCCCCCCATAGATCCTGTAGCGAGCAGGGTAGTCCTCCGGGCAAACTATCGTGCTCTCATAGTATTCCCTTCTTTCCTCGCTTGGCAACCACTCCTCCCATCTCCTCTTCAGCTCGCTTAGTATCTCCACTCTCCTCAGCATATTCTCTATTATCTCGTCATCGTTCATGCCTGCGATGCTGAACTTCATGTGACAGTTTAGAAAGGCTTCGCTCACCCTAACTTCAGACATATCCACGTTGTATTTTGCCAAGACCTCGTTCGTGATCTTGGAGTGGATGCAGAGGTCCTTAACTACAGCCGGCACGAAGCGCGCCAGCTTCATAACGTCTTTTCTTCTCTCAAGGAGCTGCGGGTGGAGAATGCTTGGGACCCACACAGCATAGTACATCTTCCCCATGAATTCCAAATTCACGCCTCCCCGAGCAGCAACTTCAATGGTGTTCTCTTTACTGCTGAAGTAGAGATAATCGATGAATGGGGGATACGGGTCTATCCAGTCGTCAGGCCATTTTATGCTTCCCTTCCACTCGAAGTAGATGCGCTCTAAGTTTCCTCCACCGATCATGGTACCTAGCTCCCTGCCGTCCGACATCTTCACCGGATAATCATCATACCTTCTCCAAGACGTTCCTTCCAGCCTGAACTTGCAGCTGCATCTTTCCTTCAATGCTTCAACCAGCTTTTGAAACACGTTCTCGCTCATCATCACCCACCTTTAAACTTCTCTAAGATCTTCTTGACACTATGCTTCTTCCATGCGAATTCAATTTTCTCCGTAGTAATTTTTATCGCAAGCACATAAATGTTTTCCGGTAACTCGTAGTTGTGGTCTTCTTTAGCATTTTTTATGCGGTTCCAAAGTTCTTCCATCAAATCCTCGCCATCCAGATCCTTAGTCAGGCTTTCCTCCGGGCTGGTTATCAGCTTAACCTCTAGGGCGGCGATTATTCTCTTAGGATCATTTGGATCCATGATGCGCACGTCCAATGGCTCCCTCACGTTGTTGCCAACTTCGTCGATGAACAGGTTCTTGCCCTCCACTAGTTCAACCTCCTGGCCTATTCCGAAAACCTCCTTGTTCTCCTTCACGAACTCGGCGGCAATCATGTGGCCGGCGACACCCTCGTCGTATTTCGGGTTAATTCCGCTGAGGCTCCGTATTACTCCGACAGCATCCCCGTATTCCTTCAGGCTCCGGGTTGGCACCCATCTCGCGGCTCCGCCTACCGCATCAGTCTCCTTCGCGAAAGAGTACGTGTCGCCTATGATGC
>Ga0209102_1001776_pt1 | contig 10706 bp, 15 predicted proteins | sample ConPoolayeHmetaG_FD_185483 | JGI IMG/M metagenome (GOLD analysis project Ga0209102, IMG submission 185483) | Hot spring microbial mat communities from California, USA to study Microbial Dark Matter (Phase II) - Cone Pool mat layer H metaG... ... | reverse complement strand
GAGATATTGCTAAATCGAAATCGCGTTGCGCCGGGTGCTCTAGTTTTGTGGCCACGTATGATTATGTAGTTTGTGCAGACTAAAATGAAAAATCCAAATTTCAAAATCCAAATTTCAAAATCCAAATTTCAAAATTTAGGTTTTACTTTAATTGAACTTTTGGTGGTAGTCTCGATTATTGGGATTTTGGCTTCATTGGCGTTAGCCAGCTATTCTGGTGCTCAAAAGCAAGCCCGAGATGCTCAGAGAAAAAGCGATTTAAGCCAATATCGAAATGCTTTAGAAAGTTATGCGGCAGCAAATAATGGAAATTATCCCCCTTTGGCCTATCCCAATCCTATTGATAACATTTGCGGAGAAGGGAAGCCATTAGATAGCCATTTTATTACTAGTTGTCCCGACGACCCCCTTCTTAACCAAGATTATTTTTATGCTTCTAGTAATGACCAAAAAAGATATATTCTTTATGCTGATTTAGAAACTGGTGGTTATTGGTATATTTGCTCTACTGGAAAAACAGGGATTAAAGACGGTAACCCAACAATCACCGATTGTCTATGAGAATTAAAGGCTTTACTTTAATTGAACTTTTGGTAGTAATCTCGATTATTGGGATTTTGGCTTCATTGGTGCTAGCTAGTTATTCAGGCGCTCAAAAACAAACTAGAGACACTCAGAGAAAAAGCGATTTAAGCCAATATCGAAATGCTTTAGAAAGTTATGCGGCGGTAAATGATGGAAAATATCCTGCGCGTAACGGCGTTAAGGCAGATTTAATTCTTTGTAATAATGAATTAGCCCCTTTTCTTAGCAATTGTCCTAAGGATCCAATAGCCTCCGGCGATTATAACTATTATTATTATTCTGGTGAATCAGGCGGCGGCGCTAGTGCCACAAAATACGTTTTGTGGGTACAATTGGAAACAGGTGGCTATTGGGAAATTTGTTCAGATGGTAGAGCGGGAAAATTTGATGGGAGGGGAAAAGCGGATGCCAATTGTGACCTGCCCTAAAGGAGAACTATGAATTATGAAAAATAAGCAAAAAGGTTTTACCCTAATTGAACTTCTGGTAGCAATGACAATTGTTTCTATTTTAATGGGATTGGCTTTGGTTTCTTATCAAGGAGCCAAAAAAACCGCCAGAGACGGAAAAAGAAAGGCGGATTTGGAACAGATAAGAAGTGCCTTAGAAATGTGCCGAGCGGATACGGGGAGTTATCCGACGACTATTTATGACACCATTTCCTGTGGCGGACAAACTTATTTAAGTAGCACCCCAAAGGACCCGGTAAATAGTAATCAATATGCTTATACTCCTTCTCCTTCCAATTGTAATCCTTTAGGTTCAAATAAATGTACTTCTTATACCTTATGTGCGGTGTTAGAAGTTGGTGGAGGGACAGTTTCCGGATGTGGTTCTTGTGGTACAGGAGTAACTTGTAATTATAAAGTCACTAATCCTTAAAATGTATGAAAAAAATCTGTCTAAAAAAATTATCTTCTCTTACTGGATTTACTCTAATTGAACTTCTGGTGGTAATGGTGATTGTTGGTATTCTTTTGGGAGTTGGAATTGCCCAATATATTAGTTTTAATCGTCGACAAATATTGGAACAAACAACTCAGGGATTAAAGAATAATTTAAGATTGGCTCAGACAAAGGCAATGAGTGGAGAAAAACCAGCGGGATGTGGAATCTTGGATGGTTACCGGGTAAAGTTTGCCTCTAATGACCCCGATAATTATACTTTAGTGGCGGTTTGTGAAGGAGTGGAGGTGGGAGAAACTAAAAATTTTTCTTTACCCTCGATAGTGAAATTTTCTCCTTTACCCTCCCCTATTTTATTTAAAGTTTTATCTCAGGGGACAGATTTAGATAGTGATTTAATAATTTCTCTTACGGCATTTGGGCAAACAAAAACAATTACTGTCTCAAAAGAAGGCAAAATAGAATGAGAAAGAAAAAAAACAGCGGGCAATCTTTATTAGAAATGGTAGTGGCACTGGGAATAGTAATTCTTGTTATTTTGGGCTTAGTGGCGGTAACAACCGTTGCTGTTCGCAACGCTAGTTTTTCCCGAAATCAAGCCTTGGCGACGAAATATGGTCAAGAAGCGATTGAGAAAATTCGCTCATTTAGGGAAGAAGAAACTTGGGAAACTTTTGTTGGTGAATGCGAGACTTTTGATTTGGGACTTGCTCCTGCCGGTTTTAGTCTTTCGCGAGACTGCTATTTTCCTGGTACGCTAGATAATTGTACTAACCAACACGATATTTGCGAGGTAAAGGTGAGTGTTTCTTGGACTGACTCACGGGGGGTTCATAAATCAGAATTGACTACGAGATTAACAAAGAAAAAATGAAAAAAACTGGTTATACTCTGATTGAAATTATAATAGTGGTGGGCATTTTGGGAATTATTGCTGTTGTTGGTTCGGCGATGTTTTTTTCTATTTTAAAAAGTTCGACCAAAACGAAAACCCTTCATTTAGTTAAACAAAATGGCGATTATGCTCTTTCGGTAATGGTAAGAATGATTAGAAATGCAAGAGAGCTGGTTAGTCCTACTGAAGATTCGGTAACCTCTTCAATTACCATTAAAAATCCCGACGGAGGGACGACTATTTTTGCTTGCGATTCTTCTTTAATTACATCAAACAGCGCTTCTCTAATAAGTAGTGAAGTTAAGGTGAGTGATTGTAGTAATGTTTTTGAGGTAAAGGTTGGCAAACGGGGAATTAAGCCGGCAGAAGTTAAAATCAACTTCAGCTTGACGCCGGCGCAAGAAGGAACTCGACCAGAAGAAAAAGTCACAGTAGATTTTCAAACAGGAGTAATTTTACGAAACTATTGACATTAGCAGATTTACTTTGTTATGATGGAAAAAATGAAGAAAGATTCTGGTCAGGCACTTCTGATTATTCTTTTAATAATGGCAGTAGGCCTAACTGTAGGATTGGCTGTAATTTCTCGCTCGTTGACAGATATTAATATTTCTCACCAGGAAGAAGAATCGGCGAGAGTTTTTTCTGTAGCCGAGGCAGGAATCGAAGAAGCTTTAAGACTTGGTTCTGCGCCACCAGGAGGGATTGAAATAGGGGGAATTACGGCTACTGTTATTCAAACTAATTTAGGAAAAACTCAAGAATTTGTTTTTCCTGATGAATATGAAGTTGGTGATATTCAAACGCTTTGGTTGGTAGAGCATAAAGAAGATGGGACATTAGATACAAATAATAAATATTCGGCAGGCACAATTGAAGTTTATTGGGGGAAAGAAGGCGGAACAATTCCTGCTTTGGAAGTTACTTTGATTTATGACCAGGGTGGAGTAAAAATTATGCGCTGGGCTTTAGATCCCGATGGGGCGAGGAGGGCAGGTAATAACTTTGATTCCGCTGATTCTGGGAATTTTCAGATAGGGGGAAAGACTTTTAAATATAAAAAATCTCTCTCTTCTCTTCCCTGCCCCAGTGCAATATGTTATGCTCTTCGTTTGCGTCTGCTTTACAATGATCAACTACAAATTTTGGGAGTAAAGGGTTTAGGTAGCAATCTTCCTTCTCAGGGTACTTGCTATGAATCAACCGCTGCTAATCCCCAAACAGGAGTTACTCGTAAAGTTCGCCAATGTCAGCTTCATAAAGCCCCAGCAGGAATTTTTGATTATGTTTTATATTCTGAAAAAGATTTAAAAAAATAATTTATTTGCCTGCCTATGGATTTTTTTGGTTTAGACATCGGTTCTCATAATATTAAAATTGTTCAACTTAAAAAAAATAAAGATAAATACCAATTGATGGCGTTTGGTTCCGCTCCCTCAACTTCGAGGGGTCTTCTTTCAGAGGCGGAAAGCGATCTTAATGCCATAGCGGAGATAATTAAGAAACTTTATCAAGAAACAAAAATTAGAACTAAAAATGTGGTTGCTGCCCTACCTCAGGATCAGGTATTCACCCGATTAGTTACTTTTCCTCCTCTTTCCGAGCAAGAGTTAGAGTCTGCCCTAAAATGGGAAGCAGAACAGTATATCCCTCTTCCCCTGGAGGAGGTTTCTTTAACTTATGAAGTAGTAGGCAAGGTAAGAGAGAATAGTCAAGAAAAAATGGAAGTTCTTTTGGCAGCTGCTCCTAAAAATCTTATTGAGAAAATACTTAGAGTTTTGAAGATAGCTGGACTTAATGCAGTGAGTTTAGAGATGGAAATTACTGCCTTAGCAAGAAGCCTAGTTTCTTCCGACTCCCAGTCCGTATTGATAGTTGATTTAGGAGCAAAGGCAACTGACTTAGCCGTGGTAGAAGGCGGTCAGATTATTTTTGTTCATTCAATTGCTGTTGCTGGTGAGGCTTTAACTAGGGCACTGAGTTTAGAATTAGGGCTGGAACCTCTTCAGGCTGAGGCCTATAAAAAAGCTTATGGGGTAGACACCGAAAAACTTGAGGGAAAAGTAAGTGCTGCCCTTCAGCCAATTTTAGAAACGATAATAAAAGAGATAGAAAAAACAATTCACTTTTATCTAAAAAGAGAAAAAAGTATTCAAAGAATAATTCTTGCTGGTGGTAGTGCCCAATTGCCGGAAGTAAGTACTATTTTGGCTAAAAGAATAAATTTAGAAGTTCAAATTGGGAATCCCTTTAGTCAAGTGGCGGGGAATGATTTAATAGCGAAAGTTCCCCCTTCAGATGTTTCTTTATATGCGATTGCTGTTGGTTTAGCTATGAAGGAAATGTAAAATGGATAAAATAATGGAAAAAAAAATAGACTTCCTAGAAGCCTATAAGAAGCCAAGACAAAGGGGGGATTTTTCGGCTCTTTTAAAAAGGACAATGGTTTTAGTAGTGATTCTTTATTGTTTTAGCCTAATAGGAATTATTGGCTTTTGGAGTTTTTTAGAAAAGGAAAACAAGCAAATTAAGAATCAAATTGAAGTTAAAAAATCCCAACTTACTCAACTAAAGAAAAAAGAATCACTCCAATTTCTTTTAAAATACCAACTTTCCGCCCTTTCTAAACTCTGGTCTTCAACAAGGACTGATTTTTCTCAGATTTTGTCTTTTTTTCTGAAATTTTCCCCTGAAGGACTAGAGTTAAGAGGAATTAAAATTTCTAACAAGGGTGAAATTCAGATAGAGGGAGTTGCCTCTCATTCTCTAGCTTTTGCTAATTTTTTAGAAAAAATAATTTATGGCGAGGGGATGCAGTTGTTTTCCAGAGTTATTTTAAACTCTTTAAGTCGCCAAGCTGACGGAAGTTACAATTTTTCTTTTACTCTTAATTTATGAAAAAAATTGAAGATTTTTCTCACTATAAAAAAATTTTTCTCCAAATTTTTTTAATCGGAGGAATAATTTTTAGTAGTTTGTTTTTTCTCAGACCAAAAGTAATAGAGATTTTTAAAATTAGAAAGGAGATTAAAATAGAAAAGGAAAAGTTAACTAAATTGAACCAAAAGGTGGCATACCTAGAGGGTTTAGATGAAGCGGAGTTGACCCAGAAAACTCAAGTTTTAATTAAGGCTCTTCCTTTAGAGGAAGATATTCCTCTTATTTTGACAACATTGAAAAGCATTTCTTTTTCTAAAGGAATTTCTCTTCAGGGAATTCAAATTTCTCTTGGTGGAGAATCGCCAAAAACTGGTCTTTCCTCTTTTTCTTTTTCCTTAGAACTTGAAGAAGAAGAATTAGAAAATTTAATTAGTTTTATAAATAGTCTCGAAATTTCTTGTCCTCTAATGAGGGTTGAAATGGTAGAGAGTTCTTTTGAAGGAAAGGACAAGATGAGGGAAAAAATTAGTGTTCAGAGTTTCTTTTTGCCTCCACCTAAAGAATTACCTACTTTAGATTCACCTCTGGCGGTGCTTACTTCTCAGGAGGAAAAGATCTATCAGGATATTTCCTCCTTTTATTCGCCCTTGGAAGAAGAAAACTTTGCTCCTGTCCAGAGTGGCAAAGAAAACCCCTTTTCTTTTTGAGAGTTATTCTTTGATTTTAATATTGAATTTTTTTCTTTCTTTTATGGCGATTATTCTTATTAATTCCCTTAAAGCTTTTATAGTTTGGCCATTTTTGCCAATTACTATTTTTACATCGTCCGGATGAACACTGACGATTAAATTTAAAAGTCCATCCTCTTCTTTCTCTTCTTCAATTGAGACATTATTTGGGTTTTGAACAATAGAAGAAATTAAATATTTAAGGAATTTTTTCATTTTAATTTTTCTAAGGCATTTTTTGCTGCTTCTTCTTCGGCTGCTTGCTTGCTTTTTCCCTGGCCTTTTCCTAGCAGTTTCTTTCCTAAAAATACTTCTACGGTAAACACTTTTGCATGGCTAGGACCTGCCTCTTTAACGGTTTTATAAGTTGGCGAGAGTTTATTTTTTGCCTGGGTTTTTTCCTGCAAAAGGCTTTTGAAATCCTTTAATTCGCCTTTGACAGTTAAGTTTTGGAGTATCGTTTTAAATTGAGAATGGATAAATTTTTTCACTAAGTCTAGTCCTCTGTCCAGAAAGATAGCTCCCACTACTGCTTCTAAAGTGTTGGCAAGAATGGTAGGATTTTCTTGCCCTCCACTTTTTCTTTCTCCCTTGCTTAAAAAAAGGTAATTTCCTAAAGAGAGTTTTTGGGCAGTTTTTGCTAGAGTTTCCGTTTTAACTAAATTAGAGCGGAAAGCGGTTAAAGTTCCCTCGGGAGAGTGGGGAAAGTGAGAAAATAACCACTCAGAAATTATAAAAGAAAGGATAGAATCTCCTAAAAATTCCAATCTTTCGTTTGAAGAACGCTTTTCTTGAGGAACTTCGTTAAGATAAGAACGGTGAGTAAGAGCTTCAATAAGGAGCTTTGGATTTTTGAACTCTATTCCTAATTTTTTTTCTAAATTTTTATAATTGTTCATAGGAGTTTCCATCGCTGATAGTTTTAGAAATTAGGTGTGTTTTTAAAACAGTGCCTAAAACGCCATTTACAAAAGAAGGGCTTTTTTCTCCTCCGTAGGTTTTGGCTAATTCCACTGCTTCATCAATAATTACCTTAGGAGGCTCTTTGCCGGCAATTAAAAGCTCCCAAATAGCGAGACGAAGAATTGTTAGGTCTATTTTGTTTATTTTTTGAATTGGCCATTGGGGGGCGGCTTGAGAAATAACTTCATCTATTTTTTCAATTTCTTCCACAATTTTGAAAGTTGTTTCGTTTTTGAAATGCTTCTTTTTTAGAAATTGCCAACCGAATAGCTCTTTTATTATTTTTTCCCTATTTTTATGCCTGGGGTCTTTAGGGGTTTTCATTTTTTATCAGTAAGATTTGGATTGCCTTTCACTGAATAACTTCCGCAATTTGGGCATATTTGATGAGGTTTTTTAAGCTGGCCACAATTTGGGCAAGAAACTAAAGTGGGCAGACTTAATCTTTTAGCTGCTCTTCTTTTTCCTTGTCTTCTGCTAGAAATTTTTCTTTTAGGTAATGGAGGCATAGTTTATTTTAATTTAATTTGGTAAAACCCTTTTAATTATATATTCTTTTAGCTTTTCTTGCAAGAGAGGATAATGATGAATTTTAGGTAAGATTTCTTCAGCTGCTTTTTTGGTTTTTTCAATTAGGGGTAAATCGCTAAAACTAGCAACTTTTAATTCCAAAAATCCGTGTTGGCGAGTGCCATATATTTCTCCGGGACCGCGCATTTCTAAATCTAGCTCTGCTAATTTCATCCCAATGTTGATTTTTTCCAAAGCCTTAAGTCTTTTTAAAGTAGTTTCTCCGTAATGCTCGGTGAATAAAAGACAATAGGAAGGACGATCACTTCTTCCTACTCTCCCCCGAAGCTGATGAAGTTGAGCCAGGCCAAAACGCTCGGCTCCTTCAATCATCATAATGGTGGCGGTAGGAATATCAATTCCCACCTCTACTACTGGGGTAGCAACTAAAATATCTAATTCTCCATTTTTAAAATGGGAAAGGACTTCTGTTTTTTGTTTACTTTTCATTCTTCCGTGAAGTAATCCTAATCTTAAATCGGGAAAAACTTCTTTTTTGAGGCGTTCAAATTCGTTGGTGGCTGCTCTAACTGTTTGTAGTGTTTCTGATTTTGATTCTTCTATCAGAGGGCAGATAATAAAAGCCTGCGAGCGGGTTTCTTTTATTTGTTTTCTTATCCATTCATATGCTGCTTGTCTTTTTTGAGGTGGAACAACCCAGGTTTTGACAATTTTTCTCCCTGGGGGCATTTCATCTAAAACGGAAAGATCTAAATCGCCATATAAAGTTAAGGCAATTGTCCTGGGGATAGGAGTAGCGGTCATGGTTAAAACATGAGGAGTTCCTCCTTTTTCTATCAATTTCCCCCGTTGTTCTACTCCGAAGCGGTGTTGTTCATCGATTACAACCAGGCCTAATTTTTCAAATTTTGCTTTTTGATAAATTAAAGCATGAGTTCCCACAATAAGGTCAAAGTCGGTTTTGGTTTCTTTTTGTTTTCCGGTTAAAAGATTAATTTTTAGACCAAAAGGAGTCAACAGTTGAGAGAGATTCTGGAAGTGTTGATGAGCTAAAATTTCCGTTGGCGCCATTAAGGCTACCTGGATTTTGTTAAGATAAGCGACAAAAATTGCCACCGCCGCTACTACTGTTTTTCCGCTACCCACATCTCCTTGCAAAAGCCGATTCATTGGTTTGTCTTTACTTAAGTCTGTCAAAATTGCTTTTATTTCTCTTTTTTGGGCTTTGGTTAGTTCAAAGGGTAACGAATGGATAAATTCACTAACTCTTTTTTCATCGATTAAAAATTTTTGGGCTAATTTTTTTTGTTGCCATTCCTTTTTTCGTTTTTTGGCCGCTAGCTGAATAAGGAAAAGTTCTTCAAATGAAAATCTTTCTCTCGCTTTTTCGGCTAATTTATTATTTTTTGGAAAATGAATTTGTTCAAGAGCTTCTGGTAATTGCATTAAATCATAATTTTTTAATATTTCTGAGGGTAAAAATTCCTCAATTTTAGGGACTAATAACTTAATTAGTGGAGCGATTCTTGATCTTAACCATTTAGAAGAAATTCCGTATGTTTCGTGATATATAGGGACGAGTCTTCCAGTATGAATCTGTGAATTGCCTTTTATTATTTCATATTCTGGAAAAATTAAAGCTATTTCTTTTCCCCAAAGATCGACCTTTCCAGAAAGACTAACAGTTGTTCCTGGTTTTAGTGTTTTGACTAAAAATGGTTGGTTAAACCAGACAACTTCGATAGAGCCACTTTGGTCACAAATTGTTCCTTTTTGAATTTTTTTTCCTCGAGAAGTGTATTCGTTTCGAAGAGAGACAATTTTTCCCTTCACAGTGATTGTTTCTCCCGGTTGAGCCAGTCTGATTGGAGAGATTAAAGAATAGTCAATATAACGAAAGGGAAAATGGTATAAAAGGTCGCTCACGCTTTCAATTCCTAGCTTTTTGAGACGCTTGGCGTAGGTCGGTCCAACCATATAGAGTTCTCTGACAGGAGTTTTTAGGTCCATAATTATATTATTTTAAAAATGTCCAAATAACAGGAATTATTGAGGTAAGGATAAGAGCCGCTGAAGAAATAAATACTAAGATTAACCACAGTCTTTTTGTTTTTTTAGAAATCCTCATTTTTTTTATTTTAGCATTATTCCCTATCTTTTTTCAAAATATTTTTTATAGTTTAAGAAGTGACATTTGAAGGTTAGAAACTCCTTTGTTAAAATCAAATTATGGACTGGTCAAAAATTTGGAGGGATAAAAATTATCGAATAAAACATTCCTCTTTCTCCACAAGCTTGAAAAGAATGAGATTTTTTTCTCGTCTTAGTTTTTTAGTTTTTTGGGCAATCCTTTTTTTTGTTTTATCTACTTTGATTTTGTTTGCTTGGTATGCAAAAGATCTTCCCCGCCCTGATAAAATAGTGAGAAGAGAGGGCTTTGCTACCAAAATTTATGATCGCAATGGAAAGCTTCTTTATGACATTTTTGCTGGTCAAAGAAGAACCCCGGTGGACTTGGAGGAAATTCCTCAACATTTAAAAAATGCTACTGTTGCTATCGAAGATAAAAATTTTTATAAGCATAGAGGGTTTGACCCAAAAGGAATTTTACGAGCACTTTACAATATCGTGATTTATCGAAAACTTCAGGGAGGATCAACTTTAACTCAGCAATTAGTAAAAAATGTTCTTCTGACTTCCCAAAGAACGTTACCTCGAAAAATCAAAGAATTTATTTTAGCGGTTCAAATTGAAAGTAAATATTCTAAAGACCAAATTTTACAAATGTATCTTAATGAAGCTCCTTATGGGGGGACTGCCTGGGGAGTTGAGGCTGCTGCCGAAGTTTATTTTGGGAAAAAAGTAAGCGAATTAAATTTAGTAGAATCAGCAATTCTTGCTGGACTTCCTCAACGTCCTTCTTATTACTCTCCTTTTAGCGATAATCCGACGGCTTATGTTTGGAGGACTCAACAGGTTTTAAGACGGATGAGAGAGGATGGCTATATAACTGCTGAGCAAGAGGAAGAGGCTAAGCAACAACTTGATAAAGTAAAATTTGTTTCTTCGTTTGGAACCTTTAAAGCCCCCCATTTTGTAATGTATGTTAAGAAAAAACTTGAGGATGAATATGGTCAGCAGGTAGTTGAGCGGGGAGGATTAAGAATAACTACTACTTTAGATTTAGATTTGCAGGAGGAAGCGCAGAAAATTGTAAC
>Ga0209102_1001775_pt1 | contig 10709 bp, 7 predicted proteins | sample ConPoolayeHmetaG_FD_185483 | JGI IMG/M metagenome (GOLD analysis project Ga0209102, IMG submission 185483) | Hot spring microbial mat communities from California, USA to study Microbial Dark Matter (Phase II) - Cone Pool mat layer H metaG... ... | reverse complement strand
AGCCAAACCCAGCCAACATCAACACGGGAAAGCAGACGTAAAGGGGATAAAGGTAGCGGACGACGGGCCTGGCGCTGAAATGAGAAAAAAGATAGAGAAAACAGAAAACGACGAAAAAGAGGCTGAAGGTGGCCTCGGGTCGGAAGCGTCTGGCTCGAACAGACGGGAAGATGAGGCAGAAAAAGCCCGCCAGAATGAGGAGAAGAGTCAGATACCGAAGAGGATGATTGCTCTCAGCCAGAATCGAGGCCATGAGATCGATCGAGGTTTTGATTTTCGCGGGCGCAGCCGCTTTGTCGCCTGAAGTAAGGAAGGAGACGAGGGAGAAGCGGTTGGTAAATTCGACAAGAAGCTGAGGCAGGAAGCCGAGGAAGCCGCCATAAAAAAAGGAAAGCCACGACCTCAGCCTGAATCTACTCTTCCCGACCAAGACGAGGACAACGACGCTCGTCAAAATAAAACCAGCCGTAATCTGGTGCGTCCAAAAAGCCAGGCCGGAGAGGAAACCCAGCTTTCCAATGAGCTTCTCGTCGCCACGATAAGCGATGCGATAAGAGAGGTAAAAGAGCAGAGCGCCGAAAAGGAGGACGAGAGGGTAGGCCGATGTGTTATCGAGGCTGGCGATGACGAGCTGGGGTATGGGTAAACTGTAGAAAAAAGTTATGGCCACGGCAAAGCCAAAGGAGAAGATTTCTCTCAGACACAAGAACTGGACGACCATGAAGGCGAGAAAAAAAAGAAGGGTCGCGCCTTTAAGAACACCCATCGAGTAGCCAAAAAGCTTGAAAGCCAGGGCGAAGAAGTGACTGGAAAGGGAGCCCATGTAAAGCTGGCCGTAGAAACACACGGGCGGCACTCTGCCCTCAGCGATGTGCTTGCCCATCAACGCGGGGACGGCATCGTCGCTCGTCATCAACCCCGCCGGATGAAGGAGGAAGGGAAGCCGGAAAAGGATGGCAGCGAGAAGAAGAAAACTGAGGGCACCCGTTTCGCGAGACAACCTCACCCTGAACCTTCTCTGCTCACGACTTCTCTTTTTCCACGACCCATAAAGGCGCAGCCCGGTAAGCGCCAAAAACGGGAGAAGAGCAATCCAGTAGCTTAATCTGATGCCCCTCAGGGGGACAAAATTGTCCTTGAACCAGAAGAGAATGAAAGCGGCATAAAAGATGGACTGAAGAAGCCGCAGCCAGCGGCGTGTGCCGGCACCCATGTTGGATTCTTACTTCCAGTAGCTCGAGACGAACCTCTCCACCTCAGGGATACCCCCCTGGAAGATGAGATAGCCGTTATGGGGCTCCCGCTCGGTGATTTCCCCGGCAATGGGCGTGAGCATGATTTCCTTGACCTTGTCAAGGTCGTTTGTCTGGCCGAGCGCCCAGCCGAGCTTGACGTAGGCGACTTCAGGGAGCATGTTGGCCGCGGGGACGACACCGAGCTCCATGATGTCCCGACCCGTGTCGTAGACATACATCTGGACATAGCCCCACAGAGTCTGGACAGTCATGTACATGGCGATTCCCTTGTCGTGTGCCCGCCGGAGGGCCGGGTAAAGGGGCTTGTTGACATGGCCGAGGCCAGTCCCGGCAATGACGATACCGCGATAGCCGTTGTCGATGAGGGATTCGATGATGTCGGGCTTCATGTTGGGGTAATAGTAAACGATGGAAACTTTTTCTTCGAAGGCGGTGTTGATTTTAACATGCCGGTCGTTGCGGCGGCGCTTGTAGTCGTCGCGGAGGGGAATGATCCAATCCCGGCTGACCATGGCCAGGGGGATATCGCCAATCGTCCGGAAGGTCGAGCGGTAGGAGGAGTGCATCTTGCGAACGCGGGTGCCGCGGTGGAGGAGGTCGTACTGGTCGCTCGTCGGGCCGAACATGCAGACCATGATTTCAGCGATGTCGCTTTCGGCAGCTGTTTTGGTGGCGTTGATGAGGTTGAGGGCAGCGTCTGAGGATGGCCGGTCGCTCGAACGCTGGGACCCGACCATGACGATGGGCACGGGCGAGTCCTGGACCATGAAGGACAGGATGGCGGCTGTATGGTGCATCGTGTCCGTGCCGTGGCCGATGACGATGCCCTGGACACCCTTTTTAACCTCCCGACCGATGGCCTTGGCCGTGCCAATCCATTGCTCTGGCCCCATGTTTTCGCTGAATACGCCGTAGAGTTTCTCCGTCTCCAGGTTGCAAATGTCGGCCAGCTCGGGAACGGAGCCGTAAAGCTCCCCAGGTGTGAAGGCGGGGATGACCGCTCCCGTCCGGTAATCCAGGCGGCTGGCGATCGTGCCCCCGGTGCCAAATAGCTTGACGCGGGGCTTGGCGGGGTCGTAGGGAAATTCCTTCTCGGGAATCTTGTAGTGGGCCTCCTTATAGCCGATTTCCTTGATTTCCGTAACCGTCGACACCGTGATGCCGACATTGTAGCCGTTGCGGAGCTTGAGAACGATGTGTTTGTCATCCGCCGTCTCCGAGCGAGGAAGGATAATCCCCTTGAAAATGCCCCGCTTCGTCTGAACCTCCACATCGCTCCAGACGCGAACGCCCTGGGCTTTGAGGAGGGAAAGGGCTTCGCCCCGATAGCCTTTATAGATGTCGCTTTTCATAATCTCGCTCATCGCACGTGTCCTTTATTTTAGGCCCATCGCCTGCCGCAAGATCGAAGCGACCTGGGTGCCGGGCACTCTGCCGCGCAGGCTGGCCATCAACACGCCCATGAAGTAACGGAACTTCTTCTCCGGGTGGCGAGGGTTGAGGTTGCCGTGGATGTGGAGCGTGTTGGCGACAATCTCGCGGACCTCTTTCTCTTCCAGGCGAAAAATGCCCAGCTCCTCGAGCGCCTGATGGGGAGTCTTGTTGTCGAGCGACATCATTTTCAGGAGCACGGGAAAACCTTCCCGGGCAAACTGACCCTGGCTGTGGCGGCAGAGCAAATCAAAAAGCGCTTCGTCGCTAAGCCGGGAAACGGGGAATCCTTTCCTCTCCAGGCTTTTCAACATCTGGCCGAGGACGATGCCGACAAGAACAGGGCTGATCTTCAACGTGCGGACAGCGCCCTCGAAGAGGCTGGCTTTTCGGTCGGTGACGAGGTTTTTGACCATTTCCTCTGGAAGCCCCAGTTGCCGGTAGAATTCCCGCCTTTCCCAAGGCCGAAGAGGAAGGCGGCGCCGGGCGGCTTCAATCCGCTCCTCAGCCAGGGGGACGGGAGGCATGTCCGTGTCCGGATACATTCTGTCGGGCCCGGGAAGGATTCTTTCAAAGCCATTGATGCCCGAGGGAAAGGCCTGCCGCGTTTCGCTGGGCACTCCTTCCGCCGCTTCGCCCGCCCTGATGATGATCTCGCCAACGGCGGTCTGAGTATCCCTCGCGTCACCCCAGACGAGGACAGCGACATCGTCCTTCTTGAGGTCGAGTGCGGCTTTGACCTCGCGCCATTCGGAAGCGGAAAGCGGGCTGTCGCTCATCTCGCTATGGACGATGTTGGGGAGTTCATCCAGGCAGGCGATGACGCGAACCCGATCCGAGATTTCGCTCGCCAAATCTCTTCCTGGCTGGAGGGGGAAGGTGAGAAAGCCATGGAAATCGACGAGCCCGACGGCCATCACCCGCCATCCCCTCTCCTGAGCCCGGCGGATGGGCGGAAAGCCTGTGCTTTTCAGGCGAGCCGTCACGTCAGCCGTCCGGGACTCGAGGTTGTGGCGGCGGATGCCTCTCTTATGCAGCTCATCGCGGAGCTCGAGGAGGTTCATTTGGCGCAGCGCCTCGAAATGGGTCAACCGGGGGATGTAGGGAATCCGGTGGACACCCTTGATTTCGACTCTTGTTCCGCCCTCGACACTGACGTTGACATCCTGGCGGGCCCGGCCGATACCCGTCCTCACCTTGCCCGTCACCCGAGCCAGTTCCCGGAGAAGGTCGGCCACCTCGGCCACTTCCCACGGCGCTCGCATGTCCGGATAGGTCACCGTTTCGATTAAAGGAATACTTAACCGATCGGTTTTGTAGGTTCTGCGGTGTCCCCGGTCGCTCACCTCCCGGCAGGCGTCTTCCTCCAGGCCAAGCTGCCGGATGTTGATTTTCCTCCCTTTATAGGGGACCCAGCCGTCGGTGCCGAGGATAGTCGTTCGCTGGAAGCCAGCCGGGATGCTGCCGTCAAGGTACTGCTTGCGGGAGATATGGAGTTCGCCGACGATGTGGCAGTTGAGGAGGAGGGCGACTTCAAGAGCTATCTCGAGCGCCTCCTCATTGAGCTCGAAGGGCGGGGTATCGTCCATTTCGTAGGTGCAGACGTTCGCCCGGTGGAGCTGATAAACGATTTCCTTGCGCGTTTTAAACTCCATGAGCGCTGTCCCGTCGTATTCGCCGAGCTCGGAGAGGGTGGGTCGCATGTGGCGGAGGACTTCAGCGTGATATTCCTCGTAGTAATCACCGGCGGGACAGCGGCAAAAAAGCTTCTTTTTCGTCAGAAGCTGCTGGTGGATTTCGAGGCCCGACCGAAACCCCATGTCGAGATAATCACGCTCGCTGAGTTCCCCGTAATCAGCAATCCTGGGCATGGCAGAGCTTGGCAATATACCAAATCCCCCCCAATAACACAAGTGGGGTCGGACCACGGTAACATTAATCAAATAAGCAAATTACGTCCATTTTGGCCCCATTTTTGGCGCTTAAAGCCGCATTTTTTAGGGCAAAAAAGCAGAATAATCCCCCCCTCCAGATGGGACTCTCGGCCAGGGCTTCCTGAAAACGGACAATCCATGTTTCTTGAGGATGTTTATCCCTTGGCGGACATAGTCGGCGTCAACATAAAGCCGAAACAAAAGCTCGTCACCCGGCGTTGGGTTCCGACGGAATTCAAAATAGACTGGAGCGAGACGGCGATGATGAGAGACAAAGACCCGATGGCCGACACGATACGAGGTTCGGATAGCACCCAGGAGAAGAAGAAAGACCAAAAAGAGAATCAGGGCCCGACTGCTAACTCGGGCCATCCGCTTTTTCAACATTTTTGGGGTGAGCTCCAAAAGCACCAAAAAATAGACAAAGTTCGCTACCCACAGCAGGCTTGAAAACGTCACATAGCGATAGCTCATAGCCTGGACCGTGCCAAACCCAACTCGGCCACTGCCAGTGAGCATGGCGCACCCCACGGCGTAGAGACCAAGAAAGAAAAAGGGCAAGATTGGTCGAAAGAGCCCCCCTCGCCGCCGCCACAATAAGGCCGACATCCCACCGAAAAAGAGCAGGCCGCCCAGGCCAAAAAGGAAAGCGTACTCTTCGTAATTAATGATCGCCGCTCCCAAGTATTGGAGAACATAGCGCGTGTACTGCGCCGGATGCTTGAGAAAATAAGCCCAAGGCTCCCCCGATGGGGAGTCGAAATGGAATCTGTAAAAATAAGAAAGAAAAACGCTCGCCATCACCAAAGACCAGACGACAAGTGCCGTACCCTTTTCTTTGCGCGTTTTAAACTGAAGAATGAGTAATGCTACCAGCCCGAGAGCCCAGAAGATAAGCCCGTTGGCAAAGGAATAGACGGCTCCAAGCCCAGTCATCATGGCGCCACCCAACCTTGACCAGCTAAGCCTTTCGCTCAGATTGCCCAGGAGAAGGCATCCCCCCACAACCGCCACAACATTCAGGAAAATCTGGATCTGCCATCCCCAGAGCCAGTTCTCTCCCTGGTTGAGCGAATAAACGAGGAGCGAGAAAATGGGCAAAATCCAGGGCGCACTTTTAAGGTTCAGAGCTTTAGCTGACCTGAAGAATTGCCAAATGATTAGAATGAGGATTCCCGTGGCCAAAAGGATGTTGGCACCGAGCTCAAAACAGATGTTGTATCCGCTGAGCTTGGCCAGCCCGAGCATGATGAGCCGGGGGAAGAGCAACCGGTGCTCGTTATGCTGCGCCCAGAGGTCCGATGCCCTGAGTTGGCCGTCGAAAGCCTTGCCCAGAAGCGGGACAAAATTCCACTGGTCCCAGAAAGGAATGTCGACGGCGTAGCGGCTCACCTCAAGAATGAGGATGATGAGAGGAATGAGCGCCACGCCCACAAAGAAAAACTGGACATAGCTTGGGGACCGTCTGACGCTATAGGCTTTGTGTCCAGATGACCAATTCTTCGCGCTTACCAGCGCAGCCTCCACGGTCTCGAAGTATATGCTTTCGCCAACCTCAAAGTCAACGAATTCGCGCCCCCCAAAAGATACGGGCTACTTTCGCCAACTATGGCAACAATCCTGGCTTCTCAGAAAAGAGAATGCCGACTCGACTCGACCAACTAAGGAATCGACTTTGCGGCAAGCCTGTACCGCTTGACAACGCGGAGGCCCTCCCCCGTTTCCTCGATCCCGTAAACCTTCTCTCCCTTCCAGACTCTTATATCCGCCTTCGTCACCACTTGAGCAACGAACCTGCCGTCGGCATCGAAAACGTCGATTTCATACTCATCTTTGGCTTTTCCCTTCTTGAATGTCCGCACCATCATCCTGCCCTTCTCGTCAAGGACAAAGAACTGGAAAGGCGGAAAATAATCGGGGAATTCGAACATCTCCTTCCAATCCACTCCGGCCATGGCTGCGCTACCCACCCTTTCGATGATTTCATCGATATCCGCCTGGGTAATTTTAACGCGGTCATACTCCTTCTGGACGGAGCGGATGTGCTTTCCGTCGGGGTTGAAGACTTTGATCTCATAGCTGACATTCCGACCGTAGTAAATGTTGCCCGCGCCGTCAAATTGATAAACGGAAATGAGGTCGAGGGGGTTGATCTTCGTCCCGCTGCCGGGCAGAGGCACAGGGAACTCAATTTTATCGAGGGTGAAAAGTGGCTTGAGCTGGGAGTCGTATTTCTTCACTTCAAAGAACATCATGTTCCCGGAAAAGCCCATTTCTCGACCGAGAAAGTTCCCCCGGGAATCGAGAGCCAGGTTGACGAGCGCCGTTTTTTCGGCGAAGGAAACATGCCTGAGGAATTCTCCCGAGGGCTTAAAAAAGGAAAGCCGCCTCGTCAGGGCGTCCTCAACAAGGAGCTCACCAGCGCTCGTGAGCTGGATGCCCGTCGGCATTTCCACCTCGCCTGGTCCCTGGCCAGGTTTGCCGATGGCACGCTCAAACTTTCCCTGGCTATTGAAAATTTTTATCTTCTTGTCCTTGGAATCGAGGACGAAGATGTTATCCGCTCGATCAACGACCAGCGTCCCCACTTCCGAAAAAGCCTCATCAGGATTGTCCGAGAGCCCAAGGGCGACCTCCTCGATAAGCGCGTAGGCAGCCGGTTGGCGGGGCGGCGGGGTGGGCTTTTTTCCGTTGGAAACGACGGTGACGCCATCGACTATCCTGACTTTCTGCGCCCCGGCCAGCTCAATGCTCACCAAACTCAACAAAACGCTCAGCAATCCTGCGGCAACCTTTTTCATCTTCGAATTTCCTCCTTTCGACTCCATTCGAAAACAATCGGGAAATGCTTTCCCATCTCGACCTAAAATTTCTTCGAGATACCGGTGATGAAGGTGATATCGTTTTTTCGGATTCCCTCGCCCACCGGTTCGTTATCAAACCGGTCGATGAAAGTGAGCTTGACCGACCAGTTTTTAGCCAGCGCCGTTAACAGGTTCGCTTCCCACCGCAGGAAAAAATTAGCCAGGTTGTTGACGTCAGAGTTGATCTCCAGAGCATGGGTGAATTCAGTCGCCTTCGAAATTTGCCACGAAAAAAGCTGGCCGAGCTTCAGACTGGCGAAAGAATCGGTCAGACCAGAATCATAATAGCGGGTCACGACCTGGGAATACCCTCCATCCATGGCCAACTTGACATGCTCGGCGCTCAAGACCTTGTAGCCGACGCCAAGAGCCGGAAGAAGGCGATAGCTCTGATTCTTGAAACGGTCCCGGCTGGCCTGGAACTCATAAAAAGAGAAGAAGCCCTCGGTATGCTTCCAGTCAAGCCGGGTCAGGCCTTGGAGGGATTCGGCGCTCGTTTTGCCATCTGTCTGACCAAAAAGGAGGACACCTCTGTTGGTCCAAAGAGCTTTCGGGCTTATCGAACCGTCCGTGGCAAAAGTGAAGGAAAAGCTCGAGGAAGCGGTGTTCCCGCTGGCCAAGGAAAGCCCAATCGAAAGGTTGCCTTTCCATGGCGGAATCTCCTTCTTTTCCTCCTCTTCTCCTCCCTGCTCTTCTTGGGCGCTCAGCCAGAAAGCGACAAGAAAAAAGAGAAAGCCAAAAAGCAGCCATAACTTTGCTTTGCTCATCGCTCAACCCATCTCTTCATCGCCTGAAGACTCAGCATCTCTTCTCATGTAATCAAAGGGCTGTCCTTTCGGCCGTCTTCGATCGCTTTGTTGCTTGTCCATTTTTCCTTTTCCCGAAATGAGCTTTATCCAGCGGACTATTATAGGGACTCAGCCAAAAAATACAACATAGCCCGGCGCCCTTTTCTCCCTTTTCTCTCTCGCTTGATGTCATTGTCAGGCCTTGGGCAAATAAACCTCCAGCGCTCAGGCGACGTCAGGACCAGGATTCACTCGAGGAATTGCGCCCATGGGCCAAGCGGCCTTCCCTGATAATCCGACATTATCTCTGGGCCAAGAACTACGCGCCGCGCGTCGACGTGCGCCTTTTTTACTCTGAAAATTTCCTCACCATCCATTTTGCCTCCTTCGGAAAGACCACCCGGGCTTTGCCCAGCCGTTTCCCAGGCCCTGTCTCCGAGGACAGCTGGAAGGTAGTAACCCTAACCTCCATGACAAACAGCGGCAGACGCATTGACAAGGAATTACCCATTTTAATAAAAATCATAGCGTAGCCCTCAAGCTTCATCTTTCAACGAAAGAGGAGGCATCATGAAGAAGAAACTCACGGGAATGCTAAGCCTATTTCTGCTTCTCATTACCCCCTGTCTTTCCCAGATCAAAGTTCTCCTCGTCGATTATCTCGTCACTGACCCTATCGTCTTTGAAAATTTCTTTCGCCATTTTGTCCCGCCCGAATTCCAGCTGGACTATCGCCGCTTCTATCCCGGTTTGACTGCCAGCGACGCCGGTTATCAGGTAATCATTCTCGCCTCGAGCCGTCATCCCTTCCCTTCAGCCGCAAAGATGTCCCTGGCCGAGGAGCGTTTCCTGGTGGATTATGTGCGGAAGGGAGGCATCCTGGTGGCTCTCTACTCCTCAGAAGAAAACGACCGGGCCATCCTCAATCGTCTCCTCCAAGACTTGAAGCTTTCTGTTCGGATTGAGGGCAAATCCCTGGCTGACCCTGTCCATGGCTATAAAAGCTTTCTTGTCCCCTCCTCCTATTATCTCGATTATCCCCAGCTTCAAGTTGCGCCAGAAACGCCTCTGGGCGCAGGAGTGGAAAGGATATACGGCGGCAAATGCTTCAGCCTGCTTGCCGAGCCAAGCCCTGATTTGTGCATCCCTCTTTATTCTTTCGAGACGTCTCTCCGCATGGATGGATTTTATCCGGCGGATAAATCCGGTCAGAAAGGCAGGGAAGGGGTCTATCTTGGCGGAAGCTATGAGGTGGCGGTGATGGCTGTCGGCAAATCAGGGAAAGGCTATGTCATCCTTCTGCCGAGATACCTGACCCAAATGAACGGCTACACGACCCGGTGGTCGGATAAGCCTTCCCTTCCCCCTGGAGAAATCGAAGAAAACGCCATCTTCGAGAAAAACCTTTTCGATTACATCAAAAACCTCGCCAGGGGGAAGGATGTTTTCCGGCCCCATTTTCCTTTGAAACGAGCCGATCGGCTGGAAAAATGGGAAGACCGTCCAGAGAAGGTTGTCCTCGATGAAGGAACTCTCCCCCCGAGCGCGCCCCCTTCGACGCACGATTACCTCTCTTTTGACCGCGGGAAAAAAAGGCGCCTGGCCATCCGCCATCCCGTCCTGAAGAAGCTGACGGAGGAAAGAATCCGGAGCGTCTTTTTCCACCTGGAAAAGGAATTTGGCCGTCCCGAATCCGTGGAGCAAATCGCCGGCTATCTCGAGGCGGCGGGGTTTAACCTGGTCGAAGGAATGCTGGGTGTTTCCCCCTACGAGGGGTTACAAAACGAAGAATCCAAGAAAGTCTATCTCGAAAACATCCGTTCTATCATCAAGACCATGGAGGCTCACGGCCTCAAGATGTACCTGGGTTCCTATTTCCCCTATGGCTCCTATTATCGAAAGAAAAACTATTCCCGGCTTGTCTCTGCCTCGGGAATAGAAGCAGGATTTCCGTCCCCCCTTGACCGCACCTACTGGAAGGAAGCTTTCCTCCCGCTGGCCATCGAGATTGCTAAACTCGGCCGAGAATTTCCAGATACCGTCATCGGAATGATCTGGGATCTCGAGCTTTATTATTTTGACACCGTCGCCTTGAGCGAAGCTTACACCTTCGACACCATTGCCTTTGAGGTCTTTCAGGAACGCAAAAAAGCGTTGCTCGAGCGGCAAAAATGGAGTGCCGAAGCACGGCGGGTTCCCCAATATCTTCGCTTCTCCTGGCTCAAAGAAAAGGGCCTCCTCCGGGATTATTATCAAGCCCTTGAAGAGGAGGTGACCGCGATTGCCCGCTGGCTTGACGGCGAAGTTAAGAAAATTAACCCCGAACTGGAGTGGGGCTTCTATGCGCCCGGGATCATCCAGAGCTGGTTCTACACGGGTCTTTTTCGGGCGCTGAGCACACCCGAGCGACCTCTCCTCCTTATTACCTATGAGGGC
>Ga0209102_1001772_pt1 | contig 10725 bp, 10 predicted proteins | sample ConPoolayeHmetaG_FD_185483 | JGI IMG/M metagenome (GOLD analysis project Ga0209102, IMG submission 185483) | Hot spring microbial mat communities from California, USA to study Microbial Dark Matter (Phase II) - Cone Pool mat layer H metaG... ... | reverse complement strand
TCCTCCAGCAGCACGCACGTGTTGCGGTGGGTCATTCCCGCGCCCTTGCAACCGGCCTTCGGGACTGAAACGACATGCCGCAACCTTTCGTGATATCGCTGATCCTGAACACCAACCGGCGCGAGGACACGCTCGCCTGCCTGGCTTCGCTGCGCCGCAGCGGCTATGCGCGCCACCATGCCATAGTCCTCGACAACGCCTCGAGCGACGGCTCCGTGCCCGCGATCCGCGAGGCCCACCCTGAGGTCGAGATCCTGTCCCTGGCGGAGAACCGGGGATATGCGGGCAACAACAATGTCGGGATCCGGCGCGCCCTCGAGCGGCAGGCCGACTGGATCGTCGTGCTCAACGAGGACACGGTGGTGGATGCGCATTGCCTGGAGCGACTGGTGCAGGCAGGGGAAAGCGATGGGCGCATCGGTATCGTGGGTCCCATGGTCTATCACTTTGACCAGCCCGAGGTCGTCCAGTCCGCCGGGGGAATGCTCACCCGCACCTGGGACGCGGTCCACCGCGGGGCGAACGAGCGCAACGGCGGCCGGTTCGCCCATCCGCAAGATGTCGACTGGATTTCCGGTTGCTGCATCATGATCCGCCGGCAGGTTTTCGAAGAGATCGGGCTCATCGACGAGAGGTTCTTCTACTACTGGGAGGAAACCGAACTGTGCATTCGCGCGCGCCGCGCCGGCTGGCGCATCGTCCACGTTCCCCAGGCCAGGATCTGGCACAAGGGCGTGCAGCCGGACTACCGGCCCAAGCCCGCGGTCACATACTACGCCGCCCGCAACCGCTTGCTCGCACTCTCGAAACACGGCGCCCCCCTGCCTGTGCGCCTCGCCGTATGGGGCGGATTCCTGCGAACTCTGGCGAGCTGGACACTGCGGCCCAAATGGCGCGACCGCCGGGAGCACAGAATTGCTTTGTGGAAAGGAGTGCGCGACTATCTCCGGCAGCACTGGGGCCCGATGCCGGATTGATACACTCTCGATGCCTATGCGCATCCTATTCCTTTCCCGCTGGTTCCCATGCCCGCCCGACAACGGTTCCAAGCTCCGCGTGTACAATCTCTTGCGCGGCCTGGGGGAACGCCATGAAGTGACCTTGATCAGCTTCGTCGAACCCGGCGACGTCGAACCGAACCCGTCCCAACTGCACCCTTTCTGCCGACGGACGATGATCGTGCCCTGGAAGCCGTTCCAGCCCCGCAGTTGGGGTGCCCTCGCGGCTTTCTTTGCGCCGCGTCCTCGTTCGGCGATCGCAACCTACTCCGCGGAAATGGAGCGCTGCATTCGCCGGACGCTGGCCCAGCTCCCATTCGATCTGGTGATCGCCTCGCAGCAGGACATGGGCGCCTACGGCCATTGTTTTGCCGGGCTGCCCGCACTGCTGGAAGAAGTCGAGCTGGGCGTGCTCCACGAGCAGTATGCGCACGCGCGCGGCTTGTGGCCGAGACTGCGCTATCGCCTGACCTGGATCAAGCACCGAAGATACCTGGACCGCATGGTGCGTCCCTTCCGCGCATGCACCGTGGTATCCGAAAAGGAACGGCGCCTTCTGCTCGAGGCGGTGCCGCGGGTGCCGCACATCGAGATCGTGCCCAATTGCGTCCGCCTCGCGGATTACGCGGATGTTCGCGAAACTCCCCGGCCGGGGCGCCTGATATTCACCGGGTCGTTCCGCTACCGGCCCAATCACGAGGCCATGCTCTGGTTTCTCGGCGAAGTCCTGCCCAGGCTGGCGCAGCGGGCTCCGGGACTCCAACTCGTCATCACCGGCGACCATGCCGGGCACTCTCTGCCGCCCGGAGGGAATGTGCTGTTGACCGGCAGGGTTGCGGACGTGCGCCCCTGGATCGCGTCCTCGTGGGCCAGCCTGGCTCCCATCCGCACCGGCGGCGGCACACGCCTGAAGATCCTCGAAGCCATGTCTCTGGGCACCCCGGTCATCGCCACATCCAAGGGCGCCGAAGGCATCGAGGCCGAGCCCGGGCGCCATCTTCTCGTGGCCGATACCGCGGACGAGTACGCCGACGCCGTGGCCCGCATCCTCGCCGATCCCCACCTGCGCTCCGAACTGGCCCGCCACGCCCTCGACCTGGTTGCCGAACGCTACGACTGCGCCGCCACGCTTCCCCGTTTTCTCGAGCTCGCAGAACGCGTCGCCCGCACCTGAACGCCTGTGCCCCAAGTTCAAGAAAACTCGGTCGCCTGCGGAACCGCGCGCCAACGATCGCCTGCAGTGCATGCCGCGGCTCACAATTCCGGCGCTCGGGCCTGCAACGGCGCTTGGATGAGTCTGTTCTGCCGGCGCAGATAATCCTTGAGCAACGAAAGGTGATTCTGGCTTCGGACGGCGCCGAGGAAAGGGCGTATGGCGACGCTGTCGGGGAAACGCACGAGCAAGCGCGCCTGTTGTCGATCGGCACGGTGGGCCGTGAAGCGGATCGCCGTGCGCCACAGGTTGCCGACCACGTCGCAGTCGGGAGATTGTTCCAGGAACTGCTCGTAGGTAAGTATGCGCGCGCCGCGCTCCTGCCATGCGTGTCGGGCGCGCTCGTATTCCGCCGCGAGCACTGCGCGGAACGACTCGTCCTGTTGGATGCGCCGGCGCAGCGTGACCGGGCAGGCGGCATCGGCATAACTGCGGTACTCGTTGAAAACACGGGCGGCGGCGGCCGCCAGGGCGGCGGTGTCGCCCGAGGCGAGATCCTGCGCGGGCCAGGATGCGATGCCGTAGACGGCGTTTTCATTTTCCTCGAGGTAGATCCCGTCGGGGTAATCCGTCCATCGGCCGTCGTTCACGTAGACGGTGCTTTCCGCGTCGAGACGCGCCGAAACGCCCTCGTCGAGCGCGACGGGCGTGCCCGCCGGAGGCCACGCATGGAGCCGCTTGTCCTTCTTTGCGACCGGCGGAGCTTCCACCCGCCCCGGGCGGGCTTGACGCCGGTCTTCCTTCCCCCGGTCGACGGCGCCGCGGGCTTTGGTGCTTTGCGCCGGTCCGGGAGACAAGGCGACGATCGTGATCAGGATCCAAGGCAGGGGCATAAGCGATTCCTCGATAGCATCATCGCGCCGGCGTGCCCAGGGGCGCAGGCCCGTCGGCGCGGGGATGCACGCGCTCCGGCGCCGATCCCGGGCGGCCCAGCAGGACGTCCTTGGCTCGCAGGAGGGCGGCGCACAGGCGCGGACTCAAGCCGTAAGCAGCGGAGAGCAGCGCTCCCTTGATATCGGCGCGGTCGAGAGCGCGGGAGCGTTCGAGCCAGCCGATCAGCTCGGGAGCGAAACGACCCCTGCGCAACAGACCGGCGGCCATGAGACGCAGCAGCCCGGCCTGCTCGCGCCGCGGAAGCTCCTCGAATTGGGGCCAGTGAACGACCTCGGCCTGCCGTTCAGGGGAATCCGCAAGAAGATTGACGAGAAGATCGTAGAAGACGAAACGGCGCGTGGGGACCGAGCAGAGGCGGAAACTCTCCATGCGGATCGCCTTGGTGCGACAGCGCGCCAGGTCGGCCCGGCCGCGCTCGGCGCGCGCGCGCGCCGTGATACTGTTCCCGTGCACGCGGTACAGGCACGTGGCGCTCCTCTCGCACCCGAACTCGGCCAGATCGGAGTAGCGCACGAAAAAGTCCCAGTCCGGCCCGATGACGATTTCCGGGTCGAAGCGCAGGCGGTGGCGCTCGACGAGATCGCGGCGCAGCACCACGCACAGGGGCGGGCCGAAGACCGACGACGTACGCACCAGGTGTTCGAAAATCCGGCCTTCGACCGGCGGGATGCGTCGCGCCGAGAGCTTTTCCAGCCGGCTGTCGCGTTCGTCGCAGTAATATCCGTCGGTGTAGACCGCATCGCAGCGCGGGTGGTGCTCGAGATAGCGCACGGCCGCTTCGATGTGCCCGGGAAGATAAGCGTCGTCGGCATCCAGGAACGCCAGCAATCTGCCGCGCATCAGGGACAGAGCCGTATTGCGCGCCGCCGCTTCGCCGGCGTTGGCCTGCCGCACCAGGGTCACGCGCGGATCACGGAATGCGGCAGCAATCGCGGCCGTCTCGTCCGTGGAACCGTCGTCCACGATCACGAGCTCCCAGTCGGCACAGGTCTGCGCCAGTACGCTTTCGATGGCCCGCGCTATAAAGGGCCCGGCATTGTAGGCCGGCATCATGATGCTGACGAGCGGCGCGGAGGTCATGCTATCGGGCTCCTTTGCCCACCCGGCGCGCCCGCAGAGATGCGGCGAGATCCGAGACGGCGAGCAGGGGAACGCCGACCACCCCGTGGCCGGCGATATGCCGCCGCAATTCCATGGTCACCAGATGGTCGAGCACGAGATGACAGCTTTCGATCATCCCGATATCGTCCGTGGGGACCATCACCGCCAGGTCGACCATGTCCTTGAGCCGGCCGCCCTCCTGCCCGGTCCAGCCGATCGTGACGCCCCCCATGCGCGCGGCGCGCGCGACGGCGCGCAGCACGTTGGGGGAATTGCCGCTGGCGCTGATGGCCAGCAGGACGTCGCCGCTTTCCATCAGATTCTCGAGCTGTTCGCTGAACACGTCTTCGTAAGAGCTGTCGTTGGCCCATGCGGTGATCAGCGAGATGTTGTCGGTCAGGGCGATGACCTTCATGCGCCGCCGCCCCGGGACGATGGTCGCCTTGGACAGGTCGTTGGCCATGTGCGAAGCCGTCGAGGCGCTGCCCCCATTGCCGCAAAGGAACACGCGCCGTTCTTCCCGCCAGGCGTCGAACAGCAACGCGACAGTCCACATGATGGACCGCGCATCCATCCGTGCAAGCACCTGTTGCACCACCTGCAGATAAGCACCGATGCTCTCCATGCGCCTCCTCGAAAGAGCTTGTCCGGCCGAAACCGCCGGTGCCGCAGTCAGCGGCTCGACCCGACTCCCTCCGCCGCGTCCGCCTCGTCGCTGAAAAAGGCCGCCCATTCCGTACCTGAGAACTCGCGCGCCAACTCTTCGAAGTTGATCACCAGACGCCGCAGCGGCTCCGGATTCTGCCTGCGCAGGGAGGTCTGCGGCGGACGGTAGGGAAGGCCCAGGAAATCGGTGATCCTGCGGAACTGCACCTGCGGATCCGCGACGAAATCCTCGTAAACCACCTCGAGCAGCGGCTGCACGCGAAACATCCGCAGGCATTCGTCCTCCCACTCCCGTGTCTGCCTGAAGCCGGCGCGCAGCTCGTCGGCCGTCATGGTCACCTGCTTGCCTGCCTCCACGCCGCCAGCCCGGTCTTCGTCGAGCGAACACCAGATGTCGCGTGCTCCGGCGATCTTGCGCGAAACCAGAGTGCGCAGGAGATTGCGGCGCCTGAGATGGATCACGTGCAGCTCGCGCATCGCCTGCAGCACGTCCCATACGCCGACGCGCGGCGCGTCCAGCGGGTGGTAGTAGAAGATCTTGAACCCCACGGCGCGGATGCGCCGCGGGCGGTCGCCGAAGACAGCGTCGAGAATCTCGCCGCTCGTGCGCCCGTTCATGCGCTGGAAGATCTCGCCTTCCGCATGAATGGCGGGGTGCGACCCCAGGCACGAGATCAGCATGTTCGAGCCCGTGCGCGAGCGCGTGAGTACGATGAAGCGCCGGTACTCCCGATGCCGGGCGAGACGCCGATAGAGGCCGCGCCAGCGATCGGGCTGGGCGAGCGTTCTCAAGAGATAGGCAGCCATGTTCGAGGGCTCGACGGCCGGCGTCAATGAGCCGACTCCGCCCCGCTTACCCGCCGTGGGCGCATCGATCCACGAGCTCCCGGATCTTCGGGGCATGGCACCCGATATCGAACCGCCCGACGGCGATGGCGCGCATGCGCTCCGCCTGCTCCTCGCGATCCCGTTCGCCGAGCCCGCAGTACCGTGAGATCTTCTCCTGCAACTCGCGGTCCGTGTAGTAGAGGCAATCGTCCGGGAGGAGCTCGTCCGCCCCTTCCCAGCGATGGGCGAGCGTATAGCACCCGCAGGCCATGGCCTCGATGGGGGAGACCTGAAGGCCTTCCGAGTAGCTGTGGGACACGAAGATATCGACGTTGGCGTACCAGTCCGCAGGATTATCGATGTATCCCTCGAACCGCACCGCCCCGTCCAGGCCCAGCCGGTCGGTCAGACTGCGCAGGGCCCGGTAGTAATCGGTGTGGGCCGGATGGACGTCGCCGCCGATGGAGAGGCGAAGCTCGGGATGATGCCGGCGCAGCTCCGAGAAGGAAAGGATCAGCTCGTACACGCGCTTGCGCGGACTCAGGTGGCACAGGATGCCGACGGTGCCGGTAAAAGGTCTCCTGCGGAAGGGGAAACGCCCGCAGTCGATGAATTCCGGGATCACGTGCAGCTTGTGCCCCTGCTGCGGGAAACGCGTGAGGAATTCCGCCCGCTTCGCTTCGCTCACCACAATGATGCGGTCGACCGCATCCCAGTCGATGCGATGCGCCCAATGATACATTTCCCAGCGATGGAGCCGCGTCACCACCGCGGCGGATCGGGGCAGCGTCGATGCTTCGGCCAGCAGGCTGCTGGCCCACTCGAAAAACACCACATGGTTGCGGCTCAGGAAGCGGGCGAGATCCCTCCGCCGCAAGGCATTCTCCACACGACCCCGGAAAAGGGGGAGCCTCACCCGGCGTGCCTCGAAAAGGCTGGTGCGGTAGGTGGCGGCAAACCAGCGGTACAGGTCGTGGAAGAAATCCCAGGTTTCGGGATTCACCACGCCGAGCCGGATACGTTCGTTCATGATCAGGGGCGCCGCGCGGAAACCGGCGTCGCCGGCGGGCACGGATCGTGCGAGAGGAAAAGCGATTCGGGCTCTACTGCAAGCGCCGCTGCCGGAAGTACTCCACAGTCCGGGCCAATCCCTGCGGCAGATGCGTCTGCGGCACCCATCCGAGGGCGGCGCGCGCGCGCGTCGCGTCGAGGCAGATGCGGTAGACTTCGCCGTGCTTGGGCGGCCCGTGCTCCGCGGGGCCGCCGTAGCCCGTCAGCTCCTGCAGCATGGCGCATATGGCGTTGACCGAGGTACCTACGCCGCTGCCGATATTGAGGATCTCCCCGTCGCCCCTCTCCAGGGCCAGCAGGTTGGCGCGCGCCACATCGGCGACGTAGACGAAGTCGCGCTCCTGATCCCCGGTGCCGTTGATGACGGGGGGCTCACCGTTCAACATGCGACCCGCAAAGATGGCGACCACCCCGGCCTCGCCGTAGGGATCCTGCCGCGGGCCGTAGACGTTGGGGTAGCGGAGCACGGTGTAGCCGATGCCGAAGCTCGCGCGGTAGATTTCCAGGTAATGCTCGACGTGGTGTTTGCTCGCGCCGTAAGGATCGAGCGGGCGGACCGGGTGTGCTTCGCTTACCGGCAGCCGCTCCGGTTCCCCGTAAACGGCGCCGCCGGTGGAGGCGTAGATCAGCTTGCGCACGCCGAACCGCCGACAGCATTCCAGGACATGGACCGAGCCGGTGACGTTGACATCGGCATAGAGTACCGGCTTCTCGAAGGACTCGCGCACGTTGGCGCGGGCCGCCTGGTGGCTGACCACTTCGGGCCGTTCCGCGGCGAAAACATCGGCCAGCCCGGGATCCCGGATGTCCACCGGGTACAAGCGGGCGGCCGGCGGCACATTCTCCCGCCTCCCGGTCGACAGATCATCGACGACGCATACCTGATGGCCGGCATCGAGAAAGAGGTCGACCACGTGGGAGCCGATGAAACCCGCGCCGCCGGTGACGAGAACTTTCATGAACCCTCCCCCGCAGCCTTGGGGCCGATCAAGCATGCAACAGGAGCGCGGGCGCCGCAAGGCAAAAGACCGCAGCGGGCTCCGTCCGCCTTGCCCCCCGCAATCAATATCTCCGATAGTTGAAGATTACCTTGCTGCCGTCCTGCTCCAGGCCGAAGGGAAGTTCCGGCAGGGAACGCAGCGCCGCGCGCACGTCATCCTGCCGCCCCGGGGGGCAGTACAGCAGCAGGAAGCCGCCGCCCCCGGCGCCCGTGATCTTCCCCCCCAGGGCGCCCGCCTGGATCGCGGCCCGATAGATGGCGTCGATGGAACCGTTGGTCACCTGCGCGGCCATCTGCTTCTTCAACTCCCAGCCGCGATGCAGCAGGAAGCCGAATTCGTCGAACTCTCCGGCGCACAGGGCGTCGCGCGCCTGCAGCGCCAGGCGCTTCATCTCGCGCAACACGTCCAGGCGTTCCCCGATGTTCTGCACCTGTTCCCCCAGGACCGTCTCGGACTTGCGGGTGACGTTGGTGAAAAAGAGCATGAGGTTGCGGCTCAACCGGCGGCGCAAAGTACCGTCCATGCGCAGCGGCTCGACGGTTACGCGCCCGTCGGTCCCGAAGCGCATGAAACGCTGCCCGCCGTAAGCGGCGATATACTGATCCTGCATCCCGATCGGCTTGCCGAGCACGTCGATTTCAATCTCGCAGGCTTCGCGCGCCAGCGTTTCCGCATCCCGCGCTTGCCCGAGATAGTGGTACATGGCATTGAGAAGGCCGACGGTCACGGTGCTCGAGGATCCCATGCCCGATCCCGCCGAGGGTATGTCTCCCATGGTGCTGATCTCCACGCCGCTCGAGATCCCCGTCTTGCGCAGGGCTTCGCGCACCAGCTCATGCTGGAGCTCGTCGACGGAATCCACCAGCTCGGTGCGCGTGTATCCCACGCGGATCTTCCGGTCGAAGCGCTGCTTTATGATCACGAAAATGTACCGGTCGATGGCCGAGGTGACCACCCATCCTTCCTCGCGCAGGAAGAACTGGCGGAAGTCCGTGCCTCCGCCGAGAAAGCTGATCCGAATGGGCGTCTGGGTGACGATCATGGGCGCGGCACCATCCGCTTGCAGTACGATCCGTCAGTAGGCGCCCTCGGCGCGGAGGACCGCCCGGGCGGTCTTGATGAACAGGATCTGGAAATCCAGCCAGATCGAGTAGTTGCGCACATAGTACATGTCGAGGCGCACCCTTTCCCGGTAGGACAGGTCCGATCGTCCCGAGACCTGCCACAGACCCGTGATCCCCGGTTTCACGGTGAGCAGGTTGAAGCGATGGTTGCCGTAGTGCTCCGCCTCGCCGGGGCTGATCATGCGCGGGCCCACCAGGCTCATCTGGCCTGCAAGGACGTTGAACAGCTGGGGGAGCTCGTCCAGGCTGAACCGGCGCAGCCAGCGGCCCACGCGCGTGATGCGGGGATCGTCCTTGAGCTTTCCCTCCCGCTGCAGGCGCACCGCAAGTTCCGGATGCCGCTGCAATATGCGCTCGCCGTCCACGTACATGGTCCGCAACTTGTACGCATCGAATTCGCGGCCGCCGACGCCCAGAACCTTCCGGCGATGGATGACGGGCCCGGCGGAGTCGAGCTTGATGAGCAGCGCGAGCACGGCCAGAATCGGCGAAAGCAGGACGAGCCCGACAAACGCCAGCGTCCACTCGAATGTTGTCTTGAGAAGGAGTTCCGGCGGGCTCAGGCGCATCTTTTTCAGGCCGATCAAGGGGACGATGCCGGCCGTGCGCACGACGACACCGGTGGTCAGGAGCTCGAACAGGCCGGTGGACAGGCGCAACTCGAGGCCGGGGACACTGTGCACCTGCGCGTACAGCGCAAGCAGCTCCTCGCGGTGCAGCGAGGACGCCGAGACGATGAGTTCGCGGATCTGCATCCGGCGCACCACGTCGGCGAGATCCTTGATCGTTCCCAGATACGGCGGCAGATCGTCCGCATTCCCCGTTTCGGGGGGAACAGCCCAGCCGATGCCGAAGATGCCGACGATCTGGTAGCCCGTCCAGTGGTGGCGCAACTCGCGGGCGAGCGCGAGCACCTCCGGATTCGTTCCGACGATCGCGGCGCGCACCAGCAGATGCCCACGCGCCCGAAGCGCATATACCACGCGGCGCAGCAGGAAGCGCGCCGTGCCGACCATCAGCAATGCCAGCAGCCAGGAGAGCACCAGCCAGAAGCGCGCCACCACGAATGTCGGGAAGATGAAGGTCGCCAGGATCACCAGGAGCATGGCGATGGAGCAGACGTTGAACAGCCGCGAGTACTCCGTGGTGCCGCCGCCCAGATTCGGCCAGTGGTAGAGACCGCCGAAGGCGAACATGACGATGCAGCCCGCCACCATGAGCAGGGCCAGTTGCGAGTAGAATTCGATCGAGGGTACGACCGTGGGCTCGAGCGCGATCCGCAACTCGAAACGAATCCAGTACGCGAGGCGCAGGGCCGCACCCAGCATCAAGATGTCGCTGACGAGGAGGGCGATTACGTAGGCCGTCTTGATGATCCGATCCTGAATCGCCCCGCCTCTCGGCGCGGCAAGCGGCAGGCCCTTCCAGACCACGGCATCTTCCATGTAGGCATTCATCGGCAATCTCCCTGGACCATCGCGGTTCCGGCTCGAGAGGGCGAACCGGCGCATGCCGCCGGCGCGGCCCGCTGCGCCAGATACAAAACACCGCAAGCACCGTAAAACACCAGGACGCCGTCGACCGGCAAACGGTACCGGACCAGCGCCCATGACAACAAGTGCACCAAGCTGTATACGAGCATGAAACACAAGAGCATCCCGCGGCCGGGAACCTCGGGCAGGTCGCAGAGGAGGCCGTGGCGCCGGCCCCGCGCGCGCGCCAGGGCCGCCCGCCCCAGGCCGAACGCCGCCAGCGGCAAGAGCAATCCGAAGGAAAACACCCGCCCGAGGTTGGCCGCCGCACTCGATTGCGCCGACGGCCAGAACTTG
>Ga0209102_1001771_pt1 | contig 10725 bp, 9 predicted proteins | sample ConPoolayeHmetaG_FD_185483 | JGI IMG/M metagenome (GOLD analysis project Ga0209102, IMG submission 185483) | Hot spring microbial mat communities from California, USA to study Microbial Dark Matter (Phase II) - Cone Pool mat layer H metaG... ... | reverse complement strand
AGGTAGACCACGACGTTTGGCGGCAGGCGCTGGATGGTCTTCGGCGGAACCTCGGTCGTCCAATATGCGTACGCGCTCACGTAGCGGTTGGGGTGGCTCTTGAGGAGCTCGCCGGCAACCGCATTGATCAAGTGATGCCGTCTTCAAGGTAGACCGTCCACCTCGGACCCGCCCATCAGAGATCGCCGTCGGTACTCGCGAAGAGGCCTTTCCACCAGTGGTTTCTTCCTTGATCGGTCCACAGGATCGGTGAGCGCATGCCCAAAGGGACCGCCCTCCCAGGTCTTCGTCGACACATCTCATCGACGCATCTTGGTTGACACTTAAGAGCGTGCCAGGGGCATGCTGCGCCGTTCCGGGATGTGGCTGAGTTCCAGGGTCTGTGTCGTTGGCCGGCATGAGAGAGTGTACTACGTTGCCTGCGGCGGACCCGGGCTCCTAGTCGACTGCGGCTCGGAGGCGACCTACGCTGATAACCTCCGGATGTTGGAGGCGGACGGCGTGGATGTTTCCAGCGTGAAGGCCATCCTCGTCACGCACGAGCACTTCGACCATATTGGGGCAATCGGGCGGGCAAAGGCAGATCTCGGTTGTGCGGTGATCTCCCACGCGCTTGCGGCGCCCCCCATAGAAACCGGCGACAGGCTGGTCACGGCAAGTGAGATCGCCTTCCTGGGAGTGAACGTCCCGTTTCTTGCCGCCAAGGTGGATGAGCGGGTCGATGAGGGCGACAGGATCCGTCTCGGCGATCTGGAGCTGACGGTCCACCACCTGCCGGGCCACACCCAGGGTGGGGCAGCCTATATGTTCGAAGGCAATCTCACGGTCGGGGACACGGTCTATAGCCAAGGGGGCATCGGCTGGCCCGACATACACTGGGGCTCGTGCCTGAGCGACCACAGGGATTCGCTGAAAAAGATCGCCGGTCTCAGGCCCAAGATGATTCTGCCTGGCCACGGCGATGCCTTCGCGTTCAAGGAATCGATAGTCGAGGAAGCGCTCTCCAAGATCGATCTCCTCGAGACAGTCGGCGTGCCCGAGGCGGGCGTCAGGCCTGCGCCCCGAAGGCCGCTGGGCGAGGCGGGTAGGACGATCCGACTCCCGCTCGGGCATCTTGCCCGAACTCGCTAGGCTTGCCGTACCAACGGTGCATGTCGGCAATGGGGTGGGGATCGACCATTAGGCGTATGCCTCGCGTGCTTTAGGGGGGACGGTGAAAGTCGGCCCGGATCCGTGTGTCGATCGGGGCTGGCATGGGTCTATCTTCATTTGCTTAGGATGTCCTCCAGACGCCTTCCCCTCCTAAGGAGGAGGCCAACCCTGACGAGGGCCGCCTCGAATCTGCGGAAATCATAGCCCGGCACCGCGTTTCTTTCCCAGAAATCCTTTAGCGATTGCCCGTCGTCTTCGATGAAGCCCAGTGCCCTTGCAGCAGCGATCTCGATGCTGCCGGGCTTGGGGTCTGCGTTCTTCCAGATTCCCCTGAGTTCGCGCAGAAATATACGAGCCGTGACCGGACCGACCCCCTTCAGTTCCAAGAGGCGTCTCTCCAAGTCCCTGGGGCCGTCGCTGACCCGGTCCAGCCGCGAGATGTCTCCTCCGTAGTCCGCGAGGACCTTTTCCGCCATATCCTTCATGTAAGTCGCGGTGATGCCGTCGTATCTGACGTAGCCTCCTTTGCCATGAACCCGCACCAGATCTTCCCATGAGGCCTTGGAGATGCTCTGCGGCGAGAGAAGGCCCTCATCCCTGTAGACCCTGAAGGTCTTCTTGGCTATCGTCGTGGATATCCTCTTTCCAAAGAGGATCGATGCTACCAGCCACTCGAAGGGGTTCGCAAGATCTATTCCGAGTTCCTCCGAATAGAGGGTTCCGAACCTCTGAAGCAAACTTCGAAGATCCGTCATTTGAGGATGCGTCATTCGCAGGCCCTCTCACCTACCTATGGGAGGTCGCCCTGATAAGGCGTATCGTGATGGCCGGCGGGGATTACCCGGCAAGCTTCGCCATCCCTGTTCCAAGTTCGGGTTTTTCCAGACTTTATATTCAGCAAAGCGAAGAACCGGCCGGGTGTTTGTTTGGGTCACTTAGGCCAGGGTGACGCTCCTTGGCCCGGTGCCCGCAGGTCCGAACAGATCGACATCTTGGTGGATGCGGGGAGCCCGGAAGCTGAGGAAGGCCTAGGCACTCCTTGCGCTGTGCTCGTTGTGAGCGGCTGGTGAGGTCGGAACGGATAACCCGGGCGCGGCGGTTAAGCATCTCGGCAGTCCGGGACGGGGTCCGCTAACCTTGGCGATGAAGGGCAAAAGGGGTAGAGTCATTCATTGGTCTTCATCCATGCTGGGATGCCATCGCCGCGCCTTTGATGACATTTTCTCTCTCGATCTCAAGACTTCACTGCGTCGGCATGTTCAGGGTAGCTTGCGTCGCTGGCAAAGATGAAGGTGTCGACGTACCAGCCGCCCGATGAGACCGTTGCGGTGAACGGATGACGCCGAACGGCTTCCCGTGGTCCACAACAAGGCGCTCTCATGTCTTGCCGAGGCCTTGCCTGATGGCCCTCATGACCGCCTCAGGGTTGCGTGTGGAGAATGCGAACTCTAGGCACCGCCCCTGCCTTTTCTCTACGACGACGCGTGGGACCCCGGGCGTGGTGAAGCCGAGCCGCGTCTTGCCCCCCACCCGTCCGATGCGGATGCCCCAGCCGCCGTAGGCTGCCATCGAGGACTCGTCCGGGCGGCAGTCGCATATGTCGTGCCAGCGGATGCGGTGCCGGATGATCCCGTAACCGACGCATAGCCCGTCCATGGTCACCCTGACCGTGAGGGCGGAGAAGTTGATCCACAGCGCCAGGAACAGGGCCGCGATCGCCGCTAGGAACCAGCTGGGGGCAGGCCGCGTCCCCAGTGGGCCAAACAGGAGTTGCCAGACGAGGGCCGCCAGAAGGACGAGGCCGACCGCGCCGATTATGATGAGGTTCCAGGGGGAGTAGAGCCTTTCCTCGTAGATTGGCTTCTGCATTCCTCTGCCCCCTCATCGGGGTTCCTTGGACCGCATCCCAACCTGCTGCGGCGAACTGATAAAGTTTGTCGGTTGGGAACACAGGTTGAGAACACGTGCCAGATTCCATCAGGTTGGATGTCGGGGCCGTCCGGGTTTTTTGCGCGGGCGACGGATGAAGAGCCTGGGGCCAAACTCGTCGACCCATAGCTGGCACAGCCTGCACAGGCCCGCCTTAGCGTTTTTTCCGCCCATCTTCTCCGGCTCGTTCTCCAGCGATCTCCCGCACTTTGGGCAATAGCCGCACTCGGCGCAGACCCATCCGTCTCGGAAGCGGTATCCATCCGAGGAGTCATCCGCGTACCGGCGCCCGCACCTTGAGCACTCAACCATGGTTCTCAACCTTGCCGAGGATCGTGAGCGCGTAGTAGGTATCCTCGAACGTGGATATCCCAAGCTCGGTCGAGCGCCTGAAGCCCCCGTTAGAGTTGAAGCACATGCGCACGCGCTCCGCGGTCTTATCCGGGTACCTGCAACGCTCGCCCAAGATGTCTAGGGTCAGCACGCCGCAAAAGATGTCCTCCATGTAGGAGATCGAGCTGTCGGGCACGACCGAGAACCCGCCCGAGGCCAGCTCGCAGGAACGGACGTAGGGGACCGTCGTCCTCAGTTTCCTGACATCGTACGCTAGGCGCTGTAGCGAGGCGACGGCGTGGAAGGTGGAGCGAAGATTGGAGCGCCCGTGTGCCCCGAATCCGCCGTCCCTGTTCCTGTGCCTCAGAAGCCAACGGGCGGTCGCCCCCGCACCGGTGGTGAAGCCCAGCATGCTGAGGATCTCAATCGCCATGAAGGCGGAGTGAAACTCGGACGGTGCTGCGACTCCGACCTCCATGGTTCCGAACGAGCCGTCCGGCCGGCGCAGGGCTAGGATGCGCTTTGCCAGCCCTGGTTGAGGCGGTTCCCCGCACAGCCTGAGGCCATGGAAGACGTAGTAGTAGCCGTACAGGTTGTCGGCCGGGAAGCTGCGGAGCCAGTTGACGGTTGCCGAGATGCGCGGCGGCTCGACGTTGAGTAGCCTAAGGATGGCGAGGCCGTAGTAGGTGTCCTGGGCGTTGGAGTCGGATCCCTGGGCGAAGGTGTACCCGCCGTCTGGATTCTGCCTGCGCAGGACGTAGTCGCGAACGGCATCCGCCATCGCCTTGCTCTTGGGGCCGACGCGACGTCGGGCAGCTTCACTCATGCCGGGATCGCGAACCGCCCCATCGCTCAAGCTCAACACCGGTCCGTTGATCGGGTAGAAGCTATCAGCCCGCGAAAGCCGAAGCTTGGGGCGGTTGAGGCGGCGGGGCCGCCATGGCGAGCTTCATCGCCGCGAGCTGTTCGAGGTCAGATTCGTGATAAATGTTGTCGGCACGCAGGTCTTGCCCCTAGCCTGCCAGCACCAAGATGCCGGACCCGTGAAACCTCGGAGCCTTCGGCGGATATCTCGGCCATGCGGAGCGGATTCGGCAACATCCCGCCCGTCGGCGATGCGGGTGATCATCTGGGACGCTTGGAGGTGGAACGGAGAAATTGTAGCCGCAATGGTGTGTGCGAACAAGCGTCAACCCGTGAGCCTGGTCACCTTGACTGGGCGGTAGAGCGCTTTGCGCACCATGGCCCACCATATCAGCACGCCGCACGCAATGGCGGTCCCTGAGACCGAAAGCCATTCCACGACATAGACCCAGATCAGCGCCGTTCGTTTGAGATTCATCGCTTCGATCTCAAGATTGGCCAACATCTTTCCCGCTTCTTTGTAGCTGGACAGGGCCGCTTCGAAATCCAGGTTAAGATACTGGGGCAGCCCCTGTGCGGCCGTCCGTTCCACATCCTTGAGCTTTGCCGTGAGCCTGTCCGTGTTGGCTCCGAAGGACTCGCAGAACTCAAGCAGCGACAGCAGGAGCGATCTCCTCGTCCCGAAGCTCAGCATTTCGGATCTCGCAGCCTCGACGAGCGGGAGGTCCTGCGGCACGGGTCGGCCATCCAGATAGATGATCAGATTGGTGCAGGCCGAGTACTGGTGCTTCCAGTATGGCATCGCCACCCACTGCCACAGCCACTCGCTCGCACACGAAAACGTTCTGGATCCGCCCTCAAGCTTCCAGGTCACCATCATGGGCGAGTTGCAGCCCGAGGACTCGACATGCGCAAGCATATCGGCCCCGGGCCTAACGTTCAGCAGGTTGTGGTCCCAGACGGGGCCCCGCAGGAGGGTTTCCTCGTGCCAAGGGATGCTCCTCATGTACTCGTGTTCGGGCATGTCCACAACGAACCGGTGATCGAGCGAATCGTGCCAGCCGCCCAGGATGTCCTCCGTCGGTAGAAGGAGGCCGATCGGCGTATCGCCCCATGGCGGGTGGCCGGCGGCGCCCCCGAACGACTGCCAGCCTCCCTCCATCAGGAGCCCCAGACCGCCCTGCGATACGGCGTCCGCCAGTTTCTGCAGGTGCGACCCTACCGCGTGCGAGTTTGCCTCGAAGAACACGATCACGTCGTAGTTCCTGACGACGTCGGCGTAGGTCCTGGGCATGTGGAGCCTTATGAGCCTTTTGAGGTCATCGACCGTCGGGGCAGGCATCGGGCCAAAAAGCATGAAGTCCCGCATGGTGGCCGGGACGAAGGTCGGGCGGAACAGCGGATCGGACCGGGTTAGCCAGAAGGCTCCGGCGTTCGAGAGGTCGCCCACGAACAGCAGGCCGATCCTGCCGTCCGCAAGACAGTGCGCGGCCGGGATGAGGGTCACCAGAATCCCGGCCAGCAAGCCGAGTCGAGAAGGCAAGCCGCTAACAACTGGCCTCTCCATCGTGGCTGAATCTGTAGCTGCTCGGATATATCATTTTGGGTATGGTGTATGGTGTATGGTGTATGGTGACTGCGCCTGGAGGCTCCACCGCGATCGCTAGGAGGTGGCGTTTGCGGTGAGCCGGGTGGGCTGCAGCCCATCACGGCCTCGTCGCGCGCGTTGCACTACGAGCTGCTGAGGGCCTCCTCTGCGAGGCATCGGCCGATGAGGCTGCCAGCCTCCCGGTAATGGTCGCACGTCAGGACGAGATCGCCTGCGAGGGAGTACGGCGTCTCCAGGCAGAGGGCGGGGAATCCCTGCGAGCAGCAATGGGACAAAAAACTGGGAGTATCCCAGCGGCTGCGGTGAGTCGCCACCTTTCCGAAGGGGTCGGCCGCGTACCGGGGCGTCAAGGCCCTGGCGATCGAGTCGGCCAACCGCGCAGCGCTTTCGTGCTCCCGTTTGAACTGGTCGGGGCTGGGCAGAAAGGCGTAGATCCCGAGATACTCGCAGAGGCCGGGCGCATGAAAGTCTACGCCCGCAAACGGGCGGCACCGCTCCCGCCATGTGGCCATGTCCCGCCGCATGACGAGAACCTCGTGTCGCATGGGAGGATCGCCCCACGCGCGGTTGAGGTCGTAGGGGAAGTTGTCCTTGCCGTAGTCGCCGCGCTCGACCCCGTCGGGATTAGCCAGCGGCACGGCCCACACCAGGGGAGCGCAATCGCCCATGGATGCGATGCATCTCAGCACGCCGTCCAGGACCCAGGATCCGGGGGTTTCGCCCGAGTGCTGTCGGGCCACGAGGTACAGGCCGGGCCTTTGGCTTCCGTTTTCGCCGCAGCCGTTGCTGAGCCGGAGAATGGGGCGCCCGCCCTGGCTCACACCGATCACGTCTTCCTTCCAGTAGCCGCGTGTGTCGCGCAGCAGGCGGTCAAGCTCGGGACGCCCATAGGGGTAGGAGGCCGCTACTTCGATGGTCGGGTCCGGCGGGTCGATCAGCCATGCGGCGTGCCGGCGTCCGTCAGGGTTTTCCTCAAGCTTTCCCCTCTCCATCCGGAACCATTCGCCGCCTTGCCTCTTGCCAACCGGGACTATCTTGCTTGGATCGCTCGCTCCCAGCATGTTTTGGAGGTTTTTCAGGACCAACTTGACCTTCGGGGCATCCGGCATGCGCGAGTCGCTGGTGAGGCGAAGGCAGAACCAGAGGGACTCGGGGCCTCCGTGGGGATCGGCCGCGAAGGCTACGGTCCAGGAGTCTTCGTGCTGCGTTATCGTCACGTCGCACGCGTTGCCGTAAGGAATGCCCGTGTCAACCCTAATCGCCAAGTTGCGTCCCCTCCTCAATAGACCGGCGTGTCGGGCTTCCGAGAAGTGTCAGCGCCTGAATAGTCTTCCCTGATCCCAAGGCCTTCTGCATCGCAGATCTAGATCGGTGGAAGGTCTTTTGGAACTTCGCCGCCATGTCGGAAGCGTAGGCCATAAGATTTTTCGGCCCCGCCCTAACTGGGCGTTCTGCAAGGTTGCGCAGGAGCGTCTCAGGAGGCTTCAGGGTGCTTTGCTCCTTCCGGACCTACCTTGGGAAAACGCTACTTGTTTCTCTCGTGTCGTTTTCGATCTTCCATGCACTGCCGATGTGCTCCGCAAGGACGATCCAGGTGCCGAATGACTACCGCACTCTTCAGGGTGCTGTAGCGGCCGCTTCGGACGGCGACGTCATCATCGTATCACCTGGCACATACGAAGGCTTCACAGTCGAAAAGAGCGTGACGATCATGGGCTCGGGCAGGGACGCAGTTGTCATCCGGGGACAGGTAGTGGTCAACGCTGGCAACGCGGCGCTGTCCACCATGACGGTAGAGATCGATGAAAAAACGGGGGGAAACTCCGCCCTGGTAATCTCGGGAAGCGGAACAAAACTTGTCAACATCAGGGTCCGCAGCTACAGGGATGGGATCTGGCTCGGAACCGTGGACAAACAGAGCCAGGACAACGCCGTGGAACACAGCGTGCTGGAGTGCGCCTGGGTCGCGCTGAACTGCATCCAGTCCGGCCGCAATACGTACTACAACAACACGATCGTATCCGAGCAACGCCAAGGGATCATCGCGGGGACCGGCGATGTGATCCTGAGAAACCGCGTCGAAGCTCCGACGGGGATCAGCCTGTCAGCGCTCAGAAGCGGGGTGCAGATCAAGTCCAATACGGTAAACGGGCGTGAGACGGCCATACGGATTGCAGGCCCCGACAGCACCATAGAATCAAACACGATACTTGGAAACTCTGGGGTGGCTCTCGAGGGGGGAGGAAATCTGGTCTTAGGCAACGTCATAGAGGTCTCCGGTACCGGGGTGGTCACGGTCAAGGACAACGTGATCCGGAACAACCGCATCGGTGCTGGAGGACACTGCGTGGAGATCTCCGGCGACAACAACCGCGTGCTCAACAACAGCCTGTCTGGTGGAAAGGGCATACATGCCTCGGGCGGTGCCGGCAATCTCATCGCTTTCAACGTGATTTCGTACTGCGGCGTGGCGGGAGCCTACATGTCCGGCCTGACCCAGGGCAACCTGATCTACGGCAACAGCTTCCTTTTCAACTACGGCGGACAGGCGGCTGATTTCAGCGGCAGGAATCTGTGGTACGTTGAGAACGCAAGCCTTAGGCTTGGAAACTACTGGTCGGACCACGCGGGCAGCGACGCCAACGGCGACGGGATAATCGACGTTCCGTACAGCATACCCGGATCCGGCTCCGTCGACAAATACCCCTTGGCGCGAGTGCCCGAGGCGTCCGTTGCAGTGGTGTTGCCCGTCCTGTTCCTGTTTCGAGCAGGCGTCGAGGCGCATCCGCGCAGATCTCTCCGAAGGGACAAGGCGATGGCATACTCACAAGCCGTTCTTGGCCGCTTTAACACATCTTGTGGCCGGGCGCTGGAAGGATGCGTTCCTTGAGGGGAGAGGCCTTGGCTTCGGCAATCCCTCGGATCTGCGGATGGCCCGCGCGGCGCCTTGCGGATCGTCCAACTCGGCCTCCTGGCCACTGCCTCCTCAACGTCGGCCTCAAACTTGATGGATCCGTGCCTGAGGAGTCGGTTCGGATACTCAACCTGTCGGCAGGTGGATGGACGGGTACGGATGGACCATCCTGGGCGCCGAGCCGTGCGGCGTCGAGAGCTCCGTCTTTTCCAACTTCGCGCGCAGGGGGAGGACACTGCGCGTACACGTCCATTCCTAGCCGGGGTCGGCGTGGGCGAAAGGCGGCATGCGCACCAGGGTCGAGTCGGCCAGCCCGCTGCCTGAGGGCACCCCGTTGAGTTCGAACGGAACCGGTTCAGGGTTCGCTTCAGGAACATGCCGGCTGAGGCGCAAGATCGGGCGATTCCGGCTCTGCCCCGCGAGTGCGAATCGGTCCCCCTCCACGATATCATGTTCGTGCGGATGAACGTGCCGCGCGGAAATATCTGAGCAGTCGCACAGCAGGGCTGTGCACGGATGCTCCGGGCGGCCGGGGCCTTCCCAGCCGTTCTCCGGCTTGCAGTTTGCTGTGTATACACCGCGGCGACGTCCTTGGTATTCTTCGTAAGCTGGCGTGCGCCGTGTAGGGTCCCCGACCCGTGCAGCCCAGGGAGCAGGAGGAAATCGCGACGGGGCCTTCTACCCGGAAAGAAACAGGGCCCGGGGGGGAAAGCCTTAAGTGTGGGCGTCACCCATTAGTGGGCTGGTGGGCTCAGTGGGAACAATCGTATCCTTGGACTCAAGGGGAAGGCTGCTGCTTCCAGCCGACATCCGTGCCCAGTTTGGGACCCGAAGGTTCCTTCTCACAAGAAAGGAGGGCAGGCTGGAGTTGGAGCCTATCCCTGAACCTGGGAAGGTGAGGGGCAGGTACAAGGGCCTGGTCAGGAAGGATCTCGCCAGCCTGGAGGAGGACCAGGAGCGTTTCCTCCGTGAGGGGAGGGGCCGATGACCGCGAGCGCAGTCCTCGCGGACTCCGACCTGTTCATATCGTACCTTACAGGAGATGGCTTGGAGAAGCACTTCGCAACGGCCGTTGCCAAGGCGGAGTCCGGTGAGATAGAGCTGTTTGTCTGCTCGGAGATCTACGACGACATCGTCACAGCCCTTAGGAGCCAGGGGGCCGGGCTGGATGAGGTGGGAAGATTCGTCTCTGACATGAGGGCAATCCCCCACCGGGCCATACCGGTCAGCGTGGAGATCGCGAGGCATGCTATCCAGATCTACGCCCGGCATGGCGGGCCCCGGAAACTGCACTACTTCGACTCCTTCCACGTGGCCACGGCCGGGCAGCATGGTCTCCCGCTGCTGACGAGCGATCGATACATAGTCGGGCACGCTCGGGAGTTGGGGATAGAGGTTATGGATGCGCGAACCCTCTAGGGTCGCCGTCCTGGGTTGATAGAGGCCCTCGGCACCGCTTGCTCGAGCGGGAATCGGGCGGGCGGGGTCGCGTGAACCCGCGGGACAACGCTTATGCGTCGCGTGGTGCCTTGGTGAGGCACGGACGGATACGTACCCTAGCGCCGGATAGGGTCCCGGCGGTGTGCAGGCTACGGTAGGTGCTGCGGTCGGTGCAGGGCTCCGCTGAGGACCTTCGGGTACGCGCACCTTCTTGAGGCCTTCGGCTTCTGGTCCATCGACCTGGCGACCGCAGGGCGCCCCTATCTTCGAAGGGCCGCCGGCCGGTGCGTCTTCCAGGATGCGTCCGGCCGCTGCGGCCTTCACCCCATGGGGCCCAAGCCCGCAGCGTGCAAGCTGTCTTGGAAGCGGTTGATCGGGAGGCGCTTGCCCACGGCCAGATCGGCTGTTTCGTCCAGTCCCTCGCCAAGGCACGGGACGCGCTCCTGCCAGCTGCCAATCTATTGAAGCGCTATACAATCTACGT
>Ga0209102_1001770_pt1 | contig 10729 bp, 13 predicted proteins | sample ConPoolayeHmetaG_FD_185483 | JGI IMG/M metagenome (GOLD analysis project Ga0209102, IMG submission 185483) | Hot spring microbial mat communities from California, USA to study Microbial Dark Matter (Phase II) - Cone Pool mat layer H metaG... ... | reverse complement strand
TCCTGAAACTTTCTCCAACTCGAGGTCTTCGTTTTCTAGTTCTCCGCCCGTTGTATGCCCGATCAAACGAAGCTGTTCAGCCGAACTTTTTCCTCTAAATCTTTTCGCTATGGCGTTCAAAACGCCCTCAAAAATGAGCCTGTCTTTGTCTTCAGTCTCGCCTCGGTAACTAGAGTAAAGAATCAACAGCTTTACGTCTCTCAGATTATGTCCAGACTGAGAAATGTCATTTTTAATCTTATCCAAAACTCTTCCAATGAGCCTTTGTGCTTCCTCAACGCTATTTTCCTTTCTTAACTGCGCATCCTTGTCTGGATCAGCCACCAAATCGCTTCTGGTATGCGCATGTGCTACAAACCCTAAAAAGAAATCGTTAATCATATTTCCACAACTTTGCGCGGTAATGTGCATATAAAGTCTATTGTATTCTGCGAGCGCTATAAAAACATATTCACAAAAGTAACAGCGGAAAATGCTTCTTCTCACAGCATCTTCCATGGGAACCCAAAAAAGAAAAGTTCCGAAAAATCTCTGCTAGTTAGTAGAGTTTAAATCTTTTTCGACCTACTTTAAGCCATAGCATATTGACTAAAGTTTAGAAGAGAAATAGCAAGAAGTTTGATAAACTTTTTAGCAGTCGCTTGTGCATTTCTTGCAAGAAGCAGTTTCTGACTTTTGTTGGAGCGTGTAGGCTTTGAGACCAAGCTTGATTAAATGTTCTACAAAGGTGCTGCGCTTTTCTCTTCCTCTAACGTTCTCTATTTCTCTGAGAAGCTTAGCGTCTATTGTTAAACCAACATGATGCCTCAAGATCAGATACCCCTTACACATAGTATATTAATTGCACATCACGTCTTTATTAGATTTATTGCACAAATTATATAAACAACCTTTTTCCACAAAATAAAACCATGAAAACCCTAAGAATATCAGAAGACGCACACCAAAAACTCACAGCCCTGCTAGGCGAACTAACCGCACAAACAATGAAAATACAAACCTACACAGACGCCATAGAAAACCTACTCTCACAATCAGTTATGCTCCCACCAGAACTGCTCACCGAAATAGAAAACTTCATCCAAGAAAACAAGCGACTAGGCTTCACAACCAGAGAAGAATTCATCCGAGACGCAACAAGATGGCGAATACGCTTCCTAAAAGAAGAATACGAATACATAGAAATTCCAAAAACCGAATACGAAAAAGCCCAACAAGCCATAAAAGAGGCTGCATTACCCTTCTCAAACGTAAGCGACTTCATAGAACAACAAATAAAAACTCTAATAGAAAAACACGCAGAATGGCAAAAACAACAAGAAGAATACGGCGAAAAAAGCAGAACAAAACACTAGTCCATTACTCTCTATATGAATAACGCATACTTTTATTGCCAAACTCAACTGACTTTTACAAAAAAAAGAAAAGACCACTAGCAAAAGCTAAATCCTCACAAAACCAATAATAGTGTTTCTGGTGAAAAACATGCCTTACTACATTCTCCTATCAAACTTGACGGATGAAGGATGGAAAACGATAAAGGAAAACCCGATGAGAATAAAGGAGGTTAACAAGGAGCTTGAAGCTCTAGGCGTTAAGGTCATCAGCCAGTACGCTGTTCTTGGACCCTACGATTTTGTGAACATCGTTGAGGCACAGAACAACGAGACGATAGCAAAAATCTCCATTGCGTTAGGGTCGAGAGGCACGATAAAAATCATGAGCATGGCGGCAATCCCGATAGACCAGTTCATAGCTTCGATAAAGAAACCCTAAACCCTGGAATAGGCCACAGAATCCTTTTTTTCTCGATTTTCACGGTCATGAGAAATCTTGGTTTTTCCAGAAAAGATAGACTTTTGTTTGTGCTAGGAAGCTTAGTCTCTTTAAACATTTTGCCAAACTTTCCTCGTCAAACCTTGAGATTGTGTTTAGAAACTCTTCGTGTCTTTGGAAGTTTTCGCCAGAGGCTGTGACTCTTTTTCTGAGGTTTCCTCCAGCTTTTTTGGAGAATTGCTCCAGGACTGCAGAGACTGCGCTTTTTCCCAGTTGTCGGATTTTTTCCATGTTGTAGGTTGGACTTCCGAGAAGGGTGGGGTTGAAGCCTAGGTTTTGTAGTTGTTCTATGGCTTTTAGGATGTTTGGGTTTGGTTTTGTTTCTGTTATTTTTTGCATTCCTGCTTTTTCGAAGAAGGGGTTGTATTTTGCCATAACTGCCAAGGTTTCTACGTAGGGTGTTCCTGCTTTTGGGAGGGTTTCTTTTACGAGTTTTGTGCCTAAGCCTATTGTTCTGTATTTTGGATGAATTATCACGCGGGTTATGGTGCTGAACTCTTTTTGCAGTTGCTCGAAGTTGCCTTTCCAGATTTGTTTTCTTCCGAACATTATTGGCGATGGATAAGAATAAACTATTACTCCGCAAAGCTCGTTTCGGCGTTTTAGCTTGTAGATTTTGCGTGGTGCTGGTAGGCTTGTTGAGCGGTAGTGGAATTGGCTGAGTTGTTTATAATCGCTTGGTTTTGCTTTTTTGATGTGCATTTGTTTTGTTAGGCTGCATTGGTTTTGTGGCACGTTTGGATGATAGCTTATGGTGATTTCTTTTCCGTAGCGTTTGTGTATGTGTATTGTTGGGTTTAGGTCTTCGAGCAAGTCTGTGTGGGTTGTTGCGGCTATTACTGCTTTGAGTTGGTTTCTTGCGAGTTTTTGGAGGTTGTAGGCTACTATTTTTGCTGTGTCTCTGTCGAGTGTGCTGCAGAATTCGTCTGTTATCCACCATTGTTTTTGGGTTTCGATTAGTTTTGCTAGGTGGTAGCGGTATTTTTGTCCGTCGCTGAGCTGCGTATATGTGCGGAGGAAGAGGAAGGCGTCGTTTAGTCCTGTTTTGCTTAGTAGTTCTAGTGCTTGGTTGAGTGTTTTGCCTATTGTTTCTATTATTGGTTTGTCTGCTTGTATGGGTATGGTGTTTAGGTCTATTGCTTCTTTGCCTATGTCTTGTTTTAATGCGTTTAGCAGTACGCTTTTGCCTGATCCGCTGTCGCCTGTGATTAGGACTATGTCTGTTGGTTTTATTTTTAGGTGGATGTTGTCGTAGAGTGTGAATTTTTGGGTTTGGTCTATTCCTAGTCCGAATGCTTCTGCGATTGCTTTTGTGCGTGGTGTTGGGGTGGTTGTGGTTTCGTATGTGATGTTGTAGGTGAAGGTGTTTGTTTTGCGGTTGTAGTGCTTGGCGAGTTTTGTTATGTGGAAGTGTTCTTTGCGTTTGTGTGTTGTCAATGTGTTGTTCCTTCTAGCTGGTGTTTGTGGAGTTTTTGGCGGAGTTGTTGGAGTTTTGTTCTGGTTTTGGCTGTTTTTGCGGTTGTCCAGAGTTTTGGTGTGGGTTCGGTTTTTGCTGCGTAGCATGCGAGTGCTAGTGCCCATAGCATGTCGTCGTTGGTGTTTGGGGGTTTTGTGAATTGGAGTTGTCCGGTTTTTGTGTGGGTTGCTTGTTGTTCGTTTAGTTGTTGGTTGAGGAATCTGTGGTATGGGATTGCTAGGTGGTTTTGTTCCATGAGGAGTTTGAGGTTTGTTAGGAGTTGTTGTTTTGTTTGGGTTGTGAATTTGATGCCTTGTGTGTTGGTTATGTTTTGGTTTTGGATTTCTTCGAGGACTGGTTCTCCGATTCCTGTTTGGTCTACGAGGATTTTTTGCGGTTGGAAGGTTTGGTTTGCTTGTGTTAGGTGTCCGATGACTTGTGTGTAGGGTGTTTGTAGTGGGAATTCGTGGAGGTAGACGAGTTTGAGGATGTTGTTTTCTGGGTCTGTTTTGATTGTGGCTAGTGCTGAGTGTGAGTGGATTTTGCCGAAGTCTAGTCCGATGTAGTAGTTTGCTGGTGGCTGTTGTTGTTGGAGGTTTGTGGTTAGTTCTGTGTTTGTTTTTTGTGCGAGTTCTACTGCTTTGCGGATGAGGTCTTGGGGGAAGTATGTGCTTTGTGTTTCTGTGAATTGGGCTTCGTATTCGCGTTTGTAGGCTTCTGTGGTCATGTTTTGTTGCATTTCTTGGAGGAATTCGTTTGTGATTAGTGGGTTTTGTTGTGAGGGTATTGTGTAGGCTGTGTAGTTTGGGTTGTTGTAGGCTTTGTAGAAGAAGTGGTCTTTTCCCCATGGAGTTGATAGGAAGATGGCTGTTCCGTGTGTGGTGCTTAGCATTGGGAAGATGATTTCTGTTATGACGTTTTCGGGCATGAATGCTGCTTCATCGCAGATTGCTAGATTTGCTGTGTATCCGCGTAAAAGGTGTTCGCTGCATGGTAAGGCTATGATTTGGCTTTTGTTGGTAAGCTGGATTATTGTGCGGGTTTTGCGGGTTATGCTTTTGCGGAGTATTGGGTTTGTTGTGAAGCTGGTGATTTTGTCGAACATTATCATGCTTTGTCTTAGTGATGGGCTTATGATGAGCGTGGTTGTGTTTGGGTGTGTGAAAGCGTAGTGGATTGCTTTTGTGGCTATGGTTGTGGTTTTGCCTGTTTGTCTTCCCATGCAGGCGATTATGCGTTGGGATTGGTCTGCTAGCATTTGTTCTTGGTAGCTGAAGGGTTCGAAGTTTAGGAGGAGTTTGGCGAAGAGGATTGGGTCTGTTGCTAGTTGTTTGAGTGCTTGTGTGCTCATCTTTTGTTTAGCCTCTTTGCGAGGGTTTTTGCTTGGGTGTTGATTTGGCTGAGAAGTTGTGCGAGGTCGATTGTTTGTTCTGGTGCGTGAAGTTTTAGGAGGATGGAGAGTGTGCGTACATGGCTTGCTAGGGTTTGGTAGTAGAAGCCTTTTGTTTTGTCGTATGGGGTTTTGCTGGCGAGTTTTTGGAGTTTTTCGATGATTTTCCATTCGGTTTCGATGAGTTCTTTTACTCCTCTGTTAGTCTTGGGCGGAATTTTAACCCCCCTATATATAGGTTCAACATGGTTTTCTGTCATGGTTTCTAACCTTCTGCTGTTTTTTGTTCGTCCTTGGCGTGTTTTTTCCGCCTTTTAGGAAGCTGTTTAGGAGGCTTGTGGCTTCTTTGGGTTGAACGTGGTTTTTGATGATGGTGGTTATGCTGTTTGTCCATGCTAATGGAACTGCAGTATAGTCAATGTCGTATAAACCGTCGGCGTAGCGGAAAGTGTTTTGAGCTAGGATTATGTGCTTGTTTTTTTCGCCTAGAACGTCTAGGAAGATTCCCCAGCTTTGAACAGGAACGTCTATGCTGCCTAAACCGCCTCCTAGGCTTTTGCCAATGCTAGCATCAAACCAGTCAACTCTGACAAGAGAGCCTAAGGTTAAGCCGCTAAGTTGCTTACCAACCTCCTTCATGCTTGATCATCAAGAATAAAGCGAGCTGGAAAAGAGAATATAAAGAAGAGCGAAATTCAGAAATTCAGAAATTCACCAATTCACAAATTTAATACACTATGCGGTAATCTAAATAAATTTTTTAAATTCTCGATTAAGTTGGAATAGAAGAGAACAAAAACAACGCCTAAACTCTTGAAAAAGCGTAAAAAAATCATGGAGGTAAAGCTTAATTGGATGCAAGTTCAATGTGTGAACTGGAAGAAATGACTGAATTAATAGAAATCACTAAGCCATTAAAAATAGGTTACGAAAGGCTTTGCAAATGTCCGCCTCAGCATATCAATTGTTTGACGGCAAAAGAGTGGATTCAAAGTCAAGTGGCAATATGGGAGTTTTTCTACGAAAAAAGAGATATTCGTGACAAGAATATTCATCCAGCAGTATTTCCCATAGGATTACCAAAAAAATGTATTCAGCTTTTCACTCATCAAGGAGAGTTAGTTCTAGATCCTTTTGTTGGAATAGGAACAACTCTAGTCGCAGCTTCTGACCTTAACCGCAACGCAGTCGGCTTTGACCTCAAGGAAGAATATGTCAAATTTGCAAACAAAAGAGTTTCACAAACTAAGCTGGACTTTTGGGATTTTACCCCTCAACTCTTGACTGTTCAAGTAGCAATATGTGATGATGCGCATAATATACCAGAATATCTGCAACCAGAAACAGTGGCATTAGTGATTACTTCTCCTCCTTACGCCAACATGCTTAACCGACCCCGATTGAATAAGAGCATAAGAGGAAACTTAAGACAAAACGAGCACTACCTTAAAATTCAACAATATTCTACTGATCAAAGAGATTTAGGTACAATGGAACCCAAGAAATACGCCCAAACTCTTGGAGAAATTTACAAAGGAATACTTCCATTGCTAAAACCCAAAGCACACTCAATAATCAATGTCACTGATATATGGTGGAAAGACAACAATTGTGGAAAAAGAATCCCAGTGCACCTATATGTTGTTGAAGAAATGGAAAAAGCAGGATACGAGCTAAGAAACATCATAATATGGGATAGAAGAAACCTGGTCAACAAAGTAGGCATCTTTGGTTGGCCAAGCAACTACATAACTTTGGGCACGACGTTTGAATATATCTTAGACTTCTGGCGTCCACCCTACTAAGGCAACATGCCCTTTCGAGTAAAATGCAGCATATCTTGTCCGAACATAATATTTGATCGGAACCGAGAACTGGTAAATCTAATTTTTTCCAAAGTCTTAGGAGGAACATAACAATAACCACCAGTCTTCTCGCAATGTTGCTCAATAACTCGAACATTTGATTCAGTAAACTCAGAAGGACTATCAAAAAATCCAAACATAGAATCTCCATCAAAAGCCAAGCCACGCGTCCCGCGTTCTCTAAGTTTGACATTTTTTACTTCAATTCGATGCCTTGCGTTTTACATCTGAAAACTCGGAAAATAAACTACAATGTCTGTTCTTTCAATCTTACGCTTATAATTTACGTCTTTACGTAATCCAACTCTAATCAATTCTTTTTCACAACATATCTCAGCAATATTACCGCTAACAACCTGAAAAGTCTGACTAATCCTCCTCGAAGCTTCCTCCATAAAATTATTATACTCAACGCCCTCAACAACCACATGCTCAAGCATTGCACGTTTTATCCTTTCCCGAAGTCCATGCTCCAGACAAAGTTTGTTCAAAAATGCGTCAACTTTTCTTTCATAATATTGTTCTTTATAACGCATCATGAGCTCATAGGTTTTTGCATGAATCGCATTTACATCAGCTTGAGGATCAATGTGAGTAGCCTCTTCAACTAATTCTGATGCAGATGGAATAGACATTGGGTTCCACTGGCGATATGTCTAAGTGCAATCCATATAAAAGCTCTATGCAACAACCAATTGAAAACGAACAAGCACTATGCTTATAAACAAAAATATTCTTGTATGAAACTGCAATAGAATTTGAGTTAATTTTGGTTAACTTTAAGTTAATTACAGTTAACTATATATCCCAGAACACACACTCTATATATAGAGGGAAAACCAAAATGAGCATCGAAGAACTATTAACTAAAGCAAGCAAAAAATGCGAGCTATTCAGCAACCCCCTAAGAACCTTCATAGCCACATTCATAACCGTCAAACAAGAAGTCACCTGGACAGAACTAAAAACTGCAATACAAAAATGGACAGAACAAATCAACCCAAACACCCTAAGCTTCCACCTAGCCCAACTCACAAACGCAGGCTACATAACAAAGATCAACATCAAAGGACAACCAAGATACAAAACCACACAAAACGGAATACAAGAAATAAAAAGACTCACAGGAGAAGAGCTCCTACAAGCAGTAAAGGAGAGATTCCCAGAATGAAATTTATCTTATTTCTATAAAGTTGTTATGTCTGTTATTTCTACTGCTACCACATGTCCTCTCTTATCATAGTACACTATTACTCTTCCATCCTCAGTCGGCTCGCCTTCCATATGCTCCACATGCCTAAACCTCACAAAAAGGTCGCCAACATCATCACCATAATCTACCGTAATAACCTTACGTGGCAGTTTCAACCCATACCTCTTCTCAACGTTTTCCAGCACCTTACGCACATCAATGTCTAGGAGTGTTTTAACCTTCTGAAACTCTTATACCTCCTTGCTTTTCTCTGAGGACTTGTATAATAAGCCGTTCTTATATAGCCTTCCTCATGCTCTTTAACATACACAACCACCAAATAATCAGAAGCCTCACCCACAAACCTCTTCAAAACATGAAAAGCACCACTCGAATCCACATAAACCTCATCAGGATTAGAAACCGCAACCAAAACAAAACCCCGCTTATCCTTCAGTTCTGGATGCCTCAAAACAATATGCTTCCACCGCTCTTCTCTCAAAACAACCTTAATCCCATCGAAGGCAATAACAAACATCACAACAACCCCAAAAACACATTATGCAACGCTTCATGCTTAAGAAATATTCTCTTTAGCTGACGAATCTGGCGCTAATTATAGTTATTGGCGTTACTGGTTCTCCATCGTCTGCTGGCACAGTTTCCACATTGCCAATAGCCTCAACAACCTCTCTTCCCTCAACGACTATGCCGAAGACAGAATAGTTTGAGTCCAACGTGGCGCTGTTGTCTTTTAGGTTTATGAAGAACTGGCTTGTAGCAGAATTTGGCAGGCTTGTTTTTGCCATAGCTACAGTCCATTGAATGTTGCTGTGCTTGTTGGGCAGCTCGTCCTGTATTGTAGCTGCTCCTGGCACTTCTCCGCCTTGGATGACAAAATTGTGGGCTACTCTGTGGAATTTTGTGCCATCGTAGGCTTTTTGGCTGACGAGTTTCTTAAAGTTGCCTGTTGTGATGGGCATGTCTTCGTAGAGTTGAATGGTGATGTTTCCCATGCTTGTAACTAGGAGAACCTTGCTGGACGTGGATGGAGAGGTTTTGCCTCCGAATTGGTAGGCAAGCACAGCGCCTGTGATGATTAGGGCGACTGTTGCGATTACAGCGATTTTGCGTTTTAAGGCTCTTGTTTTTCTACGTTTAAGCACTTGTTCTCGTGTGTTTGACATTTACGTTCACCGTTGGATGGATGCTATTGGCAAATTGAATGTCAACAGTAAATATAAAATTTGTCAACTTACATGGTTTGGGTTTTCAACTTTTTCAGCAGCAGGTTCAATTTTTCTTTGTCTTTTAGAAATTCTTCAAGGATGGCGTTTGTTAACTCGTAGATCCGCAGGTCGCTGAGCAGTGCGATTTTTCTGATTTCCATGTGTAGGTCTTCGCGGACCTCTACGACTGTTCTTCTTCGTGAGTTGAAGCGCAATTGCATGTTTCACCTTGCAGTTTTGTATTTGCTTAGGTGTTCTGTTCTGCTTTTCAGCGCATACAGATAATCAGCAAGTAGTGGTTGTTCTTTGCCAAGTTTTAGGCTTATTTCAAGTGTTTGCGTTCTAGCGTCAACATAGTAGTCAACTGCTGTTATGCGAAAGTCAGCGTCTATGTTTTCGTTTGGCAATGTTATGTGGATTTTGTCTCCTGGCAAAAGTGGGGTATTTGCATAGTCGATGGTTGTGCTTTTTATTTGAAGTTGTTCGGTTGGGTTTTTCAGATGGTTAAGCAGTGCTGAGGCTCTAAGAGCGCATTCGCTGTCGCTGTGCAGTTCTTCGTCAGTCTCTACAAGTTCTCTTAAGCCGTAGGCGTTTTGGCTTCCAGAATCTTGAGCGGTGGCTTTCCATCTTCCTTTATCGAAGAATAGACCGTCGACTCCGCAGAGGATGTTTGCGCCGTCGCCGTGGTTCCACATGAAATCGTATTGTATTGCAGTTATGGAGAGCCAGCAGGCGTTTCCAACTCTTGTCCATGTTCCGTTAGGGTTGAGGATGCTGTCGTATTCGTTGGTTTTGCCTAAGGCTAGGTCGTTAAGTTGCCATTGTCCTGTGCCTTCGCCCACGTTTGGGATTGTTGCGGAGAAATAGTTTGAGGTGTCTGGCGCTAGTAGGTAGACTTTTTTTGTGTTTAGTCCGTTGAGGCTGCTGACTTGGCAGTAGAATTTTAGGTGTTGATAGGTAAAGGGTGTTAGGTTTGAGATTGTGCGGTGGAATTTGGCGTGGTGAAGTCCGCCATCTTTGGCGGTTTCTGTTTTGATCCAATATGTGCCTATTTTTGGGTTTGTTGATTCTGCTGCTATGCTGGTGCCGAAGTCAAGTGTCCAGTTCGTGGTGTTTTCAGTCCAAGCGTCGCCGTCGCTGGGCTCGTAGCGTTCGGCTGCGCCGAAAACTTGAATCTTGTTCTTGATTTTGAAAATGTCCTTACCATATTCGATAATTTCCAGCTTGTCTGTTAGGCTTATGCTTGAGGATTTGCTGTTTAATGGGAAAAATTCTAGTAAGCCGTCTGGCGCTATGCGAAAATCGAATCCGATAGTGCCTGATTTGCTTGAGGTTTCGGCGATGTATTTGAGGATTTCCCATACGGGCGTATCCTCATACTCCAGCCGTGTGTACGTAGTATCCGTGTCCTCAACAAGCTCCGTCCCACTCCGAGTATGACCTAAGCCTACAAAGCTATCCAGCAGGTCCTTAACAATATACTCGCCTTTTTTATCATAGTATCCTTTAGTAACCAGCCTACGAAAGAGTTTTTCACCATTGCATCTTCCGCTTACTCGAATGTAATGTGAGTTTGCGTCTGATTCGCAGTGCAGTTCTTCCACTCGACCAGTTAGGATGTATGGCAAGTTGGTGCCTCTTCCGATGCGGATGGTTGCTGCAGAGGCTAGGCTGATTGGATAGGTTCCGCCTTGACTATATTTTTTATCCCAATTTTGCAGAAGCACTTCAAAGCTGCTGACTTCTTTAGTGCAGCCAAGA
>Ga0209102_1001769_pt1 | contig 10729 bp, 11 predicted proteins | sample ConPoolayeHmetaG_FD_185483 | JGI IMG/M metagenome (GOLD analysis project Ga0209102, IMG submission 185483) | Hot spring microbial mat communities from California, USA to study Microbial Dark Matter (Phase II) - Cone Pool mat layer H metaG... ... | reverse complement strand
TTTTTATTTGAGCAACAGTAACATTTTTTCTTAAAAAATCAAGGCTTTTTTGGTTGGCGCTTTCTATCCCATAAGCCAAAATTTCGCAACCAGCTTTTTTCATTATTTTTAACATCTCCTGGTCAACGGTATCCACTCTTGCCTCGGCTTTCCAGTGAAATTTAAGGCCTTTTTTGATAATTCCTTGACAAATTTTAATCACTCTTTCTTTGTCTAAAGTAAAAAGGTCGTCAAAAAAAATAATGGAGCGCAGATGATATTTTTTGATTACTTCCTCAATTTCTTCTAAAACATTTTCCGGGCAGCGGGCGCGGTAAAAACGGCCAAAGACACCTTTGTCGCAAAAAAGACAACCATAAGGACAACCGCGAGAGGTAAAAATTGTTGTTAGTGGCGGGGGGAAAAGCTCGTAGCGATAAAGATGATTTGGCAAAAGCTCGCGGGCGGGAAAAGGCAGGCGGTCAAGATTTTTTATGGGCGAAGCTAAAATAAAACTCCGGGGTTTTTTGCCGGCAAGCAAACGGCGCAAAAGACTAACCAAAGCCTGTTCGCCCTCTCCTTTGATGACAAAATCAAAATCTGCTGTTTGTTGAAAAACCTCTTTGCCAAAAACAGAGGCATGAGGACCACCTAAAATTTGGTATTTGGCGTAAGGTCGGCAGATTTTTGCCGCCTTAAAAGTGGTGTCGATTGTTGGCGTCATGCCAGTAAATCCGGCAACATCGGGCTTTTTTTGTTTTACTATTTGGCGAAATTGCTCCCATGGCAGTCTTAGGACATTGGCGTCAAGAATTTCCACTTTGAATCCTTCCTTTTTTAAAGCCGCGGCTAAATAAGCCAGACCTAAGGGGGGAACCAAAACATTTGGCTGACTGGGAGTCCGCGGAGGGGGATTAATAAGCAAAATTTTCATCTTAGATTTTTCCAAAAATAAATTTCTGCCCTGATTTTATCAAAAAACCAACCAGTAAAAAGGGCATAGCCAAAAATAGCAATTTCTGCCAGTAAAAAAACAGGCAAAAGGAAAAAAAGAGTTGTCGGTTTTTGATTTTTCAAAAGGACTAATTTTCGGCTCCGTTCTAAATAATAATATTTCTTTTTGTAGCGGAGAAATTGGTAGCGGTGGTAAATTTTTGAGTTTGGGGCTAAGGCGATTTTGAACCCTGCTCTTCTTGCCCGCCAGCCAAAATCTAAATCTTCCATAAACATCAATCTTTCGTCAAAAAAGCCAATTTTTTTAAAAACCTCTTTTTTAATCAGCATTGCCGTGCCGCTGGCATAATCAATTTCTTTTTGGGGCCGGGGAGAAGGAAAACCAAAACCTAAGAAAGTGATTTTATTGCCTAAACTTTGGATTTTGCCCGAAGGATAAAAAAGGATTTTTGATTGGATAATTCCAGCGGAGGTGGCTTGGGCGGTTTTTACCAATTGCGCCAGCCAGTTTTTGTCGGCAATAGTGTCAAAACCAACAAGGACAATGTAGTCGGCTTTGTTTTTGAGGGCATATTTTATTCCCTGATTGGCGGCAGCCGGAAAACCTAAGTTTTGTTTGTTTTTAAATATCTTAATATCCTTATATCTTGATATTTTTTCTAATGACCTGTCAGTTGAGGCATTGTCTACTACCAGGAGTTTGAAATTTTTGAAAGTTTGTTTTTTGAGACTTTGCAAACAGGGGCGGATAAAACTTTGGCTGTTGTAATTGACAATAATGACAAAAACAGAGGGAGGCATATTTATATTATAATATACAATCATGATTATTGGAATTGATGCCGGTTGTTTGGGGGTGACTGATGAGAGGCTAAAAGTTGGGGTTTATCAGGTGGCAGTGAACTTTTTGCGAGAGCTGGGGAAAAAAGACACCAAAAACAAATATTTGCTTTATAGTTTTCGGCCAATAAGTCCGGTGGTAATGAGACAATTAGGGCCGAAAATGACAAATGTTGTTGTCCGGCCGGCAGTGGGCTGGAATTGGATTTGGCTGCCCTTGCGGCTGTGGGTTGATAAACCGGATATTTTTATAGGTCCTTCGCAGAGTTTACCGTTTTTTTGTCCCTGTCCGGCAGTAGTTATTGTTCATGATTTGGCTTTTGAGCGTTATCCTCAGTTTTATCAAGATTACCAACGGTTGCGAAAAAATACTCGTCGGGCGGTGAAAAAGGCAAAAAAAATAGTGGCTGTGTCGGAGGCAACGAAAAAAGATTTAATTGATTTTTACGGAGTTTCGCCGAGGAAAATTGTTGTTGCTTACGAGGGTTGCGAGCCGATTTTTAAACTTTCAGCCGGGAAGAGCAGCAGGCCATATTTTCTTTTTGTTGGTGCTTTAAAGCCGATTAAAAATATCCCCCGAATTTTGGAGGCTTATGCTTTGTTTTTGAAAAAAACAGGCAAAAATATTCCTTTTTTGTTTGCCGGGGGGGATTTGTGGGTGGACAAAAAAATTGTCCCAACTGTCGCCCGCCTCGGTCTTAAAAACAAGGTGAAGTTTTTGGGCTATGTACCCAAGAAAAAACTGGTTGATTTGTACAGCGGAGCCTTGGCTTTTGTTTCTCCGGCTTTGTGGGAGGGATTTGGCTTGACTTTGTTGGAGGCAATGTCTTGCGGTTGTCCGGTAATTGCCGGAAATACCGGTAGCCAGCCGGAAGTGGTGGGAAAAGCCGGGATTTTGGTAAACCCGGAAAACACCTTGGAAATTGCTGAGGCGATGAGGAGGCTGGCTAAAAATGCTGCTTTGCGTCGGCGACTTTTGACCGCTGGGCTGTCTCGGGCAAAAAATTTTTCCTGGGAGAGATTCACGCGGGTTTTTCTAATACATATACCCCGGGCCGGTGGAGTGGATTAAAAGCGCAGGCAAAACCGGGTTTATCCTTAAGCTTTGCTAAAAAGGGAAGATTAAAAATTCTTCGCCCTTTATAGGAGCTAAAAGATGCTCAAATACGTCGGTAGAAATAACATGGTCAAAACTTTCATCTGGGAATGGCAGACAGGCGGCATCAGCCTGAACAGGTATTAAAGCCTCTTTTGATTTTTTGGTAGAATCGAAAAGGATATCAATTCCAATATACTTTAAATCTAACCCGATAAGGTTTCTAATTTCTCTTCCTAAAAGACCCAATCCACTTCCTATTTCTAAAACTTTATGGTTGGGGTTAAGTCCTAATTCTTTAACAATTTCTTTAGCGGCTAAATGAAAGCGAAAAGGGGCAATTTTTTCGCGAACTTGCTCGATTACCGAAGAAGTTTTGCCCGTATAGGAATACGGATAAGCTTGTTCTTGACTAATTGCGCTTTCACCGGCCATTTTTCTAATTCTACCAACTTGTTGGAATTAAAACAATTGTGTTAGAATTTTTAAAAATGGCACAAAAGATTTTTAAAGGAGAAGTAAAAGGGAGGATTTTGGAGGTCCGTTTTGCTTTGTCGGGGAAAACGGAAAGAATTTTGAAGAAAAATGGCGATTATGTCAAAAAGGGAGAATTGCTGGCGAGCCTGGAGAAAAAAATTTTCCAAACAGAATTGGACCGGCAACTGGCGGATTATGAAAAGACAAGGGCTGATTTTGAAATCTTTAATCTCCAAAAAGGCGGGGTGGAAGATGATTTAACGAAATATTTAAAGATGGGAAAACAAGCCCAACTTAATGCTTCGGTTAAAGAGGTTGAACTGGCAAAAGCGCGGCTGGACCAGACAGACCTTTTTTCTCCGGTTGAGGGAGTGATTTTAGATGATGGGGGAATGGCGCCAGGAATGAATGTGACTCCGGCTTCTTATGCTTTTAAGATTTTGGAGGCGGCAAGCTTATGGTTTGAGGTAGAAATTGAGCAGGAAGATATTCCCCTTTTTAGCCAACCAAAAAGCGGGGAGGTAGAAATTTTTGGAGTAGGAAAGCAGCAGGTGAGTAGTGGGCCAGTTTTTGCCGATGGCCGCCGCTTTTTTCTCCGAGTGGAGCTCCCAAGTAGAGAAGGGCTTTTGCTGGGGATGAGGGGAGAGGGAAGGTGGGGGGAGTGAAATGTGTTAAAATTTGGTTGAATGAAAAAACCTCAGAATAAAACTAACTACTTTTTTGTTGACGAGTCCGGTGATCCAACCTTTTATGATAAATACGGGAATCTCATTTTAGGAAAAGAAGGTGTTTCTAAAACTTTAATTTTAGGTTTTATTAAAACAGACAATCCTAAACCAATTAGGCAAGCATTGGAAAAATTAAGAAATAGTATTGCTAAAGATAAATATCTCCAGGGTATTCCTTCTTTAAGGAAAACACTAATTGCCTTTCATGCTAAAGATGATTGTCCTGAAGTTAGGGAAAGAGTTTTTAGAAAAATAGTAAAATTAGATTTTACGGCGGAGATTTTTGTGGCAAGAAAAATTCCCGCTATTTTTAACAAAAGGCATCATCGTAAAGAAAGTGAATTTTATGATGATTTAGTTTGTAAGTTATTTGAGAATAAACTCCATCTGGCCAAAAATAATGAAATATTTTTTGCTGTGAGGGGAACGAAGATTCGTCAAGAACCCCTTGAAAAGGCAATTCAAAGAGCAATAGAAATTTTTGAACAAAAATGGAAAACAAAGGTAAAATCTTCGGTCAAAATTAATCCTCATCGTCCCTCGGGCGAACCGTGCCTTCAAGTGATTGATTATATAAATTGGGCAGTTCACCGAGCTTTTGAAAAAGGCGAAGTGAGATTTTATAAGTTTATAGAAGAAAAAGTTGTTTATTTGGTAGATATTTATGATACGGTAAGATATCCAAAAAACTTTTACAATCAAAAGAATAGGTTTGATATAAACAAAATTAGCCCCCTGTAGGCTAGGCGGGTTTTCCCCGCGCAAGGCATGAAGCCTGCTTTCACCTACAGAGAGCTAAATTTGATTTTATTATATCATCTTATATTAACCTATTGTCAATAGGCAAAAAGGCAAGATAAATAAAGAATTTTGGATTTAAAGAAGGTTGTGCTAAAATTTGGGTGGATGGGAAAAATTGGTGGTATTCAAAAAGAAAAACCAAGCTACGAAGGCCATCGGGAAAGGTTGAGGAAAAGATTTTTGGAGGGAGGACTGGAGGGGTTTTTGGATTATGAAGTGGTGGAACTTCTTTTAACTTTGGGAACTCCAAGGCGAGATTGCAAACCAATGGCAAAAGCGGCGATTAAAAAATTTAGAGGATTACGTCAGGTTTTGGAAGCCTGCCCGGAAGAACTTCAGCAAATTAAGGGAATTGGCCCAAATAATATTTTTGGAATAAAACTTTTTCAGGTGCTTTTGGAAAGATACCGAAAAGAAAAAATTCCCAGAAAAATTTCCCTTAATTGCCCCGAAGAAGTGGTTGAATATTTAAAGGAAAAATTGGGTAAAGAAAAAAAAGAGCATTTTTTGGTTTTAGCATTGGACAGTCGAAATAATTTAATTAAAATTACCAATGTTTCCGTGGGAATTTTGGACGCGAATCTTGTCCACCCCCGAGAGGTATTTAAAGAGGCAATTTTAGCCCATGCCGCCCAGGTGATTTTAGTCCATAATCACCCCTCGGGAGACTCCCAACCCTCCGAAGAAGATTTAGAAATTACCAAAAGATTGATAGAAGCTGGTAAAATATTAGGGATAGAAGTTGTGGATCATATAGTTATCACCAAAACGGGGTTTTTTAGTTTTAAAGAAAGGGCGCTTATATGAACAAAAACCAAAAAGACCTTACTTTTGAAGATAAGCTTTGGCAAGCGGCGGACAAACTTAGGGCAAGGGGTGGAATTGAACCTTCGGAATATAAAAATATTGTGTTGGGTTTGGTATTTCTAAAATATATCTCTGATTCTTTTGAAAAAAGGAAAAGATTTCTGGAACTGGCGGTAGCAGATGAGAATATTAAGGATGAAGAGGGAAATAATTATTATGTTCCCCAACAGGAATTGAGAAAATTTGTTATAGAGGACAAAAGTCAATATGGGGGGTATGGTTTTTTCTATGTTCCCCCCAAGGCTCGCTGGGAATATCTTTTACAAAATATTAATTCTCCGGAATTGGGCAAAATAATTGATCGGGCAATGGAGATAATTGAAGAGGAAAATCCCAAGCGCCTTAGAGGAATTTTGCCAAAGAACTATGCTGCCTCTCGCGTTCCGGCTAATATTTTGGGAGAGTTGATTAAATTGTTCTCGGAAATTGATTTTCAAAAAGAGGAGGAGGACAAAGATATTATTGGGCGGGTGTATGAATATTTTTTAGGTAAGTTTGCCGATTCTGAAGGGAAAAGAGGAGGAGAATTTTATACTCCAAGAAGCATTGTTAAACTTTTAGTTGAGATTCTTGAACCGTTTGAGGGTTGCCGGGTTTTTGATCCTGCCTGTGGTAGCGGTGGTATGTTTGTTCAAAGTCAGCAGTTTTTGAAAATCCATCATAAAAATCCAAACGATATTAGCTTTTACGGACAAGAAATTAAAGAAAACACCTGGCGTTTGGCGCAAATGAATTTGGCTATTAGGCAGATAGAGGGCGATTTAAAAGTTGGGGATTCTTTCCATGATGATAAATTTTTGAATCAAAGATTTGATATTGTGATTTCTAATCCGCCGTTTAATGTGAGCGAGTGGGGAGCGGATAAAATTTCTCCCTACGACCCACGGATTAAATACGGGTTACCACCCGACGGAAATGCCAATTTTATGTGGATTCAGCACTTTGCCTATCATTTGTCTCCAGATGGCATTGCCGGTTTTGTAATGGCAAACGGCGCTTTGGCGGTTAGCGGCAAAGAAGGAGAAATCAGAAAAAGAATTATTGAGGACGATTTGGTGGATGTAATAATTGCCTGTCCGCCAAAACTTTTTTACAATGTTTCACTTCCGGTTTCTTTATGGTTTTTGACTAAAAATAAGGCTAACAAACGCTTTAAAGAAAGAAGGGGAAAAACCTTATTTATTGATGCTAGAGAAATATATGAACCAATTTCCAGAAAACAATACACTTTTACCGATGAGCAAATTCAAAGGATTGCCGGTACGGTTCGAGCTTGGCGAGGAGAAGAAGGAGCAGGAAACTACGAAGATATTCCCGGATTTTGCAAATCGACAACCATAGAAGAAATTAGAAAAAATGGATATGTTTTAACTCCGGGAAGATATGTAGGAATAGCTCCACCGCCCGATGATGGAATTCCCTTTGAAGAGAAATTGAAAAAATTAACCGGCGAGTTAAGACAATATTTTGAAGAAGGGAAAAAATTGGAAAAACAAATTTTAGAAAATTTAGAAAAACTTAAATCCAAATAATGAAAAAAACGCTATTTTTACCAAAAACAGAAAGGCTGAAAAAACTTTCAAAATTGTTTCCCAAAAGAATAAAGGAATTAGAAAAGATTTTTAATAAAAGAACAGGTGTTTATATTGATTACGCTAATGTGTTTCACTGGTCAAAAAAATTAAATTGGCATGTCGATTTAAAAAGATTAAAGCAACTTCTCGATTCGTTTAAGATGGTTCAAAAAGTAAGGTTTTATAACGGATTTCTCCAGGGAGATAAAGTCTCAAGAGAATTAATAAAAGAGGCGGAAAAAGTAAGTTATATTGAATATTTGAATGATAAACTACGAGAGCTTAATCGGAGGGGAATACTTTTTATTGAACATAGAAAATGCAATTTTGATGTTGAAATTAGCAGAGACATCTTGCTTGATTTTGAGAAAAATAAAATTGAAAATTTCGTCTTATGGAGCGGTGATAGCGATTTTGCTGATTTGGTTAGTCAACTCCAAAAAAATAATAAAAATGTATTTATTTTTTCTACTGCCAGAAGGGTTTCGGTAGAACTTGCCCAAACTAAAGCTCCTATTTTTGAAATTAAAAAAATTAAAGAATTTATTTGTTGGCCGAGAGAAATTTCAGATGATATTAAAAACAAGATTTAGAAAGCAAAAAGGACTCCTTACGGAGCCCTTAAGCCTTCGAATTTTGGTTGATTTCTCAACCATTTATATTATATCACTTTATACCAAAGTATTGTCAATAGTCAAAATAGTGGGCTAATATGAGAAATTTACAATCTTTACCCGGAGGCTGGCGAAAGTGAAGTTGAAGAATTTAAAAATCTTTTTAGGTAAAGATGGCTAGATACCAAAAGTTAAAAATTGTTTGCGATGCTACTTGCCATATAGCCGAGGCTCATTTATCGGGGAGAGCTAAGAAAGGGAAGTCTGCATGTGGAATTTTATTTCTGGATGAGTATGGAAATATAGTTGAAGAACTAAGTTTTTATTTAGGAGAACTTACTCCGCCTCAAGCCGAATATAGTGGATTAATAAAGGCACTGGACGAAGCAGCAGCTTTTTGTCGGGGAAAAATAGAAGTGTGGTTAGATTCAGAATTTGTAGTTAGACAATTAAATGGAGATTATGGCATAAAATCCGAAAATATGAAACCTTTATATGACCAAGTAAAAATATTAGAAAAAAGATTTCTGGGTGGTGTTTTTTATTTTCATCATCCCAGAACTGCGACATATGCTAAACAAGCTCATAAATTAGCAAATAAAGAACTAAACGAAAAATTAGGGTTATAAATCTAAATAGTTATGCAAAATCAAATTCTAAAAAACTGGCGGAAGAGAAAGTTGGGGGAGGTACTTTCACTTATTATTGATCATCGCGGTAAAACACCTAAAAAATTAGGAGGTAATTGGTCAAAAAACGGAATTCCTGCGCTATCCGCCAAAAACATTAAATATGGTCAGATTGTTAACGAGAAAGATATAAAATTTGTGAGTAGGGAATTATATGAAAAATGGATGCCAGAAAAGTTAGAACAGGGAGATATTTTAATGACATCTGAAGCACCTTTAGGTGAATTGTTTTATCTAAAAAGTAAAGCCGATTATTGTTTAAGTCAACGGTTATTTGGATTGCGAGTAAATGCAAATATTTTAGATTCAAAATTTCTTTATTATTATTTGTTCAGTTCGGTAGGTCGACGTGAATTATTTAGAAGAATTAGTGGAACGGCGGCTGAGGGGATAAGGCAATCAGAGCTGCGACAAGTTGAATTGATTTTTCCTGAAGATATCAATGAACAAAAACGTATTGCCTCTATTCTTTCTGCCTTTGATGAGAAGATTGAGGTGAATAATAAAATTATTAAAACTTTAGAGAAAATAGCGCAGGAGATTTTTAAGCAGTGGTTTATAAAATTTAGATTTCCGGGGTGGGAAAAAGTAAAATTTGTCGATTCAGAATTAGGAAAAATTCCAGAGGGGTGGGAGGTAAAAAAATTACCGGAAATTTTTGATTTCCTTGAGGGGCCCGGTATTAGAAACTGGCAGTATACCAATAGTGGTTGTCGATTTATCAATATTCGTCTTATTCAAAATAATGATATCGATATTAAATCTGCGAATTTTATTTCAATAGAGGAGGCTAACGGAAAGTATAAACACTTTCAGCTTCAAGAACGAGATATGGTTGTATCCACATCAGGAACTCTCGGTAGGTCAGCAATTGTTAGAAAAGAACATTTACCATTATTGCTTAATACTTCGGTTATCAGATTTAGACCGAAAGATAAGCAAAATTACACTTTTATGTATCAAATTTTAAATTCTGATTACTTCAAAAACAAATTATTAACTATGGCATCAGGAAGTGCCCAGCCTAATTTTGGACCTATTCATCTAAAGCAAATTAAATTACTTGTACCGGATAAAAAAACATTAGATGTTTTTAATAATTTGGTAAATCCGATTTATAAAAGAATTATTACCATTAAATCTGAAAACCAAACTTTAGCCGCTCTTCGCGATTTGCTTTTGCCAAAATTGATGAGCGGAGAGGTAAGAGTAATAATATGAAAGATATAATTAATAATTTTTTAAATTCGTGGTATGGCACAGTAACTATTTTGGGTACTGTTTTTTTAATTTTAACGGGAAAAAGCTTGAATAGCCTAATTAAAAAATTAAAGGTTGTTTTTAAGGGTAGGGGTGTGGAAGTATCCTCGGGAGAGACACAAAAAGAACAGAAAGAGAAAATTCCCAGAAAAGACTTAAAAGAAATAGCAAAACTTTTATCTAAGCTTGGTATTAAAGACCCTAATGAGTTAGATAATTTTCTCCGGAATCTTTTCTCAAAACTTTCATCAAAGGAACAAACAATACAACAGAAAGAAAATATAATCAAAAGATATTCTGACATAATTATTAATTTATTTGAAGCTTTTGAATTTTACCGGTTTTCTTATTTAAATCTCTATTTGGTACATAATTCAAAATTGGCTTTAGGGTGGTTTTATATTAAAAGAGCAGCAACAAAAGAATTTTTTATTCTAAATTTTCCCTTACCCCCATCAATTGCAAATCAAAACGCAGAAAAGGAAGCTATTTTTAATGCTCTGTTATTTAATAGGCTGATTGAGCCAACGGGAACTGGATTATATAGAGTGTCGATTATTGGTAAAAGATTTTTAAAATTTATTGGTTTTATCAAGAATGATCAGTATTAACGAAACAGCTAGTTATCACTTGGTTTAAAGATCTTGGGTATTAGTATGCTTTTGGACCGGAGATTAGTCCCTGAGAGAAAAGAGTGAAATAATATGAATAAAAACGAATTAAAAATTTTAAGACTACCTCATAAATATTTAATTTTTATTGACGAAGTGGGAGATTCTTTTGTTCATTTAGATATTAAAAAATATCAAGATGCTTCAGTTTTTCCCGCTTTAACAATAGTGGCCCTAAT
>Ga0209102_1001767_pt1 | contig 10736 bp, 11 predicted proteins | sample ConPoolayeHmetaG_FD_185483 | JGI IMG/M metagenome (GOLD analysis project Ga0209102, IMG submission 185483) | Hot spring microbial mat communities from California, USA to study Microbial Dark Matter (Phase II) - Cone Pool mat layer H metaG... ... | reverse complement strand
GAAATATTTCCCTTTGATTGTTTGTAAATGGTAATAATCTCTCTAATTTCTCTTCTTTTAGTCATAGGTTAAAGTGTATCATATGTGGTGAAACATTAAGTGTCTCTTGACAAACTTATCCTTTTTTTATATTTTAAAATTAAATCTTAAAATTAAATAATGAAAAAAGCAATAATAATATCAATTTCTATTTTATCCTTTTTAATATTTCCTTCATCAGTCTTAGCAGAAAATCTATTCTCGGAAAATGAAATAAAAAATCCCAAAATAACTCCGCCGGCATCAATTTCTCCTTTTCTTAAAAAACCAAATTTTCTACAAAGAATAAGGCTAGAAAATCAATCGCTTTCCACAAAAAATGCCGAAATCAGAGCAAGAATTAACGAAAGAAAAAGAGAAATAATCCGCCGTTTTTTTAATCAAATGATAGAAAGGTTTCAAGCCGCCATCAATCGCTTAGAAAAGTTAATCTCAAGAATCGAATCAAGACTGGCTAAAATAAAAAGCCAAGGCAAAAATATATCGCAAATTGAAAATCGTCTTTCAGAAGCAAAAACAAAACTTAATGATGCTAAAGCGAATCTTGAATTATTAAAAAATAAAATAGAAAATCTCCCAACTTCCAATGATGAACTCAAAAACTTTTTTATAGAAACAAAAAATTTGGTTAAATCAATTAAAATCCAATTGATTGAAGTTCACCAAATTCTGGTTCATTTAATAGGTGATATTAAAGGACTAAGGGTAGGCCAAATCACGCCTACACCAATACCAAGCCCTTAAGATAAAAAGCATTATGAAAAACAAAAAAGAAAGAAGAAGTTTATTTTCTCTAATAATTTTTCTATCGGCGGTAGCTATTATAATTATTATCACCTCTATGTTCATAATAAATCAAGGACCTAAAGAAACTCTCCCGCAAATTCAACCTCAAAAAGAAAATCTCCGTCTCCGGGAACTTAATGCCCAAGAAACCTCCGACGAGGTTATTTCGATCGAAAAAGATCTTAACGAAACAAACCTTTCAGACCTTGACAAAGAGTTAAACGATATTGAAAAGGAAATTTCTTTACCGTAAGAATTGTGAAGAAAGAAAAGCACTCGCTTTTTTCCTCTTTTGGTTTTGCCTTTTCGGGAATTTATCAGGCAATTAAAAAAGAAAGAAATTTAAAAATTCATCTTTTAGTAGCGATTTTAGTTTCCATTGCCGGTTTTTTCTTTAAAATCTCCAGATTTGAATGGTTAATTATAATTTTGATTATCTCTTTGGTCTTATCAGCAGAAATTTTTAATTCAGCAATTGAAGGCCTCTGTAATCTCTTAAAAGAAAAATTAAATCTTGGCTATAGCGAAACTACCTTAATTCGCAATTTCTCAGCCGGAGCGGTTTTAATCTTAGCAATTTCTTCAGTAATTTTAGGTTTTATTATTTTCCTCCCCTATCTTTTATCTCTCCAATAATCTAATTCTCCTTACTTAAAACTACCGCTAATTCGTCCTCGTATTTTTTCTCCCATTTTCTTTCCCTTAAAAACACCTCAATTGATATTGGTTTTTTCAATTTATAGAAAAAAAAATTTGCCAATTTTCCCTCAAAAATACTTCGCTTTTTTCTATCCTCCCGAAACCACAAAACAGTGGTAATTTTATACTTCTCCAAAGTCTCGGCCAATTTTTTTTCATTTTCTAAAATTGCGGAGTAATCATCCATGGCATTATTGCTTTCTCCGGGCAAATTTGCCTTCCAACGCCAACTTGGCATCCGACCGTCAATAAAAACTTTCTTTTCTGGTAATTGCCAAATTAAATAACCTCCCCAATCGTATGGGGCTAAAATTTCTCCTTTTGGCAAATTTTTTTTTAAAAAATTAACTGCTTTAATGGGGTATAAAAGATCTTTGTAATTAAAAACAAATTCTTGAACTCCAAAAATAAATAAAGAAAGAGAAAGCAAAATCAAGAAAAAATTTTTTGCCCTTTTTTCTTGAACCCCTTTTTCTTTTATTTCTTTTTCCAAAAAATCAACCGTCTTTCCATAGATTCTTAAAGAAAAAATCACAAAAAGGGGAATATTTCTCAAACTTAAAAAAGCCTCTATTAAAAAAAAGACAAAAAGAAACAATATTTCTTTTTCAAATTTCTGGCGATATTGGTAAATAAAAAATCCCCAACTTACCAAAAATAGAAACGGAAAAATCGGTTTAAAAAAACTTGGCATCCACTCCGCAATCCGCCACCGCAATTTAGAATCAGAAATTTGCAACCAAACTTCTCCCCAAAGTCTCTCTTTATAGGGATTTAAAAAGGTTAAACCCAGACAAAATAGAAAGGCTAATCCTTCTTCTCTGGCGATTTTTTTCTTCTGCCAACTCCTGAATAAAAAAATCACCCCTAAACAAAAAATTCCCAAAGCAAAACTCCCATGAGTATTTGCCCAAAGAAGAATAAAAAAACCCATTTTTAGAATTTCTTTAAAAGAATATTTTGGTTTTAAAACCAGCCTTAGCCATAAGGCTAAATAAAACCAGGACAGAATCTGAGGCCTCACGCCTGTAAAAGAAGAAATTGCTCCCGCTCCCATTAAAAAGAAAACTAGCCAAAGATATTGCCAAAAACCTCTTTTAGGAAAATTCTCGATTGCTATTAGCAACCCAAGCAGGGCAATAAAAACAAAAAACAAAACCAAAAAATTATATCCTAAATACTTATCCCCAAGATAAATAAAAATATTAGTCAACCATTCATGATCAACAAAGGGGAAGCTCTTCATCGTATACGAAAAGGGGTCAGTCTGGGGAATTCCTTTTTTTAAAATTATTTCTCCCATCCGCCAATGCCAACCAAAATCTGGATCAATAAAATTTCTTGCCTTAAAAAAGAAAATTCCAAAAATAAAAAAAACCAAAAAAGGTTTTAGAAGCCAAAAAATACTCTTTCTTAAAAATAAAATTTTCATTAATATTAATTTTATTCTAAAATAAAGATATTGACAAAATAATTTTAGATTAAATAAAATTAATTTATATTTAAGAATTTATATGTAAGAAGATGGATAATAATCCAACTGAACAACCGGTCGAGAAAAATTCAATTAACGAAGAAACCTCTCTATCAGAGAAACAAAAAGACAACTATTTAAATTTAATAAAAAGAGGGCTGATTTTAACAACAGGATTAGCTTTGTTTTTAACCTGTCTTTTGGTTTTAGTTTTACTTCTTTGTGGTCTAGGCAAAAAAATCCCCCTTTTCCAAAAAAATATTTTCGAGGGGCAAAATCAAATCCCAAGCATCCTTAAAGAAATTATTCCTAGTCCTAAATTTAATGAAGGCGATTCTTCTTGGCCAAAAACCGCCAATTGTATTTCGACCTTTTCAAGTAAATACATTAAATTAGTTTTTAATTACGACAGTTGTTTATGGGAAATAGATGAAAATTTAGAAGAAGCAGGAAGTGGTGTCTATAGTAAAATTGTAGCCAAACATAATTCTAATCACCAAATAATAATAAAAGCAAATGATATTGGGATGGGAGGGGGTTATCCTGGCTGTTTACAGGTAGGTGATATTTCTATTATTGATAATAATATCGTCCGTATCCAAATACATGAGAATCAAAAAGAAAATACTCAAGAATACTATCTTTATTTAACTAAGGAAAATGAATATGGGATAAAAGATTATCCTGGCGAATTTGGGGACCAAAAATTTAGAGAATATCTTGAAATTCTCCCTGATCTATCCCCAGACGTTAATATGTGTTGGCGCGGTGTTGGAATAAATACGGTACCAATATTACTACCAAAAACCTTAGAAGATCAGTCAAAAAATATTGAGAATTTAAAGGATTTGACAATTTCAATTGAAGAAGGAAATATTTTAGATAAACAATTTCTAAAAGATGCCGATTCATTAGTCGTTAGTATTTACTCAAGTATCTCCAAATAAAAAAATACACTCTTATACTCATTCTTAAATAGCAAAAGCAGTGTAATAAAAATACATTATTTTTAAAAAATAACCCTTAACAAAAAGATGCTCGCGTAGTTTTTTAAGGGCAAAGATTTAAGAAAGACCAAGAAATTTTTAAGAACCTTCCCCTCTTACAAATGTATGCAATCTAAACATTATAAATAACCAATTTCTTCTTTTTCTGCTAAAATATTGGCAATGAAAACAAAAAAGTTCACCATCCTTCATTCAAATGACATGCATGGGGATTTCCTGGCGGAAATTAAAAAGGGGAAAAAAGAATTAATTGGTGGATTGGCTTTGCTTTCAGGGTATATCAATAAAGTCCGCCAGGAAGAGGAAAATGTTTTGTATGTTATCTCTGGCGATATGCTTCAGGGTTCTTTAATCGACAGCGAATGGAAAGGCCTCTCCACCATTGAAATTATGAATTGGCTAGCTCCTGATGTAGTCACTGTTGGCAATCATGAAATCGACTATGGCTTACCCCATCTTTTGTTTTTGGAAAAAGTGGCTACTTTCCCTATTGTTAATGCCAACCTTTATATCCGCAAAAACCAAAAGCGCCTTTTTTCGCCCTATTTAATCATCAAAAAAGCCGGTTTTGACATTCTTTTCACCGGAGTAATTACCGAAAAAATTATGGACAGTATCAAGCAAGACCGGTTAATCGGTACTTTTGTAACATTGGCTGAGGCCAGTCGGGAAGTAGGCAAAATTTGCAATGCCTACAAAAACGACGATATAGACCTAACCATTTTGCTCACCCATATAGGCTACGAATCAGATATTCAACTGGCAAAAATGCTTAAACCCGAATGGGGAGTAGATATGATTATTGGCGGCCATTCCCACACCATTTTGGAAAAACCAACCAACGTAAACAATATTTTAATTGCCCAAGCTGGCGTTGGCACCGACCAAATCGGCCGTTTTGATATCGTCGTTGACGATGATACGAATTCTATTATTGAATACCGCTGGCAGTTAATTCCTATCAACGAAAAAATTGCCAAACCCGATAAACAACTTGAGGAATATATCAATACCTACAAAAACCAAGTCGACCAAAAATACGGTGCTTTAGTCTCCAAACTTGCCCGTCCCCTAACCCATCCAAAAAGAGAAATTGAAACCAGTTTGGGCAATTTTATCGCCGATGCCTTTGCCCAAAGAGCCGAATGTGATGTCATGTTTATTGGCAGTGGCTCAATCAGGGTGAAAAAATTAGGTCCAGCAGTTACTTTGAAAGACTTTCTTGCCTGTTTCCCTTATGACGATACTCTCACTCGCTTTACTATTACCGGTTCTCAACTTAAAAAAATTTTTGCCCATATTATGCGACCAGAAAACCGCACCGGTGAAGGCGAATGTTACCAAGTCAATAGCAAAGTAAAAGCAGTTTATTCCGACGATAAAAGACAACTTCTTTCTTTGGGAATCGACAGCAAACCAGTGGACGACCAAAATACCTATACTTTATGCTTGCAAAATTATCATTTCAATAATGCCGCCGACTATTTAAATATCACTCAAGAAGAACTTTTGGCTTCTGGCCAAACAAAAGTCATCACTACCTCTGCTCAACAAGTTTTGGAAGAATATTTCCGCAACCATCCAAACGCCACCGCCAAAGTCGAAGGCCGTCTCGCTTATGTATAATATAATCAAAACGCTGTGACTGAAAATTTAAAAAGAGAAAAAATTAGCAACAAGCTAATTAGAACCTTGGCAATTCTCTGGATAATTTGTATCATTATTGTTTTAGGTCTTATCTCCTACGTAACTCAAATAAGAAAAGAAACCTTTGATAAAGCTCCCGATATTTTTGGATTTTTTCTTTTTATTTTCATTACTCTAAGTTTTCTTGTTTTTCTAGTCGAATGTATTGCCATTGCAGTTAAAATTTTAAAGAATAATTTTCCTCAAAAACAAAATTTTTTTATTTTTTTCTTACGATTCTTGGTTATTTTCACCTTTTTACCTATTTACGCTCTTAACTACGTTCTTAAACCCCTTGATTTAATTAAAAGAATAAAAAAGCACAGTTTTAAACAAATTAACTTAAAACTATTAATAGGTAAAATTGGAGCAACGGCGGGTGTCTTGGGTATTTTATTTCCTGTTTGGATAGGGGGAATCGGATTAGTGGCTTATTTTATTACGCTGGTTTTTGGTCTAAATCCCATTAATATCCCTCTTAAAGGAAATTCTATGCTTCCAACATTTTCAGACGGAGAAATAATTAAAGTTTATCACTTTAGTAAGTTTTTGAGTTTTTTAAAAAAACCCAAAAAAGGAGACGTTATTGTTTTTCAGTCGGGAAAAACAATTAAAGATGGAGAGTTGGCTGATTACGTTAAAAGAATCATTGCCGTTCCCGGAGATGAAATACTAATTAGAGACGGATTCGTTTATCTGAATGGAGAAGTTTTGGAGGAGCCCTACACGCTTAAACCTCGTTCCACCTTTGGCGGAAGTTTCACAGAAGAATGTAAGCCTTTTAAAATTCCCAATAGTTATTTTTTTGTTCTGGGAGATAATAGAAAAAGAAGTGAAGATTCAAGAAATTTAGGGCTGGTATCCATAAATGAGATTAAATATATTTTACCTTTTGAAAAACAAGAAGAATATAAAAACGGGTGGAGAGACGCCTCTAGGGATAAAGAGTTTATGGGATTGCCGTCTTTTAATCCATCTCTTTATTACGAAAAATTAAACGAAATTAGAAAGAAGAATAACCTTAAACCCCTTAAAGCAAACAAAAAACTAGAAGAGGCAGCAATTAAAAGAGCAGAGGCTATTATAAATTTTAATGAATTAAAAATTAAACCAAAAGAAAGTAAATATCCCCTTGAAAAGGCGTTAAGGGAAGTAAAATACTCTAATATTATTACCGGAGAAATATATAGCGTAGGGTATTTTGACGAAGAAGAGCTAATAAATTACTGGCTTGAATTTGAAGCTAAAGATTATGTTTTAAATAAAGACTATCAAGAAACGGGAATAGGCGCCTTAATAGGAAAAATAAACAATTGCGAAAGCCAAGTAATAGTACAAATATTTGGTGGCTATATTCCCCCTAATTATTCTAAAGAAGTTATAGAGAGTTGGAAAAATGCACTAATAAGACTTAAGGAAATTCAACCGGGATGGGCAAGCCTAAAAGAATATAAAGAATTTTATGAAAAAAATAAGCAAGATATTGACAGAATCAATGAAATAATCAACATAAGAATTTATAACATTTCTGCTATTGTATCTAGAATGGAAGCAAATCAATGGTTAACTGACACTGAACAAAAAATGATCGAAAAAGATAATATTCTATACAACGAACAAGAGACTATTGCCAACAGACTAAATCAACAGTAATAACGTTATACTTTAACTAATGGCCAAAAAAATCTTGCTAATTTTAAGCGGAGCAGCCCTAATTTTTTCTTTAATTTAGTTCACACCTGAGAGGTGAAACACGTTCACACCTAGGAAAAATGAAAAAATTTCAAAAGAAAATTGAAGATTTTACCTGCGAAATTTGCGGCCAGAAAGTTAAAGGCAGCGGCTATACCAACCATTGCCCAAACTGCCTCTGGGGTAAACACACCGATATTTTTCCCGGAGATAGAGCCGAAAAATGCCAAGGCCTAATGGAACCAAATATACTATTTACCAAAAATCCCGCTGGCGAATAATTCATCAATGCCAAAAATGCGGCGCTTTGCGAATTTGCGATGCCTCCCCAACCGATAATCCCGACCTTCTTTTAAAACTTTCCACCCGGCCAATTCCCCAATACGTTCTTCAAAAAATCTCCCCCTAATCTCCCCTATATCCCTATATTTCTATATTTACTTTTTCCCCAACCCTCAAACCAATTCTTTCCGCCGTTTCTCCCTTTACCTCCAACACATATTTTGCTTTTTCTTTCGGGCTAATAGTTGGGCAGGGTAAATTCTCCTCACAAGGCAAAGTATTTTTGCTAATATAAACTACCCGAAAATCCTTATCAATCCAAACAATATCCAAAGGTAAAAAAGTGTTTTTCATCCAAAAAGGATAAATTCCCTCATCCCTAAAAATAAAAAGCATCCCCTCATCTTTGCCCAAAATTTTTCTAAACATCAAACCCCTTTCGTGCTCTTTTTCAGTTTTGGCCAGCTCCACATTAAAACATTCATTTCTAAAACAAACTTCGCCTCTTTTCTTTTCTTCCAAACCAAATCCCCCACTTATCGGATCCCTAAAAAGAAAAATTTTCGGTGTCCAAAAAGTAAATATTCCAAAAGCTAACAAAAGCAACACCAAAAAAACAACTCCGATTTGCTGGTAAATTTTTTTCATTGGTGGCCAAAGCATAATCCAAAAACTCAACAATTGCCCGGCAAAAACCGCCACCACAAAACTTAAAATATCTAAAAGCAAATAATTCTTTCCCAAAATTGCTGTGTAGGAGTAAAAAATTACTAAAATCACTGTAGGCATTAAAAAAATCCCTTTTACCTTAGCAAAAACAAAATTAGGAATTTTTTCTTTTTTCAGCCATTGTCGCTCAAGTAAAAACCACAATGTTGCCGGGAAAACCGCTAATTTTAAATGCTCCCAAGGGCTCTCATTTACCGCCGAAAAAATCCCCAAAAGCCAAAATTTCCCCGACCATTCATAGGTAAAATGAAGTAAACTCCCCAAAAAAATAATAAAAATCGCTCCTAAGACTTCCAATTTCAAAACTTTTGCCTTTTTAATTAAAGTTTTTCCCATCTTTCGATTTTCCCCTTTATTATGTAAAAAATAGGATTTACTTCAGGAAAATTTTTTCCCTCTTTTTTAATTTCCTCAAATCTTTTTCGGTCTCTTTTTTCAAGCTTTTTTAAAAGGTGGGAAAATTCAAACTCCAGCTGCCCCTTGGTTACCGGAATTTTGGCTGAAATTATTTCCCCTGAGGAAATTTTTCTTTTCCTAAAATTATAACCTCTTTTTTTAGATTCAAACCAGACAAAATATAAATAAGAATTAATTGCCAACAAAGGATTTTTAAATTCTTTAAACCTTTGAAGTTGAGGATGGTTTTTATAGCCCTTTGTCTTTCCCTCCAAAACTTTTTTTGCCAGCAAACCCTCTCTCCACAAAGCCAGCAATCCCTTTTTGTCTAAATACTTCGGATGAATACTCCAAAGCCTCATATAATTTTTAATCCGCAATCCGTTAATCCGTTAATTTCTTATTTACACCAAAAACATAAATCATTTCCAAAATTCCTAAAGTATTCAAAAGCAAAATTGCCAAAAACCACCATTTATGATTATTTCTTGCAGCCCGCCAAAGCCCCATTCCTTTCCAGAAAATCGACCAGGCAGTGATTATCAAAATCAACCACTGATTTTTAGTTAAAAATTCTTCAATTGTCTTTAACTCTGTCATCCTGAAAATCAAAGCGGACCAATTAATCCAATTTTACTCTCCTGCCATTTTCAGTATATGCTCCAAAGAGGGAACCTTTTTGTAAAGTCCAATATCTTCCACCTAAGTATAAATTACAATTGTTTAATGCCAGAAAGCCACTGAGTTTTTTTACTCTTATTTCCCCCAATTTTTCGGCATATAATCCTCCTTGAACCACTCCCCTTCCTCCCCTTCTCGACCAAATTACTGTTCCTTCGGGAAAAAACCAAACGTTTTTTAAGTTTTCTGCCCCAAAAGGCAATTGTAATGGCGGTCTTTCCTTTTCTGGCATTTTTTATTTTAAAAATTCTGGCAAACTCTCGATTACCTCATTCATAAAATTTTTATTACCCCCCATTAAAACTTCTTCCAAATTCACCGCCTGATTCCCCTTGAAAACTGAACTTACGCCTTCGCAATCCCACTCAATAATACATTGAGTATTGCAAAAAACCAGTCTCCTCCCTTTCCATTTCCCAAAACGACCAATTGTCCTAATCCCTTCCTTTCTTGGTACCTCTAAACCGCAATTTAAACATCTTTCAACCATATTTTTTTCTCCACTCTTCTAATCATACGAAAAATTAAACGAATAAATAGTTACGACTGAAAAAGCGCTTCGGGCATAAATTGAACCTTTTTAACTTGGGGAAATTGCTTTGCCGTCTCCTCAATTTGAAACCACAAAATTCCTACCCGACAAGAACCCCCTAGGGTTTTATAAAAAGAATCTTCAAATTCCAAAATCAGGGTACCGTTTTCTTTTAAATTAGCCGACTTCAATCTAAAACCATCGAGGGGATATTCGGTGGTAATTCCTTGAGCGACCTCCTCTTTAGTTAAATTTTCTTTTCCTTTCAGCAAAAGCTCAATTGTATCTTTTATTGGGGTTTGGGAAACCGGAATTAGTCTTTCAATCGACACCAAACCATCTTTAGAACATTTTATATTTCCCGCCTCATCTTTGTCTTTCTCAGGATTGTAATAATAAAGCAAAATTTTCTGCCCCTTTTTACAAATACTATAAGATTTACTTTCTCTAATTTCTACCAAACCCTGGCAACATTTTTGGTCGGTTGGTCCGATTAAAGGATTTCTATTAACCTTCTCCCCTTCTTTTGCGCAGGAAAGGATATTTTCTTTTTGGCAATCTTTAGGACAGCTTTCTTCGTTTTCTGCGCAAGGACATCCGGTTGCCTCACAAACTATTTCCTGGCAAACACCATCACCGCATAAATCTTTGCAAAGTTTTTCCCCTTTTTTACACTTTCCGTAATAAAAATCCCATTCCTCACACTCCGAACCATCCTCAAAAATACAAAATC
>Ga0209102_1001766_pt1 | contig 10738 bp, 9 predicted proteins | sample ConPoolayeHmetaG_FD_185483 | JGI IMG/M metagenome (GOLD analysis project Ga0209102, IMG submission 185483) | Hot spring microbial mat communities from California, USA to study Microbial Dark Matter (Phase II) - Cone Pool mat layer H metaG... ... | reverse complement strand
GCACCAGAGCCAGGAACCTATTTTTGTCCCCCGATGCAAAGTGAACTGCCAGCAGATCCGCCTTCAGACTTACCCCTACCCAAGGGAATTGCAATTCTTCTATCTTCCTTATCTTTTCCTCCACCTTGGCTTCCGAATCAGTATCTGAGATAAGAAGGGCAATGCCTGGCGGATGCACAAAAGTCTTCTCATGCCGATAGACTACCTCCTCATTCCCCACCTTGACAGCATTATCGCCCGAGCCAACAGTAACCAGCTTGATGGGCGGGGCTAGGAGGTCCACTAGCTTCGCTTTCACTTCATCGGAAAGATAAGGGCACTTGTCAACAGTAGTTCCTCCCGACGCTAGCTTCATAGCAAAAGCAAAGCAAGTCGGGAACCCGCAGTCTTTACATGGCTTCCGTCCCGGAAGCATTTTCACAATCTCAGAACCTGCAACTGGCATAGCAAACCTCCTGTCTAGTTAGACTTCAAATCCCGAGCCCCAAACCAGAACCGCGCCGCCTCCATTCCTGGGGCTCGAACCACTTTTCAACTCAGAACTTCAGCCCCCCTTTAGCTTGTTTGGTGTCTTGCACCCGCAATTTCCATCGTTCACTATCCGGGGAGCTGCACCTCGCCTTTCAGCCAAGGATGCCCTACTTTCTCCAGGAATGCCACAAGTTCATCCACATTTTTGACATCCTCTTCTGTAGCAATCTTGTCGTAGAGCCCCTTCGCCTCCAGAACATCTCTGTACCGCTCCTTTACCTCCTTAGGCATCCACACGATCCGCGCCAAACCACCGTCAGCCTGGATGAATTTGGGAGATCTCAATTGCTCCAGCCCGGTTCCCAGTCTTCCTTCTATCTGTTTTCCTCCAGACGTCTCGCCGGCCATATGGGAGAAAGTTTCCCCAATCACAGTCTCGCCCTTGAATTCCCTGTGCACTACCCCAAAGGCGTCCACCTCGGGGATGTAGAAAACGATAGCTTGAAAGCAGCCACAAGAGGTGTGAGGATGTCCGAAGGCGCTGTAGAGAAACACCCTGTCATAGGTTCCCAGGGACTTCTCTTGCACGACCTTGTTTAAGCCTTCGTACTCGCCTTTCACCGCGTCCACTAGATTCCCCTTTGGTATGGCGAAGATCGGGCCTTCCGGATCAATCTTGGCCGCCGCTCTACCATCAAACCAGTTTATGGCGCCGCAGTTAGCGATTCTGTTGGGAGCTATGATGGAGATATGAGTAGGAGCAAAGCTCTGGCAGAGAGTGCAGCCATAGAAAGTGTCCACATCCTCATCCTTGAGAGCCCTTGCCCGAGCATCTCTTGCCTCGTAAACTTTGAGGGCTTCCGGATATAGTTGGGCTATTTTCTGAGGGTCGGTAATCAGAGTCGTTTGTATCTTTTCAATGATTGGCAGCTCGGAGGTGAACAGAAAATTGTAGATCTCTCCCAGCTCTCGCAGAGAATTGAAGCCTTTCTTATAGCAATTCTTGCTCATCCTCATCCACACATCCTGCCTCTGATTCATATGATACCAACCCTCGATCATGTTGGTGAACATATGAATCCTTCTCTCAATAATGGGTTCAGCGTCCTTATCCAGCTCCGAACCGGCCACGTCAATTAGAATCGCTATGGGATAGCTCCCACCTTTCTCTGCCGCTGGATCGTAGGGCGCCAGTTTATCAAGGTCGGGACCAATGATCTCCACCTTTTCGTGTTCTATTTCCTCAGGCTTTTTCAGTGTTGCCAACTCAAATTTCTGTGGCACCTTTGGTCCCCCGAACTCAATGTACAGGTCTTCCTTCCTGATTACCTCACCTTCATACTGAGGCCCGATATCAACGTGAAATCCGTTTGCCATTTGCTATGCTCCTTTCTTTAGATTCTCTATTAAGCTTTCCAAGAACGCTTTCCACTGCTCATCTTTTCTGAAATTGGGAAGAGAATAGTTGGCGTGAGGGAAGTAATACTTGCATAGCGTCATAGTCTTGAGATGAGGAGCGAAATGCTTGAGCACGGAGAGGCCCTGCTCACCCAGGTCGCTCCTTATGCCAAAGAACATCACCAAATCATGATTACCCTCTTTCTTCACTCCTCGCCAATTAGGGTCTTTAAGAGCATTGATTATTTCCACAGTGTCATAGACACTATCCGGGGCGACGCCCAGCTCAGCCATCTTAGCCCTGACCTGAGCCGTGGCACATATCGGAATCTTGGCAGCCTTAGCTATCTCCAGAGCGTACTCTATGAGCAGCCTGCCATCAAGCGACCACTTCAGGAGAAGTGGCCCCAGCACCAGAAGCGGCCTCCTCGCCTTCAGTATCAAGTCGGCATATTCCTGAGGCTCCTCAATCAGCCTTGCTGACTTTATCCCGGTTAGGACATTTACTCTATGGTATGGTATTACTGCACTCATCCTTGTCCTCCTTCTAGTGAATTACTGCGTCCACAGGAACTTTGCTGGGATAGGTCCCGATAAGGGTGGGAAGCCCCACAGGCTCCTTCGGTTTCCAGCCGATTTTCTGCAGATGCTCCCGCACTTCCTTCTTGTAGACCAGAGGAATATCGGGATCCCTGCGCACGAAGAGATGAATATCTTCCGGCAGACCAGCACCCATGAACTTCTTATACAACGAGATATAATGGTTCAACTTGATCGCCCTTCCCTGGGGAGTATCGTTCTTCCTGATACATAGCTTGGGAATCATCACCATAGCCTTTTCCTTCGTTTCACACACATAGGCCAGATGCTCTGGAGAAGGCTCGCCTGTGTCCACAATTTCCCTCTTCCTGGCGTCCATCACCTTCCAGTCGCCTTCTTCCTTCCTCGAGAGATACAGCCTCCTGTATTTGGAGGAATGAGGCCCGAGTATCACAGGGATGCCCAACCGGTTACATCCGGTAGCGATGGAAGCAGCTTTCTGAGAGTATGCCCCCCAGGCTACTCCCACGGCGCCCACTCGATTCAGCACGTAGTCAGCCATAACCTCATAGTTTGCCCTCAGGGGGAGAGCAGCAAAGATATTGGCGATTTTTATCGCCGCTCCGGTGATATGGCTATTGGCGACGCAAGAGCCGACATTCACCACTCCTCCCATATCAAAGTCCGGCGGGTATTTCTCATAAACAGTTTTGCCCTCAGCATCCTTCCACATTCCGGCTACCATGGCGCTGCAGCCCGACACAACCACGATGTACTTTCTCTTGGCAAACTCATCCACCATCTCCGCAATATCCCGAATGTCAGGAAAGTTCGAACAGCCCACGATGGCAACCACTCCGGGAATCGTACCCAGAGTTATCGGTGCACCCACATTCCTTATCTCCGTGTCCATCACTGGACCGCGTCCAGCCCTCATTTTCCAAGTCTCCTTGCTGGCCGCTACCTGCATTATCTTGAAGATGGGAATCTTGCGAGGACATTCCGCCTCGCACTTTCCGCAGCCAACGCAGAGATTGAATTGCTCCCTGATCAAGTCGAAGTTGCCTTTGGCAACCGCAGATACACCAGCGCCAATGTTGAACAGATTGGGGCACACCTGCTCACACATGCCACACAGATTGCACTTCTGTGCCAATTCCTTGGCTGCCTCTTCCGTGAGCCATTCCTTCCTACGCTGCGGAGCTATTGCCATCGCTACTTTCGCCGCTACCTCCGCCGCCTTTCGCGGGTTAAGGATAGCGAAATGTTTCTTCTCCTCCACCATCTGTCTGACTATCTCTTCAGTCTCCATCTCGGAGGCATCCTCCAACCCATACATAGCCTTGTCGAGCGTAGCTATCAGTGCCGACCCAACCTTGGATGCCTCTATCGGCATATCGGTCCTGATACACTGCTCGTCAGTCATTACTACATCGGCGATGCCACTCCTAATGAAGAAAAGCTGCCGTGAGAAAGGACCAACAACCTTGACCCTGTCGTAGTACCTGGCCGTCTCGTTGGCAGTGCAACATATGCCGGCGACCTCCACCCTGTCGTAGAGGTTGTTTTCCCTCAGATAGTCAACCACCACCGTTGAAGTAGCCGGGTTATGGCCTACGAACAGGATTACCGGCTTGGTCTTGTCCACTGACGCCCACCCCAAATCCACCAATGGCGTATTGGCAACCGAGGTCGGATAATTGAATCCCACTATTTGAGCGATGTCAGCAACTTCCATTCCCACATGATCCAGCATCCCAGCATGTAGAGCTTTGGATTCATAATCGAGACAACTCCCCTCCTGTCCCATGTGAGTGGAATCCAGCAGATGGGTGATCTCCTTATAGACATATTCTATGGCTGTGACAAGGTCACCCAGAGTCTCGGGCTTCAAGCCTACAACCGTCCTGATATGCGGCGCTTCGATATTGATGGAGCCTCCCAAATCTATCTTCTTATCCGGACCATGCCTTTCAATCAAGAACTCAAGAATATGCCCGCCATGAGCGGCATGGGCTGAACAACCCATCAAACAGGCCAACAGCACAAACCTAGCTTGTTGAGTTGCTATATCAATACCGCACCCGCCCCTTCTTGTCTCGGTAAGGTCACATTTGCCATAGGTACAGAAGCAACACAAGTCGCAAAATGGCGCATAGAAGGGGGCGTATGTCTTCAATAACCTCATGTCCCAATTTCTGAGGTCCGGAACTTCTGGCATCGGCGTGGGACCAACCGGTTCCCAGGTTATCTCCGCCTTTATTTTCTGGTGAATTTCTTCCAGTTTTCTAGTTAGCTCTTTTACTTCTGCCATTTCTCACCTCGCTCCTATCGTCTCTTTTATCAATTTCAAAGTGTCAGGATGCCTCAACACGATAAGGTTCGCCCCAGCCAGCAAAAGCGACAGCGCCGTAACTCCTTCCCAGAGCAATCCCTGTTCCTTACTTTCCTTCGCCTGCTTCGTCTTCCAACACTCTCCCCCCAGATTGGCGATGATTGGCATCATGGTCATGCTATCCTTGGTCATGATTCCAATCTGTTTCACTCGTTCCATCAAGGAGAAGCTATACTCCATACCGTAGCCCAACGCAGAAGACAACGGGTCAATGACGATCCTATCCTGGGGGAAAAACTTGCTCAACTTGACATTCAACTCCTTAAGCAAGTTGATATCCAGAGGACTCTGCGCTATCGCCGTATGTCCATGATCCAGAATAGCTTTCCCTACCGCCTCATAGTTTTCTTTGAGCACCGGGCCTATAAGCAGATTCATGCCATCGCACACTTCAGCAACCTTGGAAAGAACCTCAACATCCTTCTTTTCGTCTCCCGAGCCATAGACAATCAAGGGAACATTTATGGCCTCAGCAACCTGCTTTGTCAGTGCCGCTGCTTTATCAGCAGGAGCATCCTTTACTGCTGGGTCAGTACTCATCAGGAAGAGCGAAACGGCATCGACACCGAAGCTCTGGCATTTCTTTGCCCAGCTAACGGGATCAGAAATTACATCCCGAAACGGCTCAACCAGATGGTCTGGCCAATCTTCAGGCTTCATATCCAGAACTTCCAGGGCAAACCTAACCGGATTAGGGCTTGAGCCTTGATCGAAAAAATGAAGGGGAAGAATATTCTCTCCCCCAATCTTTAAGCTCTTCGGCCCCTTCCCGATAGTCACCTCTCTAACTACCCCAGCATACGCCTCAACCGGTGCTTTGTATTCCATTCTCTGCCTCCTTATATCTCACAGTTGTTCCGCAATCAGCCCGCTGCTCCGACAGTGGCCAGAAACCCAAACTCGCCGTCACCACACAGCGTAAGCCGATTATTAAGTTTCAAGCCAGGCGTTGGAGTACAGCGTTTCCGCCTTGAGAACCCTGGCCGTTTTCACATACTCGACTTCCTTTTGAGACAGCGCAGCCAGGTCCAATTCCTCCCCATCCATAACCTTGTGAATAAGCTCCACGATTCGCGGCATCTCACCTCTAGCCAGTTTCATCAGCTCTTCGTCCAGAGGGTCAGCGATGGCAGAATAGAGCCCGTTTAGTTTTAGCATGACCAAGTAGGTGCGGTTAATAAGCGGTCTAAGTTGTTCAGGCACGCCGTTAGATGTGTTGGAAAGCCCGACCGTTGATTTGACGCCAGGCAGAACATCCCCAAGTATCTTGATAAACTCCAGATTTGCCACCGCAAACCTCTGCCCCTCGCCAGCGGTGCTCACCGGGAGAAGGATGGGATCAACCCAAATATCTTCGTTGGGAATGCCTAAATCATTGGCATAAGCCACCGTATCCATAATGCTCTCTATCTTAGAATCAACATCGGGCGGCATCCCTTTATCCGTCATCACGGAAATAACCACATCGCAGTTGTACTTCTTGGCCAGAGGAAGCATGTGCTCCTTGGAATCAGTCTTCCCCGAAGCAGAGTTCAGCAGGGGCCTTTTCTTGCAAGCCTTCAAACCGGCTTCCATGGCTACAGGGTTCATAGTATCGATAGACAGAGGCAGGTCGGTGACCTCCTGAACCGCGTTGACCAACCACTGCATGGTCTCTTCGGTGTCCTTCTTCATAGGACCGACATTGAGATCGATGTAGTTAGCTCCAGCTTTGGTTTGGGCTATAGCCAAGTCCTGGATTACTTTGGCATCGCGTTCTCTTATGGCTGTGGAAATTGCTTTGGCTATGACGTGTATGTTCTCGCCGATGATGATCATGTTGGACACCTCCAATCTGTTGGTTCAGTGTCTAGGCTAAACCACTGCAATATAGCAAGGAAAAATGTGTTTGTCAAACCCCTTGTCAGCCTCGTTTCTTGCGCTAGTGGCAACGCACTTGGCCGCGCACAAATCCGAATCTGCAACTGTTTCCGGCGGGCACACAAATCCTAGAGCCCTGTTATAATCTTCGCGCCCATTAGAAAGCCGAGACCAGCGAACCGTTGGGGTCGTGCTGAATCAGATGGCCAAGGACTACTATTCGGTTCTGGGCGTGCCCAGGAACGCATCCGATGAGGATATTAAGAAGGCTTATCGCAAGCTTGCCATGCAGTATCACCCCGACCGCAATCCAGGTAGAGAAAAATGGGCTAATGAAAAATTCAAAGAGATTAACGAAGCTTATGGTGTTCTCGGGGATCCCCAGAAGAGAAGACAGTACGATCAATTCGGCATCGCAGGCGACATCGGCGATATCTTCGGGAGTCCCTTTACCAAGACGACCTTCGAGGAAATCATGCGAGACTTCGGTGGGGCTGGTTTGCGATTCGACTTTCTTGACGACATCTTCGGGGATGTTTTGAAGAGCAAAGGCTCTTCCTTCTCCTTCACCAGTTTCTTCGGGGGCACCCCTGGAGTAAGATTTGAAATCTGGCCAGGCCAAGCAATCAATCTCGACCAAATATTGGGCCAGACTCAAAGAGCCCGGCGGCATGAAGTACGCTACGAACTTACCATTACCCGCCAAGAAGCCTCACACGGGACCACAAAGATATTAAAAAGGAAGAGCAAGAGGCTGGAGGTTAAGATTCCTGCCGGCGTAAAGACAGGCAACCTGGTGAGACTGAGGAATGCCTTGCAGACAAGCGATGGCATACCGGGGGATATATTGATCAAAGTCATCGTAAAATAGGCTAGCACCCAGGCAACAACAATGAAGAGCAAAACCGTAACTTTCCCGTGCGGTGACCTTCGCCTCGAAGGAATAATGGCTCTGCCCGAAGGCGCTGGCCCTTTTTCGACAGTTATACTCTGCCACCCGCACCCGCTTTATGGCGGCAGCATGGACAACAACGTCATTTGTGCTCTTTCTGATGCACTGGTACAGGCGTCCCTTGCTTCATTCAGATTTAACTTCCGAGGTGTAGGTGCAAGCCAAGGAAAGTTCGGCCAGGGACTAGACGAGCAGAAAGACGTAGAGGCTGCTATCTCGTTTGTTACTACAATAGACGAAATTGACTCGGATAGGCTTGGGCTGGCCGGTTATTCGGCTGGTGCTGCCTTTGCTCTTCCCATCGGCTGCAAGGACGTCCGAATCAAGGCGCTCGTCGCAGTATCTCCACCTCTATCTATGTTCGATTTTCGCCTTCTGGCAAGCTGCTCCAAACCAAAACTTCTCATCTCGGGGAGCAAAGACAACTTTCTATCAACCAACGACTTCCTGGTGTTCTGTCACAGTCTTCCTGAACCGAGATGCTGCGACATTGTAGAGGGGGCCGACCACTTCTGGTGGGGATATGAATCTCGCCTTGCCACCAGAGTAAGTTCCTTCTTCGCGACTGTACTTTAGCCCCACACCGGTCCCTCTTAGCACCCTTGCCTCAACAACCAAAAGCCTCCCGTCGGGAATTGCAAGCGGCGTTTTGCATACCAGAGACATCAATGATAATATTCTCGGTCACTTTGGTGCATCTGCTGTTGCAGAGCCTGAGATCCAAGAACTGCTGTCTGGAGCAATCGGCAACAAACACTTTCACGCCATGCGTTCGAACTTGAACTGGAGGCCAGGCCGCATTTTCTACGGCTGGTGGATAGTTGGTGCTTGTTTTGTTATTTCGCTTTACACCGGCGGAGTTGTCTTCTACGGTTTCACTGCCTTCTTCGAGCCTTTAGTTGACAGATTTCACTGGAGCTACGCACAGATTTCGTTTGCTGCCTCGCTGCGCGGAATGGAAGCAGGCCTTCTTGCCCCATTGGTCGGCATGCTGGTTGACCGCTGGGGTTCAAGGAGATTGTTGGTTAGCGGAAGCATTATCTCTACTCTAGGACTGATATTTCTGAGCAGGACGACATCGCTGGGTATGTTCTACGGGTCCTTCCTGCTGTTAGCCGTAGGCATGAGCATTTGCAGCAGCACGGTTCTTGTGACTGCCGTGGCCAACTGGTTCCGGAAGAAAATAGGCATAGCCACCGGTATTGTGGTCTCTGGCTACGGATTTAGCGGCTTGTTGGTCCCGGCCATAGTTAAGCTCATCGACACATATGAGTGGCAGAAAGCTGTGACTATCTTGGCCCTCGGCATGTTGATTATCTGCTTGCCTTTGTCTCTCGTAGTGCGGCACAAGCCTGAGCAATATGGCCATCAACCCGACGGAGAAAGAAGCGACCCGCCTACTACAAACGATACTCCAGCCCAAATTCAAATCCAGGAAGCGGAGGTCGGAACCAGACAGGCGCTCAAAAGCCGCACCTTCTGGCACATAGCTTTGTCGCTCCTGTGTCAGGCAATGATTGTGAGCTCTGTGGTTACACACATAATGCCATACTTGACGACTATCGAGATCGGCAGGGCAAAGGCCAGCTTGATAGCTAGTCTGCTCTCGCTTGTCAGCATTAGCGGCCGCCTGGGTTTGGGATGGCTCGGGGACAGATTCAATAAGACACGGCTAATGGCTACCGCCTTTGCCTTCATGGCCTTGGGCCTACTATGTTTTGGATTCACTTCCCCGGGAAGAACTTGGTTGCTGATCCCTTTCCTCATCCTGTTCAGCATCGGCTATGGAGGCAACAATACATTGCGAGCCTCTGTGATCCGGGAGTTCTTTGGCAGAACAAATTTCGGAGCCATTCACGGCTTCGTCTTGGGGATAATCGCATTGGGGAGCATAGCGGGGCCTCCCCTGGCCGGGTGGGTATTTGATAAGTGGGCAAGCTACCAGCCAATATGGCTTGCCTTCGCCAGCGTGGCGGCCCTCGCCATGCTTATTGCCTTGAGCATCCCCCCTCTGGCTCGCACAGTCAAAGCCACCCACAGCTAATAACCTCCACACCAAAGGGCAACTGAGACCGACACCGCTGGGGTGTCACACAAGCCAGCCCGCCATCAATAGGTTTGTCTGGCATCGCAAGCCCAGCAAGGGCCGGCCGCGGCAGTCTGGCAAGAATTGGGGCCAGGGTACCGTGCTCAACCAAGGTCACTATCACAGTCGAAGAATATCTTCTAGTATGCAGGCGGCATCATACACGAAACGCGGACACTTCTTTTGAAATACCCTATTCTGCCTCGCCAATTTGAATTCAGATTGCTGACTAAGGTCATAACCGATTAGTTCTCGGCATTCAACAGAGCCATGAAGTTCCGTGAACCTGCCAATGAATTCTCTGGCCAATTTGTAAGTCCTCTCTCGAGACTCTACATCTCTCAAATCTGCCTGACCATGCATGAGCCCAATGACCATCACCGCGCCGGTCACCGCCCCGCATGTCTTACCCATCCCTCCTATGCCACCGCCAAAACCACAGGCAATCTTTAAAGCCAACGATTTCTCCAACCCTAGTTCCTCGCTATATGTAGACAACACCGCAGGAGCGCAAAAGAAACCTTGCTCAAGCTGCTTTCTTGCTTCTTCCGGTCTGCTCACTCTCGCCTCCTTCAATCAGTTAGCGTACAAAGTCTAGCGCCTATAGTAGCTCCAGAAACTCGCCCGTGTAAAGCTTTCTCCACCCGGAATATGTGCGACATCTTCTTGACTTCCGCCTATATCGAGTGCTAGTATTCGTTCGTAGTGGCGCCAGCAGACTAGCCATCAAGGCAGAGCCATGCTGGCGCGAAAGCTAGCGGGTCGGTCTGTCGAAGGAGGATTATTATGAAGACAACAACGAGTAAGGCCCTAATCCACTTGCTGATAGCCCTAGCGCTGGCCGTGATTACGGTAAGTGGGTGTGGCGAGGCGTCAGGCGCACCAACAATCCCGCCAGAAGACACCTTTGTCATACCATTTGAGGCCTTCACCAGCAACGAAACGAACGGCCTGGTTGCTTTAGGAACCGGCAATCAATCCAACTGGAACTACGCGGCAGGCACTGTGCTCTTCTGGGCTGCCGTCCTCGTTACAA
>Ga0209102_1001765_pt1 | contig 10742 bp, 10 predicted proteins | sample ConPoolayeHmetaG_FD_185483 | JGI IMG/M metagenome (GOLD analysis project Ga0209102, IMG submission 185483) | Hot spring microbial mat communities from California, USA to study Microbial Dark Matter (Phase II) - Cone Pool mat layer H metaG... ... | reverse complement strand
GGAAAAGCAGAATTCCCATTAAGAGGCAGAAGGCAAGAAAAAATTTTTTCATTTTTTATTTCCCGGTATTTTCAGGTGTTTTCTTTTCCATAGACTTCAGGTAATCCCCGGCAGCGTTTTCCCGGACAGCTTTTTTCAGGCTGGAACTTGCTTCCACTTCCCTGGAGGAAATCTCTTTCAATTGTCCTGGTTCTGTTGCCACTACCGGAGTGAGAAAAATCAGAAGTTCAGTCTTTGTTCCTTCTGTGGTGCTGCGACGAAAAAGATACTTCAGGAGAGGAATCTCCCCCAGGCCCGGAACCTTTTTTGTTTCTTCAGTCTGTTTATCCTCCATCAAACCGCCGATGACAATGGTCTGTCCGTCCTGAATGGCAACGCGGCTACTGGCAGACCGTTTGGCAAAAACAGGTGCGCTGACAGTCTCAGAAATGGGCACGGTTGTTCCGGTCAAAGAGGAAATTTCGGGATTGACATCCAGAATGACCAGACCATCAGGGTTGATATGAGGTGTAACTTTCAGAATAATACCAATATCCTGGTACTGGATGGTATTGATAGTCTGACCGGTTTCTGTGGTCCGGGTGTTGGTGATAAAGGGTACCCGCTGACCAACAGTAATGGAGGCAGCCTGGTTGTCACTGCTTAAAATATAGGGCCTTGATAAAATGTCCAATTTACCTAACTTCTGCAAGGCAGCCAGGGTAGCCACCAGGTCCTTTTGCAGTACAGAGAGAACCAGACCTGCTTTTGGTTTGCCAAAAGTGGTAGTGGCTTCCACGCCATGACCGGCTGCGGTCAGGTTGAGAACAGAAAATTCTGTTCCCAAATCCAGCGATTTATCAGTGGTGAGCTCAGCGATTAAAACTTTGATGAGTACCTGAGGGACAGGCCTGTCTAAATCAGAGATAATCTGCTTGACCACATCAAAATTTTTAGTTGCGGTCATTACCATCAGGGAATTGGTATCTTCGTTGGCAACGACATAAACCTGGCCAGCCAGCCCGGTGGCTGTCTCGGAAGCTGTGGTGGAAGTACCACCGGCAGTAGCCACAAAAGGATTAGTCTGGCGGCCTGTGGTTGTCTGTCGGGTTGCTGTTGTCCCGGTGGTACGGGTACCAAACAGGTTATTCAAAACTGTTTCCAGATTCCTGGCTTTACCATTTTTCAGACTGTAGATAAAGACAGCCTGATCAGCCTCCTTACTGGAATCAAGTTCTTTGACAACTTCTTCTATTACCTTCATCGCGTCAGGTGGCGCACTTACTACCAGGGTGTTGGTCCGGTCATCAGCGGAAGCTGTAACCCTGGTAAGCCGTCGTCCTTCTTCAGCAGGAGTGGCAGTCGGTTGAGTTCTGGGACCACCCAGAATTCGTGTTATGCCAGCTGCGATACCGCCAGGCTGCTGAGCCTGAGTTGGTTGTTCTGTCCGGAAAAGGTCGTTGATAAGCTTGGCTGTACTGGAAGCATTGGCATACTTAAGAGGGAAAACCCTGATTTCTGCCACTGTCGCCATGGTGGTATCCAGTGCCCGGACTATTTCCACAATTCGTCTGATGTTGGCTTCAGTATCAGTTAAAATCAGGCAATTACTGCTGGTGTTGGCTGCCAGTTCCGCATAAGAAGGAATAAGAGGTGCTAAATCCTGTTTTAGTTTTGCAGCATCCACATAGCGGACAGGAATAATCTGGGTAATAACCCTGTCTGTGGGTTCAATGGCTGATGGATCGTTACCAGTTTTAACCGGAATATTTCTCTTCTTGGCTTCGGTTAAAGGGACAATTTTCAGTGTTCGTCCCATGGAAATGGCAGCATATCCTTTTTCCTTCAGAGCCACATTCAACAGAGCCACTGCCTCATCCACGGAAAGTGGTTGCCGGCTCATAACAGTAATCCGACCTTCTACCGGTGTTTCTCTTACCACGCTGAAACCCGCCACTTCAGAAAGGTATTCCAGAACTGAATCCAGAGAAGCATCCCGGAAATTTAAAAGGATACCTTGAACTGGAGTGGCAGGTGATGGCCCTTCGGTTATCGCTGGTGCTGGGCCAGGACTGGGTGCGGGTGGTGGAGTTGCTTCTGATGGCTGGACCGGGACGATAATCACGGGTGGTTCTTGACTTTCTGGTTCATTTTCCTGGGTCTGTACAGAGGAAAGAAAGGAAAGGCTGATTACCAGTATGACCGCGATAAATTTCAGAGTTCTCATAATTGGCTCCTATTGTTGGCCGAGTTCCTGCAGACGCCTGCGTTTCATCTGTTCTACAAGAGAACTGGTATCTGTTGACTGGCTGGGAATTGGGGAAACTGCGGGTACAAACTGTGTTACTGAGTCTGAAGGGACTGGTGCAGAAGATATCTTTCCACTGCTTAACGGGGTTGTATTGGCCAGGGTTTTTCCAATCTCCACTTTCACTACTGTTTCACCTGCTGCATACTCCACGTAATCCAGGGTAATATGCTGTATTTTCCCCTGAAGAAGACTGTCCCCGGTTTGTACCCGCAATGTCCTTGCCTTCAGCCGGTCTTCAAAAAAAGCGATATATTGCTGGCCGTGTTTGACAATACCGGTCAGAACAATATTTGCTGCCGGGTTCGGTAGAGGCGTTTCTTTCAGAATGGAATAAACATGCTGGGGCGACCGGGGAACATTTCTCCGGGGTAAGAAGATGTTGTTTTCCACCAGTACCTGGTAGTGCTGCAAAGGTTTGGTGCCAGCCCCGGAAAGAGTGTAAGTAAGAAAAAAAATAAGCATAGCAGGAAGGAATCTACAGAAAAGTTTCATTCTGTTTCCTCCTTAATTTTGACGAATGAGCCAGTCGGTTGTTTACCTGCTTGTTCCTCAGACAAAACTGTCAGTTTTACCTGTAGCAACAGGTCATCCGTACCTTCCTTGCGGCTGGCAAGCCTTAAGTCGGTGATTTTCAGGGGAAGGGAGGAATTTTCCAGATGCCAGAGAAATTTGGTTATTCTTTCCATAGAACCAGAGCCGGTAATCTGGAAAGAAAGCTGTTTCCACCTTTCATACGGGATGCCGCGTTCTGGTTTTAAGGAGTTCAGAGAAATCTGGCTGTCTTCAGCCCAGGTACGTACTGAGGTAAGAATCGTAAGTGCTGTGGAAGCCTCATCGGAACCCAGACCATTTTTAATTAAGTTGTTCCATTCAGAATCTAACTGTTTCTCCAGGGAATGAATTTTCTGTAGCTGGCGCCATTCCTGAAGAAGGTTATTTTTCTCCTGCAGGAGTTTTTCTTTCCTGTTAAGATAGGGAGTGAGCACTATGCGGTCAAAAACCAGTAGCCCGATTACACTCCCTGCCACCAGAAACAGTGTTTTTTCTCTTCTGGCAAGATTCATGGAGCAGTCTCCGGCTTTTTTTCTAAAATCTGGTCTGACTTCAAAGTAAAACTGATAGCGTATTCCAGTTGTTGATTCTGGCTGCCAGGTGCTCTCAGATAAAGTAGATTCACCTGACTTAACCCGGACGCTGATTTGAGACGGGTTAAAAGTTGCAGAACCTTAACTTCATTTTCTGCTTTACCGGTCAGTATTCCCCGGTGATTTGCCTGGATGGCTAAACTTGTTGCCCAGATACCACCATCTGCAGGGAAACACAGGGTTATTTCCCGAAGAAGGTCAAGCAGAGGTGGCTGGTTTTTCTGCCATCTCTGAAGGCTCTCCATCTGCTCTTTAATTTTTCTGGTACCTGCAGTCTGTTGCTGGAGGGTCTTCAGATTTTCTCTCAACTGCCGGATACTTTTTCCCTCCTTATGGAGAGAGTACCATCCGAGTGTTAAAATCATCACCAGTGCTGCTACTGGCAAGAGGAGACGGCTAAATTTTTTAACAGAAACGGCATTTTTATTCCGGGGAGTAAAATTTTTGGGTTGAAAGAAATTAATGAGAATTTTCTCCGGACAATATCCCAGTAATCCTGAACCCACAGCTGAGGAGAAAGGTTGATAGTCACTGGCAAGTTTCAGGTTTAAACCCAATTTCTTGCCCATGTTTTCCCAGATGCTTTTTTCCACTCCGCAATCGTCAAAGACAATTACTTCCTGAGGAATATTTTTCTCCCAGTATTCCGGCAGAAGCAGCAATACTCTCCGGAAATGGTTGGAAAGATACTTCAGCCACCCCTGGCTGTCATCTGGCAGTAAAGATGGGCCAAGCCGGCGGAGAAATTGAAACTGGCCGGCCATCTGCAGACAGAGGACCATTTCTTCTGCATTCAGGTGAAGAATAAACCGGTCATTCCCCGGAGCAAGCAGGCTCAGACCTGAGACTGAAGGAACTATGGCAGTGATTCTCAAACCAGCAGCCTGGATGAACTCTCCGATTTGCTTAATTTTCTCTCTTGATATAGCCAGAACTAAGAGTCGGCATTCAGAATCAGTTTTACTGGCGACCAGAAAATCCAGACAGAGGTTTTCCACTGGCAGGGTAAAGTCTTTTTCGCTTTCCAGACGAACCAGTTTACTGAGGGTGGAAACATCAGCACAGGGTGTTTTCTTTTCCCTTACTAAAATCCAGCTGGCCGGGACACCAACAGTGACTCTTCTGGTACAAAATCCTTGCTGACGAAGAAAATTTTTAAACTGCTGCGTCAGCGAAGGACTGAATCTTGTACCTGGTGGATATTCCCAGCAGGCGGATTTTTGAATATGAATTCTTTTGCCTTTGCAAACAATCTCTGTTACGGTGAGAGAATGTTCACCCAGGGAAAGCCCCAGAAAAGTTTTTCTCCTTAACATTACTTGCTCCCTTCTAACACAGAAAAAATACCTGTTGCAGGTGGCTGCTGTCCAGCTTTGAGGGCTTTCAAAATATCCGGCGATAAGGGCCATCCCAGTCCTGTTAAGTCCTGGAAAGAGATAACCCTGGCTGGGTTGCTGCGGCCGTCAATGACCGCACGGAATCTTTTAAAGGCGCGTCCATCACAGGTAGCAGTGAGAATATCTGCAGAAAACTGGAAACAACGACTGGTAATCCATTCGCCAATGGCAGCAGCCTTTTCTCCAGACAGCACTTCAGCTACCCAGGCCAGCCCTGTCAGGTCAGTATCCGGTGAGTTTCTTTTATTGATTAACGCTTCCACATCAGTTTCCTGCAGAGAAGGCAGACACCTTAATACCTGTCGGGGAGCGTAAACCACATTAACTAAACCCACCTGACGTGCCCTTCTTCCTGCAGTTATTCTCGGTTCTATCTGTTTAAATTCATCTACTGTAAGGCCAGTGCGGAAATAAAAATCAAGGGTACTGCGGAAAGGTCTTTCCCTCCGGACCCTTTCCAGTACAGAAAAAAGTCTGTTGCTGCTTACTACTGACTGGAGAAGAGAAACCAGCCGTGTTGTGTCAGTACTGTTGATATCTATCAGGTTCTGTCTAATCTGACCTGTGCCGGTTTCTGTACTGTAAACTGTGACGAAATCATAAAGACCACGGTCAAGATGACCATCGGCATTGTCTGCTGGCATGCTCCGGTCACCATCGTTTTCAGCCGGGTCCAGCATTCCGTTCCGGTTGGTATCTTCACCAAAAACAAGGTCAAAGGTGGCATCCTTAATCAGTAGGAGTTCCTCCACTGTTTCCAGAGGTGCTCTTTTACAGTAGTAAGGTGGGTTTAACAGCAGATAGTACTCATCTCCGGCACCCTGGCTGGCAGAAGCTGTCTGGCTGCCCCGCCAGGAGATGATGGAAGCAGCCAGTTCTGCTGTCATTCCAGGTAACTTCACAAGCATTTCTTCATCAGCAGCATTGAGGTTAATTTTGGCTGCTTCCCTGACAGGTCCAAATCCCACTCTGGTATCATCTTCCGGGTCGGGTTTCAGGACCCAGAAATAACCTGGTCCCAATGGTACTGCTTCCCAGGAAATATCTACTTCTTCTTTCCAGAAACCATCTGTGCCGGAAAGTTCACTCACCAGTAAAGCTAAAACCCCTCTGGCAATCCATTCTGCCTGGCTGGTGGCAATCCGATTGACTGTAGTCAGTGCCTGGACCCGTACGCTTCTGGCAGAAACCAGAACCAGAGCAGCCAGGAAAAGACAAATCCAGATAGCGACAATCAGAATGGTGCCCTGCTTTCCTGATTTTTCTTGTTGACTCATATTTTTCGCTATGAGGTTGTTGCTTCTGCTGATGTGGTTTCTTCAGGGGAAGTAGCGGCTGGAAGATGCACCAGCCGGCGGTATAACTGGCTTTGTTTTTCCGCCTGTGTGTTTTTCTGCTCTATGGTTATTTCTACTGCTAACGGAAGAGTATCATTCTGTGTTGTAGAATCCCAGGAATCCAGCCACTGGCTGCCATCATAGTAACGGATGACGAAGGAAGAAATGTTCTTGCAGATTACTTCTTCCACCGGCGGGACTACTTCCGGGGAAAGAAGATTTACAGTCAGACGTCTTAAAAGTTTCGGTTCGTTTTCCTCACTCAGAAGATATTCCACTTTAATAATTCCTGTGGCTATCTGCAGGGTAGGGGCAGGCCGGAGGAAAAAACTCAGAGAGTGACTTAGATCCCCTGTAAGTGTCTGGGTCATACTGCCTGAAAAAGGTCCAGCCAGGATTCCCCGCGGGGGTAAACTACTGGTTAAATCAGCAGCTAAAAGGTCCAGAGCAAAATTTACCTCCCGGGAAAGCTTCAGTTGTTCTTCCAGTTTCTGGTGGGCGCGATAACAGGTGAAAAGGCTGGTATAAAGAGAAGTGGTTAAAATGGCAGTCAGGGCTAAAGCCAGCAATAACTCAATTAAGGTGAATCCTTTTCTATTGTTCATGGTCACAAACCAGTGTGGCTAAGGAAATTTCTCGTTTTTTTCCCCGGAACAACCAGCTAACAGTTAATGTTAACTCCTTAACTCCTGCCTGCTGCCAGTCATCAAGGGTAATGTTCCAGTGATACTCAGGATAATCAGGAAAAAAGTCTCCTTCACCAGCCAGATTTTCGAAGGAGCCTGCAGAAACAATTTCCGCCAGAAGATTTTCAGCCAGTCCTGCAGCAATCTGCCGGTGTTTGGTTTCCGCAGTCACAGAACTGGCCAGGGAAATGCCTTTCAGTGCTACAGGTAAAACAATAGCTACAAAAATCAAAGCGGTCAGCACCTCAATGAAGGTAAACCCTTTATTTTTTGTCCTGGGAGATTCTTTTTTCACGATTTTTCCTCCGGGACATTTTTTTCCTCAACATGGAAGTATTCCGCTGGTGTTTCACAGACAATTATTACTTCCTGTCCCCACTTATCAGAAAGCCGCAATTTTGCCGGCTCAGTCCGTCCGTCAGGGTAAAAAGAAATGGTGAAAAGCCCTTCTGTTTCTTCTCTCTGTCTTTCCGTGTAACCCGGCAGCCATAAACCAGGGACTGCGGTGAGAAGGGGATTTTCCATCCAGTCCAGCCATTCCACTTTTATCCCTTCTGGAAGTATGAAGATCCGGCCAAAATCATTTTTTAGATTCTGAAAAATTCCTTCTTCCTGGGCTGCTAAATAAAACTGACCTTTTCTCTCATCTATGTGCAACTGGTAAATGCGGCCTTCAGTTATAGCCTGGGTGCGCGCGTAGCCTGTCAGAGAAATAAGATGGGCAGCTACATGTTTGACTGTTCTTCCCAGCAGGAAAAAGCGCAGCTGAGGAGTCACCAGAGCCAGAACAGTACTGACTGTCAGCATCAGCAAAATAAGCTCCAGTAAGGTGAAACCGGAATTTTTTTTACGAACTTGACCAGTTGTCAATGTCATCATCACCACCCTCTTTACCGTCAGGGCCGCAGGAAAATAAATCATATCCGCTGCTGTTGTGCTGGCCAGGGCACTGATAGCGATAATCATTACCCCAGGGGTCTTTCGGGACACCGCGTTTGATGTAAGGCCCTTTCCAGCCAGTTATTCCCGGTGGTGCTTCTACCAGTGCCTGAAGACCTTCTTCTGTGGTGGGATAACGCCCGGTGTCAATCTCAAAAGTGTCCAGGGCTACCTCCAGGTTAGCAATATCAGTCCTGGCAGCTGTCAGGCGCGCCTGCTCGGAGCGTCTGGTGAATTTGGGAACCACAATTGCTGCCAGTGTTCCCAGAATTACCAGAACCAGAAGTAACTCAATCAAAGTAAAGCCAGCCTTTCTTCTGTACTTTCTTCCCTTCATCATGCCTCCTTTCATTACCTGATTAATTCCTGGAGTGTAAAAACAGGTAATAACATGCCAATTACTATTGTACCGACGATACCTGCCATAAGAAAAAGCAAAAGTGGCTCAATAATTGCCACCAGGGTTCTTAACTTTCTGTCCAGTTCTTTCTCATACGTATCAGCCAGCCTGATTAACTCCTTGTCCAGTCTTCCACTTTCTTCTGCCACTGCCACCATTTCCAGGACAGTCAGAGGGAAGAATTTTTCTTCCCGGGTAAGTCCCCGTGCTAAACTGGAACCGGACTTGACCTGGCTGATGGTTTTCTCCACACTATCAGAAAGAAGACTGTATCCCACTGCTTCTCTGGCTACATTCAAGGCTGCTATCAGAGGAACACCAGCAGCCAGTAATGTACCCAGAATCCGGCAGAAACGAATCAGGGCAAACTGTGAGACCGTGGCGCCCCAGATGGGTAACTGCAGAAGAATTTTCTCCTTAATTCTCCTGCCCTTTTCTGTGCTTAAAGCCCGTTGCAAGCTGATTACCAGGAGTGCTATCACCGCTATCAGCAGGAAACCATATCTGAAGACCAGTCTGCTTAATTTTATAATTATCCGGGTTAAAACCGGTAGAGAAGCTCCAAATTCAGCAAATAGTGAAGAGAAACGAGGTATAAAGAAAACCAGGAGGAATATCATCACTCCTGTTGCCAGAAAAGCCAGCAGGCAGGGATAAATAAGTGCGGCCTTCACCCGTCCTTTCAAATCCTGTTCCCTCTCCTGAAAATCTGCTATCTGTTCCAGAGCCCGGTTCAGAAAACCACCGGTTTCACCTGCATGTACCATGGCAACACAAATTCTGGAGAATAGCCCTGGCCAGCGGGAAAATGCTGCCGCCAGTGAAGAACCGGCAACTACTTCATCCCTGATGGCAGTCCACTGCTGGCGGACTGAGGGGGAAGTTGTTTCCTGAGTGATAATTTCCAGTGCCCTGCTTAAAGGTACCCCGGCGGTGAGCAGGTTAGCCAGTTGCCTCAGAAAAACTTCCACCTGAACACGTCTTGTGGGGATGACTTTTCTGGCAGTGGTGGTGTTTACTCCTGTACCGGCTTCCTTTATTTCTACCGGACGCAGTCCCTGTTGCCTCAGTTGCTCCAGTGCCAGGGACTGATTGCCAGCCAGGAGGCTTCCAGAAATGACTTCTCCTTCCGGATTGAGAGCCTGGTAGTTGAAGACAGGCATTTTTATTGTCCCGGCGAATTAAACAGGAACTGGACCAGAATCAAAAAGTTTCCCATTGCTTCGTTCATCTTTAGTAACACGGACTACCTCGTCAAGTGTAGTTTTTCCTTCTCGCACCAGCCTCCAGCCATCTTCTCTCAGACTGCGCATACCTTCCAGAACACCAGCAGCTCTGATTTGCTGGGCAGAGGCACGGGCAAGGATAAGAGAACGCACCTGGTCAGAAACAGGTAACAGCTCAAAAATGCCTGTCCTGCCACGGTAACCGGTTCCCTGGCAGGAAGGACAGCCCCGACCGCGATACAACCTCGGTGGTAGCTGGTCCCCGAACTGTTTGTGCAAAATTTCCAGTTCCCTTACCGGTACCTCTTCTTTGCATGAGGAGCAGATTAAACGGACCAGTCTTTGCGCCATAACTGCCTCCAGAGAGGAAGCCACCAGGTATGGTTCCACCCCCATATCCACCAGCCTGGTGGGCGCACTGGGAGCATCGTTGGTGTGCAGTGTGGAAAAAACCAGATGTCCGGTAAGGGAAGCCTGCACAGCAATTTCTGCTGTTTCCAGGTCCCTGATTTCTCCCACCAGAATTACATCAGGGTCATGTCTTAATATGGAACGCAATCCTCTGGCAAAGGTAAGCCCTGACTTTGTTTGCACCTGAATCTGGTTAATGCCCCTCAGGTGATACTCAATCGGGTCCTCTATGGTAATAATTTTTCTTTCCATGGTATTGATTTTTGAGAGACCAGCATAAAGGGTGGTTGTTTTTCCGCTTCCTGTGGGACCGGTCACCAGAATAATGCCATGGGGAAGCTCCAGAAGACGGTCAAACAGCTGTCTGTCACGTTCAGACATACCCAATTCAGCCAGACCAAGCAGGGGAGAACTTCTATCCAGAAGTCTTAAAACTACTGCTTCTCCGTGAAGCATGGGAATGACCGAGACACGAACATCTATCTCCCGACCAGCAACCATCAGTTTTATCCTGCCATCCTGAGGCAAACGTTTCTCGGCAATGTCAAGAGAACTTAAAATCTTCAAACGAGAAACTATGGCTGCCTGAAATCTTCTAATTTCTGCCGGGATAGCTGCTGCTTGAAGAACACCATCTATTCTGTACCGGACCCTCAGTTCATTCTCAAAGGGTTCAAAATGGACATCAGTGGCGCGCAGTTCAATGGCTTCTTTCAGCACCTGGTTCACAAACTTGACTATGGAAGCGTCTTCTGCAGCTACTGATAAATCTACCCCGTTTTCTGTTTCCTCAGCCAGGATAGTAATAGGTGTTTCTTCAGCATCAGAAATAAGAGACTGAACAGTATCAGCACCGACACCAAGAAGTTTTCTTAAAGCTCTTTCTATTTGACTGGAAGGCGCCAGAACAG
>Ga0209102_1001764_pt1 | contig 10747 bp, 16 predicted proteins | sample ConPoolayeHmetaG_FD_185483 | JGI IMG/M metagenome (GOLD analysis project Ga0209102, IMG submission 185483) | Hot spring microbial mat communities from California, USA to study Microbial Dark Matter (Phase II) - Cone Pool mat layer H metaG... ... | reverse complement strand
TAACGAGGGCATACGCCAGCTTGTATTCAGCCATATAGCCCTTGTGGTTGTGCCTGTTTCTAACCGCATCTTTAACCGCAGGGAGCGGATCGCCTCCATAGCAGGCGGTAATCCACTCGCAGTAGTTCTTCCTTCCTTCGCGGGCGTCTTTTAAAATGCGGGCCGCCATCGAAGGCGTAGCATAGCCGAGAGACTCCGCTATTATGTGCGCTGTTATGCGCGGATAGCGCTTCATGGTCTCCTTAACCGAAAGCTCTTTCTTTTCCATAAAACCACCTCTCAGTCATTCGAATAAGATCGGAGCTTTTCGAAATCCTTCCGTTTCGCTTCGCCCAAAACCTCAACATCATTCCGCCTGAAGTAGCCTTCATAGCGTATCGAAGGAAAGACAACGAAGTAGCATGCTTCTCCGGAACAGCAGTGCGTAGGAACGAGGTCTGAAAAGCCTCTGTATTTTCTGAAGCCTTTCATTTTAACCCGAACTTTAAACCTCGGCTCCATGAGCTCGCGCTCCCATCCTAACTCTTGTCCATGCGTCCGGCGTCAGCGAAGCTGTAATACCGCCTTCGCCCAACAATCACATGGTCGAGGACGCGAACGCCTAACAAATCGCCAGAAAGCTTGAGCGTATTGGTAACGTCGATGTCTGCGAGGGAGGGCTTTGGATCTCCAGACGGATGGTTGTGAACAAAAATCACACCGACAGCATTCGCTAAAAGCGCTGACTTGAAAGCGCTGGAAGCAATGACAGTGGCAAAGTCGCAACCCCCTTGCGAAACGAGCTCAACGCCGATAACTGAATTTTTGCTGTCGAGTAGAACAGCGTAAAGCCTCTCCTTATCGCTCTCCGCAAGCTTTTTAAACGCCGAGTAAACATCAGAAGACTTAATCATCTTCAGCGGCTTATATTTTTTGTCTCCATCGACAACCATCTTCAGCTTGACTTTTGGCCCTTTGTATTCATAGCCGTTGAAGTGCGCTTGCCTCGCTCTTTTTTTCGATCGCCGCGCCAGCTTGAGAAAGTCAGGAAGCGGAAGCTCGTATATCTTCGTCTCTCCAAACCGCTTGTCATACGCTTCGCTCAGCGGATCGCTGTACCCGTCGCTGTACCTAAGCCCTGTGTACTCTTTATACTCCCTTTCCGCCTCACGCCTCGTTTTGAAAAGCTCCACATCGTAGTTCACGCCTTCCAAATTTTTCACAAGCACGTAGAGCTTCGACTTCCTCAAAGCAACCACCTTATTAAGCGCATCACTCAGCTTCTTTAAGCCCGTTTTTCGGATACTTTCCAGTCAAGATCAGCTTCCTTATCCTCTGCCCGCCGCATTCCTCACTTGCCAAATACTCACACATCCTCTCGTAATCGCCGAAGCCCGAACAGTAGGCAAGGCCCAAAACCTGGATAGGCCAGCACTCGCTCGTCAGATCCTTTGCATTCACCTTCTTCACCATCACCTCGAACTCCTGTCCGTTTAAGCAGAGAGTCTTTTTTTCAGCCACACCATCACCTCTTCTTTCCCTTTCTCCCTCTCTTCGCCTTCATAACCGCATACTCGCTCCAGTCAATGCGCTCGATTTCTCCGTCTTCGTATCGAATCTCGCACTCGAAGTATTTCTTCACATCTTCGAGAAAATGAGAAACTCGCATGTTAAATCCCTCAATTTCGCTCTCAGGCACGCCGCCGCCTCTCATCTCCTCAATAATCTCTTCGTATGGAATTACCCGCACAATCTTCGCTCTTCCGTACGGCGTTTCTATCGCTTCTCCTTCCTTTGGCTTTCTGCAAACGAGCAGATACCTTTCCTTGTAAACCTTCCCTTCACTCATGCTCATCCTCTTCAATGTACTTTTCGAATTCCTTCGCAATCTCTATGACTTTCGCCGCTCTCTCGCCTGCAGGAATCTTCGAGCCCGTCAAAACCCGGCTTGCCGAGCGCAGACAGCTCATCCTTATAATTTTCTTAAGCCTCGCCTCACCGTATTCGAAGTTCTCTTCCCCCCTCATTCCCTTCTCACGCTCAGCCTCTTTCACATCGTAAATCCTGCTTATGTTTTTGTAGTCGCCCGATTCCCTGAAGTCGAATTCGAGAATCTGTCCTTCCTGAACGCGGTCGAGGTAGTCCTCGTCCCAAAGCGAGTAGCGCTCTCCGTTGATCTGGAGAATGCCGTATCTCCTTCCGTCCTGCGTTACGTTCCTCCAAACCCTTTCAACTTCTCCCTTCACATTCTCACCTCCAATTTTCAGAAATCATCCTTTCGCATCTTTGTAAAACCTCGCGCTCCTCTTCACCATCGCCATGTACTCTTTCCCGAAAATCTCTTCGAGCACAGCGAAAAGCGCCGGATAAAATTCCTCCCGAAGATAATACGACTTTCCCTCGCTCTCTCCTTCCTCACGGAGGAGGCCAATCTGCACGAAGCCCTCAAGCCCTCTCGCCACTTCGTTCACATACCTCTTTATGTACTCCTTCGCCATCTGTCCCACGTACCATCTCACAACCGGCTTTTTTGAAAACGAAGGCGAGTGCTTCGAAGCTAAATGATGGCGTAAGGCGAAGAGCGCAAGATAGCTGAGCATCGAATTTTTTCCCGGCGCAAGCACAGACCTCAAATAAGCGACCTGCTTGTCAAAGCTCATGTCGTCCAATCGCATGCTTCACCTCCTGTTTTCGACTCTCACCAGCGGAAGACCGCAGTAGCAGCATTTAGGAACGCTCGCCTCAACTTCCCACTTGTAATATTGAAAAGTAATCAGACACGTAGGACAGACGAAGGCGATTGTCTCCCGCTGATTTTCTCGAGCCATGTTGAGAAGGTATCGTTCCTTTTAAAATGCCTTGTGCAGACAAAATGCAGAATTTGCCTTTAAGCAAGTTTGATCAAAAATCTCCCAGAAAAGCGAAACAATTTAAATACTCAAATACAAAAATGATTCAGCAAGACCTTCTAAGTTGCGATTAAATTATAAAGCCCCAGGGGTTCGCCCGAGCTAAATCGCATGACGCGAGGGTCTTGCATAAAAAGCTTTCAGAGGTGAGATTAATTATGAAAAAGAAAAAAACAGAAAGACCTTTGCAGAGAGCGCAGAATAAGAAAGCGCATGAAAAAGCAAACAGCGAGCTCATCCAAAAATTCTTTGAAGACTGCTATGCCAACGGCCTGACAGAAACAAGGGTAAATAAATACAGGACAACCCTCCGAGCGTTATCCGCAATCATAGGCAAGCCGTTCGCAGAAGCGACGAAAGAGGACATAAAGCGCGCAGTCGCCCACATAGAAAAATCAAACTACTCAGAATGGACAAAGCACGACTTCAAGGTAACGATAAAAAAATTCTGGAAGTGGCTGAAGCAGACAGAGGATTTCTATCCAGATGAAGTGAGATGGATAAAGACAACAATGAAAAAGGAAAGAGAAAGGCTTCCTGACGAACTTCTTACGCCGGAAGAAGTTAAGAAGATGATAGAAAGCGCAGACAGCATAAGGGACAAAGCGCTGATTTCAGTTCTCTACGAATCAGGCTGCAGGGTAGGAGAGCTCTTAGCGATGAGGATGAAAGACGTAAGCTTCGAGGGACCTGCATGCTCCATCCGCCTCACAGGAAAAACAGGTTCGAGAAGAGTAATGCTTGTCACATCAACGCCTTACCTAGCGAACTGGATTTCGCATTCTCCTCTGCGCAACGATCCAAACGCTTTCATCTGGATAAGCATAGGAATGAAAAACCATGCAAAGCTTTTACGATACAATTCGATAAGATACATTCTGAAAGCCGTAGCTAGAAAAGCAGGCATAAAGAAGAGAGTAAATCCTCATAACTTTCGACATTCAAGAGCAACCTTTCTCGCAAACAAACTGACAGAAGCTCAAATGTGCGCATATTTGGGATGGGTTCAGGGTAGCAACATGCCGAGGGTTTACGTCCATCTATCAGGAAGGGATGTAGACAGCGCCATCCTCGAAATGCACGGGCTAAAGAAGCCGGATGAAAGCGAAAAGCAGAAGGAGATGAGCATTAAGCGTTGCGAAATATGCGGGCAGGTAAATGAGTTCGAAGCGAAGATATGCAGAAGATGCGCAAGACCTTTAGACGTCGAAAGCGCTCTCGAAGTACAGAAGAAAGAGGAAAAGCTTTTGTCCATGCTGAGTCCCGGCGTCATAGACGAGCTGATTAAAGCGAGGTTGAGCGAAATTCTGCGAAGCCAAGGTGTTAAATTTACGAATGAGGATTTAGAAGCGCGCTTAGAAAAAGAGCAAAGAGGAAAAGCAGGTTGGCCTTATTTAAATTTCGAGTCCGATTCAAGCAGATTTTCAAGCGCCTGCCAGTACGAATGATAAACATTCGTAACTTTCACAATCCTTTTTTCAAGCTCAAGCCTGTTCATTATTTTGCACAGTCTGTGCGGAGCTATGCCTGTAAGAATCGAAAGCGTATTTAAGCAGACAGGAGTGCGGACAAACCGCAAAACCCTCTCCACGTAGTCGGAAAGACACTCGCCCTCCTTCCTCTCAATCAAGCCTTTCGAGCAACCTCTCATAGCAGAACCTCTTTCTTTTTTTCATGAGAATCTCGACAGCCCTTCTCCTCGCTTCTTTTTCTATGTACTCGTAAAGCTCAGCCGCGCTCTTGAAGTTCATGAAGAGAAAAAAGCAATGTTTTCTAAATTATTTATGGATAACGAATGCCTATAATGCAGTTGATTTTTATACAAGAAACCAACTTTCTAAATAAAATTCAGGGGGTTATGATTTAAGATTTTTGGACATGAAGAAGTTAATTTTTTCTTTTCTGGGATGGGCTAATACTTAAATCCACATTCTCTAAAAAACTCAATAAGCGAAAGGCAACTTATGCCATACCTTCTACATGCATCAGGTATTTTAGGATGCGATGACGAACCATGCTTTTCTGAAGTGATAACCTTCCAATTTTTAGTCTTTGCTAATGCTATCACAAATGGATCGGCATCAGGAATCTGTTTAAAAGGATCAACTAAATTTGGAAAATCAGTCATAACCGTTTTAGCCTCTTCAGATTGAAAAGTATCAAGGTTTTCAAACATAAATTTAAATCGTCTTGCCCACTCTAGTAGCTCGTCATCTTTTTTTGAGATTTCATCATATACCTCTTGAGGAGCAATCAGAAGGCCCTGCTTTATTAGATCTTCGATATCTTTCCATAGCGATTGAAATATATCAGGAGGGTAAAATCTATTTCTTAAGTCAATAAGAGCGGACGTGTCTATACAGTATCCCTGTATTAACGTTCTCTGGATCATACATATCCTTCAACTAGTTTCTCAACCTTAGGGATATATTTAGTTCGGATAAACAGATAATCAGCCACATCGCTGTAAGTGATTATATCTTTTCTGTAAGAATCAAGGATGAGCGAAACTAAAACTCCTCCTATTTCTTGTAAACATCTTTTTGGAGGATTTGCTCTCCCTCCCTTTTTTTTCTTTTCAAGTAGGCTTTGTGCTTGCAGTTCCCATTCTTCTCTTTTTTCATAATAGAAATTTAAATCTACAAGGTCTAAGATAAGCAGGCGTCTTAAAATTACCTCTTTGCTTACTTTGAAATATTTAGCTAGCTTGCTTAGCTCATCGTCTGACCATTTACTTAGGCCGTAATGGTTTTTTACAATGTCATGTTTTAATAGAACATCTTTTGGTACTAACAGAGCACCTGCAAAGTGGTTGCAGAAGACCTCAATATTTGCATCTTCCGCAGATAATAGCGATTCGTCTTTTAAATCGCATAATCCACCTTTATGTAAAAGAATATGACCTAATTCATGAAAAAATGAGAAAATCTTTGCATTGACAGCATCGGCTTCATTTACAACTATTACAGGAATTTCACTATCTGTTAAAGAAAAGCCTCGTGTTTCGTCAATTGGCATTTTAAGTTGGAATACTAAAATCCCTTTTCTTTCAATGTTCTTTTTCCACTCTATAAATGCTATGCTCTCGTTTTTCCATTTAATTTGATTATCAATCGAGACATTAAGCCAATCTCTCACTCTTCTAGCAGCAGCTTCTGGATCATCCTCTAAATTGATTTTTATGATATCTGAAGCGCTCTTGCGCTCGGTCAATTTTGAAAGTTCAATAGCTATATTTTGAAGCCTTCGAGCTTGTCTGATAGCAAGAAGCGTTTTTTGAGAAAATGGTTTAGGGTGGATCTTAGGCAAAGAGCGATAATCTTTCGGTAAAGGAGGCTCTTTAGGACATTCAGATAAAAAAAACACCGCAAGTGGCCGCTTATAAAGATTAGAAAGTCTTTTTAATTGAGATAATGTTGGCTTTTTTTCTCCGTTTTCCCATTTGTAAATTGTTTCACTATCTAAGTTCATTCTATTTGCTACGGTTTCTGGGCTTAGGCCAGATGTCTCTCTTGCCCATTTTAAAATTTTAGGCTCTACGTCTATTTCGAAAGATCTTCTTGCCATAATTAAGCCATCTACCCTTAAATTAAAATGAATTTCAATATATTTAAATGATTCATCTATATATTGAATAAACTAAAGCTTAATAAAATGTCAATTACTTAAAACTTTTAATATTGATATATATGGCCACTCAATTCCTGAACTACCTTGTAGAGAAGAAAATCAAAATCACAAGGGAGATGGAAGTCTGGCTATGGAAAAACAGGATCAACCTTTCTTCCTTCGTCCAGGCAAAGATAAAGGAAGAAATGGAGAAAGAGCGCAGTAAGCAAAGCGCGAGCGAAGCGAAAGCGGAATAGCAAGACACTGTAATAGTGATGATTACAGCATGTAAAGTAAGAAACATCTAAATTACTTGTTTGACATCAAATGAAACGTTGTAAATGAATAGGCTGACATTTTGCACCATTTTCAGTGCATATTCTAACTTTTCATCTCTCTCTTTAACAATGATTATCCCTCTTACATTATAAGCTTTATCTTTCGCCAAATTCTCCTTTACCCAACCCATGTATCTGAGTATTTGACCTATTACTGTATCACTACTCACATTCTTTTTTAACTCTATAACGATGAATTCTTTTCTTTCCTTATCGATCGCCAATAAATCTATGTTGCCAATTGGAGTTGGATATTGTCTCCCTGTATTTTCCTCATCTTGATACAATTCTAATTTTGCTCCAAAATTGATCTTGTTGAAGTTTGCTTCAATAAAATCCTCAAGGTGCTTTTCCATAGAAAATTCCATAGTTTCAGCTTCTGGAGAAATTTGCGTCATATGTCCTGTTCCGGGCCTCGGTGGATCTCTACCTTCTCGCACTGCCTCGACCGCATATATTCCTTCATTTTCCGCAGAGATTGTATGCAAAAATAAATCAATGTCCTCAAAAGTTAAGTTGTATTCCGGTTTCAAATTTTTAAGTTTCTTCAGTGCATCAAGGACTTTTTGATAAGCGTCGCCCCATGAATCCTTATTTTCATATAATTTCCATCCTAAAACCGAAAAGCCCATTTCAGTTTTATTGTTCCATAAACAATATTTGTTTGGATCGTAATCCATTAAGAAGGACGTTGCTATTGCCTTGCCAAAGCCCTTATTATGGTACTTGCCTTTGGAATCTAAAATTTCATCTATTCGTTTTTTTATGTCTATCTCCTCATTTAAAAGATAAAGAATCGTTTCTCTAAATTTATTTTCATCCCTGATAATTCTATCTCTGTATATTTGGTTAAGATTTTGTCTTCCCCCTCCAGCTTTATAGTATTCTAAAAATTTTTCTTTTAACTGTTCATTTGACATTTGTTGTATTATCTCTGGCTGTATCCACTTATGATTCTCACCGGAAATTTTTTTCCTATATTCAAGATATTTCTTTCTTGTTTCAGATAACTCGACATACCATTCTAAAAGTTTCTTAATTTGTTCTTCAGTCATTTTCATTTGAGCACCCCCTTCATTTTTCCTTTGATCTTAGATATAGCACAATCTAATGAATTGTATTTTTATTTAAATAATATGTGTTAAATCTACTGATTGGTTTTAGCATATGAAGTTATGTGAAAGTTGTCAAAGAAAATTTAAGTTAATGTTTTGCCAGAAGTCGAGCATAAAATTTTGCCAATCAGATCATTCATTCCTAATCCGCCGGCCTGAAGAGCCTGACCTTCCCTCTTACGAGCGCTCTATCCCACTTCACCAAATCGAGCTCGATGAGCTTGTTCATATACTCGGAAAACGTCCGCACAGCAATGGCCTGCTTTTTCTCTTTTTCGCACCTCTTTAAATACTCTCTCCAAAGCTCTCCTGACGTTATTTCCTTCCAATCCTTAACAATCGCATAAAGCATTCGATGGTGCTCGCTCAGCTTGTTGAGCAGGTACGTTTTCTTAACATCCTTCGCCTTGCTGTACGCCTCTTTAATATGCCTTTCCTCAATCTTTTCGCTTCCTTCTTTTTCAGCCGCATAGCCGGCGTTTTTAAGCGTCTGTATCGCAACTCGAGCGTCTCCGTCTGCAAGCCTAGCTATTTCTTCGAGAGTCCGCTTATCCCAGCTTCCAGGGTAAAGCGCAAGGCCCGCGCGCCTTTCAAGAATGAAAACCAGGTCGTCCTCGGAATAAGGCCTAAATTCAATCTGCCTCGCATTTAAGCGGGAGCGTATCCTTTCGTCCATCCCTTCCAAAACGCTTCGAGAGTTGCAGACGCACACCAAGCCGATGTTACCCAAATTGCACAGGTTGTAGATTATCGTATCCCTTTCGTCCGCCTTCGGCTGGTCAATCTCATCCAAAACGATTACAAAAGGCTTTTTCCCTAAATAGAGCGCTAGCCTCTCAAGCTTGAACGAAGCATTAAGCTTTTCGGCTCCGAGTATGCGTAGATCTCGCACAAGCCTGTCAAGAACGGAGTAGTAAGAATTGTTCTCCCAGCAGTTCACATAAGCGCCCGAGACATTCGCTTCTCTTTCAATCTTCCTCAGCATAAACTTGGCGATGAGCGTTTTCCCCGTCCCCGGCCTTCCGAAAAGCCATGCATGCACAGGCTTCTTCCTCCTCGCCGCAGGCGAAAGGCACAGGGCAAGCTCTTGAATCTGAGAGTCTCGGCCCGGCACATCCGGCGGAATGTAAGCCTCTTCAAGAAGGTCCGGGTTCACAACGATCCCAGCTTCCCTTATCATACGCATAGAGTTTTGCCGATAAATTTAAAAAGGTTTTCCGCATGATTTGCGGATTATGCGTTTAAATTTTTTACATTTTTTGATATTATGTTTTTAGGAGGTAAAAATGAAAGCAAAAGGGAAAGTAAAAAAGGCATGTAGGAGTTCCATTACAGGACGCTTTGTATCTAAGAGTACAGCTAAGAGGCATCCCAAAACAACTGTTGTCGAAACGATCAAGATAAAGAAGAAGTAGCTCAGCTATTTAGTTTGAGAGAGTCGTAGACATATGCAAGTAGATATTATATCTCTTATCTTCATTTTCATTTTTGTTGTTATGGGACTGACATTATTTATTTATGGCATGTATGCATGCATTAAATTAAAAAGAAACAGAAATGAAACATCTGAACTTCGTATTGACCATCTGATCCATATCAAAACTGTTCAACAGGGATTTATATACGTAATACTAGGAATTATTGTTATTGCAGGCGCCGCCCATTTTTACCTTAAGGTAAGGTCTAATGCGATACTTTTTTACGAAAACCGAAACCTCAGGGTAAGCCTTGAAAAGATCTCATTGAAGTCTCTTAACGACGCAGAGCTCGCTTTAAAAGAGGCAAGCCTTTCACTTGAGGTGGCGGTTAAGGCAGGAGCTCCGATAATTGAAGTAGAGCAACACAAAGAAAAACTAAAAGACCTAGAAGGGAGATTATCAGAAGCAAAGGCCGCCCTTGGTAGGGGAGAACTTGTCGCCTTAAGTGAAGAATTAATTGGAATAGAAACGGATGCTTTGCAAATATCAGAGCAGATCAAGAAGGCAATAGAAAAATCAAAAGAACCAGAGAAGATCAAAAAATAAAGCGCTATCCATCTAGTTAATCTTACTTTTGTTATTCAAAAAACCAGTATCTAAAACATTAACATTTTTCCCTTTCAGCAAACCCGCATTTCTCTCAATAAAATCTTCCAGTTCTCTTTTAACCTTTTCGTCAACAGCAATGACAACAACCTCATCAAACCCCGCTTCCAAAGCCTTGCGGATATTGTAAACCGCATCGCTCTTGCCCGTCTCGATTTCAACTGCAATCCGCCTCCCGTCCTTTTCGGCGACGATGTCCACAGATTTCCCGCCGTCAAGCTTGTGTTCATACGAAACGCTATAACCTTTCTTCCGGTAGTACTCCCCAACCTTGTGCTTCCAGTACTCATGATCCCATCCGGCCCTTTTGTAAAAAACCTTTTCCATCCTCACATCAGGAATCGCTTTCTTCCCCTCATCAGTCAGGACAAGAATTTTCAATCTCCCCTTGCGCGTAGAAAGCGTGCGCCATGTAATCAGGCCTTTAGATAAAAGCAAGTGCTGTATTTTATTTCCCTGATACCGGTTTAAGCCGAGCCTTGCATAGCGGGAAACAACGCCGGAAAGCGGACAGCGCGCAATATCAGAAAGAAAACGCTTTTCCTCCTCGCTGAGTTTTCCAAACGCCTCGTTTTGTTCGCCCTTCTCGATTCCGAACGAATTTTCTATCTCTTTAACCAAGCCCTCAAAAGACCTAACAAGCTTTTCTATCTCGATATCAAGCCTAACTTCTTCGCTTTCTTCCTTACAACCGCTCATCCGCCTTCTAATTT
>Ga0209102_1001763_pt1 | contig 10747 bp, 12 predicted proteins | sample ConPoolayeHmetaG_FD_185483 | JGI IMG/M metagenome (GOLD analysis project Ga0209102, IMG submission 185483) | Hot spring microbial mat communities from California, USA to study Microbial Dark Matter (Phase II) - Cone Pool mat layer H metaG... ... | reverse complement strand
TTTGGTTTTATAATAGTTTTCAATCATTTGCATAATGAACATGCATGGCATAAGGTTACCCGCCGAATATGGCTCCTTTCGCCAGCAGCATGGCTATGATGGCAACGATGGCTATGGCTCCGATGATAATGCCGATTTTAATTATGGGAGCCCATTCTCCAGTGCGTTTTCTAGCTGCTTCTGCTTCAATGGCGTATTGTTCAAAAACGTCTATGTGTTCGGTTGTAACCATACTTCTCAAAGTTTCAGTTAAAAGTTTCGGGTTTACGGGAACATAAACTTTGTATTTGCCAGGGTTCACCGTGGAATCTGGAAACGGCAGCGAATTAGAATCATAGCCTTTAGTGAAGGCTTCAAGCGTTGCTAAAGTCTCGCTGTTAACGGCTAAAGCTTCCGCTTCATAAACGGCTAATGTTGGAATGCCATCTAAATATTCAACTTTGCCAAGCACGTCGCGTGCAGCACTCCATGTTTCACTTTTTTCTTTGGGTGGAATGGGCCAAATGAACTTTTTTCCCTCTTCAGTTTCCACCCATCCTGGCGCTATAGTTTTAATTGGGATGAAACGGAGGCTGGCTTTGCCGTAGACGGCGAGCATGCCTAAATGTTTAAGTTTGGCCTTTAACAGTTTTCTTCCGCTTTGCGGCGTTAGAAACCATAATACAAGCATTAGGGTGAGCATGGTTATGGTGATGCCAAGCGTTGCAAAGATGGTGAATAGCCAGTCGGGGAAGCCTAAAATTTCCACGGTTACCATAAGCCTCCTTTTTCGGTTTTGCCTTTTCTACGTGCAATTTCGGTTCTTATAACTCTGGGTTCAACTTTTAACGCTTGAACTCTTCTTCCGTCAACGGCGCTTTCAATAGTCATGGTAAAGTAAGCTTCTAATAGGTTGATGAGACTGTAGATTCGGCTTTTTTCTTCAGCGTTTATTCCATCGTTAAGTTTAACTCGTAAATATTCTTTGTAAAGTTCCCGTTTAACTAATGCTTTCAAGTAATTTGCTGTAGGACGGTCTATCCAGCTTGTTTGACTGACGCTGCTGTGTAAAAAGTATAAGCCGGCATAGAAGTGGTTTTTAACGTTTTCAATAACACGGCCTTGATCTACATTTTTAATGTCGAATGCTAATTCAAGCAGAATTTGGTCCAGCCATTCGTCTTTGACTATGAAGGTTTCAGTGCCGTATTCGCGGCGCATCTGCTTTAGAACTGCATCATTATAGACGGCTTGGTTGGCAATTTGATATTCAGCTTGGCGTTCCAATAATTCTTCTTCTTTACTTTTTTTGCCAAACATTAACGTGAACCTCAATACAATGTAGCCAACGTGTACTTTAAAGTTTTCATTCTAAAAATTTCTTAACCCTCCAATTTGGGTGATTCTTAACTTCTTTTAAATGCTGGTCGCAGATGAAATAGTCTTTGTTATGGTTTAGGTATGTTGCAACGGCAACTGCGTTTCGGTAACAATCTTTGAATCCGCAAATTTTAGGAGCAACATACTTTTTACCCAACCGAATAATAGTGTCCAAACGCTGCTGCGGATTTCCCGGCTCATGCAACCGCACATACTGCTCCAGAAATTCTCGAATAAGTTCACTAACGCTTTTTCCCTCACGCTTAGCAATCATTTTCGCTTCATTCCATAACCGCCGTGCTTCCTCATCTTTAGGCCAGTAAAAACTTTTGAAGGGCATAATTCAATTTCTCCTGATAGTGATATATCTATATATCTATATCACTATTACTTATTACTTATTACTTGTCGTTTTTCCACTGGAAATTGTGGCTTTCCTTCATTCGAGCCAAAAGGATAACAAGCGGGCAAAGGCGTTTCTTAACGGGTTTACCTTTGCGATCAGGAGCGTTAACGAGAATGGGATTTTTATTGCATTCATCAATTATGGGGCAACGTTTACATTTAGGCATTCCAAGCCTCCCTCAAAGTTTTACGGTAAACTGTGATTCCTGCCTTCTCCAAACGGTCGATTAGCTGCATGGTTTTAGCCAAAGAAGGCTCAGGCAATTTGTTATTGTAATTGTCATAGCCCACAGCAACTGCCCAAGGCTTAATCCGATATACAAGTTTATTCGCAAAATCATCTAAGTCAAAATCCAAAATAGGCTCAACAGCCACTAAAAGCCTATTCCAAGGCTTACCTGCTATACGTTTAATATTCATTATTTCTGCGAGTTTAGTCATCCAAAAAAGGCGTTCACATTGACGTGGTGCCTTGCTGATTTCTGGGTAATTGCGGTTTGACTCAATGGTGCAGCCTAATACACAGTTTTCGGGAATGTCAGGGTAAAGCTTGAGATAACGCTTTGGATTCTTTGTTAGTAACAGAAATTTGGCGCTCATTGTGCTTATTCTATCAAAAACATTTTTAATCCAGCTTTCTGGAACCCAGTCGCCGAACAAATCGCCCATGTCAGATACAAACACGAAATCTTTAGCTCTCAAAAACTTGTCCAATTCTTTTTCTATAAACTGCGGCTCAAATCCATTTTTGTAACGGCTTGTTTTCCTCAATTTGCCTTTTGCAAGTTTCCTTGCCCAACAATATGTGCAGCCATGCATACAGCCCACAACAGGATTCCATGTCTTCGTGATAAAAGGAAACATATGAGAACCGCTCAAGACTCAGCCACCTTCAGCAAGCCTTTACTACGAGCATCCTCAGGCTTGATTTTCACGCGGTATTCTGGGCGTTTACCTGCATAATGCTTTTCAAAGAAGCCCCAACTGCACATTTTATCCAGTGTAGGGCCTATGCGTGGATCTCTGCTCCAGCCGTGGCTTATGAAGGCGTTAATCACGTCTGTTGTTGTGAACCATTTATCGCTTGGCAGTTTGCCTTCAGCATAAACAATGGCGATTTTGCCTTCAGCCGTTTTGTCAGTCAATTCAACTGACACACGGTTAGTCTTAATTGTTAATGTTGGCTGCTGGATGGCAACTGAAACTTCAGAAGGCATAGAGGAGCTGGGTTCAAATCCGGCCCACACTCCGAAGGCTTTGATGAACGCTTCCTTGAAGGCTTTCAAGGGCTCAAGCTTCTTTAGCTCGGCTTCTAATGTTGCCTTATCATCTTTTAACTGCATAATAGTTTGCTGATATTCTTCCACGTTCCATTGCTTTTTGATTTCCTCAAGCTTCTGCATAGCGTCACGGTAAGCCTCTTGATGGGCTTCCTTAATTTTGCCTTCAAACTCCTTCTTCAACTCGTTATAGATTCGGGTGCGGATATCCGCAAACTCCCGCTCAAGCTCCTCGCGTTTACGCTTCTCCTCCAACCACTTTTCCTTATACATTAAATCATCTCCCTCCATAATTTTTGGTTTAAGAAAACCGTCACGGACACTCTCAGGGGTTAATTCGCCCCTTGCAACTTTAACGCCAACATCTTCAGGCACACCCACAGGCAAAACATACACTTTACGCACTTCGTTGCCAATTGCAGCGTAGAAGTGCCCCAAAGGCAACGTCTGAATCTCTTCGGCTGGAACTTTCATTCCCAAAAGCTGCTTTAAAATTCGCTCTACCTCGTGGGCTTCCTTCATTCTACCCATAAGCCAATTGTCACACTGACGAAGGGGCGTCTTGTCTATTCCGCCGATATCTTGACTGTCTATGAAAAGATAGTTGCCTATGGCAGCGCCTTTGCGTATGAACTGCTGTGCAACCCACTTGACAGGCGTCATCTTGTTTTGGGGGAGACATTCCCACGCCTCTGGAATTATGACAACCACATGGTCCAAGTTTTGAAAGACATATTCTATGGTGCTTGCTATGACCAAATGCTGAGTTTCCGTTCGCATCTCGCTCAAGTCCATAATGTTTACGCCTTCGCTTAGTTCCAGCTTGTCGGTGAACCGCCAACGTTCAAGTTCAGGCACAACAATCTCCAAATAAGTGATGAGCTTCTCGAAAAGCTGCTTTTGGAAATCCCTTTTCGCTTTAGCAAGCATTTCCTCTGCTCTGGTCTTAACTTCACGGAGGTCTTTGGCTCCTTTGCTGACTTTGATTATTGCCCAGCGCATGCCTGGTTCATATTTGACTTTTTCTCCGAGGGCTACGTTGACTAAGCCTTCGACAAACTGCCAATCCGCCCGGGGCTTATAATAGGGCGTGATAGCGTTATACTTTGTGAAGCCTGACTCTCCACGCTTAACTATGAAGGCTATGGCTTTTAGTCCGCTGCGGCTGATTAAAGCTTCAAGCGTAGTTGTCTTGCCTGACAGTTGAGTCATGCCGAAAATCGCTAAGTGGTGGAGAGGCAGATAGACGGGTTCGCCTGAACCAGCCTCAAAACCTAGCAGGATGCGTCCAGTCACTTGTTTTCACCTTCCTCGGTTTTCACATTTACCGCCATTTCTCTCTCTCTTCCTCACTCATGCCTTTGCCTCCTCAACATGTTTTAGTTTTTTCTCTAGAAATTCTTTGACGGCTTGGCAGATTATTGCGCTTATTGACTCGCCTGTTTCGCGGCTTAAATCTTCTAGACGTTCAAAGTCTTCAAGTTCAATGTAGGCCGTTACATTTACTTTCCGTCCCAAACAATCACCAACTAACCTACTAAATAACTAAAAGCTTATTAAGCTTTCGAAAAACTTGTAACGGTTACGGTGATGGAGAAAGGGTAGGGCTTACCATTATCACCAAAGTCACCAAACAGTAAAAACCGAATATACAAAACTCCGAAACCTAACCCACACACAGCTACATTAAACAGCAAAAAACTCTCTCACTCAATTTCACCATTTCCCAAACACATCCTCTATTTCCTTCTGTTGGTCTGGTGCAAATTGAAGGTAATACGCTGTTGTGTTAATGTTTGCATGGCCCAGCCTATTTTGTAGTTTTCGAAGAGCCTCAAGATTGTTGTTTTTCTTTACATAAACAACACAATGACTATGACGCAAATGATGCCCATGCAAACGTTTAGTGCCAATTTTCAGAATCCCTGCTTGTTCACCTAATTCTCGGATGATCTGGAAAACTCTTTGTCTTGTTATCTTGAAAACTTTGTCATTCGCTTTCAAATTATTCTCCTGAATAAACTCTTTAAGTAAGGTTAAGGTGTTTCCGTCAATTTGTACTCGGCGTTTAGGCGGTGGATATTTCTTCCGTTTCAAAGTATCCAAGATAACTGTGCTTTCATCCCAGATTATATCACTGACTTTCAAACCTTCAAAAACACGGTTTTTATACCAACTTTTATCTCCAACCACTTCACTTATCCTAGCTCCTGTGACCCATAAAAATCTTAGCAATAATTTATCCCTAAGTTTTACTGCGGTGTCAATAAGTTTCTTCACTTCATCTTCGGTCATGTAGCCGCGAAGATCCTTCATCGGCACTCCTTTGTAATCTTGATTAGACATATTAAGAACTTTATCGCGAACTAATATTTAAAGCTTTACAAAACTACCTTTTGTAAAATTTCCATGTCTCATGTCTTGAATCTTCTTATTCATTACCCAATTCTTACGACTATATATTTAATACTTGATATCTCAATACTCAATTCTTATGTCTTATTTCTTATGTTTTAGTCATTGAGGGCAAATTAAGCTGTGGATAGTCTGCAAGTATAAGGGCGCGGCTTGATTTGCTTATTTTCTCCCATTTCTCTTTCACAAATTGTAAAGCCATGTCTTCATAAGCATCTCTTATTGGTTTATACCAAGTGTAGAAGTTGTTTGGCATTTTGCAAATGAACTCGTCCCTCCATAACCGCCTAACTCCACTATGTTTAAGGTCTGCATGCAACCAGAATGTGTAGCCTATAGCATCCCTTTTCCAAGCTGACTCCCGCGTGTAACTGGTTTGCCCAGACTGTTTTTGAATTCTTACAGTGAATGCTGATGGAAAGCGTCTAAGTTTTCGCAAAACCCATTCTGGGCTTGGGCTGCTTCCCATAATAGAAGCTAAATGTGTTCGTGCTACGTTCAAATATTTTATGAATGCTTCTATGAATGGGTTGTTCCATTCCATAGCGTAAAGCCATAAACCCATATCTTCCCAAATAATAAAAGGCACACGCTTCAACCCTGAACTTTCTATCTGCTCAATTTTCTGGAAAAATTGTACTGGATGAAAACAAACAAATTGTTTAATTTTTTCCCAAGCTGCATTCTCGTCTAAATGGTAAACTCGCTGCAAAACTTCTACGCCTACCTTAAAAGTGTATGTGCTTTTTCCATAGCCTAAAGGAGCGTAAACAATGAAAATGTAAAATTCTTCTGGCGGATAATATGCATCTAAAACTTTTTTAGCCATAACAAAAGGCAATAAACGTCATCTCCTTTCTTCTTCATGTCTTATTTCCATGTTTTCGCCACCCACTAACACTTCTCTTATACCTTTAGCGGCTAAGAAATATCCAGCTTCATGCAAAGCATCCGCAATTTTCCATTGAATCTTCCGCAGTTTCTCTTCTGTTGCAAGGCTGGGATTCTTCCACATTAACTCCAACATGGCTATTTCCTCTCTCAATTTCTTCTTGATGTTCGGCTCAAGCCAACCGACAAACACATACAACGTTTGCATTGCACCTATATTGTTACCCTTTGCAAACGCTTCATGGAACGCTTCCACGCCATATTGAACAATGTAAAAGTTAAAGGGGTGAATGAATGGTTGTCTCCGCGCTGCATCCGCGACGCTCATTTACACTTCACACCGTTTATAATGTTTAGAAGTTAAATATTTATAGGTATTCGACTATATGGTTTAACGTAAAACCCAAAAAAGGAGAAGAAAAATGGCGCATAGACGATATTATTGGATTCAAGAGGCAATTAAACGCCCAGGCACTTTAAGAAGTTACGTCAAAAGAAAATATGGAAGCCGAGGGTTCACTGAATCTTCTAAAACGGGAAGAAAAATAATTCGAAGAAAAATTTTGCTTCGCCTTTCTAAAAAACCTGGTCCTATTGGAAAAAAGGCAAGGCTTGCTTTAACATTGCGTAGGTTTGGGCGGAGATAAATGCCTTACAAGAATAGGCAAAAACAACGTGACTACATGCGGGAATACATGAAAAATTACCGTAAACTCCAAACCCAAACCATGCAACTCCTCCGTGAATACTTTAAGAAGAGAAGATTGAAAAAATGACAGTAAGGAGATGTTGAAGCGTGGCTTACTCTGAAAGAAGGGACATGTCTCCAGCAAAGCCTCGAGCAACAACATTCTATACGAAGCAGAGGAGAGCAGAGTATAAGCTAACTCCATTATTCTCAGGGTACAAGCCGACTTCAATATCGCAAGAGAAATATGTTACTCCAGAAGAGGAAGCAACACAGCCATCACCAGAAGAAGAATTTGAAGAAGCCCGTCAATATTATGGAGCACAAATTGAAGCTGAAAAAGAAAAGGCGAAGCTGGAGTTTGAACAAAAGTTGGAGGAAGAGAGGCAGAGGGCATGGCGGGAATGGGAAGAAAAGACAACAATGGAGAAAGAAAGTTTTAAGCAGCAAACACTTCAAGAGTTGATGGCTCAAATTGAATTGGAACAAGAGCGAACTATGGCGCAGACGCCTTATAATCTGCGATGGCTGGTGGCTGAAGAGCAACAGCAAGCCAAAGCTAAAGCTTTAGAAGAGTTTAAGCTAAAAGTCGAAATGGAACTGGCTGAATGGGAGAAAAGTGAGAGGCAAAATTTTGAAAAACGCCTTATTGAATGGGAACAAACTCAAAGGGAAACGTTTGAACTAAACATTAAAGGATGGGAAGAACAAACTTGGCGACAAACAGAAATCCAACTTTCAACTTCCTTCGAAGAAGCTTTAACTTCTATTCCTAAAGAAGCCAAAATCGAAGCGTTCGATTGGACACCTGAAGGGTGGAAAATATCCTATGCGGTAACAACGCCTAAACCTAAAGAAGAAATAATCGCGGAAGTCCGTCAAAAACTCGGCTACCAACCAGGAGAAACTGTGGAACTTTATCCTGGTGGCAGTTTGGCGTGGGGCGCCCGCGTCATGGAAGTGTTGCCCATTGAAAAAGCTATAGAGAAATGGTTGGAGAAGCCATCTGAAATTCAACTTGTGCCTAAGGGACAACTGTCCCCTGGAGAGATTCTTGGAGGTTTAGAATTAACAACTATGAGTTTAGGAGCAGCGTTTGTTCCCTTCACTAAAACATCGTTAACGATTTCAGGTATGATTGTTGGGGGAGCCTCCTCCACTGGCTTAAGCGAAGCTGTTAAGTATGCCACTACAGGTGAACATTTAACGCTTGAAGAAGCCGTAAGCAGTTTCAGATTTGGAGTGGCGATTTCTCCAGCATCTCAACTTATAGGTTCAGGCATCCAAAAATTAAAAGAATCAATTTTGGGAAAAGTGAAAGCTTACAAGATTACAGAAGCGGAAAGCTACGAAATAACAAGAGAAACGGAGGCGATGCTTGGCGGTTCCAGATTAACAAAAGTTGAAGTTAAACCAACAAAAATAACAAAGGAACAGGCTGAACTTTTACGGTATATAATGCCAGAAGAACTCCACATGGCTGGAATCCAAGACGTCACCGTTAAAGGTGCAGGCGAAATCTATAAAGTAGCCGGGACGCCAGCGGAAACACTTTATGTTGGCAAAAGCGTCGAAAACATTTTGGAGGCAGCCAGCCGCGGAGGCGGAGTAACATCTGAAACTATAATTCTTCAAAAGGCAATTCCCACGGGAGCAGCTGACATAACAACAGCGGCAACGTCAAAGTTTACGGGAATACAGCTTCTGGGTAAAATAGACCCGCAGGTTTACTTACGGTTTATCAAGAATGTTCCAGCAGAAATAAGTCAAAGTTGGCTAACGCAAATGGGAGGGCTTCCACCTTCACAGTTAACCAACATAACACAACCAATAAACGTTATGATGCGGGAAGTTTACACTTTACCAATAGCGAAGCCGTCATTGCTGGCTGGATTGTTTGGAGTTTCCGGCGCAGCATTGGCGAAAGAGTTAGTTTCTAAAACGCAGGTGGAAATTGGCATCCCTAAAGTTTCTACGAAAATTTCAAAAGAAGTTTTCGCGCAAGTTAAAATCTCACCAGCGATTACCCCAAAAGTTGGAGTGAGAATGCCAACAGTTTCATTACTACAGAAGCAAATGCAAAGCCAAATTCAAACAGTTCAGCTTCCACAGCAAAAATTGTCGCAACAACCTCGACGGCCAAAAATTGAAACTCAACTTTTTAAAGCTGAAAGAAAACGGAAATTTTTGCTTCCAGGCTTCTACGGTTGGGTAGGTTTGAAGGCTCCTGTGAAACCGTTAAATTTAAAGATGCTTTCAAATTTAATGTTTGGTGAAACGAGAAGGAGAAAGCGGAAATGAATGGTTTAAAATTTATGCCAATTAGAACCGTGTTATACAGCATTGGAGTTTTCTTCGCCAGTCTACTCTTCGTCGCCCTATATTATTTGACGGTTACGCCTGTAATAATGCAGTTTATTACGGCTATGCAAACAAATTTCTCTGACAATCAATATTTAAACACGCTTTTTGAAACTTTCAAGTTTGCAACTATGCTCAGCGGTTTAATTGCGCTTTTCGCTGTGATAGGTTGGCTTTACATTAACACTCGAAAAAGGGAAGTGGTAACCTACGAAGCTTAAACAGTTTTTTTTGCTTATGCCTCTAATTTTTGGTTTAACATTGCCGTTGTTCACCATAGAAAAAGCGGAAGCGACAACGATAACGATTACAAGAACGTTCACAAGCCTCAACTACGATGGGCATATTAGAGCAAATGGAACAACTTACGATGATGTCCATTATAAACCGATAGGAGATGTTTACGATTCGCTAGCCGTCATTGCGGTAGGGCAAGTAATTGGCAATATAATTTATAGAGGCTACGTTTTCTTTGACACTTCAATTATTCCCAGCGGAGCCACAGTTTTAGAGGCTAAACTAAGCGTATATTTCTATTCGTATGTGGAAAGCAAAGATTTCAATGTGACTGTGCAGAATGGACAGCCAACTTATCCGCATATGCCTCTTCAACCTGGAGACTACTATTACAACTATTATCAGGGCAACGGCGGAACCTTGAATTTCTCTACGCTTGCTATTGGAAACTATTATAATATCACCTTAAACGAGCAGGGAATAAATTGGATAAATAAGGCTGGCGTAACTAAACTTTGTCTGCGAAGCAGCAACGACATAGATGCAATTCCTCCTTCCTCTACTGAACGTTTCTACTTCCGCTCTGCGGAGTCTGATTATGCGCCTAAGCTTTACGTTACCTACGAAACTGAAGGTTACAAGTATATTTTCAAGGGCCCAGTAAGCGAAGGCACAGGCTTGCAATGTGGAAGCATAAACGTAACTGTGTACCCGTTAACGGGAACCCCTTTCACTTTCAACTTGACTGGCTCTTACATTTTAGAATTTGAAGAGAAACCTAACAGTTTCACTTGGACATTCGATTATAACTTTACACGAACCTATGTTCCATTAAGCACTTACGAGGAAATCACCATATTTATTCCAGACACGCCATACTTCTACTACACCGTGGAAATCATAGATTTCGTTGGTTTGCACAACGTTTACGTTTCAAGCATGGTTACGGCTAACGGCACCCTCTACATTGCAGAACGCAAACAGATCCCTTCAGGCGGAAAAGCCAGCTTCTGCCTCACAGAATTCAAAACTTACAGCTACGTGCTTACGGCGAATGAAGGAGTTATAACGCTTGGCTCCCGGGAAACTCCGCCACGCCCAACCTGGGATG